>Ga0210396_10001518_pt1 | contig 24946 bp, 19 predicted proteins | sample IncBWH17OmetaG_FD_155466 | JGI IMG/M metagenome (GOLD analysis project Ga0210396, IMG submission 155466) | Forest soil microbial communities from Barre Woods Harvard Forest LTER site, Petersham, Massachusetts, United States - Inc-BW-H-17-O ... | reverse complement strand
CGGAGGCGGCGGAGGCGGCGGAGGCGGAGGCGGAGGCGGCGGCGGTCGCTGACTCGTCATAACCCCGAACGGTCAGGATCCGGCAACCCGGCGCGCGAACGGCCCGACCCATTCGATGAACCGGTCGAAGAATATCGTCGGATCGACATCAACACCGATGTGCGCATTGGGTTCTCGGCCCCAGCGCCCCGACCAGTCGGTTACCGTCATGCCGCGGGTCAGGGTTCCGGTCAACTCGACGTCCACCGTCGCCGGCTCGGTCGCGATGATTCCCGGGTCCAGCGCGACCGCGGCGGCCAACGGATCGTGGAGATGCGCCACATACCCATGGCCGAGGCCGTTATAGGCCTCGAAATAGAACCGTATCGCGTCCTCGATCAGCCGGATCAACGGATTGGATGCCGCCGACCGAGTGCCGGGTTCGTCACGCTCGCTCATCACCATTCCCGAGGCTGGGGTCGACCCAGCGGCGGCCGCCAATCTCGCGAGAATGTCCGGTGTCATCGCGACATGCCGCGTCAGATCCAGGCCGCACAGGATCGGAAGTCTTTGCGGTTCAATGCCATTCACGGACCAGGCTGCGAACACCTCGGCCGCTGCCTCGGGGTCCACGCTGATATTCCATTCCGCCACCGGCGTGGTGTTGCCACGGTAATCGTAGGCACCGCCCATGATCACCAGTCGGCGCAACAGCGTCGGTAGCGCCGGTTCGGCGCGCAACGCCAGCGCCAGATTGGTCAACGGGGCGGTCGCCACCCCGATCAGCTCACCGGGAAACGCGTGTGCCGCACGCACCCAGGCCGTCGCGGAGTCGTAGCCGGTGAGCCGACCATCAGTCGGCGGCAGATCGGCATACCCCAACCCTCTTGACCCGTGGACTGTTGAGGGGGCGCGCATCGGGCCGGTCAGGGTTGCGTCGGAACCCTTGGAGACCGGTACGCCGGTGATCCGGCACAGCTCGAGCAGGCCCAGATTGTTCTCGCAAACCTGGTCTACCGCAACGTTTCCACCGGTCGAGGCGATGCCAACCACGTCCGCGTCCGGGCTGGCCAGGAGGTACACCAACGCCAACGCATCGTCGACGCCGGTGTCTACGTCGACGAAAACGGGGGTCACCCCGACAACGTTACTGGTGACTACGCGGGCACAGTTACGAGCGGTACATGAAATCCCTGACCGGCAGCGCCGAGATGTCCCGCGCCGGCTACGTGACGTCAATCAATTCACGTGCGAGAAGTAGTCAGGACTACCAGTGCACGCCGGGCACCAACCGCACCAGCCGTTTGACCGGTCTGGGAATCCCCACGCGAGTGACGGCACGGGCCGGACGCTTCGGCCACCGACGCACCGGGCGAGAGTGCTCTTGCGGGGTCTCGGCCGCGTCTGCAGGTGAAATCCCGCGCGCCGCAGCCGAATCGGGGTAACCCAGATACAGCTGATGCAAAACCCGCCGCGAAGTCCTGGGCGCGAAGTGGTTGCCGAACTCGGCGAGCGTGCCCATCGGGGTGTCGATCCGCACCGGCTTCTCCACGAGCCCGCGCACCACCATTGCCGCCGCGCGCTCGGGGCTGATCGCCGGCACCGGGTTGAGTCGATGGGACGGCACGATCATCGGCGTTCTGACCAGTGGCATATGGATGTTGGTGAACGTGATGTGGTCGGACAGCGTCTCGGACGCGACCACGTCGGCGAACGCGTCCAGCGCCGCCTTGGAGGCGAGGTACGAGCTGTACTTGGGATTGCGGGCCTGCACACCGGCACTGGAAACGTTGACGACATGGCCGAACCGGCGCTCACGCCAGTGCGGTAGCAGCGCCAGCACCATCCGCACGGCGCCGAAGTAGTTGACTGCCATCACCCGTTCGTAGTCGTGCAGTCTATCGGTGGAGTTGATCACCGAGCGGCGTATCGACCGGCCGGCGTTATTCACCAGGTAGTCGACGTGGTCGAAGCGTCCCAGGATGTCCTTGACGGTGTGCTCCACCGACGTGGAGTCGGTGACATCGCATGTGAATGCGTAGGCCTGACCGCCGTCGGCGCGAATCTCGGCGACCAGCTTGTCGAGCGCATCGGCGTTGCGGGCCAGCGCGAATACGGTTGCGCCCCGTTCCGCGACGGCGATTGCCGAAGCTCGGCCGATCCCGCTGGATGCGCCGGTGATGATGACGTGTCGGCCCACCAACGGTCCGCCTGCGTCGTCACGGCGCGCGCGATCGGGATCGAGGTGCGCGGCCCAGTACCGCCATAGCTTCGGGGCGTAGCTGGCGAACTCGGGCACCTCAGGAATTCCGCTGCTCTGCAATGCTTTTCGGGTCTCGTCGGCAGCGAAGGTGGGGGCCAGGTCGACGACATCGAAAATCTCGGCGGGAATTCCCAGCTGGGTGACGGCCATGTTGCGCAGCACCTTGGCGCGCCCGCGGACCTTGAGCACCGGCGCCGCCACCGAGCGCGGCAGCGCCCCGCGCACCGGGGGCAGCCCGGCCGCGTCGGCGATGCCACGGTAGATGCTGCGGAGCCCGATTGTTTTCGGCGAGGTTAGGTGAAACGCCCGTCCGTCCAGATCCGGGGCGTGCATCAGCGCGACCAGCGCGTCGGACACGTAGTCGACCGGGACGATGTTGGTGCGCCCGGTGTCGGGCAGCAGCATCGGGGTAAACGAGGGCAGTACGGCCAGCTTGGCCAGCACGCCGAAGAAGTAGTACGGCCCGTCGATCTTGTCCATCTCGCCGGTGCGTGAATCGCCCACCACCACCGCCGGGCGGTAGACGCGGTAGCGCAGTCCGGGCGTAGAGCGCACCAGCATCTCGGCTTCGAACTTCGTCTGGTGATACGGCGTCGGCAGCTGCTGGCCGACATCGAAGTCGTCCTCGGTGTACTCGCCGGCGAAGTCGCCGGCCACCGCGATCGACGACACGTGGTGCAACGTAGCGTCCAGCCGCCGGGCCAGCCCGATGACGGCGCGGGTCCCGTCGACATTGGCGGCGCGCTGCTCGGCCTCGCCGGCGGTGATGTCATAGATAGCCGCGCAGTGCACCACGTGGTCGACCCCGCCCAACTCGACGATGGTCTCGTCGGTCAGTACAAGCTCCGGAAGCTCGCCGACCAGCGGCTTTACCCGTTCACCCCACTGAACGGCTCGGCGTTCGAAGCTCCCCAGCGACTGGCGGCGGACCAGCACCCATATCTGCGCATCTGGCTGGGCGTCCAATAAGCGTGAGACGACGCGGCCCCCAATAAACCCGGTACCGCCGGTAACGACATACCGCATGCAGCCCATGGTGGCGGCCGTGGCCGCACACGTCAACTCCGGCGCCTTGGCGCTCAGTTGAAGTTGCGGATACCGTCCCAGTCCACCAGCGTCCAACCGTTCCCCGGGTTACCGGTGATCACCACGCGGCCGGCATTAGGCAGCGGATGGCTGGTCAGCAGGCTGTTTTTGGAGTTCTTTGCGTTCAACAGCGTCCAGACCATGATCGCCGTGCCCTGCGAGAACACGACCGGCTTGCTGTGGCCGCTGTCGTAGATCTTCCGGACCGCGGCATTGAACTGATTGTTGAAGTCGGTGCCGGAGATCGAGCCTGGGACGCTGTTTTTGAGGTCGCCGTTCAACCAGTCCGCCGGCGCCACCATATACGTCGAGTTGGCCATCGATTCGGGTTTGCCGTTGTACCAGCCGGCACTGAGAGACTGCAGGCCGGGAACGATCTCGACCTGCTTGCCGAGTTCGCTGGCCAACGGCCCGGCGGTCTGCTGGGCTTCCGTCATGGGCGAGGCGTAGATGCTGTCGACGTCGTTGTGGGAAATCTGGTGCACCAACTGCTGGGCCTGCCCCTTGCCCTGGTCGGTGAGGCTGGGACCGGGAAGGTCGGTGTCGATCACCCCGTCCGCGTTGGCCTGGGACTGTGCGTTTCGGACGAATGTCAAGGTGATGCTGCGCGCCTGGGCTGTTCCGCCGCAGGCACCGACGATTACCGTTGCGGCGAGCACGGCCGCCGCTTTCCACATGGTGCGGTTGCGCATGGCGATAGCCTGCCCTGCCGACCGTGTCGTTGTGAAGGGTTTGCGATGGTTGGGTGCAGAAAAGGCTTCATTTTGGAATCGAGAGGAGATTCGTATGGCAATCGACCCGAGTGCCATCGGCGCGGTGACCGAACCGATGTTGTTCGAATGGGCCGACCGGGACACCATGCTCTACGCCCTCGGCGTCGGCGCTGGGACCGAGGACCTGTCCTTCACCACCGACAACAGCCACGACATCACCCAGCAGGTACTGCCCACCTATGCGGTGATCTGCTGCCCCGCGTTCGCGGCGGGCGCGCTGATCGGAAAGTTCAACTGGGCCCTGCTCTTGCATGGCTCGCAGTCCATCCGGCTGCATGCGCCACTGCCGGCCGCGGGAAAGCTATCGGTGGTCACCGAGGTCGCCGACATCCAGGACAAGGGCGAAGGCAAGAACGCCATCGTCATGTTGCGCGGCCGCGGCACTGATCCGGAATCAGGTGAGCTCGTCGCGGAAACGCTGAGCACCGCTGTTATCCGCCAGGCGGGCGGCTTCGGGGGAGTGCCGGGTGAGCGGCCTGCCGCACCAGAATTTCCTGATCGCGAACCCGACGCCCGGGTCGACCTGCCCACCCGCGAGGATCAAGCGCTGATTTACCGCCTTTCCGGCGACCGCAACCCACTGCACAGCGATCCCTGGTTCGCCAGGGAGTTGGCCGGGTTCCCCAAACCGATCCTGCACGGGCTGTGCACCTACGGCGTATCGGGCCGCGCGCTGGTCGCCGAGCTCGGTAAGGGCGTTGCCGCCAACATCACCTCGATCGCGGCACGGTTCACCTCGCCGGTGTTCCCCGGCGAGACGTTGAGCACGTTGATCTGGCGAACCGAACCCGGCAAGGCGGTGTTTCGCACCGAGGTAGCCGGCTCGGACGGCGCCGACGCCCGAGTGGTGCTCGACGACGGTGCGGTGGAATACGCGGACGCTTAGGTGCCTAAGGTTTGCTTGTCGGCTTCGATATCCGTTGTCGTCCAAGGTAGTAGTGAAGATAGGCTATCGCTGGTACGGCGATGAACGTGATCGCGACCAAGCCAATCGAGAAGTAATTGGCGCCTCCATGCGGCGTGAGGAAGATGGTCCGGTAGTCAAAGGACACGGCTAGCGCTACCGAGACGGCGACCGCAACGGGCGGTAACACCTTGTCGGTGAACACATTGCGTTTCACCGCGGTGTGCTCTTGCCTCCGATCGAGCGCCAATGCCATGAGAGCGATTGGCACGATTATGAACTGGACGAACCGGGCAATCACCGCCAGCCCAGTGAGGTTCATGCTGTCGAACCGAAGCGCCAGCGGAAATGCGAGCGCTAGCGACGCGGTGATTCCGAAAGCGATCATCGGCACGCCGAATTGGTTCTTGTTCGACAAGCTGATCGGCAGGATCCCGCGGTCGGACAGCGCGGTCCAAAGCCGCGGAGCGCCGAACGACGCGGCCACGTTGATACCGAACATCGAAACCAAGGCTCCGATAACGATCACGGTTCGGAACGTATCGTTTCCGATTGCCGCCGCCAATTGCACGGTGTCGTGGGACGCCGCGATCTTGTCCGCTCCGAGCCACATTGCAACGACTACAGCGAGCACATAGATGGCGCCGACGCAAAGGATCGCTAGTGGTATGGCTCTCGGCAGGGTCCGGTCCGGTGTTTCCATTTCCTCGGCGGCGTTGGGGATCGATTCGAAACCGGTGAATGCGTACAACGCGGCGATGGTGGCAAGTGTCAAACTCGCGACCGTGCTCTTCCCGAGGTCGGCGGCCCCGAACAATGAGTACGCTGCCGGGTGATATGCCGACCATGACGTTGCGTAGTTGTTCACGTGATGTGTGGTGACAACCCACAGCCCGCCGGCAATGAACAACGAAAGCGCGAAAACCTTGCCCAGGGTTGAGATTCCGTTCGCCCACGCGACCACCCGGTTGCCGAACAGGTTTATGGCCAGTAGCACTCCGACGAAGATGAGAAACGTCAGCGTCTTGATGCTGAATAGCTCGGTGCCATCGGCCCAGGCCTCGTCCGGGAACATCACCCTCAACAGGGTTGAAACGAAGAGGGATGCCAGGACTCCCCATGCGATCGAGGCGGTGATCGCATGGGTGACACCAACATAGATGCCGATCCGTTGCCCGAATGCGGCCGTCGTGTAGGCATAGGACGCACCGTTGGTTTTGACGTATCTGGCTGCCGTGGCGAAGACGATCGCCATGACACCCGCGAAGAGGCCGGCCAAGATGTAGGCAAGCGGCGCGTATGGTCCAGCCAGCTTGATCACCGCGCCCGGGGTCAGGAAGATGCCTGCCCCGATGATTCCATTTATCCCGAGCAGGACGACGCTCCAGAAGCCAAGCTTGCTGATCGCACACCGTCCTACGGCTTGTCAGACAGCTGACGTGCCAGTCGCTCGGTGAACTCGCTGACCCGCGCCGGACTGTCCAGCGCGAACAGCGCGGCGGTGGCGCGGTCCCCGTCGTCACTGTGGCGCACCACGATCGGAACACCGTCGTGGCGGACCGCGTCGAACGCGTCCTCGTCGGTGATGTCGTCGCCGAGATAGATCGGCACCAGGGGACCGGATCCGACATGCTGCAGGTGGTCGATGACCCAACGGAGCGTTTTTCCCTTGTCCCAGTCGATATCTGGTCTCAGCTCGATGACTTCGCGGCCCGTCGTCACACGAAGCGCGTGGCGCTGGCCCGCCGCGCGCACCGCCGCGGCCACTTCGCCGACGCGGTCACGTGCGGCGTTGCGGTAATGCACAGCGACGCCGAACCGCTTGTGCTCCACCACAACACCGGGAATCGACCCAAGTTGGTCGCGCAACTCGGCTGCCACCCGTTCCAGCACCGGTATGGTTGCCGCGGCGGCGTCGTTTTGGTGGTGTGTTCCGTCGGGTGCGGTTAGCTCGAAACCATGGCTGCCGGCATACCAGATGCCGGGCTGCCCGACACGCTTGGTCACATCGGCGAGGTCACGGCCGGACAGCACCGCGACCGGGCAACGCGCGGCCAAGTTGTGCAGTGCCTCAGCCGCACCCGGGGCGAGCCTCGCCGCATCGGGATCATCCACGATGTCGGACAGCGTGCCGTCGAAGTCGTAGAACACTGCCGGTCGTCGGGCGGCGAGGCCGTCCGTCAGGCCAAGGGCCTGCAACGCATCGGGCAGCTGGGACATCCGCTGGTCTCCAGTTCGCACGGTGATCTCGCGCGAGTCGGCGACTACCGTGTCGGCGCCACTGCTGCGCAGTGCGTCTCGGTGCCCCGTCCGGTCGACACCTATCACCAGCGCGAACCCACCCTCGCGACCGGCCGCAACGTCGGCGGCGTCAGTCGCGACGACGACGCACCGGCCCGGCCGCACCCCCAATCGGTTGGCCAACCCGACCAGTGTGGTGGCGGTCACCGAGCCGTCGACGCGCACGGGCAACAGATCGCCGATTCCCGCCGCGGTCAGCACGTCCTGACAGCCGCGATTCGACGAAAATACGGCGGTGCCGACACCGACCTCTTCCAGTTGCCGGACCAGCTTCACGGTGGACTCGAACGCGATGTCGGTCACCACGGCGTCGAGGTCGAACAGCACCGCGTCATGGCGGCGCGGGTCGATGATGACCGGCATTGACCAACCTTCTCACGGTGGTCAATGAGAACGGGGACCGGTTAGCGTCGCACCCGTGCGTTCGGCGCGGACCCCCGGCGTCGTTGCGCGCCGTTGGCAAGCGCGCGGGATGAACGCTTGCGGCGGTCTTTGCTGAACAGCAGGACGGAGTCTTGGCTGAGCGCCGCCAATCGTGCCATCCCCCGTTCGATACCGGTGGCAAGCTGCTTGATGTCGGGTGCGGCGTCGTAGTCGGCGGTGATTCCGAATACCAGTTCGTCGCCGTAGCTGAGCACCGCGACTCCGGTGCTCAGGTGCAGCGCCGTCGGGGGGATGGGCAGCAGGCTGTCCACCTTTTTGCCCATCAGCCCTAACCGGTGCCGAGGCCCCGGCCCATTGGTCGCCAGTGTCACGATGCCAGATTCCGGCAGTCGAGTCAGCAGCGTATGAAGTACCTTGGCGCACAACATGAATGGCAATGGCATGCAGTTGGTTGCCAATTCCAGGATGCTGCCGGATTTGCGCTGGTCGGTTTGCCTGGCTTTCAACCGGTTGTGCACCGTCCGCAGTCGCTGAACCGGGTCGTCATGCTCGACGGGCAGATACGGCAGCATGGCCGAGATACGATTGTCGATTTTCTCCAGGGTGCGCAGTGAGTCCGCACGCGGTTGTTCGCCCCGGTGCAGCAGTACCATCCGGAAGCCCTCGGTGATTGCCGCGAGTGCAACGTCGTTGGTGGTCACGCCGAACTTGCGGCACACACCGTCGACGGCGGCGATGGGAACTCGTACCGTGCTGTACCGCCGCCTGGTAGTGCCCGTGCGGACCGGCGAGGTCCGCAGCGCGGGCCGGATCGCTCCGGCGACGGCTTCCGCTGCCCTGGTGACTGTGCCGGTATAAGACCGCCACAGGGTGTCGGCCCGGCTCCGGGTGTCGGCGCGTGACCCCGGAAGCTCTCGGGCGCCACCGTGATTAGCGAACGTGTCGCTGTCGGCGTCGTCGCAGAGCCTGGCGAGGATATGGGCCGCCGAGATGCCATCGGCCATGCGGTGGTGAATCTTCATCAAGATTGCCCACTGGTTGCGTTTCAGGCCCTCGATGACCCAGCACTCCCACAGCGGACGGTCCAGGTCGAGGGGACGCTCCAGGGCATGGGCGATGCCCCGGAACAGTTCGGCGTCGTCGCCCGGCCGCGGAAGGGCGAGCCGTCGCATGTGGTGGGTGAGGTCGAATTCCGGATAGTCGCTCCACTCCTGGACATCGGCGTCGGACGGGTGCGTCCGCAGTACCTGCCTGCACCGCGGTATCGTCTGAATCCGTTCTGCCAGAATTGTTTTGAGCAGATCGTAGTCGGGGACGGCGCCGTCGATGATGGCGACCGCGGCAAGCGCCAGGCTTGCCTGCCGATCTGGATCTTGAGCTTTGAGAAAGCCAGCATCCAGTGCCGTCAATTGTGGCATGACCAGTCCCCGCCGTCCGCTTGCATCCGGTACAAGTATTCGCCCCGCCGCCCTGCGAGGCTAGACCTGCAAAGTTAAGAACTTGTTTTGCAGTTAAAGATATTTTTAACAGCCGCGATAGGTTTTTGTGCAGCGGTGTTCGCAAACTGTTTGCAGGCCGTTTCCAGGCCGTACCCGACCCGTCCGAGGGGACCATTAGTCTATCGAACATACATTCGATAGACTGCAGAATGTGGGCTGGTTCAACGGGCCGCCGAGTTGGGCGGAAATGGAGCGGGTGCTCGACGGTAAGCCACGTCATGCCGGCGCGCCCCCGGCGGTCGAGCCCCCCGACGATGTCCCCTGGTCACGCAAGCGCGGAGTGTATGAGCCGCCGGAGGATGGCGAGAAGGTCCGCTCGTCCGTCGCGTATGCCGAGCTGCATGCGCATTCGGCGTACAGCTTTCTCGACGGAGCCAGCACGCCGGAGGAGCTGGTCGAGGAGGCTGCCCGGCTGGATCTGCGTGCGCTCGCGCTGACCGACCACAACGGCCTGTACGGTGCGGTGCGGTTCGCCGAAGCGGCCGCGGAGCTTGATGTGCGTACCGTGTTCGGCGCGGAGCTATCTTTGGGGTGTCGGAGCCGCCAGGGCGGCGGCATTGGGGTCGGTGCCCGCACCGAGCAGCCGGATCCACCCGGCCCCCATCTGCTGGTGCTGGCCCGCGGCCCGGAGGGCTACCGGCGGCTATCGCGGCAGCTGGCCGCGGCGCATCTGGCCGGCGGCGAGAAGGGCAAGCCGCGCTACGACTTCGACGCGCTGACCGAGGCGGCGGGCGGGCATTGGCACATCCTGACAGGATGCCGCAAAGGCAGTGTGCGTCAAGCACTTTCCGACGGTGGCCCGGACGCGTCGGAACGCGCGCTTGCCGATTTGGTGGACCGGTTCGGCGCCGGCCGGGTCAGCATCGAGTTGACCCATCATGGTCATCCGCTCGACGACGAACGCAACGCGGTGCTGGCCGGGCTGGCGCCACGCTTCGGCGTCAGCGTCGTCGCCACCACCGGAGCGCATTTCGCCCGTCCGTCGCGTGGCCGACTGGCCATGGCGATGGGCGCGATCCGGGCCCGGCAGTCTCTGGATTCAGCCGCGGGATGGCTGGCTCCGCTGGGTGGCTCGCACCTGCGGTCCGGTGAGGAGATGGCCCGGCTGTTCGCGCAGCGACCTGAAGTGGTAACCGCCGCCGCCGAACTCGGCGAGCAGTGCGCGTTCGGGCTGGCGCTCATCGCTCCGCAGCTTCCGCCGTTCGACGTACCCGACGGGCACACCGAGGACAGCTGGTTGCGGCACTTGGTCATGGCAGGCGCGCGCGACCGCTACGGACCAGCCGAGGGTGCGCCGCGAGCGTACGCCCAGATCGAGCATGAGTTGAAAGTAATTGCACAACTGAGGTTTCCAGGTTATTTCCTGGTAGTGCACGATATCGCCCGGTTTTGCCGGTGCAACAACATCCTGTGTCAGGGCAGGGGATCGGCGGCCAATTCCGCGGTCTGTTATGCCCTGGGCGTCACCGCCGTCGATCCGGTGGCCAACGAGCTGTTGTTCGAGCGCTTCTTATCGCCGGCCCGCGACGGGCCGCCCGACATCGACATGGACATCGAATCGGACCAGCGCGAAAAGGTCATCCAGTATGTCTACGACAAATACGGCCGTGACTACGCCGCCCAGGTCGCCAATGTCATCACTTACCGAGGACGGATCGCGGTGCGTGACATGGCCCGCGCCCTGGGCTTCTCACAGGGGCAGCAGGACGCGTGGAGCAAGCAGATCAGCAGCTGGACCGGACTGGCAACCGACTCGGACGGACTAGAGGGCATTCCCGAGCAAGTGATCGACCTGGCGACCCAGATCCGAAATCTGCCGCGGCATATGGGCATCCATTCCGGGGGCATGGTGATTTGCGACCGCCCGATCGCCGACGTGTGCCCGGTGGAGTGGGCGCGCATGGAAAATCGCAGTGTCTTACAATGGGACAAAGACGACTGTGCGGCAATCGGTTTGGTGAAGTTCGACCTGCTCGGGCTGGGTATGCTCTCGGCGCTGCACTATGCGATAGACCTGGTCGCCGAGCATAAGGGTATCGCGGTGGACCTGGCCAGGCTCGACCTCTCCGAGCCGGCGGTATACGAGATGCTGGCCCGTGCCGATTCCGTCGGCGTGTTCCAGGTGGAGTCGCGAGCGCAGATGGCCACCCTGCCGAGACTCAAGCCGCGGGTGTTCTACGACCTGGTGGTCGAGGTTGCGCTGATCCGCCCCGGCCCCATTCAGGGCGGGTCGGTGCACCCCTACATCAGGCGGCGCAACGGCATCGACCCGATCGTCTACGACCACCAGTCGATGGAGTCGGCTTTGCGAAAGACGCTGGGAGTGCCACTTTTTCAGGAACAGCTGATGCAGCTTGCGGTCGACTGTGCCGGCTTTTCCGCCGCCGAGGCCGATCAGCTTCGGCGCGCCATGGGGTCCAAACGTTCGACCGAACGGATGCGACGGCTGCGCGGCCGGTTCTACGACGGCATGCGCGAACTGCACGGCGCCACCGACGAGGTGATCGACCGGACCTACGAAAAGCTGGAGGCATTCGCCAATTTCGGCTTCCCGGAAAGCCATGCGCTGAGCTTCGCGTCGCTGGTGTTCTACTCGTCGTGGTTCAAGCTGCACCACCCGGCGGCGTTCTGCGCGGCGCTGCTGCGCGCGCAGCCGATGGGGTTCTATTCACCGCAGTCTCTGGTGGCCGACGCGCGCAGGCACGGCGTGCTGGTGCACGGCCCGGACGTCAACGCCAGCCTGGCGCACGCCACGTGCGAGAACGCCGGAACGGAGGTCCGGCTCGGTCTGGGCGCCGTCCGTCACATCGGCGACGACCTCGCAGAGCAGCTGGTCGAGGAGCGGAAGGCCAACGGCCCGTTCGCCTCTCTGCTGGACCTGACGTCCCGGCTGCAGCTGAGCGTGCCGCAGACCGAGGCGCTGGCGACGGGCGGAGCGCTGGGCTGCTTCGGGATGTCCCGGCGTGAGGCGCTGTGGACGGCCGGGGCCGCGGCCACCCAGCGGCCGGATCGGCTGCCAGGCGTGGGGTCGTCGTCACACATCCCGACGTTGCCGGGGATGAGCGAGCTGGAGCTGGCCGCCGCCGACGTGTGGGCCACCGGCATCTCTCCGGACAGTTATCCGACGCAGTTCCTGCGGGCCGACCTGGATGCGATGGGGGTGCTGCCCGCCGACGCGCTGGGAGCGGTGCCCGACGGCGACCGTGTGCTGATCGCCGGTGCGGTGACCCACCGGCAGCGACCCGCGACGGCCCAAGGGGTGACGTTTATCAACCTCGAGGACGAGACCGGAATGGTCAACGTGCTCTGTACGCCGGGGGTGTGGGCGCGGCATCGCAAGCTGGCGCACACGGCGCCGGCGCTGCTGATCCGAGGTCAGGTCCAAAACGCCAGCGGCGCGGTCACCGTCGTGGCCGAGCGAATGGGCCGCATCACCCTGACGGTCGGCTCCCGGTCGCGCGACTTCCGCTGACGTCTTCGCTAGCCGGTCGGGGTGGTCCACACCTTGGTCGGGGTGATCTTCAGCCGAGTGCTGTAAGAGGCCATCGCTTCGGTCAGGCCGAATTTCGCAGCCTCGTCGCTGTACTTTGCCCAGTACGGCTCGTCTTTGCGGCAGTCGACATCGGTGGCGTCCACCATCGCGACACCTCCGACCACGATGATGCCCCCGCCGTTGCCATCGGAATCCAGGTTCAGACTCACCTTGGGGTGCGCCTTGATATGGGCGACCTTGGCCGCCTGCGGCATGGAGTACACCGTCAGCTGCGCGCCGTCGAAGTAGAACCAGATCAGCCGGGGGACCGGCTGTCCTGATTTCGCAACGGTGGTCAGCCATCCATAGTGATCCGATGTCAGCCTGTCGGAAACTTCTTGTGTCAGTTCGACGCTCATAACGCCGAATGTAACCTCCCAACATGACCCTCAACCTGTCCCTCGACGAAGTCCTCACCACGACCCGCTCGGTCCGCAAACGCCTTGACTTCGACAAGCCGGTACCTCGCGAAGTGCTGATGGAATGCCTCGAACTGGCGCTCCAGGCGCCGACCGGTTCCAACTCGCAGGGCTGGCAATGGGTGTTCGTCGAGGACGCCGAAAAGAAGAAGGCGATCGGCGACATCTACCTGGCCAACGCCCGGGGCTACCTGCGCGCCCCGTCGGCCGAATACGCCGAGGGCGACACTCGCGGTGAGCGGATGGGCTTGGTCCGGGATTCGGCGACCTACCTCGCCGAGCACATGCACGAGGCGCCCGTCCTGATGATCCCCTGCATCTACGGTCGGGAAGCCAAGCAGCCGTTGGGCGGTGTGTCGTTCTGGGCGTCGCTGTTTCCCGCGGTCTGGAGTTTCTGCCTGGCGCTGCGCTCCCGTGGACTGGGTTCCTGCTGGACCACGCTGCATCTGCTCGGCGACGGCGAGAAGAAGGCGGCCGGAGTGCTCGGCATTCCCTACGACCAGTACAGCCAGGGCGGGCTGTTTCCGATCGCCTACACCAAAGGCACCGACTTCCGGCCGGCCAAAAGGCTGCCCGCCGAGAGCCTGACGCACTGGAACGGCTGGTAGCCGTGGCGATCGCCAGGGCGGCGCAGCCGGGCGAAGCGGGTCGCCACCATCAGACTCAGACGGCCCCGGCATAGCCGTGCTGCCGCCAGGCCTCGTAGACGGCGATCGCCGCGGCGTTGGACAGGTTCAGTGACCGCCGGCCCGCCAGCATGGGGATGCGCACCTGCTGGGTGATGTGTGCGTCGTCCAGGGTGGCGGCGTCCAGCCCGGTGGGTTCCGGCCCGAACATCAACACATCGCCGGCCTGGTAGTCGACATCAGTGAAAAACGTGGTCGCGTGCGCGGTGAACGCGAGCACCCGCTCCGGCGACAGCGCATCCCACGCGGCCCCCAGCGACGCATGCACGGTGACTGACGCCAGGTCGTGATAGTCCAGTCCAGCGCGCCGTAGCTTGGGCTCGGACAGGTCGAAGCCCAGCGGCTCGACCAGGTGCAGTTCGCAGCCGGTGGCCGCCGCGGTCCGGATGGCGTTGCCCGTGTTGGCGGCGATGCGCGGAGAGTAAAACAGCAGCTTGAACACGATACGGAATCCTCCCGGTTGCGCGTACTCGGAAGGCTACGACCGCCCCCGAAAGACGGCCGAGGGGGCAGCTGGAGGCGATCCGGGGGCGCAAGGTGGTGGCGCCGTCGGTTTGACCGAACAAATTCAGCCCACAGAACATGATCCCGTTTGAGGCGTATTTCCGCTTAATGCTTTTGGCTCAGCCGCGGCCGCCGACGAGCGGGCCCGCCCGTCGTATCTTTGCTGGCAGGTAGGCGCCTACTACCGCAAAACGTTTAAACTGAACCCAGTACCGAAGTAATAATTTGAATTAGTGTCTCGACTGCAGCGATAGCAAAGACAATGCCAACAAGACCTAAGACAATAGGAGCAAAAACGATCAGGCTAAGCAAGTAAGGCAAAAATTCATCGAGATTAGCGAGAATATATGGTATCTCGGATAAGCCGAACAGAGCGTTGGCAATCGAAGTGCTGAACCGATTCAACAACGAGGCAATGGCATCCTCCATGCTCGTGTAAGACACGGCGCTAACTTTCAAGTTCTGAACAAACTGCTCCTGAGACGCAGCGGCCTTCATGGCCACTGCCTGATAGTCCTGGGCATGCTGGGAGAACAGGTGCGCGATACCCACCGACACCTCATCGGCTGCCGCGGGTGCCAGCGCGAGGGTCGGGGTCGCCGCCGCGGTGTGGGCCGCATCGAGCGTTGAACCGATGGTTGCCAGATCCGTTGCCCCTGCTGTCATCATCTCCGGCGCAGCGATCACGTACGACATGTCTGTCCCATCTAGCTCGTCGGGCCTGCCCTGCTGGCGTGGCTTGCCTCCCGGGCGTGGTCGCGCCGGCGCTCAGGTATTGCGTAACCGAGTCTCGCCTGAATCGATGGGGCGGCTTGCGGTAGTCGACTACTGAAAGACGGGCGGCTGCCGCAGTCGACTACTTATAGCGTGCTGGCGCAACCAGAACGTTGGACTTGAGCTAATGGAACGGTTTGCCGTGGGCGCCTTGCCGTTGCACGTGGTGAGTTTGCCAGACCTGCTCGCCAGGTACGGCAGTGGTGACTACGACTGCGGGCTGTCATACTCGCAGGGTTGCCAGGCGTTTATCGCTCGCGCCCATCGGCCTGGGGCGAGCGGAATAAAGCAGGAAGTCTCATGAGCCTCTCGTTTCTTCGAGCGCTAAAACTCAGCCCTGCCGCCGGTCGCGCGGCCGCGGTCCAGTGACCATGTTTACCCGCCCGGCCCCTCCGGTCGCGGCGGTTCCACCCGGCAGTCCGAATGCCCCGGCCGCCGCGTCGGCGCCGAAGAAGAAGAAACGGCCGCCGGCCTGGGCGCTGAGCAACTGGCCGGTGGGATCGAAAGTCTTGGCGATTGTGCTGGTACCGCTGGCGCTGGCGACGGTTTTCGGCGGATTACGTGTCGAGGGTGCGATGGCCAGCGCCAGCGGTTTACGGCTGGCCGCTGCCCGCGCCGACGTGATCCCGGCGATCACAAAATACATGTCGTCATTGGACGTCGCATTGCTGGCCAGTTCCACCGGACGCGACATCGAGGGTGCCAAGAAGAACTACGAGGCGCGCAAGTACGAGCTGCAGACGCGACTGGCGGACACCGATGTGATCCCCGACGTCCGATCGGGAGTGAACACCCTGTTGAACGGCGGTCAGGCGCTGCTGGACAAGGTGCTGGCCAACAGCATCAGTTTGCGCGACCGGGTGACCACCTACGCGCCGATCCTGTTGACGGCCGAGGATGTGATCAACGAATCGGCGCGCGTCGACAGCGAGCAGATCCGGGCTCAGGCGCAGGGCTTGAGCCGAGCGGTCGGGGCTCGCGGCCAGATGACGATGCAGGAGATCCTGGTGACTCGCGGCACAGACCTGCCCGAACCGGAGTTGCGCACCTCGATGATCACCCTGGCCGGCACCGAACCATCGACGCTGTTCGGGATGAGCGAGGTGCTCGGCGCCAGCTCGCCTGAAGCCAAAATGCTCCAGCAGCAAATGGTGACGCGGATGGCGATCATGTCCGATCCGGCCAGTGCGCTCGTCGACAACTCCGAGTTGCTGCGCTCGATACAGATCACCGACGGGATCGCCGAACAGGTCATCAAAGACGCCACTGCGTCGGTGACGAAGTCGGTGCAGGACCAGGCCGCCGACCGGCGCGATGCCGCGATGCGCGACACCGGGCTGATGCTGGCCGCCCTGGTGATCGCGCTAGGCATCGTGCTGCTGGTGGCGCGCGCGCTGGTCGGCCCGCTGCGGGTGCTGCGCGACGGCGCGCTGAAGGTCGCCCACACCGACCTCGAGGACGAGATCGCCCGAATCCGGGCCGGCGCCGAGCCGATTCCCAGGCCGCTGGCGGTGTACACCACCGAGGAAATCGGCCAGGTCGCCCACGCCGTCGAGGAATTGCACACCCAGGCGCTGCTGCTGGCCGGCGACGAGGCGCGGTTGCGATTGCTCGTCAACGACATGTTCGAGACCATGTCGCGGCGCAATCGTTCACTGGTCGACCAGCAGCTGTCGCTCATCGACCGGTTGGAACGCAACGAGGAGGACCCCGAGCGGCTCGACAGCCTTTTCCGGCTGGATCACTTGGCGGCCCGGCTGCGCCGCAACAGCGCCAACCTGCTGGTGCTGGCGGGCGCACAGCTTTCGCGCGACCAGCGCGAGCCGGTGCCGCTGTCGACGGTGATCAGCGCCGCCGTTTCCGAAGTTGAGGACTATCGCCGGGTCGAAACCGCGGGGGTGCCCGATTGCACGGTGATCGGGGCGGCGACCGGCGGCATCATCCATCTCCTGGCCGAGTTGATCGACAACGCGCTGCGCTACTCGTCGCCGACAACCTCGGTTTGGGTTTCCGCGGCACGCGCCGGCGACGGAGGCGTTCTGCTGTGGGTGTCCGACTCCGGCCTGGGCATGAACGACGGTGATCGGCGCATCGCCAACATGCGCCTGCAGTCAGGCGGTGAGGTCACCCCCGATAATGCCCGCCACATGGGCCTTTTCGTGGTCGGCCGGCTGGCGGCGCGACACGGCCTCCGGGTCGGGCTGCGCGGTCCGACGACGGATGAAGAGAGCACCGGGACGACCGCGGAGATCTACCTCCCGCCGTCGGTGCTCGTCGAGGCCCTCGTACGGGTCCCGCCACCGAACGCCATACCCGACCGGCCGGTCGATTCGCTGGACGGTGTGCCCGCCGGACACGCCGCCGCACAGCCCGCTGTCTCCGTCGAGACGTCACAGCGCAACGGGGGAGCTGGAACGCCGGTGACGTTGTTGCCGCGCCGCACTCCGGGTTCCAGCGGCATCACCGACGTTCCTGCCCAGCCCGCCGAGCAGCAGCAGGGGCGGAAGCGGCGTGAGCTGGCCACTCCCTGGTGGGAGAACGGGGCCCAGCCACAGCCGCCAGAGCCGCAGCGGCCAGAGCCACAGCAGGCACCGGCCGCGGCCCAAGCGCCGTCGGACACCTCGGCATTCTTTGCAGCTCGGGCAGGCGCGGCCGATGATGACGTGATCTACCAAGGAATGCTTGCAGAGTGGCTGAGCGACCCCCACGACCTGGTCCAAAGCTCCGACCTGGATTGGCAGTCGGTATGGGACCGCGGCTGGTCACTGGCCGCCGAGGCCGAGGACAAGCCGGTCGAGTCGCGCACCGACCACGGCCTCCCGGTGCGCTCACCCGGCGCCCAGCTGGTGCCAGGGGCCGGGGTGGCCAGGGGATTTGCTGAGCAGGACGGGCCTGACCAGGGGGACCAGGATTCCGGGCCAGCATCGGACGGCGCGTTTCATCCCGACCGGCAGCCGCAGCACGCGGCTGTTGTACGCGACCCCGAAGCGGTTCGCGCTTCCATTGGCGGCCATTTCGGCGGCGTGCACAGCGGACGGTCGCATGCCCGGGAAACCGGTCGGGGCGATCAGGAATGAGAGCCCACGCGCCGAACAACTCATTGGGCTGGCTGGTGTCGAAGTTCGCCCGCGAGGTCCCCGGGGTGGCGCATGCGTTGCTGGTGTCCGTCGACGGATTGCCCATCGCCGCCAGTGAGCGGCTATCGCGCGAACGGGCCGACCAGTTGGCGGCGGTGGCTTCGGGGCTGGCCAGCCTCGCCGTCGGCGCCGCGCAGCTGTTCGACGGTGGGCCGGTGCTGGGGTCGGTGGGCGGGATGCAGAAGGGCTATCTGTTGTTGATGCACGTCGGCGACGGCTCGCATCTGGCGACGCTCGCCGTGTCATCGTGCGATATCGGCCAGATCGGATACGAGATGGCCATCCTTGTCGAACAAGTGGGCGGCGTGGTGCAGTCTTCCCGCCGCGCCTCGTCGTCGCCCGGCGCGATGTACTCGTGAGCCGCGATGGACAGAGGCGAGTCACTGGAGGCCCGGTTACCCGGACGTGAGGCGAGCTTGGTCCGCCCGTACACGTTGACGGCCGGACGGACCGAGACCAGTGTCGACCTCCCGCTGGAAGCGCCTGTTCAGGCGCTGCAGACGGCGCTGGCTCACAAGTGGCCACCCAACGACGTGAGAGACAAGATCATCCGACTGTGTATCAAGAGCCCTTCGGTCGCCGAAATCTCGGCCCGGCTGGATTTGCCGCTGGGCGTCGCGCGCGTCCTGGTCGGCGATCTGGTTATGTCAGGTTACCTTCGAGTGCATAGAACGTTGAGCGACCGTTCGACCCGCGATGAGCGCCGCGAACTCATAGGAAGGACGCTGCGTGGCCTTAAAGCACTCTGAGGGGGGAGCCACCACAGCGACGAAGATCGTCATCGCGGGAGGGTTCGGCGCGGGCAAGACCACGTTCGTGGGGGCGGTTTCGGAGATCATGCCACTGCGCACCGAGGCGATGGTCACCGACGCCTCGGTCGGCGTCGACATGCTTGAGGCCACTCCGCACAAGCAGACCACCACGGTGGCAATGGACTTCGGCCGGATCACCTTGGCCCACGACCTGGTGCTCTACCTGTTCGGTACCCCGGGCCAGCGCCGGTTCTGGTTCATGTGGGACGACCTGGTGCACGGCGCTATCGGAGCGATCGTGCTGGTCGACTGCCGGCGCCTGCAGGACAGCTTTCCGGCGGTCGACTTCTTCGAGAACCGCAACCTGCCGTTTGTGGTCGCGGTCAATGAATTCGACGGTGCGCCAAGGTATCCGACGGGCGAGGTGCGCGAAGCGTTGACGCTGCCCCCGCATATTCCGGTGATCAGCGTGGATGCCAGGGATCGCAGGTCAGCGACTGACGCATTGATCGCGGTGAGTGAATACGCAATGCACTGCCTGACATCCAGCGGTAGCTGACCGCCGTTGCAGTGGACCGATTGCGAATTTGCCGGCAGGGATTTCCGCGACTTCAATAACGCCGACCTTTCTCGATTGCGCACCGAACGAGTCGTGTTCAGCGAATGCGATTTCAGCGGCGTCAACCTGGCCGAGTCGGAACACCGCGCATCGGCCTTTCGAAATCGCGCGTTTCAACGAACGTCATTGTGGCACTGGGGGCACCGCCCGCTTGCGGGGGACGTATTTCGCCAGCGCAGCATGTTGGGCTCGGTCTTTGTGCAATGCCGGCTGCGGCCGTTGACGTTCGACGAGGTGACTTCTCGCTGGCGGTGCTCGGCGGCAACGACCTTCGCTAAGGGAGACCAGCTTGGTGGCTGGATGGCGCCGATCTGCGCGGCGCGACCATCGACCCGTCGTTGTGGCGAACCGCCTCGCTGGCTGGCGCGCCTCGACGTCCCGCAAGCTTTGGCCTATGCGCTGGCGCACGGGCTGCGTCTGGACGCGTGATGGATCAGCGCTTGAGCCGGATGCGCCACCGCACGATGCAGGAGTAGGCGACTGTCAGCGCTCCCAGCATCGCCATGTCGAACACCCACGCACTCTTCGTGTGCAGCCAGTGGCCGTCCTTGGGAAGGAGCGAACCGGGCACCAGCGCCCGCAAGTCGACCGTCGACGCCGATGCCGCGTAGCCCCACCGTGAGGGCGCCACCCAGGACAGTTGGTCGAGGAAGATCCGGCCGGTCACCGGGATCAGGCCACCGGCAAGCACCAGCTGCAGCATCAGCGACACCACCAGCAGCGGCATGATCTGCTCATTCGAGCGGGCTATCGACGACAGCGCCAAACCCAGAATCGCCGAGGCCACACACGTCGCGGCAATGGTGACGAACAGCTCGACGCTCGGATTGCCGAGCAATACCGCTTGTTGGGTAGGTGCGCCCTTGCCAAGGATCACGATGGCCGTCGCGATCGCCGCCTGGATGATCGCGAACCAGCAGAACACCGCGATCTTGGCGCTCAGGTAGGCCCCGGTGGACAGGCCGACGGCTTGCTCGCGCCGGAAGATGGCACGCTCACCGATGAGGTCGCGGATCGTCAGCGCGGTGCCCATGAAGACGGCCGCGATGGACAGCAGCGTCAAGATCTGGGCGGCTTCGTCGGGCGTCTCACTGGTCGGCGGGGCGATGCCGAATCCGGTATTGCCCGGAACGGTCAGCGACAACCCACCCATGATGAACGGCAACAGCGCCAGGAACACGAAGTACGCCCGGTCGGAGACGACCAAGCGAACCTGACGGCGGGCGATCGTGGAGAACTGGCGGCTTTTGCTGGTGTGCGCCGGGGTGCCCAGATCGCCCGGCGCCGCCTGCGTGGGTGGCGAGGGTCGGTTCTGAGCCAGGAAGCGGCGATTGGCCTCGTCGGGATCGGCGCCCACCTTGGCAAAAATGTGCGCCCAGTTGGTGGTTCCCATGGCCGCACCGATTTGGTCGGGTGGGCCCAGGAACGCCGTCTTGCCGCCAGGCGCCATCAGCAGCACCTGATCGCAGACATCGAGGTAGGTCAGCGAGTGCGTCACCACTAGCACCACGCGACCGGCGTCGGCCAGTTGCCGCAGCATCGTCATGACTTGCAGATCCAGCGCCGGGTCCAGACCCGAGGTCGGCTCGTCGAGGATCAGCAGCGAGGGCCCGGTGAGCAGTTCGAGTGCGACCGAGGCACGTTTGCGCTGGCCCCCGGAGAGCTGGTCGACCCGGGTGTCGGCATGTTTCGTCAGCCCCAGTTCATCGAGTACCTCGGCGACGACCCGTTGTCGGTCCTGTTCGCTGGTGTCCGGCGGCAGCCGCAGCTCGGCCGCATAGCCGAGCGCCTGGTTGACGGTCAGCTGGCGGTGCACGACGTCATCCTGGGGGACCATCCCGATCCTGCTGCGCAACGACGCGTACTGGGTGTGGATGTTGTGGCCCTCAAAGGTGACCGTGCCGGAGCTAGGGGTCGTGTATCCGCCGATCAGCCGCGACAGCGTGGTCTTGCCGGCGCCGGACCCACCGATGATGGCGGTCAGCGTGCCGGGCCTGGCGGTCAGCGTGACGTTCTCGAGCAGCGGCTTCGCATTGATGCTGAACCCGACGCCGCGCACCTCCAGACCGCCCGTGCGCGCTGCCGCCTCGGTACGGCGAACCAGGATGCCGCCGGTGAAAACCAGGTCGACGTTGCCGATCGTGACCACGTCGCCCTCGGTCAGCACGGCCGATCCGACCCGGATCCCGTTGACGAAGGTTCCGTTGATGCTGTGCGCGTCGCGGATCTCGGTGCCTAACGGCGTCGGGGCCAGATACGCGTGGTGGCGCGACGCCAGCACGTCTTGGATGACGATGTCGTTGTCGATCGCCCGACCGATGCGGGCACCCGTGGTTGTCTGGCGCGCCGATCCGGCTCCCGCTTTCAGCATCCGGGTCGGGACCTGCGACACCGTGGTGCCCTCGGCCATTCGGGTGGGTGGACCCAGATCCGACTCGGGGCGCGGCGTGGACTTGGCAGGTGGCGGAGTTGCCCGGGGTGCCTGGTAGGGGGCCTGCGGACGCGGCTGTGGCGGACTTCCGAGCGGACCGCTGGGCGGAGCCGCGGGCGCACCTCCGGGCGGCGCAATCACCGGGACCATCTCCGTCGGCGGCAGTTGACCGACCGCGCCCTGGTGATGTCCAACTTCGAAGGTCACCCGCGGCCCGTCGGGCTTGCCGATGTTGATGCTCTGGCCGTCGTGGATGTCGACGATCGGAATCCGCCGTCCTTCGACAAACATCCCGTTGAGCGAGTTGTTGTCGATCGCCGTCCACCTGCCCTGATCGAAGCGCAGCAGCACGTGCGCGCGGGCGATCAGCGGGTGCGCCACGCGCAGGTCGGCGCGCAGGTCACTCCCGACGACCACATCGCGGCCCGGCGCGAAGCTGCCTTGGGACCGGTTAGCCCGAACCGTCAGCACGGGTTGCGCGGGTCGATTCATCGGTTCAGTGCCGCTTGAGCCGGATCTTCCACCACACGATGGCGCTATAGACCACGCACAACAGCCCGAGCATCCCCATGTCGAACAGCCATGCGCTCGTGGTGTGGGCAAAGTGTTGGTCTTTCGGGTCGGTCGGGCCAACCACCAGGCGGTGGGTGTCGATCGTCGACGCCGACGCCGCGTAGCCCCACCGGGCCGGCGTGCCCCACGACAACTGGTCGAGTACGGGCCGGTTGGTCACCCAGATCAACCCGCCGCAGAACACCAGCTGCGACATGATGGCGACCACCAGCAGCGGCATGATCTGATCCTGGGAGCTGGCGATTGCTGACAAGGCCATTCCCAAAAGCGCCGAGGCCACGCAAGTCGCGGCGACGTCGACGAACAATTCGAAGCTGACATTGCCCAGCACCACGGCGTTGGCGATCGGCTGGCCCCAGCCGACTACCGAGATCACAGTTGCGATCGCCGCCTGCACGGTCGCGAACACGCTGAACACCGCGATCTTGGCCAGCAGATACGCCATGGTCGACAGGCCGACGGCCTGCTCACGCCGGAAGATGGGACGCTCGCCGACGAGGTCGCGAATCGTCAGAGCGGTACCCATGAATACGGCGCCGACCGTGAGCATGACCAGAATCTGGTCGGGCTGGTTGGGTGAGTTGCTCGTCGGGTCCCCCATGCCGTATCCGGTCTTGCCGCGAACGGTGAGGGTGAGGACGCCGATGAGGAACGGCAGCAGCGCCAGGAACAGCGTGTAGCCCCGGTCGGAGATCACCAGCCGCACCTGGCGTCGCGCAACCGTGGAGAACTGGCGCTGGACGTTGGTGTGTACCGGTTCGCCCAAGTCCTTCGGGCTGGCGTCGGACGGAGCGGCCGGCCGCGGCCGATTTTCGGCAAGGAAGCGGCGATTGGCCTCATCCGGGTCGGCGCCCACCTTCGTGAAGATGTCAGCCCAATTGGTGGTTCCCATGGCCGCACCGATCTGGCTGGGCGGCCCCAGGAACGCCGTCTTGCCACCGGGTGCCACCAGCAGCAGCTGATCGCAGACGTCGAGATAGGACACCGAGTGCGTGACGATCAGCACCACGCGACCGGCGTCGGCCAATTGGCGCAACATCATCATCACCTGACGATCCAGCGCCGGGTCCAGGCCGGTGGTCGGCTCGTCGAGGATCAGCAGCGACGGCCCGGTGAGCAGTTCCAGCGCCACCGAGGCGCGTTTGCGCTGGCCGCCGGACAGCTTGTCGACCCGGGTATCGGCGTGCTTGGTCAGCTCGAGTTCCTCGAGCACCTGCGCCACGACCTGTTGCCGGTCGGATTTGCTGGTGTCGGGCGGCAGCCTGAGCTCGGCGGCGTAGCCGAGGGCCTGGTTGACCGTCAGCTGGCGGTGGACGACGTCGTCCTGAGGGACCATCCCGATCCGGCTGCGCATGGACGCGTACTCGGTGTGGATGTTGTGGCCCTCGAACGTGACCGAGCCGGAGGTGGGGCTGGTGTATCCGGCGATCAGCCGCGACAGCGTGGTCTTGCCGGCGCCGGACCCGCCGATGATGGCGGTCAGCGTCCCGGGACGGGCGGTCAGCGAGATGTGGTCGAGCAGTTGCTTGCCGCGGTCGACGGTGAAGCAGACGGCGTTCACCTCCAGGCCGCCGGTGCGCGTGGCCGCTTCGGTGCGGCGGACCAGGGTGTCGCGGGTGAACACCAGGTCGACGTTGCCGATGGTGACCACGTCGCCTTCGGTGAGCACCGCGGACCCCACCCGGACACCGTTGACGAAGGTTCCGTTGACGCTGTGTGCGTCGCGGATCTCGGTGCCCAGCGGCGTCTGGGTCAAGAACGCGTGATGGCGCGACGCCAGGACGTCCTGGATGACGATGTCGTTATCGGTGGCACGGCCGATCGTGGCCGAGCCCAGTGGCTGCCGCAGTGCCCCGGATCGGGAAGGCAGCAATGCCTGGATCATCTTCGTCGCCAGGTTCGAAACTGACACCTCTTGCGGCTTGACGGCGCTGGGCGCCATCTGGGTCTGCGCCGGCTGATTCGGCGACCCCGCATATCCCACGCCGGACTTCTGATGAGGCGCCTGGAATGTGGTCGGCGGTGGCGGCGAGCTGGTCGGGTACGCAGTGGGCCGCGGCGGGCCGCCGCTGGTCGGATACACGGGCTGCCCGGGCGCGCCGGGGTGCGGTCGCGCTGGTGGTGGCGAGGCCCAATTTGCTGGGCGTCCGGGTGGCCCCGGGGCGGACGGTGGGGGAGCGGCCATCGCAGGGCCTGGCTGTCCGGATATCTGAGAGCCTGGCCAAGCCGTCCCGGATGCCGCGGCGATGGGCATCGACGCGGTTTGGGGTGGGCGCCCAACCATCCCGCGGTGCCTCCCAACCTCAAACTTCAGCGATGGCCCGTCGGGA
>Ga0210396_10001517_pt1 | contig 24951 bp, 23 predicted proteins | sample IncBWH17OmetaG_FD_155466 | JGI IMG/M metagenome (GOLD analysis project Ga0210396, IMG submission 155466) | Forest soil microbial communities from Barre Woods Harvard Forest LTER site, Petersham, Massachusetts, United States - Inc-BW-H-17-O ... | reverse complement strand
CACGCGTTCTAACAGATCATCATAATAAGACGATGGCACCAGCAGGAACTCCACCCCCCTATCCCTCAGGGTGGTCACGGTGGCGACGATATCCGCGGTGGCCAGGGCCACGTGCTGCACGCCCTCGCCCTTGTAGAATTCGAGATATTCTTCCACCTGGGATTTCTTCTTCCCTTCCGCCGGCTCGTTGATGGGGAATTTCACAAAACCATTGCCATTGCTCATCACTTTGCTCATCAGGGCGGAATACTCCGTGGAAATATCCTTGTCGTCAAAGGTGAGGATATTGCGAAAACCCATCACGTTCTCATAGAAACTCACCCAGGGGTTCATCTGGTTCCAGCCGACATTGCCGACGCAGTGGTCGACATAAAGCAGGCCGGTGGAGGACGGGCTATAGGCCGGCTTCCATTCCCGGAACCCGGGCATAAAGATGCCGCGATAATTCTTTCGTTCCACGAACAGATGGATCGTATCCCCATAGGTATGGATACCGCTGAGCACGACCTCTCCCTCTTTATCCGTTAACACGGTGGGCTCCATACAGCTCTTGCCGCCGCGGGCCGTCGTCTCCACCCATGCTGCGGCGGCATCGTCTACCCGCAGGGCCAGGACCCTCACCCCGTCCCCATGAAGATGGGTGTGCGCCGCAATGGGATGTTCCGGACGTAACGCCGTGGTAAACACAAAGGTCAGTGCGTTCTGGCGGATGGCATAGCTTACCTTTTCTTTGTTGCCCGTTTCCGGGCCGCTATAAGCCAGAGCCTCGAACCCAAAAGCGGTCCGGTAATAATAGGCCGCCTGTTTGGCATTGCCTACATAAAATTCGACATAGTCCGTCCCCTGCAGCGGAAGAAAATCCGGTGCAGATGCAGGTTTACGGGTATCCTCGAGGGATGCAATAGACATATAATGTAGTTTTTTAATGTTAAAAGACGGGGGAAATTTATCGGGTCGGAAAAACCGGCGCGAAATTAGCCGTATCAAGGACGTACGCGGGTGAAGTTCTCCAAACGCAGGAAGGGGAGCAAACGCTTGTCACCGAAAATTTTATGCGAGTAGTCGGGACGCATGGTATTAGGCTCTTAGCCGACGCCAAGGTACAAAAAAAACAATGAATATGCAGTTTTGTCTATCTTCGGCCAATAAATCATCACCATGTTAAAAGTAGGTATTCTAGGCGGAGGTCAATTGGGGAGAATGTTGTTGCAGGCAGCAGCCAATTACCCGGTGGAGACCTACATCATGGAAAAAGATGAGAAAAGTCCCGGGGCGCATCTGGCGCACCATTTTGTGAAAGGCGATATCCGGAACTTCGACGAGGTCTACAACTTTGGAAAAGGGCTCGATGCCATCACCATCGAGATCGAATCGGTGAATGAAGAAGCCCTGGAGAAACTGGAAACCGAAGGTGTTCGCATCTATCCTAAACCTTCGGCCCTGCGGACCATCAAGAACAAGATCACGCAAAAGCAATTCTATTCCCAGCATAGCATCCCCACGGCCGAATTTATCGTCACGCAAAACCTGGATGACGTAAGGAACCGGGTCGATCTGCTGCCTGCCGTACACAAGATTGCCGTCGGCGGTTATGATGGCAAGGGGGTGCGCATCATCCGGAACAAGGAAGATATCGACAAAGGCTTCGACGCCCCGGGTGTGCTGGAGAAGATGGTCGCTGTAGACAAGGAGGTCGCGCAGCTGATCGCGGTCGGTCAAAAAGGGGAAACGGCGATCTATCCTCCCGTCGACATGGTCTTCGACCAACGGCTCAATCTGCTCGATTACCAGATCAGCCCGGTAGAATTACCCCAAAGTGTGTTGTGGAAACTCGAAGCGATCTCCCTGAGGATCGTCAAAGAGCTCAAGAGCCCGGGGATCTTCGCCGTCGAGCTATTCGTGACGAAACAAGGCGACGTCTATGTCAACGAGACGGCCCCCCGCGTCCACAACAGCGGGCATCATACCATAGAAGCCAACTACAGCTCCCAGTTCGACATGTTATGGCGGGTGATCCTGGGTTATCCGCTCGGCAACACCGAGGCCATCCTACCAGGAGCGATCGTCAATCTCATCGGTGCGGAAGGCTGCGTAGGCGAAGCCTACTACGAAGGCCTCGACGAGGTCTTGCAGATGGATAACGTGTTTGTACACATCTATGGGAAAAACGACACCAAACCCGGCAGAAAGATGGGGCACGTGACCATCATCAGCCGCGAAAAACAAGATCTCGTATACAAGGCGCATAAGATAAAGAACACCTTAAAGGTCATCACGAAAGAAGCGGCCGATGCTGCTAAGGAAGCGGCAAAAGCGCCTGTGGTCGAAATGCGGGACAGAAGTATCGGCACCTAAAAAAAGCAAGATGAGTACTCCCCTGGTTGGCATTATTATGGGCAGCGACAGCGATCTGAATATCATGAAAGCCGCTGCCGATATGCTGGAAGAATTTGAGATTCCCTTTGAATTGACCGTTGTCTCCGCCCACCGGACCCCGCTCCGGATGGTGCAATATGCTACGCAGGCGGCGGATCGCGGTCTGAAATTGATCATTGCCGGCGCCGGGGGCGCCGCACATCTACCGGGTATGGTCGCCTCGCTGACGGCCCTTCCGGTGATCGGCGTTCCCATAAAGTCCTCCAACTCCATCGACGGCTGGGATTCTATCTTGAGCATCTTACAGATGCCCGGCGGCGTGCCCGTGGCCACCATGGCGCTCAACGGCGCCAAAAACGCCGGCATCCTCGCCGGCACTATCATCGGCGCCTTCGATCCTATCGTCAGCGCCAAAGTGGCCGGATACAAAAAGAAGCTCGAACAGGAAGTACTTCAAAAAGTAGACAGCCTCATGGCGGATGGCTGGGGGAATGCATTCGACAAGTAGCCGCAGCACGGATTCTCAATAAATTGTACTACATTCACGACTCATTTTTAACACACAGTTTATGAACTCATTTGCTTGTCTTTTCACCAGGCGGGCTACGCTCCTGGTTCCGGCCCTGTTCGCCGCATCGGGCGCCCTTTTTGCCCAGCAGCAATACGACTCCACCGACCACCGCGCCACCGAAGTCTATAGCCCGGTGCCTCCCATTGTCACGCCCGCCGCGACGGTCGGCGCCCCGCCTTCCGACGCCGTCATCCTGTTCGACGGCAAGAACGAAGACCAATGGGTCAAGGTCTCCGACGGATCACCTGCGGACTGGATCGTCGCCGACGGCATCCTCACCGTCAATAAAAATTCGGGAAATATCCAGACCAAACAATCCTTTACCAATTATCAGCTGCACCTGGAATACCGCATTCCTTCGAATATCAGCGGCAGCGATCAGGCCCGCGGCAACAGCGGTCTCTTCCTCGCCTCTACCGGCAAAGGCGACGCCGGCTATGAGCTGCAGATCCTCGACAACTACAACAACAAGACCTATACCAATGGCCAGGTAGGCGCCGTCTATAAGCAAAGCATTCCGCTGGCCAACCCCAGCCGGAAACCCGGCGAATGGTCCAGCTATGATGTCGTCTGGACCGCCCCGGTATTCAACAGCGACGGCAGCCTCGCCTCCCCTGCCAAGGTAACGGCCTTCCTCAACGGCGTGCTCGTCCAGAACAGCTACGAACTCAAAGGCGAGACCCGCTATATCGGCAAACCCTATTACAAGGCGCATGGCCCCGCCCCCATCAAACTCCAGGCGCACGGCGATAAAAGCGAACCCATTAGCTTCCGGAACATCTGGGTCCGGCCGCTGCTCCCGCTGCAATAAGATACAAAAGGAAAGCCCCCATCCGGGGGCTTTTTTTATTCAGACCGTAGACTCTTCACCGGGTTGACACTCGCCGCGCGAATCGTATGAAAGCCCACGGTGAATGCCGCAATTAAAATCGCCACGACACCCGAAAGCACAAACATCCACCACCGGAGATCGGTGCGATAGGCAAACCCCTCCAGCCAGCGATGCATGACCCACCCGCTCACGGGGATCGAGATGATCAACGCCACACCCACCAGCCGGAGAAAGTCGACACTCAGCAGCCGCACAATACCCGGCACACTCGCACCAAGGACCTTGCGGACCCCGATCTCCTTGCTCCGCTGCTCGGCGCTGAAGGCCGCCAGTCCAAACAGTCCTAAACAAGATATAAAGATCGCCATCACGGTAAAGGAATTAATGATGCTCGAAAGCGTGATCTCTGTCTCATATTGTTTTTGAACCGCATCATCCAGAAAATAATAATCGAAAGGCGAACCCGGTGCATTCTTTTTCCAGATTGCCGTTAACTGGCCGATCAACGATTTATAATTATCGGTAGTACAATTGACCATCACGGCACAAGAACCATGGAAATTGGGATCGCAAATGATCATAGTCGGATTTACCCGGTCGTGCAGCGAACTGGTGTTAAAATCCTTCACCACCCCTGCCACTTCAAAGGTCTCCAGCGGATAAGTGTCCCATTGTGAAAGAATTTTCCTGCCTTCGGCTTTCATGGGGTCAATCCCCAGCCGGCGCGCCAGCGTTTCATTGATCAGCACCCTGCTGGAATCGAGGGCATGAAAATCCCGGCCGCTCACTAGCTGAAGACCCGCGGCCCGGGCAAAATATTCGTCCGTGATCATGTCCAGTGCGTCCACGCTACTGGCTAAATTCCCACCCGGTAAAAACAACTTCCGGTCCTGGATAATGGGTTTACCCAATTCGCTATTGCTTTTGGTAACGGCCTTTACTCCGGGCAACTGCCGCATTTGCTCCATGATAGCCTTCTGGTTGACGCCCACGGTATAGACGTTAAAAATGAGCTTTTGTGATTTTTCGAACCCAAGGTCCTTATGACGGATATACGAAAGCTGACTATAGATCACCACGATACCTGTGATCAGGATAATCGATAGCGAGAACTGAAAGACCACCAACGATCGCCGCAATCCCGCGACCGAAACCTTGCTGGTGAAATTCCCTTTGATCACCTTGACGATCCGGAACGCCGAGAGATAAAAAGCAGGATAGCTGCCGGCCAACAAACCCGTACCAAACACCAGCGCCAGCATGACCAGCCATACGCGATAGTCCCGGATAAACGAAAGCGAGATATCGGCCTGGGTGAGCTCGTTGAGATAGGGCAATAGGATCATCAACAGCGGCAAGGCGAATACGACTCCCAGCAAAGCCAGCAAAAACGACTCCCCAAGAAACTGCCGCACGAGATCGAGCCTGCCGGCGCCGATCACCTTCCGGACGCCGACTTCTTTAGCGCGACGCGAAGCGCGGGCCGTCGACAGGTTCATAAAGTTGATGCACGCGATCACCTGGATCAGGATCGCAATCAGGGAAAGGATCTTAAGAAATACGGGGCTCAGGGTCTTCGTCCATTCCCCCTCATAACCTGCCGTAGTATGTACGGTTGAAACAGGCTGCAGCTCCAGCTGTTTCGTCATCCCGATATTCTTCAGCTGAACCGCGCCATAACGATTGACAAAAGGCGTCAATTTGGCTTCCAACGCCCTGGTATCCGCGCCCGGCCGCAGCTTCACATACGAATACATCATATTGCCGCCTGCCCAGGTATCGATGCCGGCAATGATCCTGCCGATCAACCCGCTGTTCAACGTAATATAGATATGGGCGGCCAATGTACTGCGGACGTCCTGGTCGTCGATGACGCCCGTGACCTTGAGATCTTCTTCCCCCGCTTTGTCGTTGATGTGCACCACCTTCCCCATAGGGTCTTCGTTCCCAAAGAGCTTGTCCGCCGTGGTTTTCGTCAAAACGGCGGTAAAAGGTTGCATCAGACACCGCGCGGCGTCACCCCGGAGAAAATGAAAATTGAACACCTGGAAAAAAGTAGAATCGACATACAGCGTCTGCCGCTCGTAAAACGACCGCTCCTTGTATTTGAACAGATGCTGGTCCGCCCCAAAGATGGCGGCGTCAAAGGCGCGTGTATATTGCTCGACCTCAGGGAAATCTCGTTTCATCGTCGCGGCGATGGGGGGCGAGGTCCTAGCCATAAGATGGCGGTCACCCAGGAGCTTCATATTCGTGTTGACCCTATAAATGTCCGAAGCATGATCCTCCCACCGATCGTAGCTGTATTGTTCCTGCAGATAAAGCAGAATGTACAGACAACAAAGCGTCCCCAGGGACAACCCAACGAGATTGATAAAGCTGAATGTCCTGTTCTTGAGCAGAAAGCGGACCGCCGTTTTGAAATAGTTTTTTATCATGATAGGTTTGGTTTTATTCTGTTCGCAGACTTTTGACGGGATTGGCCAGGGCCGACCGTACGCTCTGGTACCCCACCGTTAGTACGACAACGATAAAGGTGGCGGCGATGGCGAGCAGAAAGATCGCCGGCCCCACCGTGATCCGGTATTTGAAATCCTTGAGATATTGCTGCATGACCCACCAGGCAGCGGGGGCCGCTATGATAAAAGCGAGGAGCACCAGCCGGCTGAACTCACGTCCAAAAAGCCAAAGGATACTGAGAATGCCCGCGCCCAGCACCTTGCGTACCCCGATCTCCTTAGTCTTGCGCACCGCCATAAAGGAGGTCAGGCCATACAGACCCAGACATCCGATAAAGACCGCAATGGCAGCGAAAAACTCGATGAGCTTGAGTAAAGAGTTATCCAATTCATAGAACTTGGCGATGGTCTCATCCAGAAAGTCATAGGAATATAAATAATCAGGATAGGTGTCGTTCCAGATCTTTTCCAATGCGGCGAGATCGGCGTGCACATGCGCCGGATCGATCTTGACGGCACAGGTTCTATATTCGTTGTGCGACGGGAAAATGGCGATCGCGGCGATATCGCTGTGCAACGAATGGTTCTTGAAATCGCGTACCACCCCAACCACAGTTGTCTTTAGGTGATTGATCTTTAGCTGTTGACCCAGGATGGCGTCCGGCCCGGCAAGATTCAGCTTCCGCACCAGGGTCTCGTTGACCACCACCTCCCGCGCCGTATCGGCAGGAAAGAAATTGCGGCCTGCGACAAGCTGTAACCCAAATGTCCGCAGATACTGGTCATCGGCAGATTTCGTATTGACCTCCCAATGTTCATCTTCGGCACGGTTCGCGAAACGGAGATTAGTCGAATTGTTGCTTTCGGAAGCCGGCGGAGCCGCACAAAAGCTCACCTCGCGGATACCTGCAATGCCTTCGATCCGGGTACGCATGGTTTTTAACTGTGCCGGATCGTTCTTGGGAAGTGGCAACAGCACGGTCGCCGTTTTATCGAAACCCAGATCGAGGGTGTCGGTATAGTGGAGCTGCGCGGCGACGACGATCGTGCCGATGATCAGCATCTGCGATATGGCACTCTGGGTCACGACCAGGATACGCCGCAGAGAGAATCCCCCCACCTCCTTTTGAGATAATTTGCTCTTCAACGCGGCAACAGGTTTGAACCGTGAGAGGACTAACCCGGGATAGGCCCCCGCCAGAAAGATCACCACCAGCAACAAAAGCAGCACGAAGCCGATCGCGACCGGATCGCTAAACAAATGCAGACTCACCTCCGATTTGAACAACGCATTCGCCGACGGCAACGCCGCCAGGGCGAGAAAATAACCTACGGCCAAAGCAACGACGGCGATAAAGGTCGTCTCGATGATAAACTGCCAGAAGATCTGCCGGCGCACACCGCCCAGTACTTTACGGATACCGACCTCGGTGGACCGGTTCAGCGCCTGCGCCGTGGCGAGATTGATGAAATTGACACAGGCCGTCACCAGGATAAAAAGACCGACGAAGAAAAGCGCCCAGAGATATTTTTTGTCGACTGCGCCATCGAAATCCGCATTGAAGTGAATGTCCGACAACGGCTGCAACCGGAAGATCGTCGTTTTGGCGTCCCTGCCCTTCTGGTATTTCTTTCCCAATTCAACCAATCCGCGATTCGCCTGAGCGGCCGTCACCGATGGCTTGAGGCGCATAAAACACATGCTTTGGCTATAGACACTGCCCCAGCTGCTATCGCTGGCCTGCCGCGCGCTTCGTTCCTTGATATTGTCATAGGAGACATAGATCTCCTGGTTTCGATCGGTGTTCACCGGGATGTCCCGGAGGATGCCGACTACGGCAAAATCGGTTATATTGTCGATACGGATCGTCTTACCGAGAGCGCCGGCGACATCGCCAAAATATTTCCTGGCCAGCCTTTCCGTGATGAGAGCCTGCCCCGGGGCTTGCAACGCCGTCGCCTTGCCACCCCGCTGCAAAGGAAAATTAAAGATGTCGAAATAGGCCGGCTGGGTATAAGCCATGCCCTTTTCTTCCTGGAATTTCCTGACGGTATTCCCGGATTGGATCGTAACCAGGCAATTGTTATAACCGATCACCCTGGCCACCCGATCCGCATAATCGAAATCGTTGAGGAAAGCCTTGCCCAGGGGCGTGGGCACTCCCTGGGAATAGTCGTTTATCTCGTCATGGAATTCAGTGACGACACGATAGATCCGATCTTTGTCCGGGTGAAAATCATCAAAGCTAAGATGGTAGCTCACGAGCGTGAAGATCAGGATGCTGCAGCCGATCCCCAGCGACAATCCCAGGATGTTGATGCTGGCATAGTCCTTGTTCTTCCACAGGTTACGCCAGGCGATGGTGAAGAAGTTTTTAAGCATTCGTAATGGTTATAAACTTCTCGGCTACCAAAACGATACCATTTCCGCAATAATCTGCAAACCAAACATTTACATCCACTCTATCGTTGCTACTGTCCGCTTATGATGCAGAAAGCGCACGAAATCGGACCGTACAAAACCCGCCCGCCCGGAACCGGACTTTTTTATTCCCCAGTGAGCTCCAGATAATACTTCCTTTTCCGCGATCCGAACAGCCAAAACTGCCGCCCGCCGGAAACACCGGGCGCTTTTTTAACCCGGCGTCCCCTGTCGTCGGCCCTGTAGAGCCGCTTCCCGTGCATCAGCAGCGTCCGCGGTGCATCGATGAAAGCCTGTAACCGTGTATCGGTAGCCGACCGCGTGTTCGCCTGTGCGGGATGGTTATACGTCAGGTATAATTTTTCGCCGACGATCTGGTAGGTGCCTAACGTCGTGTCGAGCGCCTGGCCTCCACCATAGTCATAATGGTATTCAAAACTCCCATCCGTGTTCAGAATGATCTGCTCCCTCAGCTGGCCGCCCACCGGGAAATTGGAGACATAGAGCCCGGATCTGTCCTTGGTCAGGGGATGCGACATCGGCGCCAGGGCCTGGGCGGATGGCGCAGCCTGTGCCGGCGGAGCCGTTTGCCCCGGCTGGGCATAGCCCACGCGATATTGCAGGGCCTCGAGCGCTCCGGCTACATAGACCAGCGGAGCATTCCAGTTGATCGCGATCTCATTACTGGCGTAAGCCTGGTCGTTGTCGAGATAAGCCGTTTCGGGTTCGGTGTAGCTATACGCCTGCTGGTCCTGCCGGCCCGGATTGGCGCCACCGGCCAGCAACCCGGGGACAGGCGCCACGACTCCATCCGCAATGGACGGCCGATGATGCGGATGCATCGGCGAATGCGTTCCGAAACCCGTGACAAAACAATAGCCCGTGGCATTCTGGCCAAGGATATAATCCAGGCTGGTCAATGCGGCATCGAGATAGGCGGAGTTATGCTGCTGCAGATACGCGTTGATAAGGAACATCCCCTCGTTAGCGGCAACCGCATTGCTACCCCAGACAAAATCGCTTTTCGACTCCCCCATCACCGTATGAAAAGCCGTGCCGGAAAGCTTCTTCACATAATCGTCAGCCAGGAGAAGCAAGCCCTGTTTCAGGGAATCGAGCAGGGGCCGGAAAGCCGGCGGCGCCTCGGCGGCATGCCGCAACAGCGAGTAATCCCCCATCATGGCCACATAAGCCCAGGATGGCAACGATACCGAAATGCCGAAATATCGATGCACTGTCTCTGCAAATTGTTGGTCACCCGTGGTGATCAGCAACTCACAGGCTGCCCAGTAACGTTCGTCATTAAATAATTTGTCGCCATAAGCGCCGGTGGTGATCGCCGGTTTGAACCGCCTGTTCAGGGCATCCTGGTCATAGACACTGTCCGGGTAGTTGCGTGCCCATTGCCAGGCGTGGATCGCGGCGCGCTCACAGGAATCAGCTAACCCGGGTAAGAATCTTTTATAGATACGCGCTGCCTGTGCCGTCACCGCCGCAAAGTCCAGGGTCGCGGCAGTACCCTTTTGTACCACATACCGCGGAGCCTTGGTGACACCGGGCATCACCATGCCGTCAAACGCGGCATTGGTGCACTTATGATAGACGCCGCCGTCGGAGGGATCCTGCATGAGCAGCATCCACCGGAGATTGTACAATGCCTCATTGAGGATATCGGGAAGGCTGCCGTTCGACGCGCCGGGCACGGGCGGAATATTGGTATGCAGCGTGTCGAAATAGCCGGCGAAATCCTCGTAGGCATCGAACAACGTGCCCATCGTGATACCGGAGTTGACGATATACTTGTTGTAATCGCCGGCATCGTACCAGCCGCCGGTGGCGGAGATCATGGTGCCCTCCGGCCGGCCGGCATCGGCCGCGGAAGCATGGACCTGCACCATTACATCGGGATGACCCGCCGGACGGGCCCATTTGCCGGCAAAGGGCGCCGTGAGCGCCATCGCCGAGCGTTGATAATAATATCCTTTGAGCGCAGCCGCGGTGAGTGGGGAGAACACACCCGCGCCGATGATAAAGGGAAAAGAATTCTGGAAACCGGGTACGACCACCCGGTAGATTCCCGGACGATGAAGGGTGCTGAAATCCGCGACGCGGGTACTCAGCGAAGAATTGCCCGAAGAGAGCACCGGCCCAAGCCGGCCAAAAAAGACCGTGTCGACGTGTTCGGACCAGGAAGTTGTGCTGGCGCCCACGGTGACGACAAAAAATACATCTTTGGCTGCCGGTCGGTTGATGACCGCATATTTAGGGGCATCAGGATAAAAACCGAGCTGGTTGACGGCGATAACGGCGGGAGGCGTCGCCGGCTGCGATTGACACGGTTGTATCTGGCAGAGGGCAAGGATGCTAAGAACCAACAAGTGGCGCATGGATTGTCAATTGGTACGTATAAAGATACGGAATGAATAATTTCTTGGGAAACGTGATAAAATTCCGTAATTTGAAATAGGCCGCCGCTGGCGGCTTTCCATAGGACAACCAACGATTCCTCACCACTAAAATCGGGCTGCATGAAAAAAGTTTCTGATATTCTTTCCCACAAGGGGGCACGCATTACGGCCGTTTCACCACAAACCACGGTACTGGATGCCTTACGCATCATGGCAGACCAAAATATCGGTTCGGTATTAGTAACGGAAGGAACCCACTATCTGGGGATTATGACGGAACGCGATTACTCGCGTAAAGTCATCTTAAAAGGTAAATCCTCGACCGATACCCCGGTGTCGGAGATCATGTCCAAAGACTTTCCCGCCGTATCACCCAATGATACCGTGGAATTCTGCATGCAGCTGATGTCCGATAAGAACATCCGCTATCTGCCGGTGTTCGACAAGGAGACCTTGTGCGGCATCATTTCCATCAACGACGTGGTCCGCGAGACGATCCTCACACACGAAGAAACGATCACGCATCTCAAAGACTACCTGCACTCGGGAATTTAAAATATTTTTCGAGCAAATGGGTTACCCGCTGCTGGCTCAGCGGCTTATTCTCGAACCCAGAGACCTCCGGAATGGCTTGCGTCCTGACCTCGTCGTCCGGGTTGAGCGAGGTCGTGAGCATGATCAGTACGATCTCGGCCTTTTGTTCGGCCGGGAGCAGGCGATATTTTTCCAGGAACTCCCAGCCGTCCATAGCCGGCATATTGATGTCCAGGAAGATCAGATCCGGGCGAGGCGCTCCCGATGATCCACAATTGCGTAAGTAATCCAGGGCCTCCTGGCCGCTTTGCGCAATACGGATATCCCGGGCGCAGCCTGCCTGTTCCAGGGTGAGCCTGTTGAGAAAATTGGTAGGCTCGTCATCATCGATGAGAAGAATACAATTTAGCTTCGTATTCATAGTTCCAAATGTATAAATTACCGTTCATAGATGCAAATTGGGCGAGAAGCCGTTCATTCACGAGCGATTAACCAGATTTGGGGGGGAAATGGTGTAATTTTGACACACAACGAAAAGGTTGGTACAAACATGGCTGAAACGGTTCAACGGGATGAGACAATAGTACGCGACATTATCGACACGGCCAGAGAACTCTTCAAAAAGTCCGGGTTCAAAAAAACGACCATGGGAGACATTGCCCGCAGCATGGGCAAGGCCAAGAGCTCGCTTTACTATTACTACCCCAGCAAAGAAGACATTTTCGAGGCAGTGATCTATGCGGAAATGGACGAATTGCTGGACCAGATCCATTTAGCGATCGGCAAAGCCACCACCTCAAAAGAAAAACTCGCTATCTATTGCCGCTGCCGGCTGGAAAAGCTCAAGCAGCTTTGTAATCTAAGCGACGCGCTGAAATCGGAGATCGCGGAACTGGAATGTCTCGTGGACGGGTTGAAACGCCAATTCGATACGACCAATGTGGAACTCGTCAAAAAGATCCTGCAGGAAGGTGTCCATAACGGTGAGTTCAAAAAGCTCAACGACGATAATATAGAACTGATCGCCTACCTTATGGTCAGCAGTTTCCGCGGATTGGCCGTACCCCTGATGGTCAGCCAGAGCCGAAGCCCGCGTCTGGACCTGCAGATCGATTCCATCGTCGACATTATGGTAGAAGGTATCGGCCGCTAAGCCGGAACAGCCGGGGCGCTCACCGCCCTGATCCAGCTTTGTACCATCCTCCTGAACCACCCTATCCGGCCATAGAAATACGAAAACAGGCTGATGCCGGTTACGCCACAACAGATCCCCGCGAGCACATCCAGCACATAGTGATGACTCGCATACACCGCCGCAAACCAGATCCCCACCATGATCAGCGCAAACAGCCCATTCCACCACCGCATCCGGTACCGCATCCCATAATACAATACGGTCAGGGGATAAGCAGCATGCAAAGAAGGCATGGCCGCAAACACATTGCTGCTCTTGGCATAAAGCCCGGCAAAGACATGCACATGAAAAAAGGCATCCCAACGCCCCAGGCCCGCCGTATTGCCCGGCGTATGCGGGTTGAAGACAAAACCATACTGTTCCACATACCACGGCGGCGCGGCGGGACAGGCATAGTAGATCACAAACCCCAGCAGGTTCACCAATAAAAAGCTCAGTGAAAAACGGAAAAAAGCCTCCTTATCCCTATAGAAGAGATAGCCGGCAAAGGCCAGCGGTAACGGTATCCAGCACAGATAAAAACATCCCGCGGCGATGTCCAGCAACGTAGAAGGATGCACCAGCCAGAACTCATTGGGCGTACGCACGACCCCATCCGTGCCGCGGATACCAAAAAGATGTTTTTCCAACCCATAAATATCCGCGATGTGCACCACATTGTACCGGTAATTGGGGAAAGCCTTCATGGAATCGAACAACACCCAGAAGACGATAAAGACGGTGAACCCAAGGATAAACCGCCGAGTAGGGCCGGATAGATAGAATAGCGAATTGAAAAGCACCACGAGGAACACTTCATCGCTTTTGAACCCGATCAACCAGCTGCTCACCAGCAGATACAGGAGGGAGATCCCGGTAGCGATCGACGCCGTTTTTAAGGAGAGCTTCAATCTAAACTTTTAACCGTTGGACTAATTCTTTGCCATTCTGAACATCCACCCCTTTGAGCTCCAGGTATTTTACATTGGGCGACCAAAAGGTGCCGCCCGGATCGATCCGTATATAAACCCGGTTGAGGATAGCCTGACGGTTGTTGATGGTGACGAAGACATGCTGTTTGTTGTCCGTGGGCCATTTCATCAGGTACATCGGCACTTTTTTGTAGCTCACGAAACGCAGCTCATAAACGCCGTTACCCAGGTCCTTTTCATGCAGCCCATAGGCAAAATGCCGCTGAAGCCAGGAGAGGTCTTCGCGTTGCCGTTGTTCGGTATACCGGATCCACATGACCTTCACCGGTTCGTCCCTGTCGACAACGCCGTCCTTTTGATTCAGTTCGCAGATGATCGTGTTGATATTGGGCGTACGCTGCAGATAGAAAAGCGAGTTGGCATTCACCGGCGGCACAGGAAAAGTGTCTACGGGATCGGTGATCACCGCCGGCCGGGGATGCAGGGTCCCGGGAGGCGCCAGGGAAGCGGCCGTGATCGCAGGCTGGGCTGTCCCCGGCAGGGCAGACATGGCGGCCAGCAACAGGACGATCATCACCTTCTTCTTATCCTCCTTGGCCTTATCCTCCTTCGTCTTGTCGTCCCCCGCCGCCCTGGCCTCCAGCGTTCGGCGGGCATCACGCAACCGGCCGATGGCCGTATAATTCGCCAGAAAAGCCATGATCGTCAGCGGTATCGTAAAGATCGAGATCGTTTCGAAAATGGGGAAATTGGTGTCCGGCCAGGCGATCTTATAGTCTCCGCCCATCCACCTGGAGGCGACGCCACAAGCCAGCGCGCTGACGCCGATGATGATCACCCGTTCCGGCCGCTGCATCAGCCCATCCTTGCACTCGATGCCCAGTCCTTCGGCCCGGGCGCGGGTATAGCTCACCATCATGCTGCCGATCAACCCGACAAAGGCGAACAGGCTGCTCATGAAATAGTGATGGGAAACCAGGTAATAGCAAATGCCCAGGAACAGGATCAGCTCGCTGTAACGATCCAGCACGGAATCATAAAGCGCCCCGAAGGGTGAGCTCATATTGCCCAGCCGGGCCACCTGTCCGTCCAGCATATCAAAAAGCCCGGCAAACAGGATCAACGCCCCCGCCCAGCCGACATATCGCAGGTCTCCCCGGCGGCCTTCCTCGGCCCCGCAGATAAAGATGATAGCCACACCGATATTGAGGACCAAACCGATGGTGGTAACCATATTGGGGGTCAGCCCCATCCGGATCAGCAACCGCACAATCGGGTTGATGACTTTATAGATCCCTAGCTGTAATTTCTTTCGCGTGCTCATGCGTATACCGTCGAATTCTGGATACAATTGGCAAATGTAGGTATTAAAAATCGAATTTGGTACGCACCCTGATCCCCCATTTAGCGATGTCCGGATGGTCTAAATAAGTGAACCGTTTGATAAAATCTACCCGGACCAGTTTAAAGATATTCGCGATGGCAAAGCCCCCCTCGATATAGGGCGTCCTGCTCAGCGAATAGGTCTCGATCTGCCCATTGGTGTAGGGGAACTTCACCTGGTCAGGACTCTTGTTAGGGTCGTTCTCGCCGCGCAGCCCGCCGAACAACACCTTGGCTTCGATGACCTCCCGCCATTTGAGCTTCTTCAAAAAAGGAATCTTGTTAAAAAAGAAGCCATTGAAATAATGGTCGATATAGGCCGTCGCATAATGGTCGCTCACGAACTCCAGGAAGTTCATCAGGTTATAGGACTGTAGCTGGTACGCATACGTCTGGTTCGCGTGGGCGACATCGGCCAGCGGGAACGGCACCCTACCGATGATATAGCCGAAATCGCCGGTGATATCGGTATACCCCAGGAACGACTCGTAGAATCGTTTGTAGATATTGAAATCGATGTTCTGATACGTATACTGTCCCCGGAACAATCCCGAAACACCCGTGGTCCAGCGAAAATCGAGTATCGGATATTTGTTGATAATGGGTACCCGGTACAGTTTCCCAATGTAGAACTGCTCATGCGGCGCCCATCGGATCTCCCCCGAGATCTCGCTCGTCGTCATCTGCCGGATGGTGTCGATGCCGGCATTGTTGAACTTCACATAGCTTATCGAACCGGCCGGAGTCTGCTCCCACCATCGATACCCGACATACCAGGACAGATGACTCGGATACTCATGCACATAGTTGATCCGGAAGTTGTTGTTGTAGGTCCATTTGTCGTTGTTGCCTCGCTTGAACGAGAGTAAGAAGTTGTCTTCCTGGACAAACTGGAGCTGCTGTCCCGGGATGTCCGTCTCCTTTTGGTAGGACACCCGGATATATTCCTGCGGGAAGCTATAGATCGATTTATTATTGATCGAGTAGGTACCACTCACAAAGTATTTCCATTTCCGGTCTTTGAAACCATAGGCACCATAGGCCTCGGTATAAAACCGGTTGCTGAAATGCGTCGTCGTCCTGCCGCCCAATCGCAGCCGGAACCCTTCCACGGGGTTGAAACTGTAGAACGTGCTGGCGGGACCGATCTCCACGGGTCCGGCCTGTTTATAACCGGCGATCAAAAATGTCGACCAGTCCATGAGCCGTTTGAAAGACTTCATATGTTTCAAACTGTCCACGTTCGCATAGACCTTCCCCTCGAACCGGGTAAGCGTATCGGGCCGATGGGTCACCCAGAAACTGTCCTGCTGACTTTCCGCGCTGTCGGTCAGCACGGTCGCCGGTCCTTTAAAGACGCTGTCCGGCACCGGTTGGTTTGTTTTAAAATTGAGAAAGGTGACCTCTCGCTCACCATATAGCCCCGAGCCCGATTTATTGACACCAAAGTCCCCCAGCACATCGCTCTTCGTCAGGAGATACCGGCCATCCGCCTGCCGGGTGAAATCCTGGTTGATATTCATCGACCGCACAAAGTTGAAGTTGATGCTCTTGCTCACCAGCAGCCGCAGCTGCTGAATGGCATACTTCCCATCCAGCGTGATCCACATCGTTCCACGAAATAAAAGATCCTCGGGGTTACGCGGCCGAAAGCTCATCCGGACCAACTTCTGGCTGTCGATCTGCACGGTATCCTCGATAAAATACATGTAGAAGGTCGGTGCCGTCTCCGCGATCGGGCTCAGGAACAGATTGGTAAAAACGGAAATGTTGTTGTCGTAGACATTGAAGTCCTGGTAAAGCCGGTTCAGATACATGCTGATCCCCTTCATGTCGATCAACTCACCATAATCCACATTCTTTTTTCCGGTAATGATGGACTTGGTCTTTTCCGGGCTCTTGCGATAATAGTTATCGGAATAGGTCTCTTCCAGATACACGGGAGAAAGCCGGCGCCCTTCCAGTTTAGTGGTATCGCTGTTCTCGACCAGGAAATGATACGGCTTCAGGATACTGTTTTTCGTTATCTTGTCGTTAACCTTGTCCACCGAGACCACCAGTTTCTCATATTTCTGGTATGTTGCATACTCATAGGCTTCCATCCGGTTTTGGCTCTTGTGATCGATGACCTGGCGGATGAGCTCTACGGCGGGGTTCCCCTTGTTACGATAGCGTTGTTTTTTGTTCTTGACCAGCGCGCTTTGCAATTGCTGTGTCTGTCGGGACAGCGAAAAAACGACCTCGCGGCTTGGAACGGAGTCGAGATGCAGCGTCAGGGGATTATAACCCACGCTGGTGACCGTGACGGAGATGGCATGTTGGGCAATGGGAATACGGAAACGGCCTTCGCTATTGCTGCGGGCGCCGCCACGTAAGCCTTTCACGGAAATACTGGCATTGGTGAGCGCAGTATTGGTGGCGGAGTCCCGGACAAACCCACGGAGGGTCACCTCCTGGGCCGTGCTGCGTCCTACCATTGCCATGATCAAAAAAAGTAAAAGCCAGGCTTTAAAGCTAGTTCCAGTCTGTATCATCTATTGGTGTTATTTAAAAACAAATCTTTTCTGTAGCACATAATTGTAGCAAACAGCTACCGTTACGGCTGTTATAACCTTGGCAAACATATCTTTGATCCCTGTAAAATGCGTGAGCAGCCATAGACCGGAGACATTCAGCAAAAAATTGCCGATCCAGACCAGCATATAGCGGTTGAGCTGTGCCGCCCATTTCCCCTCCTGCGCGTTGAAAACCCAGTTACGGCTGATCAGGAAATGCGTGACACCCCCACAAAGGGTTCCCGTAGCCCCACAGGCTACAATGGGTATGCCGGCACTGCGTAACAACAGGAACGTGATCCCGAAGTCGACACCGGTAGCCAGAATAGCCGCTAACTGAGCTTTTGTAAAGGTGATCATACTATCATAGGTTAAACAAAACAACGATTTGTAGCAGAAGGTTGGCGTACAACCCGGCCAGCATATCGTCCATCATTACGCCCCAACCACCACCAATTTGCTCCATTCTACGGATATACAGCGGTTTAGCGATGTCAAAAAACCGGAATAATACCAGCCCAATTAATAAATAGGGCAGGCGGTCCGGGATTCCACAAAGGGTGAGACACATGCCGGCCACTTCATCTATAACAATCCTGTAACTGTCCTCCCCCCATTCCGGCTCCATTTTTCCGGCTGCCCAGGCCCCGATCACCAGGATGACGAGCGTGACCAGCAGCTGCGGCCAAAAAAAGCCATTTCCACTTCTCCAGGAAAAATACCAGGCTATACAACAGACGACAGCGGCAACAGTGCCCCCACCCTTTGGAGTATAGCCTATTCCCAGACAAGTGGAAATGAGTCTATAGATCACCCTCATCAGGCGGTGATTTCTTCCTCCGCATAGGTGAGTCCTTCCGGATTCACCAGCTCCTCGCCCATCAGTTTACGGAGCGCATTCTGCAACACCGTCAATTGCTTGAAGATGTCATGTTCTGGCCGGAAACCCGGGGCCGTCTGAGGAGACTTGAAATAAAAGGACAGCCATTCCTGTACGCCACGGAGACCGGCTCTTTTCGCGAGATCGCCGAACAGGGCGAGATCCAGCACCAGGGGAGCCGCCAGAATACTATCCCGGCAAAGGAAATTGATCTTGATCTGCATGGAATAACCCAGCCAGCCGAAGATGTCGATATTATCCCAGCTCTCCTTGTTGTCGCCATGCGGCGGATAATAGTTGATACGGATCTTATGATAGAGATCGCTGTACAGTTCAGGGCTAAGATCGGGACGCAGGATATCCTCGAGAACGCTGAGTTTGGACACTTCCTTGGTCCGGAAATTGTCCGGCTCATCCAATACATAACCATCCCGGTTGCCAAGAATATTCGTCGAGAACCAACCCTTTACACCCAGGGCGCGGGCCTGCAGCCCGGGAGCGAGGATCGTCTTCATGAGGGTCTGACCGGTTTTGAAATCCTTCCCGCCTATAGGAGCGCCCGTCTTTTTCGACAGTTCCACCAGGGCGGGAATATCTACGGTCAGGTTAGGTGCACCGTTTAGAAAAGGAATACCCATCTTGAGGGCGGCATAAGCATAGATCATCGACGGCGCAATGCGCGGATCGTTCTCTTTCAACCCTTTTTCAAAAGCGGCAAGTGTCTCATGAACATCCGACACTTCCGTATACTTCTCCGTGCTGCCGCACCACACCAGTACGATTCGGTCGCAACCGCGGGTATCCTGGAACTGGGCAATATCCTCCATCAGGGCTTCCGCCAGGATATATTTATTGGCACCTTCTTTAATATGCGTGCCGTCGAGATTCTTGATATAGGCCTTATCGAAGACCGCCTTCATCGGCTTGATGGCTTCCAACTCGGGTCGCAGGGCGTGCAGCATCCCTGGCTCCAACACCTTGGCGCGGCTGGCCGCTTCATATACATTTTCTTCATATACATCCCAACCGCCGAACACGAGATCCTGCAAATGAGCGAGCGGAACAAAATCTTTGATCTTGGGGAAATTATCCCCATCCTTACGGTTCAAATGAATATTGCCCATCTGGGTGAGGGAACCTATGGGTTGAGCGATTCCTTTCTTGATCGCTTCCACGCCTGCTATCAGTGTCGTGGCCACCGCACCCATGCCGGGCAGGAGCACGCCTAACCTGCCTGTCGCTTCTTTTACTTCCATGTTCGATGATGTTTTAAAATGTTGAATAAATGCAGAGTTGTATCGAATTGAATGAACAAAATTATCAAAATAAACAGTTTTCGAACCAAATTGTTTTTTGGTCGAAAAATAAATCTCAGGTTACAGACGGGTGACAGTGAGCCGATTGCGGGGTAAATTTAGCTCTCACGCGGCAGCGAAGATAGTTAAAGTCGGTGAACCGGGCTTTTTGGGGGATGAACCCGCAGATAAATGCCGGGAAATGCGCAACCCGAAAACTAGCGCATTCCCGGCAAGCGCTAATGTCTGTCCTGGCGGACAAGCCCCTTTCGGGGCTTAGTCGGTCGAATTGCTAAACCGATAGCAGACCGGCCGCTTTCAAACCGATAGCTTCCGGTCCCGGGCGGTGTTTTTCCATTCCCCCGTGACCCGGCCGTCTTCGATGGTATAGGCCCGGTCGTAGAGCGCGACAGTCGGGCAGACATGATAAGGGACTCCATACAATACATCACCTATACGGAATCCGTGCCCTCCGTTCCCGGCACTCCCGCTTCCAGGACCACTCACCGTCTCCAGCACCAGGTGCTCCTCGCTCTGCCCTATGGGACGAAGGCCCAGGGCATTGAGAAAGCTCGCTCTTTTTGTCAGCTCATTCTCGGCGGCAATGGATTTATGCCCCAGATCGATACAGATGCGGGAATCGCCGCGCAGCGAGATCACCCGGCTGACCACCAGCGCCGCCGGCATAAAAGGCTGGTCGGGAAACTGATCGGCATATCCTTTGTCCCAATACACAAAGGTCCCCGGGCTGCATATTTCATCGCTACGCCGCGCATGCACCGGAAAAGTAGGCGACCCGCCGGCGATCAGCGGTACACCGGGTCCGCCCAACACCTCGCGCAACGCCCGCACGCCGGCAAAAGCCGCATCGACTTTGGCTGCCATCGCCACGGGATCGGCATCGCGGATATGGCCGTCATAGGCATGCAGACCTACGGGGATGATGCCTTCCAACTCCTTCGCCAGCTCGTACAATCGGGCCGCACCATCACCCGGAGCAATCCCCGTACGGTCCATCCCCACATTGATATCCAGCCAAACGGGTACGGTCAACCCGGCTCCGGCAAACGTAGCGGCCATGGCCCGCGCCGCATCTTCATTGTCGATCAGGCAGGAAAATTTCGTCGCGGGATATTTCCGGATCAGTGCCACCAGCCGGGCCGCCTTCGGTCCTATGGGCTGGTAGGCCAGCAATACATCGGGCGCGCCCTCGATCGCGAGCATCTCCGCCTCCGCGATGGTCGCGCATTTGAACTGCCGGATGCCGGCTTCCAGTTGCAGCCGCGTCACCTCGGGCGATTTATGCGTCTTGACGTGCGGGCGAAGGCGCGCCGGATCGCCCACCAGCGCAATGGCGTTGCGGATATTTTCGCGAACGCGGGCCGGATAGACCACCAGGGCCGGCGTATCCAGCTGGTCGATATTTGTTATACTATACCAATCCATAGTCAATGCAATTCGAAGATCATTTCTATTTCTACCGGTATATTGCCCGGAAGCGAGCCCATACCCACCGCACTGCGCACCCCCACCCCATTGTCAGGTCCCCAGATCTGGGCAAACAGCTCACTGCTACCGTTGATCACGTAGGGATGACGTTCAAACTCCGGAGTGCAATTCACCATACCCAGGGTCTTGATCACGCGTTTTACCTTGTCGAGGCTACCGAGATAGCCGCGGACCGTAGCCAGGATGGCCAGCCCGACCTGACGGGCCGCCAGCTTGCCCTGCTCGGCATCGAGCGATTCGCCCACGCGACCCACGATCAGCGTGGTGTCGTCGCGGAGAGGACCATGACCGGATACATATAAATAGTTGCCGTCTTGTAAACAGGGTTTGTAAACGCCTACAGGCGCCGGCGCCGGAGGAAGACCCAGGCCCAGGGAGGTAAAATTTTGCTCGGGAGTATAGTTGCTCATAGCGCGAATGTAGTAAATTTAGATATGGAAAAGCAATTCCCCTATACGACCCTGCTAGACATCAAATATAGCCACCAGGAACGCATCGATGTGCAGGACATCGTTAACACGGTTCGTGATAAATGGTTCAATCAGACTTTGACGAAAGTAAACGATAGTGTTGTACGGATCGGCATCGTCGAAGGCGAATACCACTGGCATAAACACGACAAGGACGATGAGTTCTTTTTCGTGCTGGACGGGCAGCTGCTCATCGATCTCGAAGACAAAACCGTGACCCTCGATCCCTGGCAGGGCTTCACGATCTCCCGGGGAGTGCTGCATCGCACCCGCGCGCCCCAAAAAACGGTCATGCTCATGGTCGAGACCAGCGAGATCCGGCCCACGGGCGATTAATTAACATACAGGTCATTTTATAAGTGTAAATTCAGAAATGAATTATTTTACCCCTAAAGATGCCGCCGGGCGCTATGCCAGGGGCCGGCCCGACGTTCACGGTCACAGCATCGACCTGATCAGGTCTTTTCTCCGGCTCGACCGCAAAGTAGACAAAGTCCTGGACATCGCTTGCGGGACAGGCCTGTCGACCAAGGCCCTGCTGGGGATCGGCGAAGAAGTCTACGGCACCGATGTCTCCTCCGAGATGTTGTATTTCGCGCCGCATAAAGACCTCATTCATTACGCCCTTTCGCCTGCGGAAAAACAGCCTTTCGACAATGACACCTTCGACATCATCACGGTCTCTTCGGGTGTCCATTGGTTCGATATCGATAAATTCCTGCCCGAAGCGCGGCGCATCCTCAAAAACAAGTCCTGGCTCGTCCTGTACGAGAACTACTTCAATTCGGGGATTGAAGGTGCCGAGGGTTTCAGGGAATGGTTTACGGATGTCTATCTCCGTCAGTTCCCCACTCCACCGAGGAATAACAAATACAACTGGTCGGATGAGAACTTACAGCCCAGAGGGTTGCATTTCGTCACGGAATTACGGTCCGTCTATTCGATCCCGCTCACCAAACGACAGCTGGCTCTGTATCTTACCACGCAAAGCAATATCATCGCTAAAGTCGAAGAGGGGAAATTCACCTATGGCGAGGTGCAGACCTGGCTCAACAAGGAGCTGACTCCTTTTTTCCTGGCGGACGAAGAGGCGCCGCGGGCCGTCAGCTATGGCAACTGGATAAAATTTATCCAACGGATGGATTAGCTGGCCGGCGCGGATAGAAGCCGCCTGGCACAGGCCGCCCCATGGCAGGATTGCCCCTGTACATTGTCGTATTCACGCAGCACCGGACTCGTTATGCGTCATTAATTTTGAGTTGTAAATTTAAATCATCACCACTCAAACTAATCTTATGGCAACTACTACCGCATCACCCGCTCCGGTCTCCATCCCCAAAGGCCGGCTCTGGACGGGCCGCGTCATCAGCTGGATCTGTATTTTATTCCTGCTCTTCGATGCGAGCATGAAGATCATCCTCGAACATCACACCATCGAATCCAGCGCTAAAGTAGGCTGGCCGGTACAGACGCTGCAACCCTTGGGCTTCGTGCTGCTCATCATCACCATCCTCTACGCCGTCCCGCGTACGGCCATCCTCGGCGCCGTGCTGCTCTCCGCTTGGCTCGGTGGCGCTACGGCCGAAAACCTGCGGGCGGGCTTCCCGCTTTGGTTCTCCGTGGTCTTCGGCATCCTGGTATGGCTGGGTCTCTGGCTCCGCGACGAGCGTCTCCGCTCGCATCTGCCGGTGCGGCGCTAAGCGCCAGTCCCCGGCACCGGGAATCGCCGGCCGCCAGACGGCCCGTGGGCATCAGGACACAGCGTCTTTGGCGATCACGGTCCAGTCCGCACCGCCAAAACCTTTGGCGATCCAGCGATCCATCTCCGCGGCAATCGCGGGCACCACGACGAGGGAAACGCCATCGCGCTGCGCTTCCTCGAGAAACAACCCGGTATCTTTCCTCGCCATCGACAATTCCCAACTTGGTTTGCTGTAGTCGCCGGAGGTCATTCGCTTCAACCGGTTAGGCAACATCGAACCGGGATTCCAGGTGTCGAAGAGCATAGAAAGATCGCTCACGGGTATACCCATTCCTTTAGCCATCATCAGGGTGTCGGCGATGCCGGTGGTGAAACAGACCAGGAAGAGATTGCCCAGCAGCTTCATCCCCGCAGCCCTGCCAACCTCCGAACCGAAGTTCAGCACCTTGCCGGTCATCTTCGACAGTTCCGGTTCCAGCCGCGCGATGAGGGGCTGATCGCCGGAGACCAGCATCGTCCCCGTGCTTTCGAGGGCATTCGGCGGCCCCATGAAAACGGGCGCATGTTGATAGTCGAATCCCCGTGCCGCCCAACTCTTACTCCGGGCAATGGCGCCGGGTATCGAGGTCGTGGTATGATCGACGATGATCGCCCCGGCTTTCAACCCCGGCGCCGCAGCGGCCAGCACTTCGTCGACCGAGGCATCATCTTTCAACGTCATATGAACGACGTCGGCTCCCCGCACGGCATCCGCGACATCGGAAAATGCCCTGGCGCCATATTGCTCCAATTCGGTGGCCTTCGCCGCCGTCCGGTTCCAGACCTGGACCTGATCCCCTTTCTTCAACATGGCCCTGACGAAATTGGCTCCGAGGAGCCCCGTCCCTAAGAATGCTTTCATAGCCTTTTTTGGCCGAAGGTACGGATTAACGAAATTGCAGGAGAACTGTCCAATCCGGGCGCCCTCATTTGTTTTGATACAGGAACCTATTACAAAACAAAAACTTAAAAACATGGATGAATTTATGTTGATCTTCCGGCACGAAGACGGCGCCAAAGTAGCGTCCCCGGAGCAATTGCAGATCTGGATGAAGCAAACCATGGACTGGATCGGCGGCATCGCGGCCCAGAACAAGTTCAGCTACGGAAATGGACTGCCCTTCGACGACAGCCGGGTGGTCCATCACAACAAGGTCGTCACGAACGGGCCATTCGGCGAGATCAAGGAAACCATCGGCGGTTATATCGTCGTCAAAGCGGATTCCGTAGAAGAGGCGGTAGAATTTGCCAAGGGCAGCCCCGTCCTCCAGGGGGAAGGGAATACGGTAGAAGTGCGAAAGATCGCGAGAAGAGACGGCAACCACTAAAAACGCGGCCATGGATGAGCAAAACCTGATCCCGCATTTATTCCGGACGGAATACCGGAAGATCGTCTCGGTGCTTTGTAAA
>Ga0210396_10001516_pt1 | contig 24954 bp, 16 predicted proteins | sample IncBWH17OmetaG_FD_155466 | JGI IMG/M metagenome (GOLD analysis project Ga0210396, IMG submission 155466) | Forest soil microbial communities from Barre Woods Harvard Forest LTER site, Petersham, Massachusetts, United States - Inc-BW-H-17-O ... | reverse complement strand
TACTGCAGGAATTGTTTGGGTGTAACGCCCGCCCATTCCTTGAACATCCGCTGAAAGTGGAACGGGCTCAGATGGACATGCTCCGCCACATCCTCCAACGACGGCTGTTCCCGAAAATTCGATTTATAGTATTCGATAGCATTGGCTATCCGGTCGTAGTTGATCTTTTCCTGCGTTTCCATGATCTTTCTTTTTTCTATCCCAAAAGTACACCGGCCGGCGCCCCCCGGAAACCCGGTTCTTGCGCTCTTCGCCCCGGCCGGCAAGCCCCCGCAACCCCGGCCGGCGAGCCCCGCACCCCCCAATGCAACCGTTTGCGTACCGAATCTCGTTATTTTTGGCTAGATTTAGTAAAGCATATGCAGCCCCGGATTCTTGCCATTATCATTATTGTCGCCGGCGCCATTTTCTTTATTTCCTCCTGCTTTGGCCATCATGGCGGCGACGGCTCACCCGGAACTATTCCGGACGTGATCAGCTATAATTTTAATATCCGTCCCATCCTCTCCGACAAATGCTTCAAGTGTCACGGGCCCGATGCCTCCCATCGCCAGGCGCACCTGCGTCTCGACATCGCAGACAGCGCCTATGCCCCGCTCCATGTCACTAAAGGCGCCTTTGCCATCGTTCCCGGCGATCCCGGCTCTTCCCTGCTCCTGCAACGCGTGACCTCGCAGGACCCCGGCTTCATGATGCCTCCACCCGATGCGCATCTCGGAGCCCTCACCGGATATGAGCAAAAACTCTTTACGCGATGGATAAAACAAGGCGCTAAATACGAACGGCATTGGGCCTTTACCCCACCCGTGAAGCCATCCTTGCCGGCCATCAAAGACCCCGGCCAGGCCCGTAACGAAATCGATTACTTTATCCTCGACGGCCTCGCAAAGAATGGCCTCACCCTGAACCCCGAAGCCGATAAGGAACGGCTCCTGAAACGCCTCTGCCTCGATCTCACCGGCCTGCCGCCTACCTTGAAAGAACAGGACGCCTTCCTCGCCGACAACTCACCCGGCGCCTATGAAAAAATGGTCGACTACTATCTGTCGACACCGCAATATGGGGAGAAGATGGCTGTCCACTGGCTCGATGTCGCCCGCTTCGCCGATAGCTATGGCTACCAGGATGACAATATCCGTACCCAATGGCCCTGGCGCGACTGGGTCATCCACGCCTTCAACACGAACCTGCCCTACGATAAATTTGTCACCTGGCAGATCGCCGGTGACATGCTTCCCAATGCCACCAAAGAACAGATCCTGGCCACCGCCTTCTTCCGCAACCATAAATATACGGAGGAGGGTGGGGTGATACCCGAGGAATACCGCATCGAATACCTCATCGACAAAACCAAGACCTATGGCAAAGGCATCCTGGGCGTCTCCATCGAATGCGCCCAATGCCATGATCACAAGTATGACCCCTTCTCGCAAAAAGACTATTATTCACTGCTTGCTTTTTTCAATAATACAAAAGAGGTGGGCTACGAGGGCGATGTATCCGTCTCAAAACCCGCCAAGATGCCCGTCCTCACGATCACCGACAGCGAGGCCCGTCACGGGATGCCGTTCCTGCAAAAGACCGACACCGGCTCCCTCCTGGTCTCCGTGATGGGTGAACGGGACACCCTGCGAAAAAGCTTTGTCCTTAGCCGTGGCCGGTACGACGCTCCGACCATCGAAGTCGTGCCGGCCGCCTTACCCGCGGTGATGCGTTTCGACACCACCCGCTATCCCCGCAATCGTCTTGGGCTGGCGGCGTGGACGGTAAGCCGGCAAAATCCGCTGACGGCCCGGGTCTTTGTCAACCAGCAATGGCAGGAATTCTTCGGCCGTGGCATCGTACGGTCTTCGGGTGATTTCGGCATGCAGGGCGACCTCCCGTCCAACCCCGCCTTGCTCGACTGGCTCGCCACCGATTTCATGGACCACGGCTGGGACATCAAACATCTGGTTAAAGGCATGGTGATGTCCGCCGCCTATCGCCAGTCTGCCCGGACCACCCCCGAAAAACAGGAAAAAGACCCCGAGAACGCCCTGGTCTCGCGAGGCCCCCGCAATCGTCTGCCGGCGGAGTTCGTCCGTGACCTGGTACTCGCCAGCAGCGGCCTGCTCGTACCTACCATCGGCGGCCCCAGCGTAAAACCGTATCAACCCCAGGGACTCTGGGAGTCGGCTACGTCCGGTCGCGGCGTCCTGGCCGCCTACCACCAGGACCACCATGACTCCCTCTACCGGCGAGGACTATATGTTTTCATAAAGCTCACCGTACCTCCGCCCTCCATGGGTATCCTCGACGCCAGCAACCGCGACCAATGCGAGGTCCGGCGTGGAAAGACGAATACACCCCTCCAGGCGCTGGTGATGCTCAACGATCCCACCGTGCTCGAAGCGGCGCGTGTGCTGGCGCAGCAGCTGGCCAGGAACGCGGACCCGCTTACGCCCGCCTTTAGACGTATTGTCTGCCGCTATCCTACAAAAAAAGAACAGACGGTTATCAACGACTACTACAACGACCAGTTGCAGCTCTATAAACAAAAAAAGCTCGACGCCCGGACGACCCTGAACATCGGCGAATACCCGCAGGACCGACGGCTCGATCCGAATACCACCGCCGCCCTGATGAAAACCATCGAATTGATCTATAACCTGGAAGAAACGATAACGAGGACCTAAAAAGCAGAATATGCAAAAAGAGTTGATCGAACACGGCCTGTCCATGAACCGACGGCGCTTCCTGTATCGGGCCGGTCTCGGCATCGGCAGCATCGCCCTGGGCTCCCTGCTCGTACCCGATTTGTTCGGCAACAAAGAAGACGAACTACCGGCGCTGGGACTACCCCACTTCGCTCCCCGTGCTAAACGGATCATTTACCTGTTTCAAAACGGTGCGCCCTCACAGCTCGACCTCTTCGACTACAAACCGTTGCTGCAACAAATGCATGGCCAGGACCTGCCCGAATCCGTCCGGCTTGGACAACGCCTCACCGGCATGACGGCCGACCAGAAAAAATTCCCCCTCGCCGGCACCTATTTTCAATTCAACCAATACGGTCAGGCCCGGGCCTGGCTCAGCGAGCTGTTGCCCTATACCGCCAGGGTCACCGACGACCTCTGCTTCGTCAAAACCATGTTCACCGAAGCCATCAACCACGACCCTGCCCTCACCTTCTTCCAAACGGGAGCGCAGGTCGGCAATCGACCCAGCATGGGCTCCTGGCTGAGTTACGGCCTCGGCAGCGAGAACAAAAATCTTCCCGCCTTCTGCGTGCTGCTGTCCAAAGGCAAGGGCAATGGCCAGGGCGTCTATTCTAAACTGTGGTCCAATGGTTTTCTCGACTCGATCCACCAGGGCGTCCAGTTCAGCAGCGGCGAAAATCCGGTGCTCTATCTCAATGACCCGGACGGCATGACCAAAACCGAACGCCGCAAGATGCTCGACAAACTGGCTGAGCTCAACGAAGACTCCTACAAGGAGTTCGGTGATCCGGAGATCAGTACCAAGATCAGGCAATACGAAATGGCCTATCGCATGCAGACCGCCGTTCCCGAGATCACCGATACCTCCAAAGAACCGGAGGATACCCTCAAACTCTATGGCCCCGACTGCCTCGTCCCCGGCTCTTTTGCCGGCAACTGCCTGCTGGCGAGAAAACTGTCCGAAAGCGGCGTCCGCTTCATACAACTCTACCACCAGGGCTGGGATGGCCACAGCAATCTACCTACGGAGATCAAAGGACAATGCAAGGACGTCGACCAGGCCTCCGCAGCCCTCGTCACCGATCTAAAACAACGCGGGCTCCTGGACGAGACCCTGGTGATCTGGGGCGGCGAGTTCGGCCGGACCAACTATTGCCAGGGAACGCTCACCAAAGAGAACTATGGCCGGGACCATCATCCACGGTGCTTCACCATCTGGATGGCCGGCGGCGGCGTGAAACCCGGGGTATACGGCGCCACCGACGATTTTGGCTATAACATCGCCCATGACCCGGTACACGTTCACGACTTTCACGCAACCGTCCTCTATCTCATGGGCCTCGATCACGAAAAACTGACTTTTAAACACCAGGGCCGACGTTATCGCCTCACCGACGTAGCTGGTAAGGTGATCCACGGTCTCATCGCATAAAAACACACCGCCATGCACCGCCGCCAATTCATACAACGATCCACAACTGCTGCAGCAGGTTCCATTCTGCTGCCGTCTCTCCTAAACATGCCGCCAATGCTCACCGACGACACCATCCTCGGCCATAACAACAAACGCTATCGCCTCGACAACCAGTGGAGCCAGCTCGATTTTACCCGCTATCCCGTCAAGGATTGCCACGAAATGGTACAGGACGCCCAGGGCCGTATCCTCCTGCTGACTAACGAGACAAAGAACAACGTGATCATCTACGACAAAAAAGGCCGGCTCATCACCACCTGGGGCAACGAATACCCCGGCGCCCACGGCCTTACCCTCTTCGACGAAAATGGCCAGCAGGTTTTGTTCATTTGCGATAACAATCGCCACCAGGTCATCAAGACCACCCTCGATGGTCGCGTGCTGATGACACTCGACTACCCCAAAGAAACAGGACAGTATACAAAGGCGGAAGAATACATCCCCACCGAGACGGCCATTGCTACCAATGGAGACATCTATGTAGCGGACGGCTATGGCAAGGACTTCGTCATCCAGTACGATTACAAAGGCAGATATATCCGCCATTTCGGCGGCCGCGGCGACAAGGAAGAGAACCTGCTCAATGCCCACGGTATCACCATCGATAGCCGCGACAAGTCCAACCCTTACCTGATCGTCACAAGCCGGCAGCAAAATGCCTTTAAACAGTATACCATGGAGGGCCGCTATCTCGGCACCATCCCCCTGCCCGGCGCCTGGGTCTGCCGGCCCGTGATCAATGGAGACTACCTCTATGCCGCCGTGTTGCAAAGCAGCTCGGCCGTGGGTAAACAGTCGGGTTTCGTCACCATTCTCGACCGGAACTTTAAAGTGGTCTCGAATCTGGGGGGCAGCGAACCTGTCTATACGGACGGGAAATTGCAGGAGATGCAACAAACCGTCAAAGCCTTTCAGTATCCCCATGACGTATGCATCGACGATGAACAAAATCTTTACATCGCTCAGTGGAATTCGGGCCATGTATACCCCTACAAACTGACACCCATTGCATGACCCATTGGAAGAACCTGCTGTTTAATATCACCGTAGCCGCGAATAGCCTCCTCTGTTTTCTCCTGCTCTTCGAAAGCTCACTGGTCATCCCGCCCTGGCTGCAGGTGGCCGGCCGGATGCATCCCCTGGTGCTGCATTTCCCCATCGTCCTGCTGATCCTTTTCATCGGCCAACGATTCGTCCTCCGCCTGGCTGATAATAATCTTTTATTATTATCGGCCTTCACCGCGGCTCTCACCGCTATCATGGGGCTCCTGCTCTCCAAAGAGCCCGGCTATGATCCCGATTCCCTGCGCGTCCACAAATGGAGCGGCGTCGGCATCTCTTTGCTAACCCTGGCCTGGTACGCCTGGTACGAGCCGCTCGGGCAGAAAAAACACGTCCCCCTGCTCTTTACCATAGGCAGCCTCGCCCTCCTCCTCCTTGCCGGTCACGAAGGGGCCGGCATCACGCACGGCGAGAATTTCTTATTGTCGCCCATCCGGCCAAATACCCCGCAACGAACCGTATCCTTCGACGACGCCGTAGTCTTCACCGATATGGTACAGCCCATCCTCAAAAACAAATGCATGGGCTGTCACAACAGCAGCAAGGCCAAGGGAGAGCTGGTCATGGAAACGACCCAATTGCTGTTGAAAGGTGGCAAGAGCGGCCCCCTATGGGATAGCTCCAAAGCCGACCTCGGGCTGATGATGGAACGCACCCACCTGGGCCCCGATGAGGAGAAACACATGCCACCGCACGGGAAACCGCAACTCACGGACCAGGAACTAACCATCCTCTACCAATGGCTAAGACATGATCCCAGTAGGTCTATAAGGGTAGCAGAACTACCGGCCACGGACACCCTCCGTCAACTGGCCCAAACGCTTTTCAAAAACGCACCCGAAGACAAATACGACTTCGGGTTTCGATGGTCTAAGACCATCGAAAAGCTAAACACCAGTTATCGGGTCATCTATCCCGTGGCCCTGCACTCGCCGGCCTTGAATGTCGATTTCTACAGCCCACGGTTCTTTAAGCCGGAACAGCTCAGGGAGCTGGAACCGCTTGCCGCACAGATCGTTTCCCTCGATCTCGACAAAATGCCTGTCACCGACGCCGATATTCCCGCCATCACTCATTTTACCAATCTCCGGACCCTCAATCTCTCGTTCACCGGGGTGACAGGCGCCGGCATCTCCCAACTCTGCAAACTGGAAAAACTAAAGACCCTAAGCCTTTCCGGTACCGCCGTAACATCGGGCGACATCGCCTGCCTCGTCACGCAAAAAGCACTCCGGCATCTGTATGTTTGGAATACCGCCATCCCGCCTGGCAGTATACCCATCACAAAAAATAGCAGCCTGATCATCGAAGGCGGTTCGCGCATGGATACCGTACTCCTCAAATTGAACCCGCCCATCCTGGGTGACTTTGCCGCCATCGTACAGGCCCCCGAGACCCTGAGCCTGAAACACTACGTGCCGGGCGCCATCATTCGTTATACGCTCGACGGTGCCGACCCGGATAGCACCAATTCCCTTGTCTACAAAGACCATGTCGTCCTCACCGAAAAAGCGACCCTCAAAGCAAAAGCCTTCAAAAAAGGCTGGCTGCCCAGCGATGCGATACTGAACTATTTCTACAGTGAGAAATACCGGCCGGATTCTATTCACATGCTCCAGCCCATCGACTCGAATTACATGAAATACGGCGCAAAGACCCTTATCGATGGGACCAAAGGCGACGGGAACTTCGGCAGCGGCAAATGGCTGGGCTTCCGCAAAAATAATATGGAATGTCTGCTGTTTTTCAAGAAGCCCGTCGAAGCCAGGGAGGTCACCCTCAGTGGCCTCGTGAGTACAGGCGCTTCGATCATGCCGCCGGCAAAGATCGAGGTCTGGGGCGGCTCCGGTGCCCAAAACATGCGGCTGCTGGCTCACCAGGAACCCGAACAGCCGGCAACGAATGGTGTCGGCTATATGGCCCCGTATAACCTGGCGTTCCCTCCCACGAGGTTAAGCTGTCTCAGGATCGTCGTGACCCCCGTTGCAAAGCTGCCCGACTGGCAACAGGAAAAAGGCAAAAAAGGCTGGATATTCTTCGATGAGGTCTTTGTAAATTAAGCCGCTATCCATAAGTGCTTGCACTTATCTATTTGACCGATTGACGTTTTTAGCTATTTTGGGCCAAAATCTATCCAATGTCCTCTAAAACCTTAAGCCGCGCGGCCTTAGCCGCCGCCGTTATTTTTGCAACCTATGTCCCCTGTGCTGCCCAGGAAAAAGTATCCTGGGGCGACGAATTCAAAATGCATCGTGGCAGCACAGACCTCAGCATCCTCCAGGCCGACCCCTCCGGCATCTATCTGGAAGAGTCACACGAAGTCAAAAGCTATTTCAGCAGACCACGCAGATCCACCACACTGGTCAAACTCACCCCGATGATGACGGAGCAGTATCGTAATGATTTCGATCACGAGCTCAAGGGCAAGCAATTCGACCGCTTATTCTTTATCAAGGATAAGCTCTACATCTTTGCCACCGATTATTCTAAAAGAGACAAGTCTCTTTACCTCTATGCCGCCGAGGTCGACAAAGGATCGGGCAATCTAAAGAACGATTGGCAACAGGTCTATGCCTGGGAGAAAGTCGAGAAATCCGAAAACATCGACTATGCCATCGGGATCAACGAAGACAGCACCAGGATCATCCTCACGGGCACCTATACCGACAAAGCCCAAAACAGGTACGAGATCAAAATGTTGGACGCGGCCCTGCACCCCGTGGGTCAGCCCTTTGCCATCACCAACGAATTCGACCCCAAGACCTTCCAGGTCCAGGATTTCGTCTACACCTCCGCCGGCAATGCCATTCTCGTCGGCCGGATCTACGCCTACGAAGAAGGCAAAAAGAAAAAGGATAAGAATCTTGTATTTCAGAACTACAATATCCGGCTTTATGACCTGCAAGGCAAGATGATCAAGGAACTCGTCACCGATATCGATGGCAAATACCTCGTCAGGGGCAAGGTCAAGCAGCTGAAGAACGAGCTGGTCCTCGCCGCCTTCTATAGCAATGAGAAAAAGAAACGCGAGATCAACGGCATGCTGGTTCAGCGCCTCGACCCCGCCACCGGCAATGTCCTCGTCTCTACAAAGATGGACCTGAATACATCGCTCATCTCCCAGGTGGAAGATGATGACGACGACAAAAAGTCTAAAAAGAAAGACGACAATGAGGACGATGGCCTGGCCGCCAACCTCTTATTCCGGAATTTCTACACTACCCCCGACAACGGCCTCATCGTCCTGGCGGAAAGATTCGATGACCGTATCCAGACCTCTACCATGTATATGAGTAATGGCATGAGCGGTACGTATTCCACCACCACCACCGAGACCTATACCTGCGGCGATATGTATATGGCCAAGATCACCCTGGCGGGTAAGATCGATTGGCTCCATGTCCTGCCTAAGAATCAGGTCGAGAGCATCGTGCTCGGCAGTTCTATGACTTCGGGCGGACCGTTTTATGGCTACAGCTATTTCAACCCCGTGAATAGCCATCCGTTCTATGCCGGCTTCAGCAGTCTCGCCGGCAACCATACGGTCCATATCTTCTTCAACGACAACGATAAGAATGCCGATGTCCTCCAGCCGGGCAAGAAGATCAAACGGACGACCAACTTTGGCCGGTCGTCCTGCTATGAGCTCAATCTCGACATGATTACGGGTCAATACACCCGTAAAGCCTTGTATAGCAATAGAGATATCCCGACTTCCATGCCGCGCCTTGGAGCCGTGATGAATGGCACCATCTACCTCACTGGTAAAGAGGATCGGTATATGGGCAAATCCAAGATCGTCGTGGGAAAGATCACCTGCTCGGACGCTGCACCCGCATCAGGCGGTGCCCGTTTGGCCGCGCAATAGCCATATTGCAATTCTGGCTAATGTTTCGTACCTTCTGGGTATGATTGCCATGCCAAAACTAATCCCCGCTCCCGTGTGGAGCGAACTCTCCCTGGCCATTGCCAAGGGTGAGACCAGCCAGGTGCAACACCTGGTGGAACAATATCATTTAGATGTCAATGCCTTCATCGATAGCGGCGCCTGGATGCCTCTACTCATGGAGGCATTGCTGTCTTACGGCTTCGCCTCCGAAGACGACCGGCTGGTCCTCTTGCAATACTTGCTCGAAAAAGGCGCCGATCCGAACATCCGCTGTCTCCGCGGATACAATTGTGTGCATATCGCGGTGCAACAGGAAAAATACATCAAGACGCTCGATCTCTTCCTCGATCATCATGCCGACGTCAACATCGGCGACGAGGACGGCAGCAATGTCGTCTATTGGGCCATCCAGGGCTGGCTCCTCCGCAAGAACGGCGACCCGGAGCAGCCCGGAAACGCAGACCGCGAGACCGCAGCCGATCCCAGCATCGCCGCAGACCGCGCCGCCACCGCAGACCGCGCCGCGCACCTGCGCATCCTCGAAAAGATCCTCGCCCGCGGCGCCAACCTCGACCAGGAGAACAGATACGGCATGTGCGCCCGTAGATGGCTCGAAGGCGCGGCACCCGACGTCAAAGAGACCGTGGCCCGCTGGGAAAAGGCAAAACCCGCCATCCAACCCAGCACCACCACACAACCCGTTTTCCCCGTCAATCTCCACTATCCCGAGATCGCGTTGAAGATCTGGACCGAACTCGTGCCTAAAACAGGCATCGCGGGTACCGTACATGGAGAATTGCTGCAGGCTGTAGAAAGATTACGCGATGAGGCCCATCGCGACGCCGGCGCCAAAAATCGCCGCCGGCAGAAACAAACGGCTCGCTTTATCCGTGACACCCTCATCGGCTCGAAGCTCTTCGACGATGCCGAGATCGAACGCATCCGCTCCGGAACTCTCCGGCTCATGAAGACCTCACGGCCATATACCAACGATGATATCTATGATCATCTCGTCGACCAGGTCTGCGTCTACTACAGGGAAAAACCGCCGCGTCTGGCCGTTCAGATGGGGTAACCACGAAGCCTGGCCGTTCAGATGGAGTAGCTACGGAGTCACCGTGGTCGGATTTTCGCATCCGCCACTGGCATCAGGCCCGGCTTCCGCTCCTTGGAGGCCGAACCCACCGACCCCTTGTGATCGATGAGCCAGATGCCTGCGAAAAAGGCCAGCGCCCCGCAGACTCCCGCTGCCAGCAATATGGCCAAATGCCCGGAAACTTCCGGCCCATTGATATAGATCAAAGCCGCGATGAGGCCGGCAATACCCAAAATCGAAAGCAGAATTCCCCAGATCTTCCCATTCATAACATTCTTTTTAGCGGTTAACGATTTCAAAACCAGGACACTAGTACCCGGTAAAAGACAATCCTTTTCAATTATCGTTCCACCCTCGCCGCGCCTCGACCGCAGCTATAACCCCTCTCGCTCGCAGCCATCCGGCAAGTCAAGCCCGCAGCCACCAAAAAGAAAAGCCGCACCCGGCGGAAATTCACCCCCCCCGCCGGTCACGGCCCGTAAAAACAAAAAGGGGTCGTATAGATATACAACCCCGTCTAACGATTGCTTGCCATATGAAGACACAAAGCTAATGCAAAATAATTAGTCTATCAAATTAGTAGACTAATTATTCAAATATTTGTTTCAACCTTTGGTGGAACAAATAATTCACCCCGTACACTACGTGTATCGAAACCGGACAAATTCGTCCGGTTTCTTTTTTGTAATTAATTGATCCATAACCTGCTAAGGCTTTGGTGTAGTTCTTGGTCCCCATACGCAAAGTAACCGGCCATGCTCAGAAATTTCTTCCTCGTTACCGTCCGCAATCTCTGGCGCAATAAAAGCTTTTCCACCATCAATATCCTCGGCCTCGCCATCGGCATGGCCGCCGCGCTGCTCATCGGCCTCTGGGTGCAGAATGAGCTCAGCTACGACAGCTTCTATGATAAAGCCGGTAGGATCTACCAGCTATACAGCCGCGAACAGATAAACGGAAGCCTCGATGTCTGGTCCCGCGTCTCCTCCCGGCAGGCCGCCGAACTAAAAAAGAATTACGCCGAGGTCGAAGACGCCGTCAAATTCCGGTCGGTCTGGTTTCTGATGACCCAAGGCGAGAAAAAGTTCAATCTGGACGGCGCCTTCGTCGACTCCGGGTTTCTCTCGGTCTTCAGTTTACCGCTTTTGGCGGGCAATGCCAAAACCGCCCTCTCCGGTAACCAGGGCATCGTGCTCACCGAACACCTGGCGAAGAACCTGTTCGGTAACGAAGACCCCATGGGTAAGAGCGTACGTATCGATAGCGGAGATAATTTCAAGGTCACGGGCGTCCTCAAAGACCTGCCCGGTAATACCGAATTCACCTTTCAATACCTGCTGCCCTGGTCCTATGTCACCCGGCTTGGTTGGGACGACGTAGGCGGCTCCTGGAATTTGACTAATGGTGTTACCTATGTCCTGCTGCGGCCGGACGCTTCCCAAACCGTCTTCGACGCCAAGATCAGGGATATCGTTAAACGGCATGTAAACACGGGTCAAGGTTCCAGCCGCGAGACGCTGACCCAGCCCATTGCCCGCGCTCATCTGTATTCCAAAGCGGAGAACGGCCGGCTTACCGGCGGTCTCATATCCATGGTCAGACTCTTTTCATTGATCGCGGTTTTCATTCTCCTGATCGCCTGCATCAATTTCATGAACCTCAGCACGGCCCGCAGCCAAAAACGTGCAAAAGAAGTCGGTATCCGCAAAGTCGTCGGCGCCTTGAAGTCCACGCTTATATTACAGTTCATCGGCGAAAGCATCCTCCTCGCCGCCCTGGCATTTGTCCTGGCGCTCGGCATGGTACAGCTTAGCCTGAAACCCTTCGATCAACTCATCGAAGCCCGGCTGCAGCTGCAGCTCGATAATGGTTATTTCTGGCTAACCTCGCTCGCATTCATTCTTTTCACGGGGTTGGTCGCCGGCTCATACCCTGCCTTCTATCTCTCTTCTTTCCGCCCGGTGACCGTCCTCAAAGGCGCTTTTAGAAATGTGCATGCCCTGGTAACACCCCGAAAAGTGCTGGTAGTGCTGCAATTCACCTTTGCCGTCGTTCTCATCATCTCTACGATCATCGTCGAGCTCCAGATCCGGTATGCCCGGAACCGCGACTCCGGCTACAACCAGGACCGCCTGGTATATACCTTTGTCCAGGGCCAGGTCCTGCCGCATTACGACCTCATTAAACACGACCTCCTCAGCAGCGGCGCGGCCGTTGGGGTTACCAAACTGTTTTCGCCCATCACCTGGCAGATGGGAGCCGTCACGGGATATTCCTGGCCGGGCAGCAGGGAAGAAGATAAGAAACGCTATTTTTCACAATTCGAATCCGACGCGGATTTTATAAAAACCAGCGGCACAAAGCTGGTGGCCGGCCGCGATATCGATCTCAAAACCTATCCCACCGATAGCACGGCCCTGCTACTCAACGAAACAGCGGTCAAGGCTATGCGCCTGAATAACCCCATCGGCGCCATCGTCCGGAACGACCGGGGTGTCGATTGTCACGTGGTTGGCGTAGTCAAAGATTTTATCATCGAATCTCCTTACGATCCCATTCAGCCCATGGTCATCCAGGGCTTGTCCACTACGTACCCCGTGGTCCATTTCCGCCTCAACCCGGCCAAGACCATCGCCGACGATCTCGCAAAAGCGGAAAAAGTCTTTAAACAATACAACCCGCAATATCCCTTCGACTATTATTTTGTCGATGAATCCTATAATGCCAAATTCAAGGCCCAGCAGCAGCAAGGGACCCTGGGCCTGCTCTTTGCCGGTTTGACGATCTTCATTTCCTGTTTGGGCCTCTTCGGTCTTGCCTCGTATATGGCCGAGACCCGGACCCGCGAGATCGGTATCCGCAAGGTACTCGGCGCCTCCGTCGCAGGCATCGCAGGGCTCATGGCCAGGGATTTCGTGACACTGGTCCTGATCTCCGTCCTCATCGCCAGCCCTATCGCCTGGTACGCCATGCATAGCTGGCTGCAGGGATTTGGATATCGGATAGACATCGGCGTGTGGATCTTCCTGGCCGCGGGCGGACTCGCCGTCCTGATCGCCCTGGCGACAGTCAGCTACCAGGCCGTGAAGGCGGCAATGTCGAACCCCGTAAAAAGCTTGCGCTCGGAATAAAACCTACCGCCGCACCCTCCGCAGCTGTATCTTACTCAACGGCGTCAGCACCAACGGCACCTTCTCGATAACCGCCTGATCACTATCGATCCCATACGCCCGGCTATCCGAACGCGCCATCCGCAAAATGGAAAAATACGTATTCAGGATAAACCCTTCCCGCGCCGAGAACTCATTATCATAAGAGAGGAACCGCTCCAGGATCACGAATTTGAAATCCTTGGGACGCCCAACCCTGGGCACCTCCCCACACGCAGCCATCTCCTCCACCACCTTCCGCAACATCACCCCGATCCGCGGCTGGATACGGAACCCCAGCCGGAAGTTCACCCGGATCACCTTCTCCAGCTCCAGGATATCGACATCGTATTCCGACGTATAGGGATCATCCGTCCGCTCGATATTCACCAGCCAGTAGGTATCCGCCCGCTTGGGCACATTGTCGAAAATGGAATCGATGATCCGCTTCTCGATCTCATGCGGCGAAGCCCGCGTGAGATATACCAGGTGGATCGAATATTTCTGCAGACTCATATCCTGGCTCAGCTTGACCAGTTGCGGCAGATACGGCCGGATATCCGTAAAGGTCAGCAACCGCAAGGTCACCTTCTTCGCGTTGTACCACACATACATCGTCGTGATCAGCCCGATCTCGAAGACGAGGAAGAAAAGCCGCTTCAACAGCTTGACGGCATTGGCGACAAAAAAACTGGTTTCCACGCATACAAAGAGCGTTATGATGGCCCCCACGATCCAGAAAGGATATTTTTTAATATACCTTAGGAAATAGAACACCAGGAACGTCGTCATCAACATCGCCACGGTGATCGAGAACCCATAGGCCGCCGTCATGGCCTCGCTGGTCCGGAAATACAAGACCACCAGCGAACACCCGATAAAGAGGATCCAGTTGATGCTGGGGATGTATATCTGTCCGCGCACGTCGGTGGGATATTTCAGCTTCACGCGGGGCCAGAACCCCAGGCTGATCGCTTCACTGATCAGGGTGAACGAACCGCTGATCAGCGCCTGGCTGGCGATGATCGACGCTACCGTGGCGATGATCACGCTGACCAGCAGAAATTGTTGCGGGACGATGGCGAAAAAGGGGTTGATGCCACCCAGGTCGGGCTGATGCCGTAACATGGCCCAGGCGCCCTGGCCGAGATAGTTCAGGACCAGCGTGATCTTGACGAAGGACCAGCTCCAATAGATATTATGGCGTCCGCAGTGTCCCAGATCGCTGTACAAGGCCTCCGCACCTGTGGTGCAAAGAAAGATGGCGCCCAGCAGCCAGAACCCATGCGGGTGCTCGATCAGCAGCCGCAGCCCGTAAATAGGGTTCAATGCACCCAGCACGCTGGGATAAAGCACGATCTGCCGGATACCGGCATACCCCAGCATGGTGAACCATAGGAACATGATGGGGCCGAAAGCCCCCCCGACCACCTTGGTGCCAAATCGCTGGAACAGGAACAGCAACAGCAGGATCACCAGCACGATCTCCACCACCAGGGTATTCCCGGGGACGATATGCTGCTCCAGCCCCTTTACCATGTTCAACCCCTCGATAGCCGAGGTAACGGTGATGGGCGGGGTAATGATGCCGTCCGCCAGCAACGTCCCGGCACCGATGATGGCCGGGTAGACCAGGAACTTCCCATACCGGCGGACCAGCGCATACAGGGAGAACACCCCCCCTTCCCCATGGTTGTCCGCTTGCAGCGTGATGATCACATATTTAAAAGTCGTCTGTAAGGTCAGCGTCCAGAAGATACAGGAAATAGCGCCGAATACCAGCCCCTTGTTGATCCCTCCCCCTTCGGTCAATATCGTTTGTAACGTATATAGCGGCGAGGTGCCGATATCACCATATATAATACCCAAGGCGATAAGGATGCCTGCTCCCGATGCCCGTTTTAACGAGATTTTCATATAAAACAAATTTACCCAAAAAATCCGGCCATTGGATTAACATTTGCTTACCGAATGACCCCACCCCCTTAACGCTTGCTTAACCGGTTTTTATTTTCCCTTTTAGATATTTGTTGGGTACTCCGTTGGCCGCTGCTAATCATTAAAAACACCACATGACACCTATCTACCCGAACCTTTGCAGGTGGATACTACCGTTAGCCTTGATCCCCTGCTGCCTGGACACCTCCGCGCAAAAACCGCTCTCCCCCACACAACTGTCCTGGCACACCTCTTTTATCACACATGCGCCGGTTCTCTTACCCAGCCTGCTCGACGATCGGCAATTCGACGCCATGAAGAACTTCCTTGGCAACTGGCGGAATTCCCAATACCCCAGCCAGGAACTGATCTTTGGCGCCGAAGCATTGCTGGCTATAGAGACCGGCGCCTTCTCCTCCTATTTGCTGCCGTGCGACTGCCTGTTCTTTCTCTCCGATTACGCGCGGGAATTAAAAAACCTCGATGCGCAAGGCGGTAAGTTCCGGTACTATCTCAAATTAGATCCCCCCTACACCTACGACGCGACCATCGAGGCGAGAAGCCTTATCCTTTTCCTCCGTACCTGGGCGCAGAACCTGCTCCAGCGACCCGGGCTCAACCAGGATGAGTTATTCCTCTGCCGGACCCTGGCCGGCGAGATCCCCGATCCCAACACCGAAGCCCTCCGATACCCCGCATCCTGCCCGCGCATCGCCTATACCCGGCAGCTGATCACCGGCTATAATAATAGCATTATCACGGGCGAACGCAACGGCCGCAGCGGAACCGCCAGTGTCTCGCTGGGCTGGTGGGCGCCCACGGGTAACCTGGCCCGGGTGCTGGGATCGCATCCTTCCGTGGGGTTCACGCTGGGCGGACGGAACAAAGCACACGAGTTCGACGTCACCTGGGCCTTTCGGTTCCTGCATCCTACCCCGGAAAAATATACGGTCCTGCGAAAGGACACCGCCTATAGCAGCAACTACTACGATGGCGGTTACATCGGTTTCGAATATACCCGCTACATCGTGCATCAGCGTTATCTCGACGTAGGACTCACGGGCGGTCTCGGCTATGACTATTTCGATATCGCCGATGGCTTTGGCAATAATCCTTCGATCGCCTGGCTGGAGCCGTTCAACATCGGTTCCCTGGATCTCAACTATGGCCTACGGATAAAGTATTTCTTTAAGAATACCTCGTTCATCGGTCTGACGGTAAAATACAATGCGATCTATTACGAGAACCAGGGTGGGACAAGCCTCGACGGTAATGCCTTTACCATGGATCTCAGTTATGGGACACACTAAAGCTGCTAACATGAAAAAAACATCCAGGATACATCTTGTGCTCGTCACCGCTGTATTGGCCTCCTGCAACCGGGTGGTCATTCCCGATCAGGCCGCGGCCGGGTATACGCCGGACCCCAGCCTCACGGCTGCCCCCGTTTACGACAGCAACCGCTACGACTGCGATTGCCGGGTCGACACGGCCTGCTACAATTACCCCTATAACTATTTTAACTTTTATTTCACCGGTCAACCTTATGGATATCGATACCGTCCCGGTTATCTTTATCGCAAAGGCGCCTATTGGCACAACCACGCTTTCGTCGTTCGTGGTGGCTTCGGCAAGGCCGCGGCGTCTACCGCATCCTGAAACCTAAACTCCTAACCATATGCGACGCATTGCCATATCTCCCAGGAACCACTGGAAGCAGGCCGTTGAACGGCTGGGCTTCGGCTTCCACACGACCAATGTACCCTATTGGGACGAAAGCGCCTACTACTCGTTTTCCATGGACGAGATCCTCCTGCTCGAAGACGCGACAGCCGAATTATGGGAGATGTGCCTCTCCGTCGTACAACACGTCATCGACCGCAGGCGGTATGAATTGTTCCATATCCCGCCGGACTTCATCCCACAGCTGGAGCGATCCTGGAAAGAAGACCATCCCTCGCTCTATGGCCGCTTCGATCTTTGTTACAAAGATGGCCGGGTGAAAATGCTGGAGTTCAACGCCGATACCCCTACCAGCCTCTACGAGGCGGGCATCGTCCAGTGGTTCTGGCTACAGGATTTCGACGAAAACAAGGATCAGTTCAACAGCATCCACGAAAAACTCATCGAACAATGGCGCTTCTTACGCCATTATCTCTATCCGGGTCCCGTGCATTTCGCCTGTCTCAAGGGCACCCTCGAAGACCTTACCAATACGGAATATATCCGGGATTGCGCCATCCAGGCGGATCTCGACACCCATTTCCTGTATGTAGAGGATATCGGCTGGGACGCACAGCAACAGGTCTTTGTCGACGATGTCAACCAGCCGCTACGCAATCTCTTCAAGCTCTACCCCTGGGAGTGGATCATGGCCGATGCCTTTGGTGAGAACATCGCGTTGGATAAGAACCGTACCTTGTTTATCGAACCGGAATGGAAGATGATCCTCTCTAACAAGGCGATCCTGCCGCTCCTCTGGGAGTTATTCCCCGGGCATCCGCACCTGCTGCCTGCCTATTTCTCCAACGACCGCCTCACGAACTATGTCAAAAAACCCATCCTGTCCCGGGAAGGCGCTAACATCGATATGGTCATGGGGGAAGAGTTGATCTGCCGCACCGGAGGCGAATACGGCGAAGAAGGATATGTCTACCAGGAAATGTTCCAGCTGCCGGCCTTCGATAATAATTATCCCCTCATCGGGTCCTGGATCATCGGGCGTGAACCCGCGGGGATCGGCATCCGCGAAGCGGGTAGCCTGATCACGGACAACCTGAGCCGTTTCGTACCCCACCTTATAGAATAGTACCCCGGCAGGATGGCCCGTTCGCGGGACCACGTCGTCAAGCAAGACCCGGACGCCCGGCCGTTACTCCTCGGTCGGCGTTCGGTCCTGCCGCCAAACGGACCTCCGGTCCGTCGGCCACTATTGATTCTTGACAGCCTTGGTAGTACGCTGAAATTCTCCAAAGGAAGCGATCTTGGCCTTGGAATGGGTCCTGGGATCGTCTACATCCAACTCTTCGATATAAATGCGGAGTGCCTCGGGTAGATCCTTCGACGTTACCTCCACACCCAGCCATTCGGGATCCAATTTGGCATTATTGACATAGTTCTCTACATCGGCCTGGATTACTTTTTTCGCGGGTAGCCGTTGCCGCCAGCCCGCTCCATAGAGCACCGTCCGGTGATCGGCTAAATTCCCGATCCACCTGGCTAAACCATTTGGGTCAAGGGGATTGTCACTCGCACCAAATACATCCGCCGTTTCCGTGTTTACAATGGTATACCTGTCTGCAGTTTTCCCCCCGTTGTCAAAAACGATATAACTTTTCATAATATGTCGGTTAGCTCTTCACAATGCATACATCAGCGCATTTCCAGCCGTATAAGTTACAACCAAAAGGGGTGCCACGCCAGTCCAACAATGTTAATCAGATACTAATGACCTGTTATCCCTTGCACCATTCGCACCCCGACATAAAATTCCTTGATATCCACCTTGAGCCCAGCCGCAGCCAAATGCTTGATTTCTATTGTCTGCCAATCAGTTGTCGGATATATCCAGCCAGGACTGTCCCTGGCGATGGTGATTTTCACAGGCATATGGAAACCGGCGACATCCGCCTCCCATCGATATCCGACACGTAACCCATCCCCCTCGGGACGCACATCCAGGACCAAAACCGGGATAGTCGGATAACGTAGATACTGGTCGAAGAAATACGTATAGTCCTTTCCTGTGGCCTTGTTGAAATAATCGACGATCTCCTCCGTGCCCACAGGTTGATACCGGTATTTCGCCTGGATGCCCCGAAAAATGCTGAACCAAAGCGAATCATTGTCGATGACATCCCGCAAGGTCTGCAGGAACAATTCTCCTTTGAGATAGACATCCCCCAGGTGAAAATGGTTGACATCGCGCACCCCGATCATCGGCGCTTTATTATCCGGCCCGCCGCCTTCTTCGATCCGATGGAAAGCCGCATCCCGGCCTTGCAATACTTCGGTATTCAGGAATTCCGTATACGAAGCAAACGACTCGTTTATCCAGATATCGGCATTGTCGCGGATCCCTACGCTATTGCCCCACCATTCATGTCCCGACTCGTGCCAGAACGTCTCTCTCAGTCCCGCGCTATCATATTGCTTACTGCCGAAGGGCGTGTTCATAGACCCGATGCCCACCGCCCCCTGATGTTCCATCGCATAGATCGATTCGAGCAGGTTGAACCCGTCCCGCGGAAAAGGGTAGGGGCCGAAATCTTTTTCATATAAGGCCAGCATCCGTTTCGTGTCGGCAAGGAAACGATGCGCAAATGCCACATTATACGGCATCACATAATAGTTCAGCTGCAGCGTATCGTACGCACCGGCATACACATCCGTGAAATGGACATAGTCCCCGATATTGAATGCCACGTCATAGGTAGGGATAGGGTAGTCGACATACCAGACATATTTTGTCTGCCGCCCCGGCAGTTCGGTCTTGGACAAGAGCCTGCCATTGGAGATCTCGGTAAGCCCGGTGGGAATGGTAACGGCAATACGCATGCTGTCGGGCCGGTCCGACAGATGATCTTTGCAAGGCCAGAGGACATTGGCGCCTACCCCCTGCGTCACCGACTCGATCCATATCTTCTTTTCACTGTTCTGAAGCCAGAAAACGCCGCCCCTGAGGAGTTGCAGATCAGGTTCCAGCGGCACGCCGCCATAGACGATCGTCAGGGAGTCCATACTGCCGTGCCGGACCGACTCCGGAAACGTTACGAACACCGCATTGCAATCGCGGGTATAGGAAAGCTCTCGGCCGTGATAAAGGATGCTATCGATCTTCAGATTTTCATGCAGGTCCACCTGCAGCCGGTCGAAGTCCTGGACACACCGGAAACGGATCATATTGCTCCCCCGGATCGATTTCGTCTCGGGCAAGACGGTGATGTCGAGATCATAGAACAACACATCATAACAGGTGCGCAGCGGCGTCAGCCTGCCCTGTAAGCTGTCGGCATGCGTAAATCCATTGACGCGGTCCGATCGCCGCGGCAACACGCTGGAAACTTTCTCGAAAACCAGCTCATCGGGACCGGTGGTCGTCAACCCGTTGATCTGTCCATTTTTGTCCCTGCTGAAGCGCAAACGGTAGACGCCGTTCGGCTCGGTCATCAGAAAAAGGTCACCGGACATTTGCCTGAGCTCTTCCTCCGGATCATCGGATACCCGACCCGCCAGCACGCCGCCCCGCTCCCGAAGATGCAGGATCCTGTAGGGGTTGGCAGGGAGTTGAAAGTCGCCTGTATAGCCGCTTGCATCGCCATATAGCCGGAACCATTTGTACGTTTGCATTCCCTGTGAGAACCGCATCCGGTCGACATGTCCCAGGCTGTCTTTTAAAAATACCATGGTGGCCCTGGGCCGGATATGCTGAGGTTCGAAACGCAACGGCCCCAGCGGGGTCATTTCGGTGGTTCCCTGCCCCACGATCTGCAATAGCCACTTGTCTTTGTTCCTGGAGACTTCTAAAGTAAGTTTAGGCCCTTTTGAGTTTTGATATTGGCCTATTATGGCGGTGTCGGCTGTCGCCGGTTCCTGCGCCCGGAGCCCGCCGGACCAGATCAAAAAAATGCCAAAAGAGAGTAGAGCTTTCATGTCTTGTAGATTTCCCACAAAACACGCCCGATCGCACCGCCACACCTATTCAAATCCGGATTTGACCACAACTGCCGGTACGATTCGATCGCCCGGCGGCCTCATTCCGGTACCTGCATCAGGCTCCCGGCCAGATATTCCTTGGGACTCATCCCCGTGGTAGCCTTGAACGCCCGCTGAAAGGTGGGAAGCGAATTGAACCCGCATTCATACGCCAGCCCCGCGATCGTCAGCTCTCTGCTCTCGGGTCGCTGCAGACGTTCTTTGACCGCATCGATCCTGTACCTGTTGACGAATTCGTTAAAGGTCGTATCCATATGCTGGTTCAGGACCGTAGACAACAATTTCGGCGCCGCCCCGCAATGCTGCGCCAGCCTGCTCACATTGAGATCGGCATTCAACCACAACCGCTCCTCTTCCATCGATCGCTTTAACAGCAGGATCAGCGGCTCCAATTTTTCTTCGGGGATCACAGCCCTTCCCCGATAACTCATGAAATATCCTTTGACACCGAGGTAATAAATAATGGCCACCATGGGAAGATAAAGCGGATACCAATCGAACCGGTCGATCAACGCATCTCCGATCCGGGGCAGCTCATAAGGGATCAGAAAAAGCAGCCAGAAAATAGCGAATGCCCAGAAGACCCGCAAGAAGGCCCCTGGCCAACGTCCCGAAAAGGCAACAGCCCCCGGCCAGCGCCCCGAAAAAGCAACAGCCCCCGGCCGGCGCTCCGAAGACCTGCGGGCGCCCGTGACGGCAGATTCGCCCCCGGCCGCGCCCCGACCCCCTGCGCCGGCCTCCTGCCGCCGCCAATACCTTGTCGCCAGTACTAAATAGATCGTCAGCGAGATCCAACGTGGGATGTCGCTATACTGATCATAGTCATCCAGCCAGGTTCCAAAATGTGTTACAAAGAAAGCCTTCTTCGGGAGTAACCCGCAAAACAGCCCAATGATAAAAAGGAGGGCCGCCACATGCTGAAAGAGATCAACAACCACCGGGTAAAAATGACGCTTATCCTTTGGTCCCAGCCGAAACGCAGGCTCTACGCAACTGCGCGTATAAAAATAGATCAGCGGACCAATGGGCATTACGATGATCAGCGGAAGTACGGAGGAAAGGATCGCGCCGATCATCGTCGAGTTCCAGAAGGCAAAATGGATCAGGTAAACATCCAGACAGGCCAGGGCGATCAAAAACACCAATAAAGCCAATAACCGGCGACTCGTCCGCTCCGCCGGTCGCTGCCGGGCCGAAGCCACAAGCAAACCGCAGACAATAAACCCTTGCAGCGCACCCAGTAAAACCAGGGTGTTCAAAAAACCTGCGATCATAGGATTAGCTTTATCCGTCCTACAGACAGCCGATCCAACCCAAGGTTTAATCGCCTCCCAAATATTAGAGATAACTAACCCACCATTGCCCGTGGGTCTTTTTATAGCGGCCGAACCATTTACACGGCCAGTAGAGCAGGGTGATCACGACCAGCGTGACGAGATAGACCCCCGGGAGATTCAATCCATACCCGTCGGGAAGAAAACGGAAAAAGCCATGCGGGTTGACGATCTGTTTGCTGGTAAAACCCATGGCAAAAAATAACCCCACATGGATCGCCTGGAGCAGGTACCAATGGAGTACGTAATAAAAAAAAGGTACCTGGCCATATACCGTGGTCACCCGGGCAAACCAGCCGGTGATGCCTTCGGTGCAAGCCAGGAAGACCAGCGCAGGGCCAAGGGTCATACACAGATACAAAAGCGAACAAGGATATTTGGTGACATTGAAAAAGCTGAGGATACTCAACACCCATGTTTTCTGAAAACCCCAGGGGTGGGGGTCGCCATAAAGATTGAACAACCGGAGGACGACGAACAAACCCAGCAGACCCAGGCCGGAATACAACAATAACTTCTTACGTCGGACGGCATCGAACCCGCTCGCGTAGAGCGTACCCGCGGCATATCCCAGCAGCATTACTCCCGTCCAGGGCAGCAGGGCATAAATGGTCGCCAGGGAATGGCCCCCGCCGATAGCCGTGATGCTCGAAGGAGTGGGTCCGCAAGTCCAAAGCATCTTCCACCAATAGGTCCTCGAAAGGTCGCCCAGTTCCATATAGTCGAGCAGGTTGTGGCTAAAAAAGATCACCGCGCCGATGGTGCCGATATTACCCGGGGAAACCTTCAGCCGGACCAGCACCCCTAAGATGATCATACTGCCGCCAATGGCCCAGATCACCTGCAGCAGGAGGAAATGAAAACCCGGGTCCAGAAAAAATGCAAAGGTGATCACCGTCAGTTCCAGCAGGATCAGCCACAATCCCCGTTTTATCAGGAATGCACCTTGCTGGCTCCCGGTGCGCCGGGTACCCGCCAGATAAGCCGAGACCCCGCTGAGAAAGACAAAGGTAGGCGCGCAGAAATGCGTGATCCACCGGGTGAAGAACAGGATCGGCGTCGTCGTCGCCATATCGGTAGGGTCGGGGGCGCCTCTGTGAAAATTATCCCGCACATGGTCGATCGCCATGATCAGCATCACGAGCCCGCGCAGGATATCGATGGAGCTGATGCGCATCTTCATACCCGGGGGCGCGGGCGTCGCCGAAGCGCTTGTCGTCATACTACTTGTCGTCGTCATAAAAGTCTTGGTCGCCATAATTGGGAGGCCGAAAATAAGCAAAAACACCCATCCCGCGCCCCCCGCCATTCGCCCCATTTACCCCCCCTTGCGTTAGGAAATATTTCCTAGGAACTATTTGAAAACTAGGAAAACTTTCCTACCTTAGGGTGATGCAACTATCCTTACTCCATATAATCTTATCCGACAGCGCTGCCAAGGCCGTATGCTGGACACTTGTCCACTCTACCTGGGAAGGCGTAGCCGCCGCCTTATTGGCCGGTGTGATCATCCTCGGCACCCGCACACGGGCAGCCGCGCTTCGATATAATTTATTGACGGCCGATCTCCTGCTCTTTTTGTTGGGCGCAGGGTTCACCTTTTATTATGAACTCTCCCGGCCAGACCTCGTGGAATTGCCCGTCGCTGCTGCTATGGTCGGGGGCACCCCGATGATTAGCCCGGCAGCGTCCGTGAACACCGGCCAGGCGACCCCCGCGACTATCGTCCAACCGATAATAGCCGCCGCAAGGCCGGCCCCCTCGCTGATCCAACGTACGGAGAGCTATCTGAATACGCATGCTCCCACGATCACCCTGATCTGGCTGATCTGCCTTTTGGTGCAATTGTTACGATTATCGACCGGCTTATATCAGATCGATCGGCTCCGCCGGGAAGGTGTTGCGCCGGATGCCCACTGGGGACTGCGTCTCACCCTGCTTGCAAACCGGCTGGGCATCAAAAGAACCGTCGTGCTGCTGCAATCCGGCCGGGTTCATGCTCCCTCGGCCATCGGCTTTCTGAAGCCTGCGATCTTGTTGCCGCTCGGTCTGCTGTCCCGGCTTTCGCCCGACCAGGTCGAAGCGATCCTCCTGCACGAGCTGGCGCATATCCGCCGAAGTGACTATCTCGCCAACTTGTTATTGCATCTCACGGAAGCCATCTTCTTTTTCAACCCGGGTGTACGGTGGATCGCCGCCCTTATCCGCCGCGAGCGCGAGGCCTGCTGCGATGATATGGTACTGGCCGGCACACCGGACAGGAACAATTATTTCGAGGCATTGGTCGCCTTTATGCAGTTCTCCGTCGACCGCCGTTCGGCACCGGCGTATGCCCTTCAATTAGGGGGCGGCCGCAAGACCGACCTCACCTGGCGCATCAAAAGGATGCTCACCCGCGAGAATAAACGCTTACATCTCGTCGAGAAAACGATCCTGTCTCTCGGTCTTCTCGCCTTCGTCTCCTTTGGCACGATCCGCGCCTCGATAAAACCCGCCGGCCCCGCGACCCATCCCACGGCCAAATCCGCCGCCGAGCCTACCGCTCCGATCGCCGCCACCGCCACCCCACCCGCCGCCACTACCGCAACGCCCGCCGCC
>Ga0210396_10001515_pt1 | contig 24969 bp, 21 predicted proteins | sample IncBWH17OmetaG_FD_155466 | JGI IMG/M metagenome (GOLD analysis project Ga0210396, IMG submission 155466) | Forest soil microbial communities from Barre Woods Harvard Forest LTER site, Petersham, Massachusetts, United States - Inc-BW-H-17-O ... | reverse complement strand
CCTAGCCATAGGTGGCCGCGCATCCATGCTTGGGCTCGGCCCAGGCGCCAAGTGGGAACGCGTTTGCGTGCTCCCAGAAGAGCTGCAAAAAGCATGAACGCGAAGCCCAAGATGCCAAACGCTAAGCCAATGGGGCTGCCGCCGCGTGGACCGGTTGGGGCGGTCATTGCGTAGGGCGCGTACACTACGCCGCTCACTATCAGAATCAGAAGTGATCCGAACGCCCACCCGCGTTGTGTTGCGTCCATTCTCATTGCGCGATTTTTGTCTCTACTCCGATCATTCCGTGAGTGCTGACCTTGAATTTAAACCCCCACACGCAAATACGGCGTGTGGGGCACCCGGGTTCCGGTAGATCGCACAGGCCACCTATCTTTGCTCCATCAAGGCGGCGAAGAAGGTCTTGGGGTCTACGCGGTGGGCGGCGTCGTGCGGGCAGGCGTAGACGCAACTGGGTTCTTTCAAATGTGTGCAGAGGTCGCAGGAGGTTGCTTTTTGCTTCACTGCGGCTTTCTTGCGGCCGGCGTGATCGGGATCTTCGGCCATTACTTCGAATGGATGGAGATTGATATTGCCGTAGGGGCAATTCCGGGCGCAGAGGCCGCAACCGATGCACCAATCTTCGATAATGACTTCCAGGGAATTTCGGCGCCGGATTGCGCCGACAGGACAACCCACCATGCATAGTGGGTCGCGGCACTGGCGGCAGGACGTGGCCACCAGATAATTCTCGAAACGCAATCCGTCGCGCACCAGTCGCGTGACGCCGTCATGCGCGTCGGCACAGGCATTCACGCAGGCATCGCAACGCGTACAATTCTCCAAATCCAGGATAAGCAGGCTTTGCGCTTCCATTAGGCCTTGAGACAGGAATTGGTCGATGGGCACGCTATGCACCATCTGGAGGCGTTGCGCATTGGCGGCGCGCCGTTCGGCGGCCACTGCTTCCAGTCCGGCGCGGACGTTTGGATAGCGTGCGACCATCTCGCGGAAGTCATCGCTGGAAAGTTTTACGAGTTCGACGTGATCGAGCGCGGTGCAGGTCGCGGTGCGCACTCCGCCGCCCAGCAATCCAATCTCTCCGAAATAATCGCCGCGCGACAAGTAGGCGAGCACGAGTTCGCCGCCAGGATAGCCTTCGGAAATTTTCACGAAGCCGATGCGCACCAGATAAAAACAGTCCGCGGCCTCGCCCTGCTGCGCGATGACTTGTCCCGGGGCATAACGAACAAGTTCGACGCTGCCTTTCAGGTGCTCGATAAAATCCGGGGCTAGTTCGGCAAACATGGGCACGCCACGCAGATGCGTTTCCAGCGCCCTTTGGCGATAGGTTTGATCGATCTGCGCGCGAAACGTTTTGTTCTTCATCATGATGTCCAGCACGTTACGCAGCATCTCGTAGGCCACGACATCGGTTTCGGCGCGGACCGTTGCGGAGCGCGGATAGAAATTCATGCAGGTCATCTCGCCAAAGAGATCGCCCGGGCCTAGTTCCGCCACGGGATTTCCATAGGACAAATCGACGGATGCATCGATAGGAATAGTGCGGTCGCGGGCTTCTTCCTCGCGCTTGTCGTCTTCGCGGCCTACCAGAGTGCTTTTCAGCCGCTTGAAAAATCCGCGAGCGCCGCCTTCGGTTTTTACGTGGGCAATTGGCGTGGCGATAGCTACTTGAGCTTTACCTTCGACGATAAAAAATGCGGTGGAACCAAATTCGCCTTCGCGGCAAACTACTTCGCCTTTACGAAAACGGCGCTTCACAATGGCGCCGCGATTCAATTCCAGGAATGTTCCGGAAACTCCGGCGAAGACTGGCATGCGGTGCAATTCTTCGGCGGTAAGTGGTTGCGTTCCGTTTGCGCCGGCAATCGCCGTGCCCGCCGTGCCTTTATTCGTCAACGCGCCGGTCGGACAAGACACCATGCACTCGCCACAGGAAATACACGTGGAGTCGCCCATCGGGGCATTCAGATCGAAGGCAATTCCGGCGGAGTAGCCTTTGCCCATGCGTCCCATCACGAAGTTGTTTTTGATTTCGTCGCAGCCACGAATGCAGCGGTCGCACAAAATGCAGGCATCGTGGTCGACGGCAATGGCCAGAGACGAATCGTCCGCGCCCCGGGATAGCGTTCTGCGGGCGAAGCGAGGCTCGCCGACGCCCGCTGCCTTGGCGTGCATTTCTAATTCGCAATCGCCGGAATGCTGTTGGCGAGCGCAAGGGGAAGGATGATCGGCCATCAGCAATTCCAACAATGTTTTTCGCGCTGCGAGTACTTTGTCGGAGTTGGTGGCAACCTTCATGCCAGGCTCGACGGGGCGCACGCAGGCGGCGCTCAAAACACGCGCGCCGGTATCCACCACGCACAAGCGGCAGACGCCGACTGGTGTTTGACTCTGCAGGTGGCACAGCGTGGGAATCGCGATGCCATTGACGCGCGCGGCATCGAACACGCTGGTGCCTGCGGGCACGCGCACCACCGCGCCATCAATCGTCAACTCCACCAGCCCGGGATTAATCGTCGTGCTCATCTGGTTTTACTTGCCAACTCTATCTCCGTGACCTCTGCGCTCTATGCCCTCTGCGTTAAATCCTTTTCTTTCGTTTCATCTCAACTCACGGTCGAATACCAACGCGTGCCAGCTCTCCAATCCGCCCCGCCTCGGAAAAACAAATCCCGCTAGGACACTCGGCGTGCAACACGTGCCGCTCGATTTCTCCTCGAAAATGTTTCAACACTGACAGGACCGGCGCCGGAACGATTTGTCCCAGCCCGCAGATCGAGGTCAAACTCATTGCCGCCGACAATTCGTCGACCAATTTTAAGTCCGCGCGAAACTCTGCTTCGCTCAATCCTCCGCGTGTCCACCGTGTCAGCAATTCGACCATTTTTTGCGAGCCGCTGCGGCATGGCACGCATTTCCCGCAGGATTCATTACGATAAAAGCGGACCGCGTTCAACGCCATATCGAGCATGCAGGTGGTTTCGTCGCACACCACGATGGCGCCCGAACCTAGCATCGAGCCCGCTTCTGCTAACGCTTTAAAATCCAAACGCACATCGATCATCGACGCCGGCAAATATCCCGACGACGGGCCTGAAGGCGCAAAGGCTTTCAATGCGCGCCCGCCACGAATGCCGCCGGCCTTGTTGAGGACCACATCGCGCATCGACGTGCCCATCGGCACTTCGTACACGCCAGGCCGCTTTACGTGTCCACTGACGCCAACGAATTTCAGGCCGCGCGAACCATTCGCGCCCGCCGCTTTGTACCAATCGACGCCGCGCGCCAGAATCTGCGGGACGTTCGCGAAGGTTTCGACATTATTAATGACGGTCGGCTTCTGCCAAAGACCGATTTGCCCGGGAAACGGAGGCTTGTTGCGTGGCTCGGCGCGATGTCCTTCGATGGCTTCAATCAAGGCACTTTCTTCGCCACAGATGTAGCCACCCGGACTTACAAAAATTTCCAGTTCGAATTCCAGTTCGGTGCCTAGAATCCGTTTGCCCAGCAGGCCGGATTTCGTCAGTCTACGCAATTCCTCGCCGCAAATTTCTTCTTGCAGCGGATATTCGTGGCGGATATACAAAATTCCTTTTTTCGCGCCGGTAAGCAGACCGGCGATGATCATGCCCTCGATCACCAGGTGTGGAAGGTTGCTCAGGATGAATCGATCTTTAATGGTGCCTGGTTCACTCTCGTCGGCATTGCACACGATGTACTTCACTGGGTCGGTTTGCTTGCGGACCAGATCCCACTTCATGGAGGTGGGAAACCCCGCACCACCCATGCCGCGAAGTTCCGCTTCCTTCAGCGTCGCGAGCACACCATCCCAATCGCGGGTCTCAAGCAGTCGCCGCACCACGCCATATTTTTCTGAATCGCTGGGATATGGATCCGACGCGCAGATTACTCGCGTTTCATGCGGATGTTCAGCACGTACTTCTTCACCGCGCAGCGCTCGCCGCACCAAATCTTCCGTGGCGGTCGCGCTCAGGCCAGCAAAAATTTCATCGTTAATCGCCACCGCTGGTGCCTGATCGCAGCGGCCCAGGCAGCTCACATCCTTAATCTGGACATCTTCGGGCCTCGAGCCTGCAAAACGGCGCAGCAGTTCGGCACGCAGTTCGCAGGCGGCATTCAGGTGGCAGCTCATGTCGGCACACACGCGGACTTCCGCCTTGGCCGGCGGGAGCAAATGAAAATGCGGATAAAAGCTGGCTACGCTGTGGAGCTGGTAGAGCGGAGTTTGCGTGTGATGAGAAAGCGCTTCCAGCTCCGCCTTCGGCAGGTAACCGTAGCGCAGTTGAATGGCCCGCAGGTCGTCAAAGATCACAGAGAATAGTTCTCGCGATGCAGCACCGCTGTTGCGATTGGCGTGCGGCGCATTTTTGAGGCTGACGTTATCCCCGCATACTATGTTTGTCCTTGGGCGAAGTAAATAGCGACCCGTTGACTTTTCGCGCATTGCACCGCAAAAGGCAACGCCTGGGCGTTGACTTCGCGCGGCAGGCAAAGCTATAAGCATTCAGCACTCTTGGCATCTTTCCGCATGGCGCATCGTCAAAATATTTGTCCCGCGCGGTACATGCTTGCTGTTGCCGCGGTGCTTTTCTTTTGTGGCGCTGCTGGTGCTTCTTCTTCGAGTCCTTCTGCCGATACAGCTGAACCCATCAAATACATTGGCCCTGGTTCTTGCGCCGCGACGAGTTGTCACGGCAGTGTGAAGCCCATTGCTGGCAGTCGGGTGCTGCAAAACGAATATTCGACGTGGATATTGCAAGACAAGCATAGCCGGGCGTTTCAGGCGCTGACCGGGGATGTTGGGGAACGAATGGCGCGGATTTTGAAGCTTGGCGCGAAGGCGGAAGAAGCGCCGAAGTGTCTGGCATGTCATGCGTTGTATACCACTGCGGAGCAACGCGGGAGGGCTTTCGAATTGGCGGATGGTGTGTCTTGTGAAAATTGCCACGGGCCCGCTGCGGCGTGGCTGGGGCCGCATACGACGCGCGATTGGCCGCATGAAAAATCCGTGGCGTTGGGGATGCACGACACGCGCAACATTATTCATCGGACGGAGAAATGTTTGGAGTGCCACCTGGGGACGCGGGAGAAATTTGTTGATCATGAAATGATTGCTGTGGGGCATCCGGATCTTTACTTCGAGCTGGATTCATTTTCTGCGGTGATGCCGCGGCATTGGAGGGTGCCACGCGAATCGGCGGCGGGGAAGCCTGTGGAAGATGCGGGGTGGGCCGGAGTGCGCGATTGGAGTGCGGGGCAGGCGGTGCAACTGCGGGCTGATATGGAGCGGCTCACTTGGCGGGCGCGTGGGGAACGGGCTGACAAGAAAAATGTCTGGCCGGAGTATTCGGAGCTTTCTTGTTTCGCGTGCCACCATTCGCTGGGGGCGGCTAAAGACTCCTGGCGGCAGGAACATGGGTATGAGGGACGGCGTCCGGGGGACGCTGCGTGGAATGCGTCGCGGTACGCGGTGTTTCGAATACTTGCGGGGCAAGTTGATTCGGCGGCGGCGACGGATCTGGATCGGCAGATGACTATCGTTTTTGCGGAGATGTCTAAGCTTGCGCCTGATCGCGGCGTGGTTGCGGGTGCTGCTGCTTCTGCGGCGCCGATCGCGGGGAAGTTTGCTGAGCGACTGTCTAGCATGGGATACGATCGGGCGTTGACGCTGCGGATGCTGCAGCAGATTTGCGATGCGGCCGATCAGATTGCACTGGCGGATGAACGGGCTGCCGAGCAGGCGACGATGGCTGTCGATTCGTTGTACATCGCGTATGCCAAGGACACTAATCCTGGTGATGGGGCGCAGGCTCGCGCTGCTATTAACGGATTGTTTCAGCAGTTGGAGAATCCGTCGAGTTATAACGCGGATCAGTTTGCGCAATCGCTGCGGCGCTTGCGGGCGTTCTTGCACTAATATTTTTAATTCGGTCAGAAGAAAAAAAAAGAAAAGATAACGCAGAGACGCAGAGACGCAGAGCCGCAGAGAGCGCTGAGGTGCGCGGAGAGCTGGGAGCTTCTAAGCTCTTTTCTCTACATGCATTTCTATGCCGTATTTTGCGCGCAGGGTTACTAATGGCTCGGGGACTACTGGATAGCCTGGCGTTAGGCAGAAGCGAAATTTTTGGGCGATTGCGGCTACTACCAGTGCTGTTTCCAGCATCGCGAATCCCTGGCCGATGCAGCGGCGAGGGCCGTCGCCGAAAGGGAAGTATGCGCCGGGGGGTAATTGTGCTTCCAGGCCAGCCAGCCAGCGCTCGGGGAGAAATTTGTCTGGCTGGTCGTAAAAACGCGGATCGCGCTGCACGACCCACTGTGAAGCGAGCAACGTGGTACCGGAAGGAATTTCGTATCCACCGATATTGGTGACATCGACGCTGGTGCGCGCGGTCATGAAGGCGGGCGGATAGAGGCGTAACGATTCGCGGATGACGGCATTGAGGTAGGGGAGCTTGTCGAGATCGGCGACGTCCGCGGGGCGGCCGTTCAGCACATCGCGCAGTTCATCGTGCAGGCGTTTTTCCGCGGGGACATTTTCGCTTAGCAAATACCACGTCCAGGCCAGGGCCAACGCGGTTGTTTCGTGTCCGGCGGTAAAGAGGGTCATGGTTTCGTCGCGCAACTGGCGCTGGGTCATCTGGCTTCCGTCATCGTGCATGGCGGCCATCAGGAGACCGAGCAAATCTTTGCGCGGCGCGGCGGCACCGTTTTTGCGTTCGGCAATGATGCGATAGACCAGCGAATCCATGTATTCCGATTCGCGCCGGGCTCGCAGATTGCTGGGTGTTGGCCAACTTTCGGGAATGCGCCATGGACTGCGAGCGCGGCGCAAATAGTGGCGCATCAGGAAGGTCATGGCTCTTCCGATGTTGTCGGAATCGCTGGCCATGCTGGTGCCGAAGAGGGTCTGGACCGCGACTTCCAGCGTTACCTTCATCATTTCTTCGGCGATGTTGCGGGTTTCGCCGTCGCGCCAATTTTTCATTTGCTGCAGAGCGCAGTCGACCATTACGGGCGAATATTCGTTGACGCGGGCGCGGTGGAATGCCGGCTGGGCGAGGCGGCGTTGCTTGCGCCAAAACTCGCCTTCGCTGATGAGCAGGCCGTCGCCCAGGAGCGGGCGCACGGCCAATTTCGTAAGCGTGCTCTTTTGTAATTTGGCGTGGTCCAAAATCAGGATTTGTTGAATGTATTCCGGGCGGTTGACCAGGATGCGGTTCACGCCGAGGACCGGCATGCTGACGATATCGCCGTAGTCGCGGGCGGCGCGTTGCAGCGTGCCTAGTGGATCTTTGCGCAGTGCTAGAGCGAGGCCTAGCAGAGGCAGCCCTTTCGGGCCTGGTGGCGTTCGCTTGGCGTCAATCGTTACTGCAACTTGATTGTGATTCTGCAAACTTGCCTTTCATTGCGCGTAGGGGTGAAGGAAAGGATAACGCTGAGACGCAGAGGACGCTGAGTTGCGCTGAGCCGTTCTGGACTGTGCGTTTTCATCTCATCCAAGCGTAATAGGCTACGTAGAACCAGCTAAATATTCCGTGGACGATCATCCATAAGATGGAATGATGCAGGCTCCACGACAAGGTAATCGAGAGCATGCTGCCAAAGCCCCACACGCCCACACCTGCGGACCGCCCGCCTCCGCCGTTGCTCATCGCCGTCTCCTTCTCGTCACAACTACTTGCCCGCCAGTCTACCGCTGCGCGAGCCTTTTGGCTGTAACCGAAGTGCTGCTGGTCTTATCGGACATGACGTCCTGCCATCTTTATATACGTAAATTCATGTGCGGAGATTTCAGTGAGCAGACCTCGGCTTGTGGGTCCGGCGATTTATCCCAAAGCACGAGCGGCGCTTTGGTTGGGGCTGGCTATACGCTTCGTGGTTTCAGCGCATCTAACTTGGCAATGCTTCCTTTTGCCCGTATTTTTCGTATTACCTAAAAATACTAGGTGGTTTCCCTAATTATATCGTATTACGATATTTATTTTCGTTTTCTGAGCAACCGCAGATTCCCGCCACTCATCCTATCGACTGACCCTTGGTGTTCGACATTCGGCGCGAACTGCTCCGACAGCAATCAAACCGGATCCAGACGAGGAAATTTGAAGGAGAACGTATGACTAGGTCAGATTTTGAAGGCGGGGGCTGGGGCCCATCAGAAGGAAAGCCCAGCACCGCTGCGCGGTTAAAGAAGCGGCGGAGTGTTTTTGCCGTCTCGTTAGTAGGGGCGCTGGCAATTGGTCTTGCGGTGGCCGGCACGGTTCCCCAGCTACAGCGGAAGGTCTCGGCGGCTGCGAAAGTACCGCTGAAAATCGATAGAGATCCGGCTCCGGTGAGTCTAGCGGATTTCAAGAACGGCTACGCGCCAGTGATTGGTCCCGCGCTGCCGGCGGTGGTCAATATTTCGTCCACGAAAGTAGTGAAGGCGGAGCAAGACACGTCGCAGATGTTTGCCGACCCGATGTTCCGACAGTTTTTTGGGGATAAGTTTCATCAGGCTCCGGCTCCGCAATCACAACGGGAACACAGCTTGGGCTCCGGCGTCATCGTGAATCCGGATGGTTACATTTTGACCAACGATCACGTGATTTCCGGCGCTTCGGACATCGAAGTGTTCACTCAGGATAAGAAAAAGTACAAGGCCAAGCTGGTGGGCACCGATTCTATGACCGACATCGCGGTGCTGAAAATCGAAGCGACCAACTTGCCTTCGCTTACGCTGGGCAATTCGTCCAACCTGAAAGTTGGCGACATGGTGTTTGCGATCGGCGATCCGTTTGGCATTGGCGAAACGGCGACGATGGGTATTGTTAGCGCGACGGGCCGCGGACTTGGCGGCGCGATCGAGCACTACGAAAACTTTATTCAGACTGACGCGGCGATCAACCCGGGCAATTCCGGCGGCGCGCTGCTCGACCTGCACGGCGACCTGATTGGCATCAACACCGCGATCCTGACCGGAAACGGCGGAAGCGGCGGAGGCAATCAGGGCGTAGGCTTCGCGATTCCGATCAACATGGCGCACAACGTGATGGAACAGATTGTGGAGCACGGCAAAGTGGTTCGCGGACACCTGGGTGTGGCGATCCAGGGCGTTGATGCCGACATGGCCAAGGCGTTCGGCCTGAATCAGGGCGGCGGCGCGTTGGTTTCTGAAGTGACTCCGGGAAGCCCCGCGGCCAAAGCAGGCATTGAGCGTGGCGACATCATCCTGGGCTTGAACGGGGAACCGATTAACGGACCTGACGATCTGAGCGTGAACATTTCTGAAACTGCTCCCGGTTCGACGGTGCATCTGAAGATCGCGCGCAACGGGCAGACCAAGGATGCTGTGGTAAGCCTTGGCGAGATGGAAGAGAAGGAAGATAAGCAGGCCAGCACAACGGATAGTGCATCCGCATTGCATGGCGTGCAGGTCGACAATCTGACTCCGGCCCTTGCGCATCAACTTGGCATCGCGCCCAGCAGCACGGGTGTTGTGGTGACGTCGGTTGATCCATCGAGCGCGGCGGCATCGTCGGGCTTGAGGGAAGGCGACGTGATTCAGGAAGTGAATCGCAAGCCGGTTCATTCCAAGGGCGAGTACAACGAGGCACTGGCATCATCGAAGAGCCAGGAGATCCTGTTGCTTGTCAACCGCGAAGGCACCAGCCATTTCTTGGTTGTGTCTCCGCAATAAACGAATCCAGCACCAGCTCAACGTAGTACTCCTCCACACCGCCGCCGGTTAACTCCGGTGGCGGTTTTTTTTTGCAATTTTTCTTTTCGGAAGGTTTACATCCGCCAGCAGCTCGGTGGGTGATATCCTCGGCACGTAAATTTCAGCTGGAGGGAAGATGGCGTCGACGCCGAGACATAGTGTGAAAGCTACTCGGATCGTTACGAAGATTGGCGACATCTTCGAAGTGCCGCTGGATGGCAAAACGAAAAAGTATTTTCAATATGTAGCAATTGATGGGACTCAACTTAACAGCAGCGTGATCCGCGCGTTCAAGAAGGAGTTTCCACTTGAAGCACAAGTAACTCCAGACCAGATCACCAATCTGGAAGTTGAGTTTTTCGCGCACACGGTTCTTCGGGTTGGAATTGTTCAGAATCTATGGAGAAAAGTGGGCAAGTCATCAAACATCGGTAACCTGGATGCTGTTTTTCGAGGAACCAACGACATTTTGGATCAGCAGATTCGCGTTTCGGAAAACTGGTATATCTGGAAAATTAATATGCGCATGCAGGAGGTCGGAAAGTTAGTCGGCGACCATCAAAAGGCCGACATCGGGCTTGTCTTTCCCGCAAAGCACATTGTTGAGAGAATGAGAACCGGTCGATTCAGCTTTAAATACCCTCAATTCTGACCGCTCGAGCTACATCTCGTATTGATTGGCTTTGGTTGTGCGACTGGTGGGCGCTGGGTCCTCTATCCTTGCTATCGATTTTTCGGTGGGCTTGGCGAGGTCGTACTGCGCTACACTTTTACTTTCCCGCCCTTACCTACTATGAATTCTGCTGAACATTACTTTTGCTCTTCGTCGCTGTGGGGGTATTTGACGCGGCGGCAGCTGCTGCCTTGGCTGCTCTCTGGGGCGCGGCTTGGGGAGCATGTGTTGGAGTTGGGCGCGGGGTACGGAGCGGCCACGGCAGCGCTGAGGAATCGGGTGTCTCGGGTGACGTCGCTTGACTATGATGCGGCGTCGATTCAGCGGCTCAGGTCGAAACATGGTGGCGATGCCAGCGCGGCGTTATGTGGAGATGCGGCGCGGTTGCCGTTTGCCGATGAAACGTTCACTTCCGCAGTCGGCATTCTGGTGCTGCATCATTTGCAATCGCGGGAGTTGCAGGATCGAATGTTTGCTGAAGTGTTTCGGGTGCTGCGTCCCGGTGGCGTGCTTCTGGCGTTTGAAATTACGGATACGTGGCTGAATCGCGCGATTCATTACAAGAGTACGTTTACGCCGCTGGCGCCGGGGTCGGCGTTTGCGCGGCTTACGTCTGCGGGCTTTTCGCGGGTTTCTGTCGATTTCCGTCGCGGCGGATTTCGTTTGAGTGCTGCGCGGGCTAAGCAGCAAGTGGTTTCTCCAGATGGCGAGTCTGCGGGACATGCCACACCCAATCCCGATGACCGCAAGCCGGTCACCACATCCGAAGCTCGTGAAAACGCAAGCACCGCAACCGCGGGTGGCAAACTTCCGTAAAGCAGGCAGGTCGCGCTGTCCGATCCCGTCCTAAAACCTAACTTCTCAGCGGCTCGCTAGCGCGGTGCCAAATTCACTGCGGGTCTGGATTACGCGGAGAATCGCTTCGCGGGTGACGATACCGACGATGTTTGCGGCTCCATCGCCATCATGGCTTACGACCGGCATTTGATTCACATCGGCGGTAATCAAGCGCTCCAGAAGGCGCTGTAGCGGCTCCTCCGGAGAGGCCCAGAGGATGCGATCGCGCGGCACCATCACGGATTGGACGGAATTCATGTCCCACTCATCGCGTGGCGTGGTGCTTAGTCCCGAGACGTTCATCAGCCCTACCAGGCGATCATCCATGGTGACCAGGTGGACGCGACGGCCGGTGCGTAACACTTCGCCGCTATATTCTTCGAGGCTCATGTTGGCGGGAATGGTGGGCACCTCCTGGCTCATGACGTCGGACGCGCGCAAGCCTTGCAGCGTTTCGCGAATGGTGACCTGGGCCACGCTGGCTTGTGCGGCGTTAAGAATGAACCAACCAATAAATGCCAGCCAGATAGCTCCCCAATTGTGTTTGTAGATGGCCGCGTAGACGCCCCAACCGATCATGGCGTAGGCAATCACTTTGCCGCTGGCTCCGGCGGCGCGGGTGGCACGGGAGAAATCCTTGGTCATGCCCCAGACAATGGCGCGAAGCATGCGGCCGCCATCGAGAGGGAAACCGGGCAGGAGATTGAAGGTGGCGAGCAAGAGGTTGGCGAAGCAAAGATATTTGGCCAGTGCGCTAATCATTTCGTTGCCGGGGACGGCGAGCAGCAGCAGGAAGAAGATGCCGGAGAGAAAACCGCTGGCGAGGGGTCCGGCGATGGCGATGTTGAATTCCTGAATGGCTTTGGTGGGTTCGCGGGCGATGCGGGCCAGTCCACCGAAGATGAACAGAGTGATGGAGAGGACTTTAATTTTGTAACGCTGGGCGACGAAACTGTGAGCCAGTTCGTGGAAAAGTACCGAGCCAAAAAAGAGAATGCTGGTGGCCACGCCGGTGCCCCACTGTTGGGTGGTGGTCCATTTGGGATGCTCTTCGCCAAATTGTGAGGAGATCAGCCAACTGATCAGGCTGAAAATCAGGACCCAGCTGAAGTCGAGATAGATGGGAATTCCCAGAACACGACCTATACGAATTCCCTGCGATTCATTCATTGGTGAGCGACCTTAAGCGGGCTAACTAACAGACTACCTCCGCTGCGTATCAGACGCAAAACCATAAACGGCAAAAACGAGAAAACGGCGGAGGTGCATGGCGCGTCTGTCAGAACACGGCGTGTCTGGCGACCCACGTATTCCAGGGACACTTGTTTTGTAAGTCCTTTATTTGCAGTGCGTTTTGAGTGGTCCGGCGAGTGCGATTCTCTTGCGCAGAGAAGTTAGAACCGAGAAGACGCGGCACGCAGCTCGGTTTCGCAGCACAGGAGAAATGACATGGAAACGACGATCACTTTCGCGGTAGTAACGATCACCACGCTGTTGGCGCTGTTCGCGGCGCTTGCTTTGCAGACGCTGTTCCTGAAAGCCATGTTTGCGCTGATGCGGCCGTTGACGGTGAATCGCAATGGCGGAGTTATCAACGCTTCGGGAACGATGCGGAACTCGCGCGGGGCTGTGGAGCAAGGTGCGCGATTGGTGGCGCACGCGTATGGCAGAACGCGGTAAAGGGGCTAAGAAGATCAACCACGGAGAAAAGTACTTCAAGCATCAGCAAGTGGGAACTAGCAGGCGGGAACGAACGGGAATAGCGGCAAGAGTTTGAGCGGTGCGGGGCAGTTGCAGAGGTGGCGGAAGGATTAGTGAAGCGGAAGGTCAGAAAGGAAACGGACATGATCGCGTTGAAGTATTTGCTGATGCTGGCGGGAATCGGAATATTTGGAAGCGCTGCGGCGCTGGTCGCGTACGACATTTACCTTGCGGCGCGGCTGCGGTGGCTGCTCGAGAAGACGAGTGGCGAGGGTGGAGCGGAAGGAGCTGCGGTCGCGGTGCGTCGCCCTTTCGGGCCGGTGCGTTGGAAGGCGGCGCTGCAGTTGGTGGGATTGGGAATTCTGCCGGTGCTGCTGGCGCAGAGCATCATCGTGGTACCCGACGGGTTCGCGGGCATTCGAGTCAGCCAACTTTCCGGCGTACGCCCCGGTACGTTGTATCCGGGAGTGCACCTGGTGGTGCCGCTCGTCGACAACCTGGTGGTGTATGACACGCGGGAGCGGGTGTACACGACGACGGCGAGCGAGGTGCCGAAGTCTGGCGCGGAAGTGCTGACGGTGCAGGCGCGAGAAGGATTGAACATCGGGCTGGCGGTTAGCGTGCGCTATCGGTTGGACCCTTCCCGACTGACCAGCATTCACCAGAATTTGCCGCAGCCGGTGGACGAGCAAGTGGTGGGGCCGGTGGTTTCGTCGACGTACCGGCAATTGGCGCCAAACTATGAGACACGCGAAATTTTTGCATTGAAGCGCGAAGAGCTTAGGTCCAAGGCGGCGGACGCGATTAAAACCAGACTGGCCAGCGACGGAATCGTGGTGCGCGAAGTGCTGCTGCGGGACATCCGCCTTCCTGAGGAGTACGCCCAAGGGCTGGAAGGGCTGCTGCTGAAAGAACAGGAGAACGACCGGCTGACCACGGAACAGGACATCAAGCTGAAGCAGGTGAAGATCGCGGAATTGGAAGCGGATGCGCAGAAAGCGCGCGAAGTGAAGCAGGCCGAAGCGCAGGCGCAGGTTCGGGTGCTGCAGGCCAAGGCGGAATCGGACGCGATGCAGTACACCTTGCCGTTGAAACAGAAACAAATTGAGCAGACCAAGCTGGAAGCGCAGGCACGCAAGGAAGCTACGCTGCAAAACGCAGAAGCGGCGGCGCAGGCGAAGATCATCGACAGCAAGGCAGAAGTGGAGCGGCAGCATAACTTGTCGGAGGCCGAAGCGAACCGGATACGAGTGACGGCGGCGGCGGATGCGGAGCGGATGAAATTTGAGGCGGCGGTGTTGAAGTCGAATCCGATGTTGATTCAGAAGATTATCGCGGAGCGGCTGTCGGATAAGTTGCAAATCATGATGGTGCCGATGGACGGGAAGAATTTCTTTGCAGCGGATGTGATGCGGTCGGCGTTTTCGAACGGAATCGGTGGAGGAAGTTCGGCGACATCGGATGACGGAGATGATGCGGATGGGCCGCGGCCAATGGCAGCTGCACAGAAGAAGCCGGTGCGCCGGCCGTGATTAGAAACGGGTGACCCGGAGTGCGTCGCTGGAGACGTGAGCATGAGCGAAGAGACAAGCACCGCCGCGCTTGAGCTTTTTAGCCACAGGCCACAGAGGCCAGCGTCGCGCTCCGAGCCACCGAAACGAGTAGGAAGGTTCGAGGTAAGAGATAAAGCGGAATAGTCAGGAAACGGGAAACGGGAAGCAAGCCACGACGTGATCGCGAAGGAGAATGCCATGAGCCAGGTATCGCAAGGGAAGAAGCAGAACGGCAAGGTGGTCGAACTTTTGCGGGAGATGCTGAGGATTTCTTTTCGCGTGGTGATGTTCGTGGTGTGGGTGACGTTTGCGGGAGCAGCATTTGGGCAAACGCCGGAGAAGCGGGTGGTAAAGATCTATCCGGTGGATCGCGCGGCAGCAGAAAATCTGCAGCGCTGGGTGGACGCCGGCCACGATACATGGTGCCGCCATGCCGAACTGGTAGCGGCGATGACGTTGCGAGAAGTCGCGCCGGAGATGGAAGACGAATTGACGCTGGCATCTTCATCACTGGAGAGTGCAGAAAAAAGCGACACGCAAGCTACTTACACATATCACTCGCTGGACGGTGGAACCACATATCGAATCGCCGTGCGGCGCTATGAATGGCTAAAGAGCGACGCCGGGATCGCCGATGTGGTGTGGATCCCTGAGCGAGTGGAGATTGAGACTGAACCGACCAGGGATTAGACCAACTTTATGAAAGTTCCACCAACAAATAACAACGAAGAGCGTTACTCCCTGACCAGCCGGGCGGCCCTGACCACGCTGCCCGGTACCTCTTCAAGAGAAGCCGAGGAAGTAGGGAACGCCAGTAAACCAGAAGGGCAGACTCCCCACCTGCTGCCGAACGGCGTGCGGCAAGCGGGGAATTCGCAGGAATCGCAAACGGCTAATGCAGAAACTTACGCCAAGCGAAACTTGCGGCGAAAGAAGCCGACAGCGAAGAGACCAGAGCCCAGCAAAGCGAACGTGGCTGGTTCCGGGGCGGCAGTGGGAGTGGCAGTCACCGAGCCGCCGGTAAGATCAGCGACTGGAGAATCGTCGATGGACAAGATGCCATTGCAGATCGGGAAAGTTCCGGTGAGCAACGTGAACGGACCGTTTCCGGAATAGATCTGTGGGCCATAGAACGAAAAGTCGTAGGTATCTGGGCCAATGTCAAAGATAACGTCCAAAAGACCAGCTTCGGCTTGTGAATAGAAAATAACTTCGGAGTTGGGGAAAAGAGCGCCTTCCACGTTCACGTCGGTGAAGGTGTCCAGCGAGGAAATGGTGCTGGGCTCCGAAAACGCAAACGCGATAGGGGTGATAGGGGTCCCCATAATCGAAGTGGTGACCGTGTAATCGACGCCATCCGCAAAAGCAGAGGACGCGAAAACAAAGAAAACGAGTGGTGCCAAAAATAGTAAAGCTTTACGCAAAGTTGCCTCCTGTAAACAATTCAACAGCGCGGGAATAAGGGGCACGCGGTAACCCAAAGGGAAGGCACTCAAAGCGTTGGAGATAAGAAATGGGAGTTCGCAAAGTTTTGCCACTATGGGGCAGAGAGAATCCGAAGAATTCAAAAGAGGTACTAGAACCTTTGCTCCATAACCAGGCGTGCATTTTGCGCATGTTTGGAGTTCGGAAAAAGAGCTAAAACAGGAGCAGAAACGGCGTGAAAAATTGCACCGTTTGTGGATCGAAAAACCGCCAAGACGCTGTACGAGCGTCTGCGGGAGCGGGCAAGCGCATCGTAAGAGTGTTACGATTCGAGAGGTTCCGAGAGGGAAAGATTGAAGCGAGCGTGGATAGCAGGGATTTTGTGTTTAGCAGCGAGCGGATGGCCGGTTTTTGCGCAACAAATGAGTTGCGACGCGCTGCGTGCGGAAAAAACCAAGACCTATGGATTTCATCCGGCACAAATGAGCGAAACGGATATTGAGGCGAAGAGCAAAGAGCTGAATGCGTTCTGGAAGAATGTGCAAAGTGCCGGGCCGGAAGGCGCCAGTTGCTTGAAGGGGATGCTGTCCGAGGAAAAGACGGATCACAATTTTCAGTTCGACGCGGGATCGATGCTGTTTCAGCTGGATCCGACGCCGGAGAATCTGATCCTGATTAGAGATTCGATCGGGCAGACGGATTTTCAGGAGACGGATCCTGCGGCGTACCTTACCCTGGCGCTGGCCCTGTCGCAAAACGGAGTGGATATTCAAGGGCTGGCCGCGAGGTTGCTGCGATTCCCGAATGCGGTAATTCATATACCGGAGCACTCGCTGGATCTGGACTCGGATACTGCGGCATTGTTTTTGTATGGAAGCATGCCGGTGGATCAGGCCGATAAAGCGTTGACGAAGGAGCTGTCATCGCCGGAGCCGGTGATTCGGTCTACGGCGGCGCACCTGCTTGGCGAGCAACTGAACGAAGAGAGTTTTCGAACGTTGAGCAAGTGGGACGGGTTGGGGAAGGTAGAAGAGGATTTTCGGCGGAACGATATTCAGGTGGTGATGAAATACCAGGCGCCGACGCCCGCGGAGTTGGCTGCCAAGCCGAAATTTACGCGGGAGCAGGTTTTGAAGACCATCTCGCAACTTCCGCATACGCGGAAGGAGTTCGACGACCTGATGGCGACCAAGGGCGCGGAGTTTGATAAGCAGATGCGCGACATGAAAGCGACCCAGGAGCAGATTTCGAAAGCGGTGGCGGAAGGCGAGCCGGTGTACGGAATCGCGAACCACACTACGTTCATGGCCAGTGCAGTCGCGACGCTGAAGGCGGAAGATTTGGAGACGCTGCGAGAAGCGCGAAGGAAGGCGCTGTTGAATATTTCGGACGAGAGCCTGGACGAATACCTGGCGTTCACGCAGGTGATGATCGGGCTGATCAACCGTCTGGATTTGTTTCGAGAGTATCGGACGCACTAGAAACAGAGCGGGGGCTGGTTGCTGTTGCTGCAATGGGAAGCGGGGCGCGTGTTTAGCTTTGGCGGCAGTCGCGATGAGGATATGCTTTTCTGGTTAGAGTAATGTGAGGTAGGAGCGCCGCAGAGCGCTGGACGTTGAAGTATCGGCGTAGTCCAAGCCGGCGGGGTTAGTTTGCGAGCAACGGAAGTTGAGAGCGGGGCGGAGTTGGCATGAGTTTTCAGACAAAACTGTTTTTGATGTTCGTGGCGACGATACTGGCGTCGGTGTCGCTGGTGACGTACGGCGTGACGCACTATACGCAGAAGTCGTTTGAGGACATGGACGCGCAACGCACGGAAGCGCTGGTGGCACAGTTCAACAAAGAATTCGAGCAGCGGAAGGAAACGGTGGTGCAGCAGGTGGAAAACATCACCAACGCCGATGTGACGGTGCGGATGGTGCTGGACCTGGCACGGCCAAATGCGGACTCGTCGCTGTATCTGCACGATGCAAATGGCGCGGCGCAAAGCCACGCATTGGATTTTGTGGAATTTGTGAATACGGATGGAACGCTGATTTCGTCGGCTCAGTATCAGGGGCACGTTGGTACAAAGAACCCTTGGGTGACCGGCACGAAAAATTGGGATGGGACTGGCGCGTTTTTGAAGCGCGAAGAATTGCCGGATGGCGTGGCGCTGTCGCTGGCAGCGGTGCGGACGCAGACGGTTGGCGAGAAGAATGTCTATGTAATTGGCGGGAAGAGGCTGGATCAGAATTTTCTGGCGACGCTGGTACTGCCTGCCGGGATGCGCGCGCTGCTGTATAGGAATCTGGAGTCTTCGTTTGTGCCTACGGCGCTGACGGATTCGAATGGGGAGGTGACGCAGGCCGATGCGTTTCAGCCGCTGATTGAGCAGGTACAGAATAAGCCTGCAGACGCGGTGAAGACGATTGAGTGGGGCAATGACGCGGCGAGTGCGGAGACGTTTCACGCCATGCCGCTGAAGGGCCGCAACGATGAGTTGCTGGGCGTGCTGCTGCTGGGCAGTTCGCGGAAGGATTTGGTGTTGCTGCGGCAACAGATATTGAAGACGGCGGGCGGCGTGGCGCTGGCGGCGATTCTGATTGGGTTGCTGGTGAGTTGGTGGGTGGCGCGGCGGATTACGCGGCCGGTGGAAGAACTGGCGAACGGAGCGCGCGATGTGGCGTCTGGTCACTGGGATACGCACATTGACGTGAAGGGCCGGGACGAAATTGGACAACTGGCGGGCGCGTTCAATGACATGACGCGAACGTTGGCGTCGCAGAAGGAACGATTGGTGCAGACAGAGCGCGTGGCGGCGTGGAGAGAATTGGCACGACGACTGGCGCACGAGTTGAGGAATCCGCTGTTCCCACTGCAGATTACGGTGGAGAATTTGCAACGCTCGCGGCAGCTTGGAGCGGAGCAGTTTCAGGAAGTGTTTGGAGAGGCGACGGCGACGCTACGAGCGGAACTGGCCAATCTGAACAACATCGTTGGGCGATTTAGCGATTTTGCCAAGATGCCCACGCCGGAATTTGCGCGGGTGACCGTGAACGAATCACTGCGGAATGCGGTACGACTGTTCGAACCGCAATTTACGGCGGTGGGGAAGCCGGCAATTGCGACGGAATATTTTTTGAGTGAAAGTTTGCCGGAGATTGATGCTGACCCGGAATTGCTGCACAAGGCGTTTCAGAATCTGGTGTTGAATGCGTTGGACGCGATGCCCGCCGGCGGAACGTTGACGATGCGAAGCAGCGAGCGAGAAGAAACGGTGCGGATTGAAGTGTCGGACACCGGCAAGGGGCTGACGCCAGAGGAATGCTCGCGGCTGTTCACGCCGTATTACACAACGAAAACGATGGGGACCGGGCTGGGACTGGCGATTGTGCAATCGGTGGTGAGCGATCATTACGGGACGATTGCCGTGGTCAGTGAGGAAGGGCGCGGGGCGACGTTTCGGATCGACTTGCCGAAGCGGCAGGCTGGCGCGGTGGTGAAGCCTAAGGTAGAACCAGTGACGGCGACGACTGCAAACGAAACCGAGGCGGCACAGACGGCGGCGGCTACGGACTAGAGTCTTCGAAGACCGAAGTCTTCGATGCCCACATAGATTTTCCTTCATTGTTCTGGAGTTTTCTGAGTGCCACGAAAAGCACACCTTCTGCTTATTGATGATGATCCAAGCACGCTAGCTTCCTTGGCGCGGGCGTTTCGCCTGGCTGGGCATGAAGCGACGGTGTGTGACAATGCAGCGCGGGGCAGCGAATTGGCGCGTGCGGAACGCTTCGATTTGATTTTGTCGGACGTGGTGATGCCGGGGAAGACCGGGCTGGAGCTGCTGGAGGAGTTGAAGAAGGCGGGCGTGAAGACGCCGATCGTGTTGATCTCGGGGCAAGCGAATATTGAGATGGCAGTGAAGGCGACGCAGCTTGGTGCTCTGGATTTTCTGGAGAAGCCGCTGACGACGGACAAGCTGCTGGTGACGGTGGAAAATGCGCTGCGGCTGACGCGTTTGCAGGAAGAAAATCGCGACTTATGGCAGAAGCTCGGCAAGCACGAACTGGTTGGAGCGGGACCGGCGATGACGAAATTGCTGGCGCAGATTGAACGGGTGGCCGCGAGCGAGACGCGAGTTTGCATTTTGGGGGAGACGGGGACGGGGAAGGAACTGGTGGCGCGGGCGATTCACGAGAAGTCGCCGCGACGCGAGAATGCGTTTGTCACGCTGAATTGTGCGGCAGTACCTGCGGAATTGATTGAGTCGGAATTGTTTGGGCATGAGAAGGGGTCGTTCACCGGCGCGGCGGGGAAGCACATCGGAAAATTTGAGCAGGCTGAGGGCGGAACGCTATTTCTGGATGAGATTGGCGATATGCCGGTGGGGATGCAGGCGAAACTGCTGCGGGTGCTGGAAGAAGGGGAAGTGGAACGAGTCGGCGGGGATAAGCCGATCAAAGTGAGCGTGCGAGTGATTGTGGCGACGCACCGGGACCTGGAAGAGCTGGTAAAGAAGAACGAGTTTCGAAGGGATTTGTTTCACCGGGTGTATGTGTTTCCGCTGGCGCTGCCTGCGTTGCGCGAACGCTTGGAGGATTTTGCGGACCTGGTGGGACATTTTGCGCGGCAGGTTGCGGCACAGAATGGGTGGAAGGCGAAGATTTTTTCAGAAAACGCGATTGAAGAGTTAAAGCGATATGCGTGGCCGGGAAACGTGCGGGAATTGCGGAATATTGTGGAGCGGCTGGTGCTGCTGGCGAGCGGGGATACCGTGAGTGGCGAAGATGTACGGTTGGTGTTGCCTAGCGGAGATGGAGCGTCGGGCTCGGGCGTAGGTGCACCACTTGTGAGCGGAGACGCAGGAGTTGGCAAGGGGACGTTGGTGGAACGCGCCGAGGCGTTTGAAAAGGAAGTGCTGCTGGCGGAGATCCGGCGCAATAATTTTCATATGACGAATGTGGCGCGGACATTGGGGCTGGAGCGCAGCCACTTGTATAAGAAGTGTCAGCAGTTGGGGATTGATCTCCAAGAGTTGCGCAAGCCGGAATAAAGATTCTAATGTGCCATCGCGGTAGCGAGTGAGTTGTTCGGAACGTAAGAAGTTCACTTCCAAGCTAAACTTCAAATATTTAGGCGTCCTTAATTCATTGATATAGCATGACTTGTGTCCCCTTTTCGATTCGGCTTGACAAATTACACATTGCTATATACATTTTGCATATCGCAATACTGAATAAGGAGGCGGCCATGACATTGGGAGACAAGCTGAGGTCGCTACGGAGCATTGAGGGGTCGTTGCGGGGCTTGGGGAGGCCGCTAACGCAGTCGGAAGTGGTGGCGATGATGAAGAAGGAAGTGGGCCGCGGGCTAAGCCAGGCGTACCTGTCGCAGATCGAGAGTGGGGCGCGGCCGCACATGACGAACACGTCGCGGGAGTTGCTGGCTCGGTTTTTCAAGGTGTATCCGGGATTTCTGGTGGACGACCCAGAGGGGTACTCGCGTGAGTTGCAGTCGGAGTTGAGGATGGAAGATGCGACGGTGGACTCGTGGTTGTATGCGGCGGCCGAACAGTTCAAGGGGGATGCGGAGTTGGGGCAGGCGTTGAGGACGATCGCGGAAGTGCCGGATTCACGAGGTGCGTTGTTGCTGGTCGGAGAGATTTTGCGGACGCCGGGATTGACGGAGCGATTGAATGAGGTTTTGCGACCGCAGGTGGCAGTGGGGATGAGAACGGTGATGGAGGATGGAGATGGCGTGGACCTCAGGGGCTAAAGCCCCGAAGCGCGACGAAGCTGTTCGGCACGACTAGAGTCGTGCCCTGACTGAGGCGGCGTCGGAGCGAGGCGTCGTCATCGAGCAGAAGAGCTTAGTGGCGGGATCTGAGGGTCCACGGGATTGTGAAGCGCGACGGGGTGTCGCGAGGCGAGGTGTGTATGTCCTGGTCTGATATTTATCTGTTCTGTTTTCTGGTAGGGCTTGCGCTCAGCGTGCTGTCTTTTCTGGCTGGAGCGGTGCACCTGCACCTGCCTTTCAACTGGCACCTTCCATTTCATATTCACAGCGGACATGGCGGTGGCCATGGCATGGGGCACGTGTCGCACGGCTCGAGCGGCGGAGCTGCGGGAAAGAGCAGCGTACATCTGTCGTGGTTCAATGCGTCGTCGGTGCTGGCGTTTTTGGCATGGTTTGGCGGGATGGGCTACATCTTGAGCACACATTCAAATTTGATGGCGATCGCGATTCTGGCGCTGGCAATTGTTGCGGGAGCTTTTGCGGCGTGGATGGTGTACCGGTTCATGTTCAAGCTGCTGCAGAGCGAAGGGGCGCAGATGAACGAGTGGGATTATCGGCATGAAGGGTCGGTAGGAAAAATCAGCATCGGGATTCCGGCGAATGGAACGGGCGAAGTGATTTTCGAACAGCACGGCATCCGGCGAAGTGTCGGAGCGCGCGGTGAGGATGGCGAATGCATCGAGAAGGGCAGCGAAGTGGTGATCAGCCGCTACGAAAAGGGCTTGGCATACGTGAAGAAGTGGGATGACTTCACAAACGGCAAAATTTGAGGGACTGAGGAAGCAGGAACAGTTCCCAATGCGGTGAGCGGAGGATATATGGCAGAGCTTACATCAAGTGTATGGGTTTTGGCCGGCCTGGCCGTGGTCGCGGTAATTATGCTGATGGGCCTGGTGGCGAGGATGTATCGAAAAGCGGGGCCGCACGAAGCGTTAATTGTGTACGGCTTCCGCGGGACGAGGATCATTAAAGGCGGCGGAACGATCATTTTTCCGATGGTGGAGATGTGCAAGGAACTGTCATTGGAATTGATGTCGTTCGACGTGGCGCCGCAGCAGAGTCTGTACACGAATCAAGGCGTCGCGGTGACGGTCGAAGCGGTGGCGCAGTTGAAGGTGAAGTCGGATCCCGTTTCGATTCGAACCGCGGCGGAGCAATTCCTGACGAAACGGCCGGAGCAGCGAGAAGGGCTGATCCGGTTGGTGATGGAAGGGCATCTGCGCGGCATCATCGGGCAACTCACGGTGGAGCAAATCGTGAAGGAGCCGGAAATGGTGGGCGGACGGATGCGTTCGACGTGCGCGGACGACATGAGCAAGATGGGGCTCGAAGTGGTGAGCTTCACGATTAAGGAAGTTCGCGACAAGAACGAATACATCACCAATATGGGGCGACCGGACACAGCGCGAATCAAGCGCGATGCGGAAGTAGCCGCAGCAGAAGCCGATCGCGACATCGCGATTAAGCGAGCCGAGGCAAGCCGGGCATCGGCGATAGCCAAAGCACAAGCAGACCAGGAGCGCGTGGCGGCAGAAACGGCTTCGATGGCGAAGCAGGCGGAAGCGCAACGCGACCTGGACATCAAGAAGGCCAACTACTTGGAAATCTCGAAGAAGGCACAGGCCCAGGCAGATAAGGCGTATGAAATCGAAACGAACCGCCAGCAACAGGCCGTGATCATGGAGCAAGTACGCGTGCAGCAAGTGGAGCGCGAAGCGCAGGTGAAGGTGCAGGAAGCCGAAATCGCGCGCGTAGAACGCGAGTTGATCGCCACGGTTTTGAAGCAGGCGGAAGTGGAACGGCAGCGCATTGAAACGCTGGCGAACGCACAACGCCAGAAGTTGATGTCGGAAGCTGAAGGGCAAGCTGCGGCGATTCGAGCGCAGGGTGAAGCCGAGGCAGAGATCATCTTCAAGAAGGGCGAGGCGGAAGCCAAGGCGATGAACGTGAAGGCGGAAGCCTACCAGGAATACAACCAGGCGGCGGTGTTCGACAAACTGATTACCGGAATGCCGGAAATCGTGCGGGCGTTGAGCGAGCCGTTGAGCAAGGTGGATAAGGTCACGATCGTGTCGACGGGAAACGGCGATGCGGCCGGAGCGTACAAGCTGACTGGCGACGTGACGAAGATAGCCGCGCAGGTGCCGGCGTTGTTTGAGGCACTGAGCGGGATGCAGATGTCGGAGTTGCTGGGCAAGGTGCGGCTGATCGGCGATAAAGCGGGGAAGTCGCTGCCGGTGCCGCCGGAGAAGGGCCATTCGTAAACGTGTTCCGCCGGGGCGGGTCAAAGCCTGCTCCGGCGCTTCGCTTCTGGGAGGGGGGCGACATGCACTTAACGATGCAACAGAAGAAGGCGTTGTACTGGGGAATGGGGATCGTGATTGCGGCGGTACTGATGAGCATGGCGTGGGCACAGATTAACGTGACGCTGGCGCGGTGCTTTTCGGTTTTCTAGGTTTGGGTGATTTGGCGGGAATGAGTTGTTGGGAATTTTTATAGTGAAGGGAGAATTACGATGGGACTTTTGGAACGCGTGAGTACTTTAATTCGAGCGAATTTGAACGACATGATCGACCGGGCAGAAGAGCCGGAGAAAATGATCAAGCAAGTGATTCTGGATATGGAGAATCAGTATTTGCAGGTGAAGACGCAGGTGGCGGTTTCGATTGCCGACCAGCATATTCTGGAGAAGAAGCATAGAGAGCACGAAGATACGGCTAAGGATTGGATGCGTAAGGCGGAGATTGCCGTCGATAAGGGGCAGGATGATCTGGCGCGGGCGGCGCTGGACCGTTACCAGACTGGGCAGAGGTTGGGGCTGAGTTTTCAGGAGCAGGTGAACGATCAAAGGGCACAGGTGGAGACGTTGAAGAGCGCGTTGATAAAGCTTGAGCAGAAGTTGGATGAGGCGAAGTCGAAGCGGGAAGTGCTGTTGGCGCGGCATCGCCGGAGCATCGCGCTGGATAAGGCGGCAAAGGCGCAGGTGGCGGTGGGAGACGGGTCGAAGAGCGCAGCGTTTGATCGGTTGAAGGAGCGTGTGAACCACACCGAAGCAACAGCGGTGGCTGAAGTGGAGTTGCTTGGGGATGATGTGGCGGAGAAGCTGAACCGTTTGGATCGTGACACGGAAGTGGAGCGGTTGCTCACGGATTTGAAGGGGCGGAGGAGCTTGCCGGAGCGGGTGGGGTAGAGGCTCAACACAATCCAAGTTGGAAGATATTGCTTGCCACGAGCGGACGCGGAGTCTTGCTCGTGTGTGGCTCTAATCTGATTCGCGTGAG
>Ga0210396_10001514_pt1 | contig 24978 bp, 15 predicted proteins | sample IncBWH17OmetaG_FD_155466 | JGI IMG/M metagenome (GOLD analysis project Ga0210396, IMG submission 155466) | Forest soil microbial communities from Barre Woods Harvard Forest LTER site, Petersham, Massachusetts, United States - Inc-BW-H-17-O ... | reverse complement strand
CAGTCGATTGCACCCAGCGGTGGATTCAATTATCAGGTCCGCCATCTCGATTTTCACCCGTCCGGCGCCTGGGTATTCGTTACGCTGGAACGGCAGAACAAGCTCCATGTTTACAGGAGATCGCCGGATGGCACGCTGGGCACCAGCCCGCTTTTTGTTAAAGACACGTTGGCTGATACAGGCATGACTGAACCAGGCAATGGTCCCGCGGGCCAAGCCGCGGCGTCGATTCACGTACATCCCAACGGCCGTTTTGTATACCTGGCCAATCGCGGCAGCGGAACAGTAGATTACGAAGGTAAGCGCGTCTTTGCCGGCGGTGAGAACACCATCGCCGTTTTCGCGATCGATCAGAAAACAGGCGAACCGACGCTTATCCAGAGCGCCGATACTCGCGGCTTCCATCCCCGCACGTTCGCATTGGATCCGAGCGGGACGATCCTCGCGGTAGCGAACCAGATGTCGATGCCGGTCCGAGACGGAACGAGCGTGCGCACGGCGCCCGCCACCTTGGCGATATTCCGCATCGGCGGCGACGGAAAGCTCAGCTTCGCCCATAAATACGACATTGAAACCGGCGGCGGCAGAAGCCTGTTCTGGACCGGGATGGTCGCGGTCCCTTAATCCTGGAAGAAGTTACCGGGCGATTGGCTGAGCGACTTTCGGCGTGTTGTCGGGGTTGGCCAATTCAGCCGAGCGAAGCCGATCGGTGCTGGGGAGCGTGGACGCATCCCAGCCGCCGCCCAGGGCCTTGACCAGATCGACCGCCGCCAGCATGCGACGCTGCAGGATTGTAACCGCCGCCTGTTTGTCGGTCAGCTCAATGGTCTGGGTGGTAATGACGTTAAGATACGAATCAGTTCCGGCCAGATAGCGGGCGTTTTCAAGAACCAGGGCCTGTTCGGCGGCCACCACGGCCTCCTGCTGCTGTCCCGCTTCTTCAGCTAAATAACGCAGGGCCGCCAGATCATCCTCCACTTCCTGGAAGGCCGAGAGCACGGTTTGGCGATAAGCGGCGACGGTGGAATCGTAGGCGGCTTGGGCGCCCTGGACCTGGGCGTTACGGCGCCCGAAATCGAACAAGGTTTGGGAGATGCCCGGCCCGGCCGACCACACTCGGCTGCCCCAAGTGAACAGACTTGCCAGGCTGGTGCTCAACAAACCGGGAGTCGCGGAAAGAGTCAACGTCGGATAGTAAGCGGTCTGTGCCAGCCCGATGTTAGCATTGGCGGCGGCCACCAGCCGCTCGTTGGCTGCTATATCGGGACGGCGCTCCAGAAGCGTCGACGGCAGCGCCAGAGGAATAGGCGGTGGCGGAGCAGCGATCATGGCCACCGGAACTTCGAGCGACGATGGGGCTTGTCCGGTAAGAACGGCGATGGCATGCTCCAGTTGCGCCCGCGTGATCCGCAGATCGGTGCTTTGGGCCTGCGCGCCCGCCAACTGGGTCTGCGCCAGAGTTATGTCGCTTCTGGAAGCAACGCCGCCGTTGAAGCGGTTGATGGTCAACTGCAGGTTCTTCTGGTAGGCCTGGATGGTGTCAGCCAGGATGGCCTGCTGCATGTCGTTGCCCGTCATGATGAAGTAATCCGTGGCGAGGAGCGACTGCGCGCTCAAGCGGGCATTCTCCAGGTCCGCGGCGCTGACCTGCGCATTAGCTGCCGCATTTTCGACCGAGAGCCGAACACGGCCCCACAAATCCGGCTCCCAACTCACGGTGGCCGGTAGCGAGAAGGATTGGGATGTCCCGCCGCCCCCACGGCCGCTGTTCTTGCCGGCGTCGGATTGGGTGATAGATGGATTCGATCCGATAGTCGGATAGTAGTTGGCGTAATTGCCGGCGACCAGGGCACGCGCCTGGCGGAATTGCGCTTCCGCCTGCTTTACATTCTGGTTGTTGACGTCGACCAACTCCTCCAGGCGGTTGAGTTCCGGATCGTTGAATATTTCCCACCATTTGCCCTTGAGCAATTGATCGCTGGGAGCGGCCATCTTCCATTGGTCGTTACCGTTCAGTTCCTTGAAAGCAGGAGTCGCTGGCGCGGCGGGCCGCTGGTATTTGGGGCCGATAGAGCAACCCGTGCAGACGAGCAACGAGAACAGGGTGTATTTCCAGTGCCGCATTATCAGTCGCCGCTCTGCGTGGCTGCCCCACCGGGGATGAGAAAGCCCGGGCGATTCCGGTAGGTCGCCTTGCGGCCGCTGAAACGCTGGCGCAGACGATCCATAGAGAGGTAGATCACTGGAGTGGTGAACAACGTCAGCATCTGGCTGACTAGTAATCCGCCCACTATGGTGATACCGAGCGGGCGCCGCAGTTCCGAACCGGAGCCCAGGCCCATAGCCAAGGGCAGACCGCCCAGAAGAGCGCAGGCGGTGGTCATCATGATGGGCCGGAAGCGCAGCAGGCACGCCTGGAAGATCGCGTCCCGAGGGCTCAAACCTTCGTTACGCTCCGCAGCCAGGGCGAAATCGATCATCATGATGGCATTTTTCTTCACGATCCCGATCAGCAAAATGATTCCGATCAGGGCCACGATGGTGAGCTCGGTGCGAAACAGCACCAGCGCGATGAGGGCGCCGACGCCGGCCGAGGGCAAGGTGGAGATGATGGTCAAAGGATGCAGCAGGCTTTCATACAGCACGCCCAGGATGATGTAAACCGCCAGGAGCGCGGTGCCGATCAAGATGGGCTGATTGGACAACGAGCTCTGGAACTGCTGCGCGGTGCCGGCGAATTTGCCGGTGATGTTGATCGGCAATCCGATAGCCAGCTCGGCCTTGTGGATTGCGTCGGTGGCATCGCTGAGGGAAACGCCCTCGGGGAGGTTGAAGGAAAAGGTAGTGGACGGAAATTGTCCCTGGTGCGCGAGGGAAAGCGGTGTGGTGCCTTCGGTGAAATGCGCAAACGTGGACAATGGTACCGAAAGTCCGCGGGGCGTCTGCACGTAGATCTTGTCGAGAAAAGCGGGGTTTTCCCACCATTGCTGCTCGAGCGCCAGCACGACGTGATACTGATTGATCGATTTGTAGATGGTGGAGACCTGCCGCTGGCCGAATGCATCGTAAAGAGCGCTGTCCACGGCCTGGGCGGTGAGACCGAGCCGGGATGCGGTGTCGCGGTCGATAATAACCTTCGAGGACAGTCCGGAATTCTGCAGATCGGAGCTTACGTCCACCAGTTGCGGAAGCTGCGAAAGGCGGCCGAGCACGCGGGGGCCCCATTGGGCCAGTAAATCCAGATCCTGGGTCTGAATCGTGTACTGATACTGCGCGTTGCTCTGCCTGCCGCCGATGCGAATGTCCTGATTGTTTTGCAAATAGAGGACCGCTCCGGACATGCCTTGAGTCTTCTGGCGGATGCGGGCGATCACCTGGTCGGAGGTGATTTTTCCCCGCGCCTCATAGGACTTGAGCTGGACGTTCATGTTGGCGTTGTTGGCGCCGCCACGGCCACCCGCGTTGGAGCCGACCGTCACGTTCACCGTCTCAACCGCGGGATCGTTTCTGACCTGTTCCTCAAACCATTTGACCTTCTCGACCAACGACTGATAGGAGATGTGCTGCTGGCCCTGCACATTTCCCTGTAATCTGCCGGTATCTTGCTGGGGGAAGAACCCTTTCGGAATCTTGATGTAGAGATAAACGCTTACGCCCATGGTGAGCGCCATGACGATCATCACCGGTGCGGTGCGGTTCAGAACCACTTCGAGCGCGGATGCATACGTGGAAAGTATCCATTGAAAGAACTTCTCGGTGGTGTTGTAGAGCCGGCCATGCTCGTGCTTGGGCTTCAACATGCGCGCGCACATCATGGGCGTCGTGGTCAGAGATATGAGCAACGACATGAAGATCGAGACGGAAAGGACCACCGCGAATTCACGGAAGAGCCGGCCCACGATTCCGCTCATCATCAAAATCGGTATAAATACGGCAATCAGAGAGACGCTCATCGACAGCACGGTAAAGCCGATTTCTTGAGCGCCGCGCAAGGCGGCCTCCATCGGCTGCATGCCGTTTTCGATATGGCGCGTAATGTTTTCGATGACCACGATGGCGTCGTCGACCACGAACCCGGTGGCGATAGCCAGTCCCATGAGCGACAAGTTGTCAAGAGTGTATCCGGCCAGATACATGATTCCGAACGCGCCGATCAGCGAAACGGGAACCGAAATGGCGGGGATCAAGGTAACCGCGAAGCTACGTAGAAAAACGAACACAACCAGGATCACCAGGCCCATCGAGATGAGCATGTTACGCTGGGCATCAAAAACCGAGGAGCGAATGGTCAGCGTGCGGTCGGTGTCGATATTGAGCTGGACATTGGGAGGCAGGCTGGCCCGGAACACCGGCAGCAGGGCCTTGATCCGGTCGACGGTATCGATGATGTTGGCGTTGGGCTGCCGGCTCACCTGCATAAGCACAGCTGGTTTTCCGTTGGAAAGGCCCATATTCCGGACATCTTCGGTTCCGTCGACCACGCGGCCGAGGTCGGATAAACGCACCGGCGCGCCTTTCCGGTAGACCACGATCAAGTCCTTGTAATCCTTGGCTTCCAAGAGTTGATCGGTGGCGGACAGGCGATAGGCTTGCTGGTCGTCTGAGATCTCCCCCTGCGGCTTGTTGGCATTGGCGCCTTGCAGGAAGCTGCCGATCTGATCCAGCCCGACATTGTAGTTAGAGACCGGCTGAGGATTTACTTCGACACGAACGGCGGGCAGAGAACTTCCGCCTACGTTGACCTGTCCCACGCCTTTCACCTGAGCCAGCTTCTGCGCGAAAACCGACGATGCGATGTCGTATAACTTCGGCCGCGGCACCACGTCTGACGTCATGGAGAGGATCAGGACGGGAGCATCGGCCGGATTGATCTTGCGATAACGGGGGTTGGTAGGCAGGTTTGCGGGAAGGTTTCCCGCGGCGGCATTGATGGCGGCCTGCACGTCGCGGGCGGCCGCGTTGATGTCGCGATTCAGGTCGAACTGGAGGATAACGCTGGCCGACCCGACTGAACTGGACGACGTCATCTCAGTGACGCCGGCGATGCGCGTGAATTGCTTCTCCAGAGGCGTCGCGACCGAAGCGGCCATGACTTCCGGACTTCCACCCGGGAGACCGGCGTTCACGAAGATAGTGGGGTAGTCAATCTGCGGCAACGGCGCCACCGGCAGCAGCGTATAAGCCATGCCACCAGCCAGCACCACGGCGACGGTCAAAAGGGTGGTCGCGACCGGTCTTTGTATGAATGGCGCCGAGATGCTGCTCATGTCAGCTCCGGAAGTCCCGGGTGTTCAGCCGGGCTCTTGCCACGGGCGCGAGATACCCACGCGGCCATCCTACCGAACCAGAGGTAGATGACCGGGGTCGTGAACAAAGTAAGCACCTGGCTAATCAGTAAACCACCGATGATACTGATACCGAGCGGCTTCCTGAGCTCGGAGCCGACGCCCGAGCCGAAGGCCAGCGGTACAGCGCCCAGCAGAGCGGCCATGGTGGTCATCATGATTGGGCGAAAACGCAGCAGGCAGGCCTGGTAAATGGCTTCCTCGGGGGTCTTACCTTCGTTGCGTTCGGCTTCCAGGGCGAAGTCGATCATCATGATCGCGTTTTTCTTGACGATGCCGATCAAAAGAATGATGCCGATGAGCGCGATGACGTCCAGATCCTCATGGAAAAGCATCAGGGCAGCGATCGCTCCTACGCCGGCCGACGGCAATGTGGAAAGAATCGTCAAGGGGTGAATGTAGCTTTCATACAGCACGCCGAGGACGATGTACACAGTCACGATGGCGGCCAGAATCAGGAGCGATTCATTCGCCAGGGAAGATTCAAACGCATGCGCGGTGCCCTGAAACGTGGGCTCGATGCTGCCCGGCAAGCCGAGCTCTTTGGTGGCTTGACGGATATGATCCACCGCGGCGCCGAGCGAAGCTCCCGGGGCCAGATTGAACGAGAGCGTGACCACGGGAAACTGCGCCTGATGATTGATCGCGATCGGCGTAGTGACAGGAACGGCTCTTGTAAATGAGCTCAGCGGCGCCTGCGCCACCGAGGCTGCTCCGGTCAGAGCCGTATTCGTTCCCGCCAGCGCAATGGTGGAAGCGAGGTTTTGCGAGGCTGCGCCGATCTGCACATAAATGTCCCGCAGCGAATTCGCGCTACGCTGCCATTGCGGCGCCGCCTCCAGAACAACGTGATACTGGTTGGACTGCGTGAAGATGGTCGAGACCTGTCGCTGGCCGAAGGCATCGTACAAAGCATCGTCCACGTTCTGCGGAGTGATGCCCAGCCTTCCCGCTGTGTCGCGATCGATTACCACGCGCAATCCGGCGCCGGCGTTGAGCAGATCACTGGCCACGTCGCGCAGTTCAGGAAGTTGCTGCAACCGCGCTTGCAGTTTGGGCACCCACTGGTCCAGAGTCGCCTTGTCGGGAGCGTCCAGAGCATATTGATACTGCGTGCGGCTGATGCGGTCTTCCACCGTGAGATCCTGGACCGGCTGCATGAAGAGGGCGATGCCAGGAACCTGAGCGGTCAACTTCGGTTGAAGGCGGCGGATTACGTCCACGGCTGAAAGGCCGGCGCGGTCCTCTAGCGGCTTCAGCGTGATCTGAATGCGGCCGTTGTTCAAGGTCGTATTTTGACCGTCGATACCGATGAAGGATGTCAGATTCTCAACCGCAGGATCCTGAAGAATGACCTTGGCAAGTTCCTGCTGGCGGCGGCTCATGGCAGGAAACGAAATAGCGTCGGGCGCCTGGGAAATACCCAGGATTACGCCCGTATCCTGAACCGGGAAGAAGCCCTTGGGGACTATGGCATACAGATAAATAGTGAGAACTAATGTTCCGAGTGCAACCATCAACGTCAGAGTTTGATGGCGCAAAACCACGCGAACCATTTTGCCGTACTGCTCGATCGTCTTGACAAAACACCATTCCGACCAGCGGTACAGGCGGCCTTGTTCGCGCTCCGGCGTGTGCTTCAGGATTCTGGCCGCCATCATGGGGGTCAGAGTGAGGGAGACGAAGGCCGAGAAGAGGATGGTAACCGCCAGAGTCACGGCGAATTCCCGGAACAGGCGTCCGACGATATCGGCCATGAACAGGAGCGGGATCAGGACCGCGATCAGCGAAACGGTCAGCGAGATGATGGTGAATCCAATCTCGGCCGATCCTTTGAGCGCGGCTTCCATGGGCGAATCGCCCATCTCGATGTAGCGCGAGATGTTCTCGATCATGACGATGGCGTCGTCCACCACAAAGCCGGTGGAAATGGTGAGCGCCATCAAAGAAAGATTGTCCAGGCTGTAGCCCAGCAGGTACATGACGCCAAATGTGCCGACCAGCGAAAGAGGCACGGCAATGCCGGGGATGATAGTGGCCGAAAGACTGCGCAGAAAAAGAAAGATGACCATCACCACCAGCGCGATGGTGAGCATCAGTTCGAATTCAACGTCCTTTACGGATGCACGGATCGTGGTGGTCCGGTCCGTGATGATCTCGACGTTCACGCCCGGCGGAAGGGATGCGCGAATCTGCGGAAGCAGCGCCTGGATGGTGTCCACGACCCCGATAATATTGGTCCCGGGTTGGCGCTGAATATTGAGAACGATGGCCTGGCTGGTACCCACCCAGGCGGCTTGCTTGGTGTTCTCCGGCGCGTCGACAATGGTGGCAACATCGGAAAGCCGGACGGGCGCGCCATTCCGGTAAGCAATGATGATGGGCTTGTACTGCTCGCCCGAGCTGAGTTGGTCGTTATCGTTGATGGTCCAGGCTTGATCGGCGCCATCGAAGTTACCCTTGGCCTGATTTACGTTCGCGCTGCTGAGGGCGGTGCGCAACGTGTCGAGACTGAGCCCATAGGAAGCTAGCGCGGTGGGATTAGCTTGCACCCGTACAGCACGCCGCTGTCCGCCGCTGATGCTCACCAGTCCGACGCCCTTGAGCTGCGATATTCTTTGGGCCATCCGCGTTTCGGCGTAATCCTCGATATTGATAAGCGGCACGGTCTTGGATGTGATCGCGAGCGTAAGGACGGGAGCGTCGGCGGGGTTAATTTTGCTGTAGATGGGCGGATTAGGAAGCAGCGTTGGAAGGTAGGTTCCCGCCTGGTTGATGGCCGCCTGCACTTCCTGCTCGGCTACGTCAATGCTGAGATCGAGCGAGAATTGCAGTGTAATCAGCGAACTGCCATAGGAGCTGATGGAGGTCATCTGGCTCAGTCCAGGCACCTGCCCGAACTGCTTCTCCAGCGGCGCTGTAACCGCCGAAGTCATCACCTCCGGACTGGCGCCGGGATAGAAAGTCTGGATCTGAATGGTTGGATAATCGACCTGCGGCAAAGCCGAGACCGGCAACTGAAAATAGGCGACCATGCCGACCAGCACTATACCGGCCATCATGAGCGACGTCGCCACCGGGCGCAGAATAAAAATTCGGGATGGACTCACTGCTGGGGCGCCCCTTTGCCGTCGGGACGGTTAGAGCCCCCCGGCTGACGCTTAAATTGACCGCCCCCATTCTTGCCCTTGCCCTTGCCCCGATTGGCCAGTGCAGCCGCATCCGCGGCGGCTTCTCGTTCCACTTCGCCGGCCTGCCGGACGCGAACCCGTGAGCCATCTTCCAACCGGTCGGCGCCGTCTACCGCCACGTCCTCTCCAATCTTGAGGCCACTCTTGATGTCGGCGCCAGCCTGGTCCGATGTCAGGACTTCAACTGGCCGGAGGTGCGCGGTCTGATTTTCGTCAATCACATAGACAAACGTTCCCTGCTGGCCAGTCTGAATGGCCACGGTCGGCACCAGAATCTGGTTTTGTAACGTGTCCACCAGCAAGCGAATGTTAACGAACTGCTGCGGGAACAACTCGAACTCTTTGTTGTCGAAGATAGCCTTCAATTTGGAAGTGCCGGTGGTACTGTCGATCTGGTTGTCCAACGTCACCAGCGTTCCCGAAGCGATCTTCTTGGAATTGTCGCGGTTGTATGCATCTACCGGCAGATGCGCGCCAGCGCGCAGTTTCTTGGTGACCTCAGGGAGATTGTCTTCTGGAATAGTGAAGAGCACAGAGATTGGCTGGAGTTGGGTGATCACGATGATTCCAGTGGCGTCGGAAGCATGCACGATATTGCCCGGGTCCGTCAGCCGGAGCCCTACCGTTCCCGTGATAGGCGCAGTGATTTTCGCGTAGATCAACTGCAACTTGGCATTGTTGATGTTCGCTTTATCCTGCATGATGTTGCCTTCGTACTGGGCCACCAGCGCCTTTTGAGTATCCAATTGTTGCGTGGGAATCGCTTGCTGCTGGACCAGGGGTCCATAACGGGCCAGATCGACTTTGGCATTCTCCAGGAGCGCACTATCATGGGCCAGCGTACCTTCGGCTTGCGCCAGCATGACTTCGTATGGCCGGGGATCGATTTCGGCGACAACCTGTCCCTCTTTGACCAGATCCCCTTCCTGAACGTTAAACTTCATGAGTTGGCCGTCCACACGGGATTTAACGGTCACGGTGTAGAAAGCGGTAACATTGCCTAACCCATCGAGATAGATCGGGACCGGTCCAGAACGTGCCTTGGCGACGACGACCGGCAGCGGGCCACCGCCGAAGCCGCCTCGTCCACCACCCTTCCCGAAGCCGCCTTTGCCCTGGTTGTTCTGGGGAATCAGGCCGGGTTGAGAGGCCCTCCAAACGGCGTAAGCCGTTACGCCTACTACGATTACAAGGAAAAAGAACCAGATAAAACCGCGTTTCCTGGGCTTGCCAGGGGGCTTGCCGGGAGGGAGGGGCACCTCCCTGCCACGCTCTCCAGCATGGGGTTCTGTGGCTGTGGTTGTCGTATTAGTCATCAGTCAATAAGGGTCTTTGCCGAACAATAAAGAATTTTTGCCGAAACTCAAGAGAAGTGACGGGTTGAACAGCCATAAGGTAACATGGCGGCCCCATGAGTATCCACCGCACGACCATGAGAAAGGGCCTCGATTCGAGCCACCACCTGATGCTGGTGTATGAGTAATCTCTGGCACCCCCATAACCCCTTCCTGGTCACCGGCCGGGCTTCATCCTATGCGCTTCGTAGACGGCCGCCGCGCTCGCTGACGATAGGTATTCCAGTAGCGCTTTCGCCGCTGCCGGATCTTTAGCGTGACTGGATACAAAACCGACCAGACTGGTCGGGGTCGAAATCTCACGCGGCAAGGGCCCTACCACATCGATGCCGGGTTCTTCCATTTCACTGAGGAAAGTCAGGCCGATCTCCGCCTCCCCTTTGGCGACCATCGTCATCGCCGCGGCACCCCCTTGAGCACGCTTGAGGGCCGGCTCCATCGCTACGGCGATGCCTAGATTCTTCAGTGTTTCGTTAAAGCTGACACCAGCCGCGGCCCCCCGCAAAGCGTCCGGATAGGAAACGGAGTTCGCCGCTAATAGCATGCGTTTCACCGCTTCTGGTGTCGAGATATCAGGCTTTGGCGCGCCCTTCCGAACAGCAATTCCCAATGCAACGCTCGCGAGCGGAGTCGCACTTTGAACAACCACGTTGCCCGAGGCGAGCACTTCCTGGAAAGGCGGCTGCACGATCGGTACGTCGAAAGCCTCACCGCGCGTCACCTGCTGCCGCGTACCCCCGCCGGAACCGAAGGTCGCTTTCACCTTCTGGCCGGTCTTGGCTTCAAAGCCGGGGATGAGTTGCTCGATCGCTCCTCGGATGCCGCCGGGCGCGATGAGCGTGATCTGGCTTTGTGCGCGGGCGCCGGTCGAATTGCCCAGGACCAGGAGGCAAACGACCGACGAAAGCAGATGCTTCATGATCCTAATAACAATAACGCAATCGGTTTACGGATGCACCGCCTGGCGAGCCCATAACTGTTACGTTAGAACATGCGAATTCACCTTCTGTTGGCTCTTTCGTGCCTGTTGGCTCTTTCGTACCTAGCGGGGGCCCAGACTCCGAACGTTGTCAAATATCACGCCACGATCAACGACGTGAAGTATCTTTATGGCTCGGCCGCGCCTGTCGCGCGCGTAAAGCCGGGGGACATCATCGAGACCAATACTCTGGATGCGTTCGGCAACGTGCTGAAGAAGCCCGGCGACAAGCAGAGCATGGTAAAGGGAGACAATCCGCTAACCGGTCCATTTTATGTGGAAGGCGCGCAGCCGGGCGACACGCTGGCTGTGAAGTTTCTCGATCTGCAGGTGGATGGCAACCAAGGCGTGGGAGCTTTCGCGCCGGGCTTCGGGGCTCTGAACGAAACCGGCTACACGCCCATGCTGCATCCGCCGCTGCCCGAAAAAATCTGGTTCTATCCGATTGACAAGGCCAGCAACACGGCCACATTCAACGCCCTCGATTCGAAGTTCTCGGTCAAGATTCCGTTGCATCCTTTCTTCGGCTGCATCGGAGTCGCGCCCGCCAGTGGAGAGGCGCGCAGCTCAATCGTGCCCGCGGAGTTCGGCGGCAATATGGACGCGCCCGAAGCCAGCGTGGGCAACACTTTGTATCTTCCGGTGAATGTTCCGGGCGCGCTGCTCTACATGGGCGACGGTCATGCCGCGATGGGCGATGGCGAGGTAGCCGGGACCGCGATCGAAGTGGCGCTGCTGGCGCGGGTACAGGTCGCGGTCATCAAGGGCAAAAAGATCAGCTGGCCGCGTTTCGAGAACGACGCCACTATTATGGCCGTGGGCGCCTACAGGCCGCTCGACGACGCGTTGCGAATCGCCTTCACCGAATTAGTCGACTGGATCCACAAAGATTACGGGCTATCGAGCCTGGATGCGTACGAGCTGCTGTCGAAGGTGGCGAAGATCCATCTGGACGAGATGGTGGACCCGAACTATGTTGTAGTCGCGTCTATCGAGAAGAAGTTTTTGCCGAAGAGATAAGCTTCTAAGCTTTTTTCAACGCGCTCGCCAAATTATTGAGCGCCAACTCCAGCGTCTTCCTCGACGTCGCGAGGTTCATCCGCATATGTCCGGCCCCGCCCAAGCCGTAATTCGATCCGGCGTTGATTTGAACCTTTGCATTCTGGACGAACCAACGTTCTGCGATGTTCTCGGGCGTGATTGGCTTCCTCGAAGTGCTGGTCTTATTGGCTTCAGCAGCTTGTTCTTTGGCGCCGATTTTGTCGACTACCGCGCTCACATCCACCCAGGCCAGGTACGTGCCTTGCGCCTTCACCCACTTAATGAGCGGAATCTTGGCGCGAATGAACGATTCAGCGAATTCACCATTGCCATCGATATACGGCACCAATTGATCCAGCCAATCGCCGCCTTCGGTGTAAGCAGCCAGGCTCGCTACCATGCCCAGGGTGCTGAAATCCTGCCGGTGGTGCGCTCTCACTCGGGCGATAAGGTCCGGGTTGTCGGAGAACATCCAGGCGCTTTTCATGGCCGACAGGCCGAATGATTTGCTCCCGGATTTGAACGTAATGCTGTTCATTACGATGTCCCGGTTGGCGAGCGTACTGTAAGGAGTGTATTTGTTGCCCTTGTTCACGAAATCGCAGTGAATCTCGTCGGCCAGCACCACCACGCGGCGCCGGGTGCAGATTTCCCCGATTTTCGTGAGATCCTCGCGCGACCAGACGTTGCCGGTCGGGTTATGAGGGTTGCAAACAATCATGGTGTTGGTGTCATTGCTGATGCGCCGCTCGAGATCTTCGAAATCGATCGAATAACGGCCATTGGCCAGCTTCATGGGACACTCTTCGGGTGTGCACCCGACATAAGAGATGTCGCCATAAAAGCCGTCGTAGGCGGGCGTGAGCAGGAGGACCTTGCTTCCCCGCGGCGAAAATGCCTCCAGCGCGCTGATGATGCCGTTGTGGACGCCGGTGGTCAGCAGCATCAAATCCGGATTGATATCGATGCCGTAGCGGCGTTTGTTCCAATTAACAATGGCGTCGGTGAAAGATTTCGGAGTATCCAGGTAGCCCCAGTTCTCGTGCTGGATTCGCTTAGCCAACGCCTTGGTGATGGCCGGCGCGCATCGGAAATCCATATCCGCGATGCCCATGCCCGCGGCGATATTGTCTTTGCCGTAGAGCTTGATCTGCCGGTCCCACTTGATGCAATCGGTGCCGATCCGGTTGTAGGGGGTGTCGAAATCGTACTTGCCGCCCGGCGTAACATCCGCCGCGAAAGCAGCCACGGTGCCGAGTGAGCCAGTTCCAGCCGCGCCCACCAGCGCCGTCATTTGAGCATTCCTCAGGAACGCTCTGCGATTCAGCCCATCGTTCGGAGACATGCGTTTTACTCCAGTTCCGCCAGCCTGGCTTTTACCGTCCTCATTAGCATACACCCGGACGCTGCGGAAAGCGCGCAGGCCTCATATTGGCAGGTCGGGGACCTGCCCCACGAGGCTAAAGGACCTTTGGATCTCACAGGCCCCTTTCTTGTAACCCGATAGCCCAAAAGGGCTAGTTGATATACTCAAGACCCAAGAACGTAGGAAGATAGCATTATGTGGATTGTCTGGCTGGCGCTCCGGCGCCCGTACACCTTCGTCGTGATGGCAATCCTCATCGCCATCCTCGGTGTCACCGCCATCGTCACCATGCCGGTCGACATTTTCCCTTACATCGACATTCCTATCGTGGCTGTCTTGTGGCAGTACTCCGGGCTTTCGCCCGAGGAGATGGAGAAGCGCGTCGTCACCAACTTCGAGCGCGGCCTCACGTCCAATGTCAACGACATCGAGCACATCGAATCGCAGTCTTACAACAACATCGCGGTCGTCCGGATTTACTTTCATCCCAACGTTCAGATCGACATGGCGGTGGCCCAGGTGAATGCGCAAATGCAAAGCGCAGTCCGCCAAATGCCGCCGGGTATCTTTCCCGCTAACGTTTTGAAATACGACGCCGCCAGCGTTCCTGTCCTGCAGCTCGGCCTGTCGAGCAAGACCATGCGCGAGCAGGAAATCTTCGACTGGGGGCAAAACTTCATCCGCACTCCACTCGGCACCGTGCAAGGCGCCGCCGTATCGTATCCGTTCGGCGGGAAGAACCGATCCGTGATGGTTGACCTGAATCTAGACGAGCTCTACGCCAAACAGCTTTCGCCCATCGATGTCTCAAACGCACTGACACTACAGAACCTGATACTACCGGCCGGCACCGCCAAGTTGGCGGAGACCGAATATCAGGTGAAGGTCAACGGCAGCCCGCTGGTCCTCAACGAACTGAATAACCTGCCTATCAAGACGGTCAACGGCGCAACCGTGTACATAAAGGACGTGGCGCAGGTGCGCGACGGCTTTTCCGTCCAGACCAACATCGTCCGCATGAATGGCGCCCGTGGTGTTCTCATGACCATCACACGCACCGGCAAGGCGTCCACGCTTGACATCGTCGACTCCGTCAAAAAGGTCCTTCCGCGAATTCTCGCTACCATTCCCAAGGAGTTGAACGTTACCGCGCTGGCCGACCAATCCATCTTCGTTCGAGCGTCGATTCAAGGTGTCGTGCGCGAAGCACTAATCGCCGCCGGTCTCACCGGCATCATGATTCTTCTGTTCCTGGGAAGCTGGCGCAGCACTTTAATCGTCTGCATCTCGATTCCTCTTTCGATTCTCTCTTCCATCTGCATCCTCAGCCTTTTGGGACAGACTATCAACGTGATGACGCTGGGTGGCTTGGCACTGGCGGTCGGCATTTTAGTGGACGACGCCACGGTCGAGATCGAGAACACGCACCGGAATCTTGGCATGAGCAAGCCGCTGGTGCGCGCCGTGCTGGATGGCGCATCGCAGATCGCCGTTCCGACGTTTGTCTCCACGCTTTCGATTTGCATCGTCTTTGTGCCGGTGTTGTTGCTTACGGGAACGGCGCGCTATCTGTTCACGCCGCTAGCCATGGCGGTGGTCTTCGCCATGCTCGCATCCTATCTGCTGTCCCGCACGCTGGTCCCGACCATGGTGAACCATCTTCTGAAGTCGGAAGCCCACTTGTACCAGGAAGGAGTTCACGGAGAAACAGCCGGCGGCCGCGGATTGTTCTGGCGTCTTCACTATATATTCAATCGAGTTTTCGAAAGCCTCCGTTACCGCTACATCGGCCTGCTGGATTGGTCGCTGCGTCATCGCGGGCGCGTCCTCACGGCCTTCATGGCGATTTCGATCGCTTCGCTCGGCCTGGCCTGGCTGGTCGGCAAGGACTTCTTTCCCAATGTGGACTCGGGCCAAATGAAGCTGCATGCCCGCGCTCCGGCCGGTACGCGTATTGAACAAACCGAAGTGCGGTTCTCCGCTATCGAGCGCGAAATCCGCAATGTAGTCCCCGCCGATGAGATGGACACGATCATCGATAATATCGGCGTTCCCAACAGTTGGTCCAGTCTGGCGCAGGGCGACATTCCGACCATCTCCAGCGCGGATGGCGAAATCCTGATTTCGCTCAAGAAGGAGCATCATCCCACTCGCGATTACGAAGTTCAGCTTCGGAAGGTCTTCCAGGAAAAATTCCCGGATACGGTTTTCTTTTTTCAGCCGGCTAACATCACCACCCAGATTTTGAACTTCGGCTTGCCCGCGCCGATCGATCTGCAAGTAGTGGGGCGTGACGCGGCCGCCAATTATAAGATCGCCCAGAAGCTGGCGGAGAGAATTTCCCATATTCCCGGAGCGGCCGACGTGCACGTGCATCAGGTGGTCAATCAGCCGGAAATTGCACTGAACGTGGATCGCGCTAAAGCCGCGCAAATGGGTTTGACCGAGCACGACGTGAGCACCAATATGCTGATTTCGCTGAGCGGCAACAGCACGATCGCGCCGGCTTTCTGGTTGAACTGGTCCAACGGGGTCAACTACAACATCGGAGTGCAAACTCCGCAATACAAAGTCAACTCTCTCGACGCCCTGCTGCGCACTCCGGTGTCGGTGGCCAGCAGCGCCGTCAACACCACCACTCCCGGTTCGCAAGCAGGCGTGTCGGCCGCGGGGAATGCGTTCGTAAGCACTTCGCCCAACGGATCTTCGCAAGCCTACGGAAACCCCGGAGCCATGCCAGGCAGCACGCAGCTGCTTTCTAATCTGGTTACCGTTCAACGCGACTACACACCGGTGATCGTCAATCACTACAATGTCTGGCCCGTTTTTGACGTTTACGCCAACGTCGACCGCCGTGATCTAGGCGGCGTTGGGTCGGAAGTGGAAAAGATCATGCAGCAGGAGAGCGCGCACTTGCCGCGCGGCACCACGCTCGATCAGCGCGGTCAGTATCAGACCATGCAATCGTCGTTTTTCCGGCTCGGTGTGGGCATTATCTTTGCCGTGGTGCTGGTCTATCTGCTCATGTCGGTGAACTTTCAATCCTGGCTCGATCCATTCATCATTCTTACCGCATTGCCAGGCGCGATTGCCGGTATTCTGTGGATGCTGTTCGTGACTGGAACCACGCTCAGCGTCCCTTCGCTGATGGGCGCGATCATGTGCATCGGCGTTGCCACCGCCAACAGCATTTTGATGGTCACGTTCGCCAACGACGAGCGATCCATTGTGCCTTCCGCCCGCGAAGCCATGCTGGCAGCCGGTCACGCGCGTATCCGGCCGGTGCTGATGACCGCTTCGGCCATGATCCTTGGGATGCTCCCCATGTCGCTCGGCTGGGGCGAAGGCGGCGAGCAGAATGCACCGCTGGCCCGCGCGGTAATCGGTGGTCTGATGTTCGCCACTGTCACTACCCTATTTGTCGTGCCCATCATTTATAGTTACCTACGGACGAAACCTCCGGTCGATCACGAGCGCCAATTAGAGGCACAAAGAAGGGAGGGCTTTGGAGATTCCCAGTGGAATCTTGACCGTCTCTAGAGCATTGAATGCGCCATACCGAACCTGATCAACCCGAGTTTCAAGCCGTGGACGAGACCACCGAAGAGCGGCTCCGCAGGGAAAATGAAGAGCTCAAACGCCAACTCCAGGAGCACAAGCGCCTGGCCCACGGTTCTCCGCACACTGCTGCGGCCGGAAAAGTGTGGCATCCCTCCTCCATCACCATTTGGTCGATCACGCTGGGCGTGACGCTGCTGATTGCGGCGGCGTTCCTGGGCGGTTACATTCCCCTGAAGAAACGCGAGAGCGTGATCCTCAACCAGGCTCGGGAACAAGAGGAGGCGTTGCCGCGGGTGGACGTCATGGAGGTGGGCCGCTCGACGTCAAAAAGCGATCTGGAGCTACCCGGCAACATCCAGGCGGTTACCGAAGCGCCCATTTTGGCCCGCGCCGACGGCTATGTCAAAACGCGGATGGTGGATATTGGCGATCGAGTGCGCTCCGGCCAGCCGCTAGCCGAAATCGAAGCGCCTGAACTCGATCAGCAGGTTCTACAAGCGCGCGCGAATCTGCAGCAGACCACCGCGGCGCTCGACCAGGCTCTTGCCAATCAGCGCCAGGGCAAAGCCAACATGGAACTCGCGCGCGTCACTGCCGATCGATGGAAAACGCTGGCCGGCAAAGGCGTGGTTTCGCGCCAGGAGAACGATCAGTATCAGGCGCAGTACCAGGCGCAAGTCGCCAATCTCGATTCGCTTGAAAAAGCGGTTGCCGCTGCTCGAAGCAACGTCGCGGCCGCGGAAGCCAATGTGTCGCGTCTTAACGAAGTGCAGAGTTACCGTGTCGTCAAGGCGCCATTTGACGGCATCATCACTTTGCGCAACGTGGATGTTGGAGCGCTGGTGAATGCCGGCAACACGCTGCTCTATCGCGTCGCGCAGATGAATGTGCTGCGGACTTACGTGAATGTTCCGCAGAGCAATTCTGACTCGATACACGTCGGCCAGACGGCTCAACTGACGGTTTCGAATCTGCCCGGCCGCAAGTTCGCCGGAACAGTGGCCCGGACGGCCAATTCGCTCGACCCCAACAGCCGCACCATGCTGGTGGAAGTGCAGGTGCAGAATAAGGATGGCGTTCTGCTGCCGGGCATGTATGCGCTGGTTGATTTGTCGAGTCCACGCGCCAACCCTCCGGTGCTGCTGCCCGGCGATGCGCTGATCGTGCGCGCCGATGGAACCGAGGTCGCGGTGGTTCGCCCGGATCACACCATCCATCTGCAGCGAATCCAAGTCGGCCGCGACTACGGCGACAAACTCGAGATCGTCAGCGGCCTCCAGCCGGGCGACCTGGTGATCGCCAACCCCAGCGACACAATCCACGAAGGTGTGAAAGTGGACCCGGTGGCGCAGTCGAAGTAGGGTGGCGCGACGGTGCTCGTGCCGATGCGTGACTGTGCCCTTAATCCCGCGCGCCCGCAGTCGACTTCCAATGCTGCTTGCCCATTAACAGCGATGGCACGAGATTCTGTGACTCCTTGCCTTTGCCTTGCACCAAATGAAAGCCATGCTGTTCGCGCCCTCCAAGCAGTCGAGTTGAGACCGCCGAGCGATTTTCAAGGTAAGTTATGGCCAGATGTCCGTCCTCAACCAACCCAAGGAGGGTTTCAGTTCCGCATATGCGCGCCAGACGAGTAAAACTGCCGTGATCGACAATCGCATGCACCTTTTTGTAATAAAGAAGGCATTCTGCAAACTCGCCGAGGCTAGTTACATCAGCAACTGAGGCGCGTCCAAAAGCGATGGATTCAAACATTCGTTTCCCAACGTACGTTCGCGCCACCTTTCGTATTTTTCCTCAAAGCCGCGGCCCCAATTACGGCTCAGCGTCACATCACTCCACTCGATCTCGCCAATAACCCGGTCGACGCCGGCCATGGGCTACCGCAATAATTTCCAAACCTGCACTTGCTTCCCGAAAGATGATGAGGTATGGAAATCTGCGAAGAGTGATCCTGCGGGTTCCTAACTCGTGCAGAGGATACTGTTCTGGGTTGTCACTAATCCGCTCGATCGCACGGTCAAGGTCATCGAGGAACATTTCTGCGGCTCTTTCGCTGCGTTTTCCATACCACTCTGTCGCCGCCTCAGCTTCCTGCAATGCCGCCGGATGAATTCGAATTCGCCTGCTGGTCACCGATCGAGTCGAGTGCGGAGGCGGCGGCGGGCGTCCTCCCAGGGAATGAGCTGAACAGCTCCACTGTCAATCTGCTGAAGACGGCGATAGATCTCTTCGCGCCAGGTTTCTTCCGTGCCTTCGTCAATCACCTGATCAAGGCTCTCGATCAAAGAAGTGACCAGCGCGGCGCGAGCCTCAGCGGGAAGCCCTAGAGCGTCCCTTAGCACCTCTGCTGCATCCCTTACCATGACTCAATTCTACCTCTTACCGATAGTGGTCTCGGCCGTTCCGATTCATCAAAGGTCAAAGGTCAAAGGCTAGCGCTTAGTCACACGACTCCCGCCAACCATACTTGTGCTACGATGCCCATCAATATGACCCGAAAATCCCGCCTTGGCCGTTTCTTTGGCCTGCTATATGTAGGCTTGTTCCTGGTGGTTTCCGGACTCTGGCTGATACACGCCCAGCAGAAACAGGAGTCCAACTTTACCGGCAACATCAAGCGGATAGAAGACGACTCGAAACCGGGCATTGCCCACATCCACTTTGATCCAGGCGCCCGGACGAAGTGGCACAGCCATGAAGGCGGCCAGATCATTTTGGTCGAGGAAGGCGTCGGGCGCACTCAGGTGAAAGGCGGGCCAGTGCTGGAATTACACGCCGGCGAGACCACTTATGCCGCTCCTGGGGTCGCGCACTGGCATGGGGCCGCGCCCGATCAAGGAGCAACTCAGTTCAACGTGCAGCGCGGAGCAACCACGTGGCTGGACGCGGTCGCCGAAAAAGATTATAGAACGCCTCCAAAGCGATGATCAGCGCCGATTCGCAGCATTACTGTGGCGGATGGGCGGCGTGGGGAATGATAAGATAGTCGCTCAGACTGCAAGTTCAGCGAATGATCGGCCAGACTCTCCAGCATTACCGGATTGAGACCAAGCTCGGCGCAGGGGGGATGGGCGTGGTCTATCGCGCGCTTGACACTCACCTCGACCGGGCAGTAGCTATCAAAGTGCTTCCCGTAGCGGTAGTCGGTAATGCGGCCCGCAGAGCTCGCTTTGCCCAGGAGGCGCGCTCGGCTTCTGCCCTGAGCCATCGCAACATCATCACTATCTACGACGTCGACACAGGCGAAATCGACGGCCAGCCGGTCGAGTTCATCGCCATGGAATATGTTTCCGGCAAGACGCTCGATAAGCTGATCGGCCGCAAGGGCCTGCGGGTGAACGAGGCGCTCCGGTATGCTATCCAAATCGCGGACGGCTTAGCGGCGGCCCATGGAGCGGGCATTATTCACCGGGATCTGAAACCCGCCAACATCATCGTAAACGAGCAAGGCGACGTCAAGATCCTGGATTTTGGACTTGCCAAACTGAGTGATCCAGAAGAGCCGGATGTCTTCGCGGCTACTGAGAGCGTCCACCTGGAGGCGATGCTGAAAACCGAGGCCGGCACGATCATCGGGACCGTGGCCTACATGTCGCCGGAGCAGGCGGATGGTCATAAAGTGGACGAGCGGTCAGATATTTTTTCGCTGGGCGCGGTTCTGTACGAAATGATCGCCGGCCGCCGCGCCTTCGCGGGCGATTCCAAATTGTCGACTTTGGCTGCCGTGCTCCACAACGAGCCGAAACCTCTGGGCCAGGCTGTCGAGGGCGTGCCGCGCGAGGTGGAGCGGATCATCCTGCGCTGCCTGCGAAAAGATCCCGAGCGGCGCTGGCAAAGCGTGGCCGACCTCAAGGTTGCTCTCGAAGATGCGCTGGAAGAATTGGAGTCCGGAAAGCTAACGCCGGCCAACGGCGTCGCCGCTGTTCCGGTGACGCAGCGAAGCCTTTCACTCTTGATCTGGGCGGCGGTTGTCATCGTAGCGCTGGCGGCAGGCGCTTACGTAGGATCGCAAGCTCTGGCCCCGCCGCAGCCTACTTTCGAGCGCCTGACTTATCGGCGCGGCGATGTGCAGGGGGCCAGATTCTCGCCCGACGGGCAGACCGTCCTATTCAGCGCTCAGTGGGGTGGGGAGCCTCTGACTATTTTCTCCATGCGCCCCGGCAGCCGCGAGTCGCGATCTCTGGATCTCCCTCAGGGCCAAATTCTCTCCATCAGCTCTTCGGGTGAAATGGCCATCCTGCTTGGATCGGGCGCGCTCGGAAACCCTGGGACCCTTGCTCGCGTTCCGCTTTCCGGCGGAGCGCCGCGCGAGATTCTGGACAACGTCAACGATGCCGACTGGTCCCCGGATGGGACGCAACTAGCGGTGTCTCACACGGTTGGCCGCCGGAATCGCATCGAATACCCGATTGGAAAAGTCCTTTACGAGAACGAGGCTCTACGGCCGCCTATGCGCCTCCGTATCTCACCCAAGGAAGACCTGCTAGCTTTCTTCGAATACGACAACGCGGTCGGAGATTTTGCCGTGACGGTTTTGGACATGCGTGGCGTAAGGCGCACCCTTTCCCGTGGATGGCGGGCGGATGGCGGATTGGCGTGGTCTCCGAAAGGCGATGAAATCTGGTTCAGTGGCGCGAAGGCGGGGGCCAACTCGGGACTACGCGCGGTGAAATTAGACAACACAGAACGAGTCCTGGCTGAGACTCCGGCCACGCTTGCGCTGGACGACATCACTCGCGACGGTCGAGCATTGGCCGTTACCTCCGACCTCCGAATGGGCATGTCGTTGCTCTCCCGCGGCGACAAAGAAGAACGAGATCTATCCTGGTTTGATGGCTCACGGATTTACGACATTTCCGCGGACGGTAAGACCATCCTGTTCGTCGAACTGTCGTACGGTCAACCTCGTAACGTCGCGATTTACCTCCGCAAGACGGATGGTTCTCCAGCCGTGCGCCTGGGCGATGGCAACCGACCGGCGCTGTCACCCGATGGCAAATGGGTGGTGTGCATCTTGAGCGATGGGCCGAAAACCAACCTGACTCTATTGCCGACTGGCGCCGGAGAGGCGCGCTCGATAGGCGTAGGAGGAATGCACTACGAGCGGGCGGAATGGTTCCCGGATGGGCAACGGATTTTATTCACCGGTAATGAGCCGAATCACCCGACAAGGACATTTTTGCAGGGCTTGAATGGAGGAAAGCTCACGCCCGTTACTCCCGAGGGGACGGTCGCTGCGCGTGTGTCGCCCGATCAAAAATACGTAACGGCGGTGGCTGGAGGTAAATTGACTCTTTTCCCGATCGCGGGCGGCGAGCCGAAGCCAATTACGGGTTTCGAGCCAGGAGAATCAGTCCTTCGTTGGAGCGCGGACGGACGCCATCTATTCCTTAGCAAGGTGGAGGAGCCCTCGTTCGCGAAGATCAGCCGGTTAGATGTTTCGACTGGACGTAAGGAGATCTGGAAAGAGCTGAGGACACCCGATCCCGTAGGAGTGAACATCCGCGACGTGGTGATGACGCCGGATGGCGAATCCTTTGCCTACTCCTTCCAGCGCGATATCACGACGCTGTTTCTGATCGGCGGCCTCAGATAAAGTTCAGCGGTGCGCGATCACCAGCAGCGACTTGGCGCGCTTGAGCACGCACTCCATTGCCCGCTGTAGATTTTCAGGATCGAGCGCCGCAAAGCTTTCATCCAGCACCACCACCTCGGCATCCTGCAGCAAAGCCCGCGCGATATAAACGCGGCTCCGCTCTCCGTGCGAGAGCTGCCAACCTGTCTCGCCCACCATCTGCAACATTCCGGCCGGCATCCGAGCGAGCAAATCGGTCAGGCCCAGCTCCTGGCAGATGACCTCGGCCTCCTCCAGGTCCTTTTGCCGAAGGGTTCCCCGGCGCCCCATGAACAAATTGAAGGCGAAAGTCTCGGAGAGAACGTAGTTCTCATGGAACTGCGGCGCGGCGGCGATGCGTTGGCGCCAACGCTCTGAGCCGAGTGTGTGCAGGTCGAATCCATCGATGCGCAGGTCGCCTGAGTTTTGCTCGCGCAGCCCCGCCAGGATGGACACGAGTGTGGACTTTCCGCCGCCGGAAGGACCTTCCAGCACCAGACGATCGCCGCTCTTGATTCGAAGGCTGCAGCCGCGCAGCACCGGCTCATGACGGTCGCTATAGCGATAGACCAGATTGCGCGCGTCGACGACGTCCGGCGAATCCGAAAGAGGTAAGACGCCCGGCGAGCCTGGCATTTCCGGCCGCGTAGCGGAACGGTAAAGAGTGGAGACGCGCTCCCAGGCGACTGCCGCGCCGGCCAACTGCCATGCGCCCGTAGCCAGGCGTTTGAAGGCGCGATAGGCGAGCAACATGCCACCGACCGCGATGGCCATTTTCGCGGCGGAGTGGGCGCCGCCAATGAACGCCGGCGTGAGTCCGAGTAGAGCGATGACCAGCCAGCCGCGCGGGACGATGGCGGTCAGGGCGGTCGTCGATCGGTCCATGGCGCGAGATACTTTGCCATAATGCTCCAGCGCTTCGTCTTCTCCTTCGTGCCATCGATCGGGTGAAAGCTGTGCGAGGCGCGTGCGATGCCCAACCATGCTTTCCACCAAGTCGTGCGTCATCCCGAGCCGAACGTCTGTCCAGGCGCGATTCCGTAGAAAGTATCGCCAGGCCAGCATTCCCGTGATTGCCAGCCAGGCCAGCACTAAGATCGAGTGAAGGACGCCGCCCGCGCCTGCACCGAGCACAAAAATCGCCATTGCCAGCTCGATAATCGCGACCAAGCCAAGAAATCCGCCGCTCAACGCGAGCGCCTCGACCGCTTCGGATTCGATGACACGTCCCAACAGTTGGCCCGCGCCCTGATGGCGGATGCTGTCCGGCTCCAATCGCAGAGCACCGTAAAATAACCGCTGCTTCAGTCTGGCGCCAGCGCCGATCGCGATCGCGCCTTGCAGCCAGGTGATAAGCACGCGAATCGGCACCAGGCTGAGCAGCAACAAGGCCCAAAGTACGAGCCAATTCCGGCTGCCGCGGCCACTGAAGACATTTTGTCCGACCATCCACCAAGCCAGAATCCACAACACATACTGAAGTGCGTGCGCGGCGGCGAGAGCAAAAAGGCGCTGGGGCACGTGAGCGTGGCGGAGTTGCAGCCAGAAATTCGCGCTGGGCGGCAAGCGCAGAAGCCAAATGCCGCGGATGGGAGCGGCACTGAATCGTTCGCGCAAAATCGCGGCGCGCGCTCGATCCTGCCTGGAAACGGGGACTTCCGCCAGTTCGAGTGTTTCCTGAATTTGCTTTAAGACCGGAGCCTCCATTTCGAAACAAAGCGCCGAGCGAACAGCCGCGAGATCTATCTTGACTTTTGTGCGGTCCAGTGAAAGTAAGGTCGAATTCGCAAGTATGGCGAGAAAGCCGTCTTCACCCGGCACCTGTAGGAGCGCGGGTCCGAGGGCCGGCAGCCGGCGTTCAAAATCGGCATATGACATTTCGGCCGCGAGTGCTTCCAGCCCAACCTGCCCAGCGCCGGATTCCTGCGCCACTGCTGTGCGCGCATCGTCGAAGCGCGCCGCCGGCCAGATGAACGCTGTAAGGCCGGGTTTCATTGCTCGATCAACGCGCCGTTTTGCAGCTTCAATCTACGCCACTCGCCGGCAGCCCACAATTCTTCTCGAACGGCACGCTCGGCTTCGCGCATGGCCTGAAGACGCGAGCCTGGTATCGAGGCCAGCTCGCTCGGGTTCCCGTCTTCGACGATACGGCCTTCCTCAACGACCACTACGCGATCGAACGTCATGCTGTCGGCGATGTCGTGGGAGATGACTAGCAGCGTGGAGTCGCGCCAGAGTTGCCGCGCCCGCTGGAGCAGCAGGCGACGCTGGTCGATGTCGAGGCCGCGAAAGGGCTCGTCTAAAATAACCAGCCGGACATTCGGGCGCAGCAGAGCGCGCGCGAGGCGGACACGTTGTCCTTCTCCACCCGAGACCAGCCCGCCGCCTTCCCCGAGTGGTGTCTGGAGAGCATCGGGCAACCTTTCGAGCACGCGCCGCAAGTCGGCGGCGTCGATCGCATCGTCGATCGGCATGCGCGGGCCGTCGGCGAGACCGTACTTGAGATTGTCGAGCATAGGCCGA
>Ga0210396_10001513_pt1 | contig 25002 bp, 19 predicted proteins | sample IncBWH17OmetaG_FD_155466 | JGI IMG/M metagenome (GOLD analysis project Ga0210396, IMG submission 155466) | Forest soil microbial communities from Barre Woods Harvard Forest LTER site, Petersham, Massachusetts, United States - Inc-BW-H-17-O ... | reverse complement strand
CGACCGTCTGGACCGATGAAACAGGCTAACCAATAGCGATAGCCGGGGAATCGGCGGAGACTTGCCATAGCTCTCAACACCTACTCTCAACATTTGAGTGTGTCCAGGCATATGTGGATGTGTCGTTTCTCCTATGGAATAGACACGCATGCTAGGCCAGCTCGATTTTAGGGGTTCGAGTCCCCTCTCCGGCACCACTAATCGTACTCGTCCTTGTCGTCGTTCTCGACAAGAAGTGCAGTGTATCTACCTTCAGAGATTCTGCACTTTCGCTGGATCTTTCCTCAAATCGCCGCCCACACCCGATGGACATCGTCGTGATCCTCGAGTGCTTGTAAGAACTCGCCCACATCAACCCGTTCTTGTTCGGCCAACTCCACCTTCTTCTTGGCCAGATAACCGGTCTCGCTCGTTACGACGGTCCAGCCATTCTGGCTTAACCATTGCGATGCGGTATGCGTCCCAGACCGCTCGGTTATAAACCGCGCCCCGGTGCTGTCCTCGGGAATACTATCATTGTCTTCTGGCGACAACGGTTCCACCTCGTTTGCTCCGGCCTCAATCGCCGCCGCTTCGATGTCCGCACCTGGTTCGGGCCGATAGGCCTCCACTAGACCGACATGATCAAAGAGGAATTTATTGCTGCCTGGGGTCCCAAGTTGGCCGGATTTGAATAACATCCGGATCTCCGGCGCAGTCCGGTTTTGGTTATCGGTGAAGACCTCAACAATAACCGGCACCTTATGGGGCGCATAGCCTTCGAACACAACGCTGGCCAAAACCAGTTTTTCGTCGCCGATCCCTGCGCCCTTCTTGATGGCTCGCTCAATCACATCACGGCTGACGCTCATCTTGCGAGCTTTCTCAACCGCCGCTCCTAATCGCGCGTTGTTCTCTGGTTCCGGTCCGCCGAGCTTCGCGGCGACCATGATTTCTTTGACCAATTTCCCGACCGCTTGCCCTTTTTTTAGATGAGCAACTTCACGTTTGGCTTGTAACCACTGGCGTCCCATAGGGTGGAACTAATCTGCGCGGAATATAGAACGATTCAAATCATCGCGCTGAACTGCTCGGTTTCAGGTAAAGACCCCGGCCGCCAATATCGATAATCGCGGAGCGGTAAAACAAAAAGTCCATTCCGATAAAGCCGGCGAATCGGTGTGATGAGCCAGGATTTTCGCGGAAGTTTAGAGTTGTGGCACCGAGACGCGCACCACTCGCATCGTAATTGCCCAACTTGAAGTCGGTTGCGGTACCGTAAGTGTACCGGGAGTCTTTCCCAAAGTCGTGAAAGGGGCCGACGATTTTGGTGTTTGTATTGAAGAAAGGAAGGTTTACTTCGTTACGGATCGAGTTGTCAACAATCGTGGAATATGCGCCCGTATCGAGGAAAAAACTAAATTCCTTGCCGCCCAGGGTTCCCGTTACTTCAAGCCGGTTCTTACTGGTAACGTTCATTGGTACGTACGTGAAACCCATTGCTTCGTACTTCTGTCGAGACATCCCCAAGTTTCCAGATGGAGACAAGAAGATCTGTTGTGTCCGGCAATTAATAAGCCCTCCGTATCTAGCCAGAAGATTGATTCCAATCACTCCTCCTTTATCGAACGATCCGCCCTCGTTCCTTAGCTGGACAGTTTTGAGCTCTCCGATCGATCTTACGACGCACGCAATACCGCTGCACTGAAGCGTTCCCAGTTGGAAATTGTTAACCATCGTCACGGGAAAACTTCCCACCTTGTTATCGGCTTGAAGCCCCAACTTCGTGGAGAATGAGGGATCGATAAGGCAAATCGGGGCACCAGTATCAACGATCCACCACGTAGTCTTTGAGCCGTTGACTGATACAGGCACCGTTAGTGCGAGCGAGGTCCCAACCTTTCGAGGTATGAGGCTTCCTGTCTCCGAAACTTCTTTGATCCCCTCTGCCAACCTCCCTTGAACAACACCGAAATTCTGTTGGGCAATGCCCGACTGAGCGCCGCCAACTAGCAACCACAAACTCAGGAAAACCGAAAATCGACAAACCGACATGTGAGCGCTTACAACAATCTCGGTGTACGCAGTGGCAAGACAAAGCCGCTCAGTCAGGTAGTCAACCCGATCTTTACCAAAGGCTTAACGCTTTTTTTGCCCCTCTTGTATACCAATTTCGCATTTAGCCGTGACCACTCAGTCCCGTGGCGGAGCCAATCTACCTTGAAATGCAGTTCAAATCCCTGGCTCGAACATCCGAAATGTAAGTGAGTGCTTATAACAATTTTGGTTTGCGCAGAGGCAAGACAAGATCGCGCAGCCGGTTAGTCCACGACCTCCCACTTATAAGCCTAACACCTTCTTCGCCTCGCTCGCATACCGGAAGCCGGTCGGTTTCTCCATCGTCCGTAGGCCTTTACCTATGAGCAGGTACTTAAATGCAAGCCCCATCATTTCCGGATGCATCAGTGTTTTGTAGGCTCGCAGAAACTGCTCTCTATCCTGGTCTTCTTCGCGGCTTTCAAAAGATCGCATCCTGCCTTCCCCGGCGCCGACCATAAAATGATGTTGGTCTGTAAAACCGATCAACTGGCAACCGGCCTCCAGACCTGCTTCCGCTATGGCAGTAAAATCAACGTGAGCCGTGATATCGGTTTCGCCAATCGCTTCGAACATATTTTCTTGCCGTTGTTGATTCCGGTATAAGGCAAGAGTTCCTTCCGCTCTCAACGGCGAATAATAGTCGCTTTGCGAATAGCCGTAGTCGATCATGAGGATGAATCCGCGGCCAAGAGTTTTTGCTGCGTCACCGATCCAGTCCGTTGCCGCAAGATTGACTTCCGTTCGGTAAGGCTGTGGCAAGGGCAGGGGAATATTGTCGACTCTGGCAGCTAATCGCGGGTCCTTGATCGGCTCCAAACTAAATTTAAAAGTGTCGTCTTCCAGAGTGACGCAGACCTCGCGCCATCGATCCTCTGAGAATTCGACAACCCGGGCTGGAATCGCATCCAAGAGCTCGTTACCCAAGATGATCCCGGTGATCGAATCCAATTCATCCATGGTCCTCACCCAACGAACCGAGCCGGTAGGGACGAGCTCCTGCTCGTCCGATTTACCGTGAAGCCGTTGTCGTTGTTGCTCTTGCTTCAATTCATTGGGTTCTACGATCACGTAGCTCCACCTGGCAGGTGACCCAACTTGAGAAAGACGACTAAACAAATCTGACGCCAATTGTCCGTTCTCAGCACCTGCTTCCACGATCGTGAATTCAGGAGGACGGTTGAGAAGCTCCCAGAGCTCCACAATTTGGTCGGCGAGAATTTCTCCGAAAAGCTTTCCCACACTGACGTTCGTAATGAAGTCGCCTCTGCGTCCGACCCGCAGGCGCTCCTGTGAGTAATAGCCCAGGCGAGGATGATAAAGAGCCAGCGCGACGAACCGTTCGCAGGAAATTGGGCCAAGGCGCACGATTTCGTCGCGGATAATCTTTTGGAGCTCGGTTTTGTGGCCGGACACTCGTCAATAACGCATTGAGAGGCGCCCGCACAAATTCGTTTGCGAGCTGTGAAGTGCGGCCTTCCGGCGACCGCCAGAAGGGGTGGGAGTGAGGACGGTACGAGCGATTTCCCGTCCGTACCACGGCCTCGCAAGCGAGGCAGCGCTCCAAGAACTTGCGCGTTTTTCGGCGGCGATCCGCTCCCGGCGCTCCCGGCGCTCCCGGCGCTCGCGGCGCTCGCGGCGTTTTTTCGTTTGAATGACCGCAATGCTGGTGAAAGCTGTGAGGCTCCAGATGCTGATGCCTGATCCATCCCAACCAGCAGTCCATAAGCCTTTTTATCGGCGAATTTGGTTTTTTGCCCTCGTTGGACTCCTGGTGTGTTTGGCAGGGGCGGCCGGATTTGTGTACTTCTGGGGGATCGTCCGCTACGAGAAGAAAGCCGAGGAATTTAACCTGGCTAAACTTGACGACCTCGAATCGGCCAGCGTCATCTATGATCGGTATGGCCAGGTCTACGGTAAGATTTTCATTCGTAACCGCGAACAGGTGAGCCTGAGCCAAATCTCGCCTTATTTGGTGGCGGCCGTGATTTCGGCGGAAGATAACCGGTTTTATGAGCATCGGGGGATCGACTTTTGGGGAATGATTCGCGCAGCTTTCAAGAACACGGCTGCAGGTCGAATCCGTCAGGGTGCCTCTACGCTCACTCAGCAGCTTGCGCGTAATACCTTCGATCTGCGTGACCGAACCTACGATCGAAAAATCCTGGAAGTCTTTCTGGCCATGCGAATCGACAAGGCATTGCCTAAAGACAAAATAATGGAGCTGTACCTGAACCGGGTTTACTTCGGCGGTGGGCTTTATGGGGCCGAAGCGGCTGCTCGCGGCTATTTCGGGAAATCGGCGATGGAACTCTCGATCGGTGAAGCCGCGATGTTGGCGAGTCTGCTCAAGAGTCCCAACAATCTTTCGCCTTGGAAAAATCTGACGGCTGCGACTGAAGAACGCAACTTCGTGCTCGGCCGGATGGTGGAGAATCACAAGATCAGCCAGCAACAAGCGGATGAAGAAATGGCACGTCCGTTGGAAGTGCGGCCGAAGACGAACGTCGTGTACGAATCTTATGTGATCGATGCGATTCGCCAACAGGTGCAGTCAGAGCTCGATTATGAGTCCCTCGCGAGCGAAGGCTACAAGATCTACACCACGATCGATCCAGTCTTGCAGCGGACCGGCGAGGAGGCATTACAACGGCAACTGTTACAGGTCGAGCGGACCGATGGCTATCAGCACCAGACCTACGATCAGTTCACTGAAGGACTGCGGGAATGGAAAGCGACGCATAAAGAAGGTGTCCCGCCGACTTCCGATTATTTGAATGGAGCAGTCCTGGCGGTTGATAATCGGACCGGCGGAATCCTGGCGCTCGTGGGCGGTCGTGACTATTCGCAAAGCCAATACGATCGAGCATTTCAATCCAAGCGCCCCGCTGGGACCGCTTTCATTCCGTTTGTCTACGCCGCTGCTCTTAACAAAGGTATTTTCCCGGGATCGCTAGTCGAGGATTCGCCCTTGGATAATCGACAGGTGATGATCGGAGGCACCAGTGGCATCCTTGGTGAGTGGGGGGTAGAAAAATCCGATAATGGTTACGAAGGGGCGATCCCGCTCCGGAAAGCGTTCGCGCTGTCGAAGAACGCTGCCAGCGTTCGAGTCGGAATCCAAGCGGGATTAGAATCTGTTATTAAGCTAGCGAAAGCAGCTGGGATCGATGACGAGCTGAGGCCCTTTCCGGCTACATTTCTTGGTAGCAGCGAGGTTGCTCTAGGCGACTTGGTTACGGCGTACACCATGTTCCCAAATGAAGGTTCGCGGCCTGATCGTCTGATGTTGATCACGCGTGTCGAAACCCAGGATGGCAAAACCGTTTTTAGGGCCCAACCTGAGCAACGCAAGATTATCGATCCGCAAATCGCCTACGAGATTCATTCGTTCATGACCGATGCCTTGAACTCCGGGACCGGAGCTGAAGCGCGTTCGGAATACGGGTTGAGGAATTTTCCCGCCGCCGGAAAGACCGGAACTGCCTATAACTTCACCGACGACTGGTTTGTTGGTTACGACAGTGAACTTACCTGTGGTGTTTGGACCGGTTTCGATCGCCCGCACACGATTTATCGAGGCGCATTTTCCAAGGACATCGCATTACCGGTTTGGGTGGCGATAATGAATGCTTCGCTGGACAAGTTTTCTCCTCACGAGCTTGGCCGGCCGTTTGATCTTAAAAAAGTTGAGGTTTGCCTCAACACCGGTTTACCGGCGTCTCCGAAATGTTCGTTGCTGTCCACCGTATCGAACGATCCGGATTTACCTCCGCGCAAAGGGACGTTTATGGAGTTCACGACGTCCAAACAGATGCCGAAGGAACATTGCTGGCTCCATGGAGATGATAGCCGCTCATTTGTTAAAACGCTTAGGAACCAGGATATCCCTCGAGCGACGACTACGGTTGAAGCCAATAAATTTCCACCGGTAGCGATGCAGGGAGAAACGGTATTGGGTGAGGATCCTTACCAATCAGTAAAGCCCAAGAAGGAAACCGGCCCGGCAGCACAACCAAAAACTTCTTGGACCCCAGCTCCGAAAGCTTTGCCAGTCAATCCCGGCGAGACCCAGGTCCGTAGAGCTGAACCGGTTGGTCCGCTAGATCGCCAAGGCACACCTCCGGCCGTCGAATTACCGACACCGGAACACGTCGATCTCAATTCGGATCCTACGGATCTGTGATTTAAGTCTGGAGATCGCAGATTTTGGTGGGGCGAGGCTCCAGAACGTCCGAAGCAGGTGAACAGGGCTGGAGAGCCGATCCTAATGGATATCGGGTCGCGCCGGTGCACTGCCGAGCCGCGGTTGTTGAAGGCCTAAGAACGCTAGAATTAGGCAAAGCCAACCGAACTTCAACATGTCGCATTTTTCTGCCAGACAGCCCGTAACCTGATCAAGCCAATCTCAGCTGGCCGGTCAATCGCCACGTTGCTTACGCAAATACAACGTATCCGACCCGAAGTCGATCACCGCATCATAGTCCCAGAGAATATCCGCTCCGATTAACCCCGCCCAAATATCGCCACGATCAGATTTTGTTAGATGGAGCGAAGCTGCCAAAATCCTGCGACTACGTAGATCGTAGTCGCCGATTCGAAATTGCGTGCCGATGACCTGACTAATCTTGCTGTCAGGGAATTCGTTCATCGGGCTCCTGACCACAGAGTTAGTGAGCCTTGAATGTAACCCACCCTGGTCGACAACAGATTGCTCGATCGTGGTTCTAGGTGTGCCGGTATCGAGGCAAAATTGATAGTGATTACCGCCTAACGTGCCATCGACCTGTACTTGCCGGCTAGGGGTGATGTTCAAAGGGACTGCGGTGTAGCCCTCTGCTTCGTAGTCGGCCTTCGATTTTACCAGATGGTCGTCGGGATTGAGATAGATCTGCTGTTTTCGCCAGGCGATCAACGCCCGTTTGGCGACAAGGAGATTCATTCCCAGTAACCCGGTCTTGTCGAAAGGACCAGGCCAGTTTCCGGGGCTTTTAGACAGCCTCAGCGCAGGAATCAGCGGATGCGCTAGCATCACTAACGGTCCACACTGGATCGTTCCGACCAGTAAGTCGGATGTTTCGACAAAAATGAAATGTTCGCCGCGGTTTTTTTGGCGAGTGATAAGCCGATATCTGGTGGACGGTTTTAGATGCAATCGGTTGGCCGTCTCCAGATCAAACTCACACATCGTTGCGCCGGAATCGACTAACCACCAGCCACCCGGGGAACCATTTATCGAAACGGCTGCGAACAGCAGGTCACCTGCGCGAACCGTCGGAACTACACCACTCGGCGTATCAAGCGTTGAGGGAGCCTCGATCCTGGGAACACGCTCGCTCTTGCCTTCGAAAGACTCGGACGGCAGTGCGTCCTCAACCCACGCAATCAGCCCTAGGCCAACTACCAAAATGCGAAGATGGGATGGCACGGCGAGGTCAGACGATCGCAGATTAGTCAATAGCAAACCGTTAACCGCCAGACCTCAAACCGCAAACCATTAACCATCAACCACTAACGCAAAACCGTCACGGAACCGAAACAGCAAACCGGAAACCACAAACGGTAAACTCTCCTAGTGCACCAAGTCAGTGACTGGGGTAGTGGCGCTGCTGCGTATTTTGGCCGGATGTGCGAAGCGAAGAGGGAGAATACCCGCTGTGGTCTTTGACCCATGAGCGACAAAGCAGCCGGCCAAAAGACGCGCAGCCCGGAGGGTTGCGATGAAAATGGGCCGGCGGCTGCGTTGCTTCTCAGTCACCTATGACCTCCAGATAGGCTCCTTCGTCGCGCCTTGCCGGCGGCCCATTTTGATCGCAACGCCACTACCCCAGTCACTGACTTGGTGCACTAGCCTCCGGCAATCGCCGGAACGATGCTGACCTCGTCTCCCGGCTTGACCTGGGTGGCAGCATCTTCCAGGAAACGGATGTCTTCATCGTTAACAAAGACGTTAACAAAACGACGGATATTATTTTCCTCGTCGCAGATGCGTTCCTTTAGACCAGGATAAGATTTCTCCAGGTTCTCGATCACATCACGGATCGTGAGACCGTCGACTTCAACAATCTCCTGGTTTTGAGTGAGCTTACGCAACGGGGTCGGAATACGGACAGGGACAGACATGAGATCAGAATAAGTTAAATTGATTGTACGGGTTGTTCGAGCAGCGCCTCGAATGCTCGCAGATTGGGTTTGATCACAGAAGGGCTACCCAGATGTCCGGCAATTGCCTCTTGTGTCTTCAAACCGTAGCCGGTGATACAGAGAGCGATCGACTCATCTCGAGGAATTGCACCGCTCGCAATTAGCTTTTGCGCACAGGCCAATGTCACACCGCCTGCGGTCTCCGCGAAGATCCCTTCGGTTTCCGCCAGCAACCGGATGGCGGTGATAATCTCTTCATCAGTGCAATGCTCGGCAGTTCCGCCGGTTTTTTTCATGGCCCTGATTGCGTAATAGCCGTCTGCCGGTGTCCCAATCGAAAGCGATTTCGCAATGGTTTGGGGTTTGTTAACCGGGCGCACAGTTTCGGAATTATTCTTGATCGCGGTACTGATGGGTGAGCATCCGGACGCCTGGGCCCCGTAAATGGAATAGGCCGTTTCAGCGACCAGACCCACTTTGCCCAGCTCTTCGTAAGCCTTGCTGATCTTGGTCAGTAAAGAACCGCTAGCCATAGGAATGACCGTGTGACGAGGAATTTTCCAGCCGAGCTGTTCAACAATCTCGAACCCCAGCGTCTTTGAGCCTTCTGCATAGTAGGGGCGCAGATTCACATTGACGAATCCCCACCCGTACTTGCCGGCAACCTCTGAACAAAGGCGATTGACATGGTCGTATGGGCCCTCGATCGCGATAACGTTGGTTCCGTACACCAACGAATTCAAAATCTTGCTCTGCTCCAGGTCCGCGGGGATAAGCACGAAACTGCGAAGTCCAGCGGACGCGGCATGCGCGGCGACGGCGTTGGCCAAGTTGCCTGTCGAGGCACACGCCACCGTATCTATGCCTAACTCTTTTGCTCGGGTGAGCGCGACCGACACCACCCGATCCTTAAACGACAGGGTGGGGAAGTTCACCGCGTCGTTTTTGATATAGAGTTCTTTTACTCCGAGTCCTTCCGCCAAGCGATCGGCGCGTACTAAGGGCGTAAATCCCGTATGGATGCCCACCAGCGGCTCACCTTCGATTGGCAGCAACTCGCGGTACCGCCACATCGACTTCGGACGAGCTTCGATTTTTGCCCGAGTAATCTCCTTGGCAATAGCGGGGTAGTCGTAGGCTGCTTCTAGCGGTCCGAAATCGAACTCGCACACGTGGATGGCGTCCTTCGGATAGCGACGCCCGCATTCGCGGCATGGGACGTTACTAATTCGCTCTCTCCATCTTCGCCCGAAAACTCGGACCTGGAATTGGCACCTGGTCGTTCCGTTTTTACAGAACCGGTTGCCGTGGCATCGTTGGGCCAGTCCCTCCGCCACTCTTGATGGAAGTCCGGCATGTTAGGTGATGCTTTGGCTTGAGTCAACTACGCAGCACCAAAAAAGTTTAAGGGTGAGACTCTTGGAGCGCTGCCTCGCTTGCGAGGCCGACTCGGTCGGAACCGTTTTGAACCGTGTCGACTCGCGTCTTTTGCTGTGGAAGGTAGCCCGCTATCGGGCGCCTACTGCTATCGGCCTCGCAAGCGAGGCGCCGCTCCAATGGGCCGAACCCGGCCCAACAATAAGCCTCTTTACAATCGGCGCTAGCCAGGGTTGTATAAGGCGATCCCCCACTGAGAAAAACATGGAACAAAAACCTGCCCCCACTGAAGACCACTCCCTCGGGCGAGAACTACGGGTCGGGTTGGCCGGCCTCGGTATGGCGGCCGGCTTAATCGCGATCTTCCTGCTCATCATGTCGTACTTGGCGACCATCGTTCACCAGCACTTCGGAGGAAGCCTCCCATTTTTCCTGGATAAAGGCTAAAGGTTGATCCGGGCGAGCTTGCCAGCTTTTCAGCTCACCTAGCCCGCGAGTCCCATAGGTCGCATATAGCCCGTCGCGCCGTCATGCCGCGACCGCGGGAGAAAGCGGATCTCATTGGCGCCACACCGTCTCGGTGAGCTTGAACCAACGCCGCTCCAGAACAGAGCGGTGCGCACTCGGACGATTTCTTTCCGGTCACTGGGACCAAATGCTAGCCAAGGAGCTTACCTCGTGGCATCCTTAAGCGGAGCTTCGGAAAGTTAAATGCCGGCTAAATTTCGTGTGTATCCTCCCGCGGGTGAACCGTTTGAGAGGACAATAGAGAATACTGCCACGATAGGGCGTACCGTCGACAATACGGTTGCTCTTCCCGGTAATCACGTATCCCGGCAACACGCGATCGTCCGCTGCCACAACGCGTTCCAGTACCAAATTATGGATCTGGGCAGCCGCAACGGGACCTTCGTCAACGACCAACGCGTCATCATGCCTATCGTGCTTGAGCCCGGTGCACGGGTTCGAATCGCCGACTACGAGCTCGTTTTTGAGCCCATCCCCGGCGATCAGAGCGGCGATCATACCGATGCGACATTGGCGGCCTTAAGCCATGACACCAGCCATGCGATTCTTTCGGTCTCGCTTTTGGTCTGCGATATCCGTGGGTTCAGTCCAATGGCCGAAAAACTCGGCGATCGCAAGATAGCTCAAGTCTTGGGCAACTGGTTTCGCGATTTAGGAAACGCCGTGCAATCCGCGGGTGGCATCATCGATAAATATATTGGCGATGCAGTTCTGGCCTACTGGCCTGCGCGCGACCAGGTCGGTACGGAGTGTGCCACCTGTCTTGATGTTGCCTATACCATCTTGGAACTAGCCGCCAGCCGGACCTGGGCAGATACTGATCAGCCGTTTAGGGTCGGTATCGCGCTCCATTTTGGAAGGGTCACTAGCAGCAATATCGGCCAGGTAGCAGTTCGCGACGCTACGATTATCGGCGACGCCGTTAACACCGCTTTTCGCCTGGAAGGGGTTATGAAACAATTGAACCAGCCTTTGGTATTTTCAGAAGATTTCCTGACCGTGCTACCTCCGGGCCGCCAATTTACCGACTTCGGCGTTTTTCAGCTTAAAGGTAAAAGCCAGCAAGTCCGCGTATTTGGGATCAAAAACGACGCCCCGTAGAACGAGGTCTTGCTTGGTAGGGCGAGGCTCCCGAACGATCCAGCGATTGGACCGAAGCGCATCATGATCTTAGTCAGGCGATGTCGCTACGCCTCAAACCGTGCCGAGCCGTGACCTTGCGCTCGACCCTCGGCGCGTCTCGAGGCCTAGCGAAACCGTTGGGCTGGGAGTCATCAGGCCCTCCGATTCCAATCGCTAAGTCGTTCGGGAGCCTCGCCCTACCAGGCGGGAGCTCATCCCTAGCGATTATTACTCTTTCTCCTTCAGCATCAGGCCCACGTAAGACAGGACGAACCCGGCTACGCTCCAGAGAAATAGGTTGAGATACCCGATCCAAAGCGGCCGCGCGTCCGTGAAAGTTTGCCCGGTTTTGAAACGCTGCCCGGTCGCTGCCCGGTTGTACTGATTAAGATTGTCGTATGGGCGATCGTATTTTTCGCTCACATCTCCGGCGATCCGTCGATTCAAGAGCAGGCTCTCATCCGAAATACGTTCCGCTGCAAAACTCGGCATAATTTGAGCCACGACCAGTACGGGCGGATCCATCTGAGACGCTTCGACCGTGTACCCGGACAGCAGGATTTGGGGGATCAAGACCAATGGCACTAACATTACGGCTTGGAGCGCGGAACGGGTAAAGCAAGAGATGGCCAACCCAATGCCGGTGGAGGCAAAAGCGAGTAACAGCAAGCCGGCTACCTCAGCCGGTGCAGCGGAAAGCGGAACTCGTTGGGTAATCAGCGTGCAGGCGTAAAGGATGAGACTCTGCACGCCGGTGATGGTTCCCATCCAGATAAACTTGCTCGCCAGATAGCTGGTCCGGCTAAGGCCGACGAGGCGTTCCCGCCGAAAAATCGCCGTCTCTTTGACGATTTCTTGGGCCGAGTTGCTGCACCCGAACCAGAAGGTGGCGATGTAAGCGAAAAACTGAATCAAGGGGACATGGTCGGTCACCCAGCAAACCAGAAGGCCAATCACCAAGGGTTGGCCGAGCGCAATTAACAGATTCTTGAAGTCAGCCTTAAAGATCGCCAGCTGCCGTTCCAGCAAGATCGGAAGCGCAAATGGGCGTCGCTGCCGGATTACCGTTGGCCCTGGTTCAGTGCCAGGAGGCTCGGTAGGAGAAGTGATCTCGGGCAGAGAAAAAGAGGTTACGGTTTTGGGGTCAATGGTCTGAAGCATGTCGTACAGGGCGCTCAGCCGGCTCACGCCGAACCGCGCCCGGGCTGCATCAGGAGGCCCTTGGAAAAGCAACTTACCGGCCAAGAGAACCGCGATCTGATCCATCAGGAAGACGTTTTCCATCACGTGCGTCGTACAGATCACCGTGCAACCGGTGTCAGCCAAGCGCCGCAACAGCTCCATGAGTTTAAATTCAGAAAAGGGATCCAGACCTGAGGTAGGTTCGTCCAAAAAGATCAATGGTGGCCGTCGAAGCAGCTCTACTCCTACGCTGACCCTTTTCCTCTGGCCGCCCGAGAGCAGTGAAATCCGGAGATCCTTCCGCTCGGCGAGACCGAGGCTTCCCATGGTCTGTTGGACCAGTGCTGCGATAGCGGGTCTCGGTGTCCCGGCGGGCAAACGTAAGCGAGCGGCGAAGGTTAACGCCTCCTCGGGCGTAAGTTCGCCGTGAACGATGTCGTCTTGCGGCACATAACCGAACATCGACCGGAGCTGGTTTAAATTTCCGTAAAAGTCGGTGTCGTTGATCAATATTCGTCCGCTGTCTGCCGGTTTCAGTCCGCTTAATGCCCCTAGCAGCGTCGATTTTCCGGCGCCGCTCGGTCCAAGTATGCCGATGAATTGGCCCGGCTCGGCAACAAACGAGACGTCTTGAAGAATGGTGTTGCCGCCTGCGGTACGGGTCAGTCCATCCGCTACAACCTTTCCTACCGAAACCCGAAGGATCCGATGCAGTTCGTTCCCAGTGAAAACAAAGCAGAACGGTCCGAGCTGCAGTTGATCGCCGATAATCAGTTGATGTTCATCGAAACGGCGGCCGTTCACGAATGAGCCGGCCCGACTGTACAAATCCAGAACCCGAAAACCGTCGGCGCTCTCTTCCACTACTGCGTGCCGACGCGACACCATGGGGTCGTTTAGCTGAACATCTACTTCCTGGCTTCGCCCGAATACCAGTCGCTTAGTGAGCGGGATTCGGTCGACGGTCTGCTTTTCGTAAACGACCGTTCCTGGCGCCCCCAGTACTTCACCCACCTGAGCCTCGCCGGCTAACGGCGCCTGGCCTACAAGACCCTTCCCAAAGCCAATAACGACTGGCCCCAAAGTGATCTGGTCTCCTGAGGCCAGCTGTACCTGGCCGGTGATCGGACTTCCATTAACAATCGTGCCCCGCTGGCTGCCCAGGTCCTCGATAAGAAATACGCCATCTTGCACGAAGATCCGGCAGTGGCGTCGGGATACTTCAGGGTGGCTCAGAACGAGGTCTGCCTCCGTTGAACGTCCAATTGTGACGCTCTCTTCAGAGAAAGACCGGCTCGACGGCGACAACCCCGAGACAATAGCAAGCTCGATTTCCAAAGCTCCTTGCTATCGAATTCGAGGATCGATTTCAACCCTGAACGGCCTTCTGTGTGTGGACCTGGTGCAAGCTTGCGATCAGATGGGACCGATGTGACCAGGCGACTAATGGCACTGCCACCCATAAGTCCTATGGGTCCTATAGGTCCCATCCAGGATCGGAGCGCTGTCCCTCACAGGTGCGGAGACGCGTCGCTATACCCTCCGGTATTCAAGGCCCCGCCTACCAAACGTACTTTCCCGCGTGTCCGAATCGGTCAAGAAATTGACCGTTCAGGTTCGGGCCGATCCCTTGGATTGCTTCAACAAGCGCGTTCGCGGATTCTTCGGCCGAAATACTGGCATCATCTCCGCCCATATCGGTTCGTACCCAGCCGGGTGATATGGCGACGATCGTTATGCCCTCAGGAGCGAGCTCGAATGCGAGGGACCGAGTCAGCATATTCAGAGCCGCCTTCGAAACCGCGTAAGCGTAATAGCTGAAATTGTCACGTTCGGAAATCGAGCCGAGGCCGGAGGATAGGTTCAAAATCCTCGGCCGGTTGCTCCTACGAAGATGCGGAAGAAAGGAACGAATGACTCGGGCGCAACCCAATACGTTTATTTCGAAGGCGTCTCGGAAATGATCGAACTCGATGCTGGTTATTTTTTCGTCACCGCGTTCCGGCATCACTCCGGCGTTGTTGACGACAACATCGACACGCCCTTCGAGCGCATGAGCTGCGGCGGCTACGCTTTCGTCGGAGCTGACATCGAGAGGCAAAACCTGGAGAAGATCTCCATGTGCCGCTTCCAATTTTTGCAGACTGACCGTGTTCTCCGTTTTCCGGCACCCTGCAAAAACCCTAAAATCTGTGGCGACTAATGCTTTGACTAAGGCGTAACCAATACCTCGGTTGGCGCCAGTAATTAGCACGCTTTCCATGCGCCCAAGATAACTGCCGCTACCGTCCCGACAAATGCGGACCGCGAATGTACGCGGATACTAAAGAAACAACCGCGAATGGACACGAATGGACACGAATACAAAGAGGAACCGCAGCTGAACGCGAATGCACACAGATCTAAGACCAAGGAGTACCGTGAGACGGTGACTAGCGGTCAGGTAACACCTTTTAACGGCCAGCTCCCAACCGGCAACGGCCAACCCGTGAACTATTTAGAAGCTCCGTCAGAGAACTACGGCAGCGGAGAACATACTACCGTTGCTGCATTCCTGCCCTGGCGGGGTTTGTAAGTCGCCGATCCATAGCCCCTGACGGATTCAGTACTACTCGGCTGGATGACAGCCCAGAGCAACGACTTTCTCGGGAGAGGGTACTTGGTAGGGACGAGATCCTGCTCGTCCGTGACTGTTGGCGACCTTTAAACCCACGGATGAGCGGGAGCTCATCCCTACCGGCTGCCCGATCGTCCACATGCCGCTCTGTCGACCCTCCTAGCTCTTAGATTCTAGCTCCTAGCTCCTTGGTTTCATTCGTGCTACACGTATCTTCTCATTCCTGATCCATGGCTCGTTTTCTCCTGATCATTGCGATGTTTTGCGCCATAGCTGCGGCGGGGTTGGGCTTCTACAACCGGGATAAGTTAACCAGATTAACCCAAGATCTTACTTCTTCCGCCGATCATACGAAGCAGTTGCAGGCTAGCCTGGACGACCTGCAAAAGAAGATGCAGCAGATGGGACAGCAGATCGAAAGCCAGGAGCACGCAACCGAACAGCAACGCGACGCAATGAATTCCGATCTGAGCTCCACCAAGACCAAGCTCGCCCAGCTCACGGATCAAGTCGCTGCTCGTGATAAGGAGAATCAGGAGCTGGCGAACCAGTTAGCCGACGCTCGCCGTACTCTTGACCAAAAAAAACAGGCTGAAGATGATAGGCAGGCCCTTTCGGTACGGTTAATCAATGTTGAAAATGCGCTGAACCAGATGCGGCTAAACGCCGTCCCCTCTGGAAAGAGCAAATCGAAAACGCAAGTGACCTTGGAAGGAACCGTGCTTTCGATGAATCGCGACGCGCAAGCCCTGATGGTGAGCCTTGGCAGCGATCTGGGTGTCACTACAAATATGCATTTGACCGTCGAAAAGAACGGTCAGACTGTGGGTCAATTGCGCGTAGTTTCGGTTGATAAGAATAGTTGCGTCGCACAATTTGTAGCTGATGGTCCGGAGAATTTTGCGCGGGTATCTGTTGGAGATCCAGTGAGCATTACGGTACGATGAGAACACTGTTCCTATTGTTTGGCTTGGTATTGGTGTTGGCCGGTTGTCAGACTGATCCTCAGGCGGCGAAAGAGACACAGACGCCCCAGTTTGGCCAACCGCAGAGTACGATTCCATGGAACCAACCGCAGGGTTGGGAAAGTAATGGACAACTCGGCGCGATTCCAGGGGTCGGGAACAACCGATACGGGAATTACTAAGCCGCCATTGTTGATTAGCCTTTTACTGTGTTGCAGATCGTCGTTCTTCGCGGCGGCGCGCTTGGCGACATTGTCTTAACCCTGCCGATTCTGCAGGCGTTGCGAGATTTCTATCCCGATGGTTTTGTCACCTTGGTTGCGCCGTATCCCCAAGCGATCCTGGCGCGTTATCACACGGACCGGGTTCTCGATCTAAATTCGGCCAGATTGCTAGGGTTATTCAAGCCTGGTACCAGTCTCCAGGATGAAGCTCGCGAATGGCTTCGGGCCGACTTGATCTTCAGCTATCTATCGGATCCCGATAGAATGATTGAGAAGAAGCTGACCTTAGCGGACACTACCAAATTTTTACAAGGCCCTTTCAAGCTCGACCTCGAGCGCCGGCCAGCAGTCGAACAGCTTGCCCAGCCGCTTGCCTGCTTAGGTATTGCCTTGATTGATCCTGTTCCTCGATTGACTGCGTCGCTTCCAACCCGGTCTATGAACCGGTTGGCGATCCATCCAGGAAGCGGTTCGCCGAACAAAAATTGGCCCGTGGGTCATTGGGCCGAGCTTCTGGGCGAATTGGTGCCGACATTCGGCGAGGTCTTGCTGATCTCAGGTGAGGCAGATACCAAGATTTCCGAGGCGGTGCGCAAACTGATCCCACTGCCCAAACTTCGGCTGTGCGCCAACCGCTCCCTCTGGGATCTGGTTAGCGAATTGAGCCAAGCAACGCTCTTTATCGGACACGATACCGGCGTTACGCACGTAGCGGCTGCAACTGGGGCTGCGACTGTTGCTCTGTTCGGCCCAACCGATCCCACGATCTGGGCGCCTCACGGGGATCACGTTATCGTGATAACAAGCCCCGATCGCACCATGGCCGGCCTTAGCGTAAAAGCGGTCTTAGGAAAGGTTGCCGCGATTCGACAGAAACCTGTTCGCTAACCGCCAACTGCAGACCCTTTCGTCGAGGCCGAAGTCGGAACGGCAGACGTAGAACTTAAAACCTGGAACCTATAACCTATAACCTATAACCCTCTAAGCCAGATTCGGTGCCGATCGATCTTAGCGCCCCGCTCCAGGAAGAAGTCACGAAGCTCCGGAGTGTAATGGCCATACTCTTCCGGATTGAGAGCTAAGAAAACTCGTGCACCCGGGTTGAGGTATCGTGATTGCAGATCGTTCAGAAAGAACTCCCATTCTTTCCGTTCCCAGACTTTACCGCTGCCATGCCCGTTGAAACAGATGGCAAAGGCGGTGACCAAATCGAAGCGACGGCCTACTTCAGGCAATGGTTCGAACGGCTCGATCCGCCAAACAACGCGTTCCAGGCCGAGCAGAGAGAAAAGTTCGCCATAGAACTCGGGCTCAGAAAGATCGAGTCCGAAAACCCGGTGCCCGAGCTGTTTTAATACAAAAAGGAAATACCCGGCCCCACTACCGATATCCAGAATCTGAAGTTTTGGGTCCCTATCGAGTCGAAGCTCTCGAACATGATCGACCGCTCGACCCAGCCAGTGCTCATAGTTGGTATACTTCGGCCAAGCCTTGATTTCGCCGGGCACATGATACTTCTCACAGATTTGATTCAGCTTTGTTCGATCAACATTTTGCAGCAGTGAATCCACAGTGAGCGGATGTTTCCACCGATAATACCGATCGACGCCGCTCGCCCACGCTTCGCCCGTTGCGATCTTCTGCAGTTTGCGGCCTAGCTTCATAAAGACTTCAAATCAAAAAATAAGGAACGCCACCCATCCGCCAGCTTCAACCTTCGCTCAAGGAAATTTTGTGTGGGGCATGTCGCTCACTATTCTTGGTGGCTCTGCCTCCTTTGGTGGGGCGAGGCTCCCGAACGACCGTGGGATACTCGCAACGCCGCCGGTTAATCCAACCGTAAACTGTTCGCTTACGCTAGGCTGCCGAGCCGTGGACGCGTGCTACCTCACAGGTCCGTTTACCACCACTCGTAGTGCCGGAAAATCTCCCCCTGAAACGGCCAATCCTCCGGGCGGGCAACCAACCCAGCACGGACCGGATTCATCTTCATGTATATCCGTTTCTGTTCCGCTCCTTCCCACGAACGCACGCGATGATGGAAGCAACCGGATTGCCAACGCAGATTAGGGTTGCGAAGCGTTTTTGTGAACATCGATTTCCAGTACTGAACCCAGCGATCGAATGTTGCTGACCCGAAACCCGGCCAGGCGAAAAGATGGAGATGGTGGGGCATCAAAACGTAAGGACCGACCTCCCAGTACGTGGACGATCTCCACACTTTGATTAGCGTTGCGTGAATGTGCGGATCCGCCAGCCAAGGCTTTCGGTTAGCGGTACAGACATTAAGGAAAACCAGAGTCGGAGTGCGGTCGTCTTCAACGAGTCCTTTCGCAGTATGTTTCCTCTGTAGAGGCATTTGATTATTATAACACTAATAATTAAAGTTTCATAATTTCTGATTCAAACCATGCAACACCGCACGAGGAACAACACCGAAGCCCCGGCTCGGCGGCGATTCGGACTCGTGAATTCCAAGGCCAGAACAATTTGGAAGCTTTGTAGATAGGTTTAGGCATTCGGGAGCCTCGCCCTACCGTTGGCCAACCTGCCTACCTCTTCTTCAGCATTTTCCGCAAGAACGGCGCGGTCCTGCTAACCTTGCTCTTCGCTACTTCTTCGGGCGAGCCGGTAGCCACGACTTCGCCTCCGAATTCGCCGGCCTCAGGACCAATATCGATCAGATAATCCGCTTCGCCGATTACATCCAGATTGTGTTCAATGACGACGACGGTATTGCCGTCATCAACCAACCGGTGGAGCACTTCCACCAAGAGCTGAACGTCCGCCATGTGGAGGCCGATGGTAGGTTCTTCCAGGAGATAGAGGCTCGATTTCGGATTGCGGTTCTTGCGCACTCGATCAAACAGATCCTTGGCTAGGCCGGTCTTCAACTCGCTCACAAGTTTTATTCGCTGAGCTTCGCCTCCACTAAGGGTTGGGCTCGGTTGCCCCAGCTGCAGATAACCAAGCCCGGTCTCCACCAAAAGAGAAAGTGGCAAGTGGATCTTGGGATGCGCACGAAAGAATTCAGTCGCTTCTTCGATCGTCATTTCCAGCACATCGCCAATGCTCTTGTCGTTATACCGGACGGCGAGGGTCTGCTCGTTAAACCGTTTGCCGGAACAGCTGTCACACGGCACCCAACTGGACGGCAAAAAATTCATCTCCAGCTTGATTGCGCCTTGTCCGGAACAAACCTCGCATCTGCCTCCTTCCATGTTAAACGAAAAGCGGCTGGCATCGTATCCGCGAATCCGAGCCTCCGGCAGTTGAGAAAACATCTTTCGAATTTCATCGAATACCTTCACGTAAGTGCCCGGAATCGATCGTGAAGTTTTGCCGATCGGAGACTGGTCGACCTCGAATACTCCGGCCAGCATGTCCACGCCTGAGACCTTGTCCCATGGGCCGGAGTTTTTACGGCGTGCCTTCAAAGACTCTTGTACCGCCGGTAAGAGAACCGAACGCAACAACGTGCTTTTTCCCGACCCGGAAACCCCCGTGATCACGGTTAACCGCCCAATTGGAAAGCGAACGTCGATTGCCTTCAGATTGTTTGCTCGCGCTCCGTTTAACGAGATCCAGTTCGCGTCGCTCAACGGTCGTCGCGGCCGTGAAGGGTGCACCATCGGCTTGCGCAGATACCGGCCGGTAACCGAGGTGGGGTGTTCACGGATCTCTTCAAGAGTGCCTTGGGTTACCAGTTCTCCACCTTTACGGCCTGCGGCAGGGCCGAGATCCACAATGACATCGGCTCTTTGCATGGTGGCTTCATCATGCTCCACCACCACCAGCGTGTTCCCTTTGTCTTTCAACGCCACCAGCGTATCCAAAAGCCGAACATTATCCCGTGGATGCAGACCAATGGTCGGTTCGTCGAGTACATAGAGAACGCCCCGCAAATTCGAACCCAATTGCGCAGCTAGCCGGATCCGCTGGGATTCGCCGCCACTGAGCGTTTTGGCGGTGCGATTGAGTGCGAGATAATCAAGCCCGACCTGCCGCATAAAGAACAACCGTTGCTTGATCTCCGGTAGAATCGTGTGCGCGATCTCCTTAAATTCTCCATTGAATTTCAGTGTCTGGATTGCTTCCAGGGCTTTAGTGACAGGCTTCGCGACTAACGCTTCTATAGTGAAATCTCCCAACCGAACCGCACGGGCGACCGGATTCAATCTGGATCCCTGACAATGTTCACAAATCGTCGTTTCCGCGTCGTCTACCCATTCGCTCCGGCGTTCTGCCAACAGCTCGGCAGCCAGCCTGGACTCGGCATCTTCTTCATCGGTGGAAAACGGTAAAATGTAGCCGAAACCGTTACAATGCTGGCACCATCCGTGGGGAGAGTTAAATGAGAAGAGACGCGGATCCAGTTCCTCAAATGCGTCACCACAGTTGGGACAGGTCATTTCACTGCTCAGCACGGTGCGCGACTTTCCATCCCTCACAAACGCGGAACCGTTGCCGACCTGAAGCGCTGTCCGCACCAACTCAGCTAAGTCGCCCGGTTTCGCCGTACGCAAATTTGCGATGACCACTTCGATAGAGTGTTCTCGGAACCGCTCCAGAGCCGGAAAATTAGCCACCGACGAGAGTTTGCCGTCGACGATCAGCTCTTGATATCCCTCTCGAGCCGCCCAGGCCGCTACTTCCTTATGGTAGCCCTTGCGGGCTTTCACTACCGGCGCCAACAAACGTTGACCGCCTTTCTGTACCAGGGTCCGGACCTGCCGGATGATAGCCGAGACACTTTGCTTAGCCACCGGTACCTGGCAACGCGGGCAATATTGAGTTCCCAGTTTAGCGAATAGTAACCTTAAAAAATGATAAACCTCGGTTACGGTTGCCACTGTCGATTTGCCGCCACCTTGAGTCAGACGTTGCTCGATGGCCACGCTGGGAGGCAGACCTTCTACGTGGTCAACGTCCGGGCGCTCCAATTGCTCAACGAATTGGCGCGCATAGGTTGACATGCTGTCCAGGAACCGCCGCTGGCCTTCGGCGAATAAGATATCAAATGCGAGGCTGGATTTGCCTGATCCGCTTAGCCCGGTTACCACCACCATCTTTTCTCGGGGCAACGTCAATGACAGGTTCTTAAGATTATGATGGCGAGCTCCAACGATCGAAATCCCATTTTGGGCGTCCCTTGCATGAGAGGCTGACGGTTGGGACTCCAGTTCCTGAACGACAGGTGTTCGCCACCCCCTTGATTTGTCACCCTTCCGGGCCAGTCGTTCCCGCAGGAAGCGTCCGGTCTCAGAGCCTGGCGCCTTTGCCACCTGTTCCGGTGTCCCTTCCGCGACTACTTGTCCGCCCTTAATGCCGGCTTCCGGACCAAGATCGATGATGTAGTCGGCCGCTTGAATAACATCAAGGTTATGTTCGACCACCAGGATGCTGTTCCCTGCATCGGCCAGCTCATGAAACAGCTGTAACAAGGGTGGGATATCATCGAAGTGAAGTCCGGTAGTCGGCTCATCAAAGATCAGAAGATAACGCAACTTCGATCGATGATTCTCTGTCAGATGGCCGACCAACTTGAGCCGCTGCGATTCGCCTCCGGATAGCACATTGACCGGTTGCCCCAGGCGCAAATAACCTAAGCCGACTTTCTCCAACAGGAGGAGGGGCCGCACCAAATCCGGCGAGGCGAATTTTTGACTCAAAAACGCGATTGCGTCGGTGATGGTTAACTCCAACACCTCATAAATCGATTTTCCATCTAGCTTTAAGTCGAGGATGTGTGGCTGATACCGTTTTCCTTCGCATTCCGCGCAACGCACATATTGGTCGCTGAGAAATTGCATCTCCACCTTTTCGTATCCCAAACCGTTGCATCTTTCGCAGCGGCCGTTCCCGGAGTTGAACGAAAAAGAACCGCTGGTTAGTCCGGCAGATTTGGCTGCCGGCAGGCCTGCAAAGAGATCCCGGATCTTGTCGAATATGCCAACGTAGACAGCTGGAGTAGATCGCGGAGAACGGGCTAAAGGCGATTGGTCGACCAGTACAACGTCGTCAACCTGATGTGCGCCCACGATCCGTGAACAGAGGCCGGGAGCTTCCTCTCCGGGCTTTCCCTTCAGGGCCAGCATGTTTTCGTAGAGCACCTGCTGGACGAGCGTACTTTTTCCCGACCCGGAAACTCCGGTAACGCAGCAAAAGACCCCGAGCGGAAACCTTACGGTAATTTCCTTCAGGTTATTCTCGCGAGCATCAACGACCTCAATGAACCGCCTCGGTTGGCGTCGCTTCTCCGGCATGGGGATAGATTTCTTGCCGGTCAGATATGCCGCGGTCAACGAATCGGGTAGCGCAAGCTCGATATCATCTAGAGGCCCCTGGAACACCAAGCGTCCGCCTTTCGAGCCGCGTCCCGGGCCGATCTCGATAATAGAGTCGGCAGCCTGAATTACGGCTTCCTCATGCTCAACCACGACCAGAGTATTACCTTTGTCTCGCAACCCGGACAGAACCCTGACAAGACGATGAATATCGCGAGGATGTAGACCGATACTTGGCTCGTCTAACACGAATAAGGTGTTCACCAGCGATGCACCCAGACAGGTCGTGAGGTTCACTCGCTGGAGTTCGCCCCCAGAAAGCGAACGAGTCGATCGATCGAGGGTCAAATAGCTTAACCCAACTTCAATCAGGTAGTTCACCCTCGAGACAACCTGCTCCAACAGGATCTCCGACGTATGCTCCGAGGAGACCGACTTTAGCTGGACCATCACACCGCTTAATTCATCGAGAGGCAACTGCTGTAATCCCGGCAGGGTGTAACGCTTGTCCCCGACTACCACCTTGAAATTCAGAGTCTCGGGCTTAAACCGTGTACCCTGGCAGGTGCGGCACAAGGTGTAGCTGCGATACCGGCTTAAAAACACCCGGACGTGCATCTTGTAAGACCGGGATTCCATCCAATCGAAGAACCCGCGGACACCGTACCAGCCGCCGCTTTCCCAAATTTCTTCTGCGGTCTGATCGGGGCGCGTATCGCCCTCGATCACCCAGTCTTGATCCGCTTTGGGCAATTCCTCGAACGGGACATGAATATCGACTTCCCTTCGCGCCGCACTCTTGAGCAAGTCGCGCTGGCATTCCTTCATACTGCCAGTTTGAAACGGCTTGACCACCCCATCGGCCAAGCTCAGACGCCGATCCGGCATCGCTCGGTTCAAATCGATCCCAATCGTGCGCCCAAATCCGCGGCAATCCGGGCAAGCGCCCAGTGGATTGTTGAATGAGAATAAGCCAGGAGACGGAGCGCGAATGTCGAGGTCGCAATACGGGCAGTGCCACCCAGTCGAAAACTTGTATTCTGAGGGACCACCCGTGGAGCGTTGCCTCGCTTGCGAGGCCGATTCGGTCGGAACCGTGGAACCTGCCTTACTCCCAACTCCCTCCAACTCGACCACGCTAACGCGACCCTTGCCGTATTTTAGTCCTTGTTCGATCGCCTCGGTTAAACGGGCGGAAGGCTTAGCATCGACTATCAGACGATCTTGGATAACCGGCACGATCGCCGGAACCCGGTCGATCGAGAGCGTTTCGTCTGTGCGTAGCACTTTCCGGTCAAGCCAAACCCGGAGGAATCCTTGCTGATTGAGGAAGGAAAAGAAATCAGCCGGCGGCGTGCCAGGAGGAGCGGCAACGCCGAAACAGATAAGGACGCTTTTGCCGGCGAGCTCATCCGCTACTTTTCGGCTGATGCTCTCGGCGGTCTCGAGAACGATCTCGCGACCACATTCCGGACAGAAAGCGCGCGCGATTCGCGGCATCAGCAATTTCAGATAGTCATTGATCTCGGTGATCGTGCCGACCGTCGAACGAGTCGTGCGAACGCGGTTAGCTTGCTCGATAGCGATGGCAGGCGGGATACCGCGGATCTCATCCACCAAAGGTTTATCCATCCGCTCCAAGAATTGGCGCGTGTAAGGGCTAAACGTCTCGACGTATCGCCGTTGTCCCTCAGCATAAATCGTATCGAAAGCGAGACTCGATTTGCCGCTGCCGCTCGGCCCGGTCACGACATGAAGCCTGTTCAGCTCCAAATCCAGATCGATTCCCTGGAGGTTATTCTGCCGCGCGCCTCGGATCACGATCGCGGAAGAAGAGGCGTTTTTCCCCATAGAAGGATCGGAACGTAGTACGGCCCGGTAGTGCATGCTAGTTTCGTTTGGTAGGGGACGAGCTCCCGTTCGTCCTGTTGGTGGCGCCGGAGCCGTAAAAACTATGCCGGTCTCCTGACAACCCTATGTCAGGAGGATCGGGAAAAAACCTAGCCCGGAAAACCGCGAAGAAAAATCTCACGCAAAGTCGTGAAGAGATGGAAACCAAACAGCGAGACTCCCGAGCCGGAGACTGCTTTCCTAGATCCCTCTGCCGATTTAAAGCCCCCTAGGGTTCGGTTTCCTTGGAGCTGAGGCCCGCAGCCCTAAGCTTCGATCAGACTCCGCTCTGCGAACCCAAGAACGGCGACCACTTGTTCTCGGGTGACTCCGGGGTACCAGTCCAAGAAATCGTTAACCGTCGCGCCATCCTCCAGATTCTCGAACAGCAGCGTGACTGGCACATGAGTGCCCTTGAACCGCCACATACATCTGGACTTGCCGGGTCCGCGCTCCACTACCGGGCATTTGCTCCAGTCAAGCATAGCGGAAATGATAAACCTACCAAGGAAGAATACAAAGGCTGAGTTCGAGGAGTTTAACAATAGGAGCCAGGAGGCACTGATACCGCGGGCAGCATCTGTTGAGAG
>Ga0210396_10001512_pt1 | contig 25010 bp, 21 predicted proteins | sample IncBWH17OmetaG_FD_155466 | JGI IMG/M metagenome (GOLD analysis project Ga0210396, IMG submission 155466) | Forest soil microbial communities from Barre Woods Harvard Forest LTER site, Petersham, Massachusetts, United States - Inc-BW-H-17-O ... | reverse complement strand
GCAACCGCGGGGTTGAAGCGTTCGACATGACCGACCATCAATGTCACGCCGGCACGATGGGCGGCGGCGACGATCTCCTGCCCCTCTTCCACCGAGGATGCAATCGGCTTTTCGACCAGGATATGAATGTTGCGCGCGATGCAGGCCAGCGCGATCTCGTGGTGGAGATGCGTCGGCGCGGCGATGGTGACGGCATCGACGCCCTCGGCGATCAGTTCATCGAGGCTCGCGAACGCACGGCAGCCCACCAGTTCCATTGCGCGCGCACGATGCTCCGGCAACGGATCGACGATCCCGACCAGTGTCGTGTCCGGCAAGCCGGCCAGCACGCGGGCATGATTGCTGCCCATGATGCCGGCCCCGATGACGCCGATGCGAAGCGCGCGTTTTGCCTCGGCTTTCGCACCGGATGCGGAACCTTTGGAAACCATCTAATGCAACCCCAGAATTGATCGGCGCGACAGCCCCAAAGCCCCGCGCCGAGGTCTTCCTAGCACGTCGCCACAGATGTGGCGAATGATCGGATAAGATACCCAAACACGTTTTGATTCAAAGAATTACACGCTCAATTCGTGGCGGAGAATATCGAAAACCGTTAAATTATGCCAGCGAATCCGAAACTGCGCCCCGCACCTTCCGAACCGCTCACGCGCGCTTGTAATCATCCTCGATGCGGATGATGTCATCCTCGCCGAGATAGCTGCCGGTCTGGACCTCGATCAGTTCCAGCAGGATCTTGCCGGGGTTTTCCAGCCGGTGGACCGAGCCGATCGGGATGTAGATCGATTCGTTCTCGTGCACGGTCTTGACGGTTTCGTTGACCGTCACCCGCGCCGCGCCGCGCACCACGATCCAGTGCTCGGAGCGATGGTGATGCTTCTGCAGCGACAGCCGCCCGCCCGGCTTCACCACGATGCGCTTGACCTGGTGACGCTCGCCGATGTCGACCGATTGATAGGAACCCCAGGGCCGATGCACCTTGAGATGATCCTCGGTCACCTGCGGCGCCACGGTCTTGAGCTTCGCCACCAGCCGCTTTAGACCGTTGGCATCCTTCTGGCGCGACACCAGCACCGCGTCCTGCGTCGCCACCACCACCAGATCGTCGACGCCCTCCAGCGCCACCAGCGCCTTGTCGGTCGAGACGTTGCAGTTGCGGGAATCCTCGAACACCGCCTGGCCCTGCGCGGCGTTGCCCTGGCCGTCCTTGTCAGACAATTCCCACACCGCATGCCAGGAACCGACATCGGACCAGCCGCAGGAAACCGGCACTACTGCCGCGCGCGCGGTCTTTTCCATCACCGCATAGTCGATCGAGATCGCCTTGGCCGATCCGAAGGCGTCGGTGTCGAGCGTCACAAAGCCGAGATCGCGTCCGGCCTTGGTGACGGCGTCGCTGACCGCCTGCACGCTCTCGGCATCGACGTTGCGGTATTCATCCAGCAGCACGGCGGCGCGGAACATGAAGTTGCCGCTGTTCCAGAGATAGCCGGCCTCGACATAGTCGGCGGCCGTCGCCGCATCCGGCTTCTCGACGAATTTTGTCACCGCCCGGACATCTCCGGAAACCACCTCGCCCGGGTTGATATAGCCATACTCGGTGGCGGCGCGCTCGGGCGCCACGCCGAAAGTCACGATGCGTCCCGCATCCGCGGCTATCAGTCCCTGCCGGCAGGCCGCGACAAACGCCTCGGTGTCGCGCACGACGTGGTCGGCGGCGAGCGCCAGCACCACGGCTTCATCGCTGCGCATCTGCGCAAAGGCTGCGCCGGCCGCAATCGCCGGGCCGGAATCCCGCCGCATCGGCTCCAGCAGCACATCGGCCTCATGCCCGATCTCGGCCAACTGCTCCAGCACCATGAAGCGATAGGCGGTGTTGGTGATGATGATCGGACGCTCGAACAGCGTCGCATCCGACACCCGCAGGATGGTGTCCTGAAAGGTCGAGCGCGGCCCGAACAAGGGCAGGAACTGCTTCGGACGGACCTCGCGCGAGGCCGGCCACAGCCGTGTCCCGGCGCCGCCGCACATGATCAGGGGAACAATTCTTCGGTTCATCTGCTTCTCACACCTTGTAATGGTCGCATTATCCGACAAAATTAACTGCACAAGACCTTGGCTTGATAACATATCCCTGCATAAATTTAATAGGCCCGCGGAGACCCTGCGGTTAATCTACCAACAAGAGCTGACGCTGGTTTGATTGAGCAAGTATGATCGATCCAAGACATCTTTGCTCATCACTAAAAAACCCTTTTTCGTTCGTTGGGATGTAATGCAATATTTGTCGAATGGATGGCTTCAAAATCACCCCCTGTCATTCCAGTGTGAGAACCGTGCCGGAAGTGGCTTTGCGGGCTTCGATGGCTGAGCGACCTACCGTTCTCATCAATCATTTGATGGAGCCGCCTGGGCGGATCAGCGGCATTACGCGGTATCTGTTCTCGCTTTTGGAGCAGTTGGTCAAACACCAGAATTTCCAGTACGTGCTGGCAACGACCTGGTCTGCCGAACAGTTACCTGTTGCATTGACGCATTCCGATCTGCGCGTCGAGACGCGGCCTTATTACGGCAGCCTGCCTCGTAATGTGATGATGCAAATGGTGACGGTCCGCCGGCTCATGCAGGAGATTAATGCAGTCGCCGAATTTAATTGCAATCCAGTGGGATGTTTTTGGCCAAATTGGCCAAGGGTAATCACCGTTCACGATCTCTATTTTGATGTGGTGCCAAAATATTATCGCCGGCGCCATCGGCTGTGGTGGAAAATGTTCTTCCCATTGGCGCTCCGCTCGGCTGCAAGCGTCATATGCGTCTCCAAGTCCACCCAGGAAGATCTGCATGAGCACTATCCGCGGCAGCTCGGCAAGACCGCCGTCGTCTGCGAAGCAAGCACTCTTCACATATCCGGCCAACGGGTCGGGGTCCCCGGCATCGCAAACGACGCCCAATACGCTATTGTTGTAGGAAACATCTCTCCAAACAAAAATCCCGCGTGTCTTGCTTCCGCGCTCAGCATATTGGAGAAACGGGGGCGCCCCCTTACAGTGCTCCATGTCGGACGCGACGAGGCGGGACTGCTCGCGAAAAGCGTTTCGGACGCAAGGTTGGCACATCCGATCAGAAGCCTCGGCTCGCTGTCGGACGATGCTCTCGTTACGGCCTATAGCCGGGCTATGTTTATGATTACACCCTCGACTCACGAAGGGTTTTGTCTGCCGATCCTGGAGGCGCAAAGCTGCGGAACCCCGATCGTCTGTTCGGACATTCCGGTTTTGCGGGAAGTCGCCGGGGACGCCGCCGTCTTTTTCGATCCTGCCAATCCTGAAATGCTTGCTGATTCGATCGAGCAGGTTTCCAGCCAGCCAAACCTGCGCCGCCAATTATCAGAGGCGGGACTAAAAAATGCAGCTCAATTTTCATGGGCCCGCGCAGCGATCGAAACCGAAGCGGTGTTGAAGTCCGCGCTCGGCGATTTGAAGTAAGTCTTCCCGTTAGAATTTCTCACCTCGCCGCATCCCATTTCATCACCGGCCCAGACACAGCGCTGCTTCCATGCCCCCGGACGAAGCCATCACTTCATCTTCGGTCTGCCGCAACGGCCTGGCGTATCATCTTCGAAAAAATCAGCCCGACCGCCCGGGTGTTGTGACTTTGGTACCAATCGAAGGCAGACCGTCCAACGCGTTCGGCCACCGCTACAATTTCAGCGCCTGCTTCCCTGGCCTGACGCCAATTCAAATATTGCTTGCCTGACTCAAGACCATCTCGTCCGTTGGCTGATGATTTCAAGTTGATCGTACAGACCCCATGGGAAGCATAGGCGTTGAACACGCCCGACTTTGCAAAAACATCACCGTCATAACTTGCAAATCCAAGGAGCGAACGTGCCAATACTCGCGAAACCACGCCGTCATCCAACCGACCCCTGCTAATGACGATTTTGTGAAGCTCATCCGGAATCGCGAATGTCGGATCGCCGATATCGATGATGCGGCGAATACCCAGCGCTGCCATATCGGCAGTCTTCGACGCCAGCGCCTCATAAGTTCTCCGCCGCCCCAAGGATAAACCGAATACAACAGCGAGGTCTGTTTCCTTGCTTTCGAGCTGCTCGAGTTCGCCGATGTTGGAAAAGACCGGCAGAGAGCAGCCAGGCTTGCCCGGCCCCCACGATTGAAGTTTCTCAAGCCGCCGCTGGGCGTTAGTGACGTACACGTCCGAGATTTCAAACAGCCGGCGCATAACTCGATATTGAGAATACCAACGGATCAAAGTCTTTTTCCAAAGCACCGGCCTTTGCCACAACTCGTGGAATACAGAAATAATTTTTGTGTGAGTTGTTCTCTTATACTCTTCCAGGCCGCTAACCAACCAAGCCGGTGCACCTTTGTCCTCGTAACCATACCCTGACATGTGAACAATCAACACGTCGACCTTTATCGACGCGAGTAACCTGACCAATCCCGCCGGGTCACTTTCGTTCAACTGAAGGACATTAAATGCCTCCCGGCCGTCCGTTCCGCCGTGTTTTTGATTGCGATGACGGTGGCCCGCAACAATGAACGTGGTGTCAATATCGGATCGCGTCAGTTCCGATGCGAGCCGAAAGGCATAATCACCCAGGCCATCCTGGCCCGGCAGAAAACTCGGCACCATCTGTCCAATATGCAGTTTCATGGCTTCCATTTCTGGCAAGAGATAAAGCATCTATTTCAAGCCGTCTCTCAAAAACAACGCCATGTGCAACTGGATTTGAGTTGCAGTGAGTGCCGAACGGCAATCACGGAAGGCCATAGGTTGCGGCCGCACAGCGACCCCAAGTGAGTTCACGCGCGAGCTTTCGGGCCGCAGTCCCCAGTTGCTGCTGCCAGTCGGGGTTCAAGCATAGCGCAGAAATCGCCTCGCTCGTCTTTACCGGATCGATAGCTGGCACCAAGACACCCGAAATCCCGTCGCGGACCACCTCCGGAACGCCGCCGGTGGCGCTCGCAATGGCTGGCAGCCCCTGGGCACCCGCCTCGAGCAATACCAGTCCAAAGCCTTCCACCCTGCCCGATCGATCGGGGCCGCCGACAAGACAAAAAATATCGCTTGCTGCGTAGACGTCACGAACCAGTTCATCCGATCCCTCGCCCAAAAGTCGAACATCAAGTCCGCTGCGCGCCTTGGCTTCACGGATTCTGTCAGTGAAACTGGTGTCGTAGGCAGGTCCAATAACAAGATAACAGCAGCGGCCGGCAATATCCTGAGGCAAGAGCCTGAGCGCCTCAATCACGATCAATTGACCTTTTCTCTCCGTGAGGCGTCCCACCGTCAGAAGTACCATTGCATCTTTGGGTATGCCAAGCTCATCACGGGTTAACTCACGAGCACGCGCGGCTTCACCCCAGAACGAAGAAACCCCCAGGGGCTCTGCGACGACATTTTCGGGTAACCGGACGTGAAAGCGTTCGAACAGGAGCCGGCGTGTAAACTCGCTGTTGGTTACGATTTTCGCCCAGCCGTCAAAGAGTTTGAGAAGATTAACAATTGAACGCTTGTAGCTATTTGCAAGTTCATTGATTTCCGTGCCGTGCAGGGTAATCACACATTTAGCGCCGTGGGAGGGTGACGCCAGCCTGAGCGGAATAAAAAATGGCCAATCGACCGCGTGGATGATTTCATATTTCTGATTTGAAAGTAAACGTCGAACCAGGCGAATCTTGGCGAGAAGATCGCGGGCCCGATGTCTGCCGCCTGCAAATCGAACGATCCTGAATCGCGATAAACGGTCGTCCGCTTTTTGTCCGTAGTCCGGCGCAACAACCGTTACCTCGGCGCCAAGATCGGTAGCGGCTCCTGCCAACTCCCGGGCGTAGGTACCAATGCCGCCCACAACCGGCAGGTATTCGCTCGTTAAGATCAGAATCCGGGTTGCCATTCGGCCTCCCAAGGAGCGTTGCTCCTGGCGGCGCATGCGACAAATGGAGTGTTCAAGACACAGCCTTTAGCAGTTCGCAGAAATAGCTCCGAAGCATGGCCGGGGCCTCCAGGCGGGACTTTCGGACATGCTGGCATGAACTGCAACGAACAAATCTACGGCTGCGAATTATCCGCGGCCTCAATTTCCAGCTTGGGGGGACTCTTCGTCTGCCGGCCGGCGATGGTATCATCGCCTGCGGGAAGAGCGGCCAATTCGGCTGAACCCTTCACGTCGTACCGTCGCTGATCTATTTGGACCTCGTTTCCGGCCACGGTTACATTTACGTGCTTCTCGGCCAGTGATTTATGCTGCGCGAAGTGTCCCGCCAATTGTGTCTCTACCGAAAATCTATCAATTTTCTGACGGACAGAGCTGGGATTTATCTGTCCCTGCTGAATTTCCAGCCACACGCGAGTAAGGCGATCGGCCAGCAGCGAGACAAGAGCCGGCTCGTCAGCAATACGCTCTACCATATAGCCGCTGATACCCTCATCGATGACCGCATCGAATTGAGGTAACCGGATTGCGACCACCGGCCGTCCCACGGAAAGCATCTCCAAAAGATAGCATGGCATCCCTTCGAAGAAGGAAGTCAGAAATCCGGCATGACATCGCGCTGCAATCCCGGCCACCTCGACGGGTTTGCAAAATCCGTGTCGTATCATGAATTCGTCGATCAGTTTGGATTCGGCGTAGCGATACGGATCGCTTGTCCCGACATAGTGAAATTCAAAGGCTCCATTAAGCCGGCGATGAACCTCGTGAAAGACCTTGAACATCGTCGGCGGATCTTTGAACTCGTCCAGTCGCCCGGCGAACATAACGCGAAAGACTCCGTCGCTCACGTCGAAATCAGCCAGCCGAAATGTCACGGCGTCAACGCTAACAGGCATATTGACGATACGATCGTCCCCTGGCCCGAGCTTTCCCTCGAGCCGGCGCGCAATGTTCGGATTGACGCAAACAATCTTGCTAGCAAGACGGATTGCGATCTCCTCGTTCATGCGATGAATGTACCAATATTTTTTAATGAGCGAATCCATTTTGTCCGCTTTTGAACCTTCCCCGTGAATGACCTGGATCGCGGGCTTTCCAAGCAGCAGCGGAAGCGTTGCAAATTCGAAACGTTGCAGTTCGATGCTCGTAGGCCTCTTTCCGATCGCTCGCCGTATGCTGCGAAAGTATCGGACCAGTCCAACGCCAAATTGAAATGTAATGGACTGATTGACGGATTTCGCTGCGCCGTGAACCTTGTCCTCAGGGAAAAAACTCACCGGAAGAAAGTCAAATTTCCGGCCATCAATTTCCGCCGGCGTCACCGCGCCAAGCTGGCAATCGCCTCGACTGTCGACACCGACGAACAGCAATCGCCAACCGGGGGGTGCGTATCTCAACATCAGCCGGAGATGGGTCTCAATGCCGCCAACCTTGGACCCTCGCGGATCCATTGGATGAACCAGGCAAATGTTATGTATCCCGTCCCGGATGCCCACACGCGCCTCATGGATCTCGCGATGATATTCGTAGACCCTTCCCAACAGCTTTTGGGGCGTGAACTCCACCATCTTCTGGTTCACTGCATTCGGATCGATCTTCCCTTCCAGCATTGCATTTCGCAGCGTCACAAAGCGATCTACCAGAGCTTCAATCTGTCGAGGTTCATCTGCTATCCGGGCAACCAGATAGCCGCTGACGCCGTCTTCGATCACCGTCTCGAGTTGGGGCAGATGCACAGATACGACCGGACGTCCCGAACATAAAGTCTCCAGGACAAACCGGGGCATCCCCTCAAATTCCGAGGTCAGTATGCCTGCGTCTATCTGCGCGTGAATCTCGGCGATTCCGGCGGCATCCTGATATCCATGCATCACCGTGATGTCACGAATATTTCCAAATTCAGGAAAGCGCTCGGGATCACTCGCCCCCACATAGTGAAACTGAACCGCGCCCCCGAGCTTCTTGCGCAATTGATCTATAGTTTTGAACATCAGCGAAGGGACTTTAAAATAATCCAGCCTTCCACAGAATATAATCCGGAATACACCGTCGCTCTCGCGAAGGCTCTGCGGCTTGTAGAATTGTGTGTTCGCCCACGTGGTCAATGTTTCAACCTTACCCCGAAACTTAGGATAGTCGACACGAACGCGTTCCCTAATGTTCGGATTGACACACAGGAACTTATCGGCATGCGAGACCGCAAAGCGTTCGTTCAAGCGCTGTACGAACCAGTATTTGCGAAGCAATGAGTCCATTTTTTGGTGCGGTGCACCTTCTCCATGCAGCATCTGGATGAAGGGTACACCCCACACCCATGGAAACATCGCGAACTCCATTCGGCGAAGTTCAACAGTCCACATGCCGGCATGCAAGAGCCCTCGGATCAACACAAAATATCTTAAAAGCGCCCAATAGAATCGGAATGTGATGGATGCGTGAAGCGCCTTCGCAGCCTCATGCATCTCGTTTTCGGGATAGTAGAGAATCGGCATGAATTTGTAGGAACGGCCTCGAAATGTTAGATCGACGACCTTCCCCAGTTCCAGATCGCCTGTTCCATCCACCCCCACGACGAGAAGGTTGAAATCTTCCGGATGGAACGTAATGAAATCTCGCGTGTAGGTTTCGAGCCCACCAACCTTTTTGCCGCGTGGATCGAACGGATGAATCAAACAAACGTGATACGTCAATTTTCAATTCCTTCGATACTTTTCCGTCTATCCCGTCGCAAGTGACCGGCGGTTGATTGTTGACCGCATCAGCAACGCAACTAGCAACATTGCACAACGTAAATATCGAACTCCCAGCCGTCGCGGATTCAACATCAAACGCCAGGCCCATTCGAGATAGATGCGGCGCATCAAGGGCGGACAGCGACTCTGGGTTCCGGCAATAAAATCGAGTCCCCCTCCAATCGCAACGAACGCAATGTTGCGCGTCTCATCAATCGCGCGCGCTGCAAAGATTTCTTGCCGTGGCGCGCCCATCGCGACAAAGCAAATTCGGGCGCCCGACTCGCGGATAATTTCAATTGCATCATCGGCAGCTTTTGACTGGCTGTCGAAATTTCTCGGAGGAGCAAACACGCCGCAAATCTCCAGACCCGGGCAGGACGAGACCATCTGCTTCGCACTGAGGCACAGAGCCCGGAACGTCGTTCCGATCAGAAAAACCGGAGCCTTCTGCGCGGACGCCCTCTCACAAAGCGGCATCACGAGATCGGAGCCAGGAGCCCTTTTGATCACGACACCATCAAGCCGAGCCAAAGCGGCGATTGGAAAGCCATCAGCACTCGCAATTTCGGCCCTCTGGTAAGCTTTGAGGAAATCCGGGTCTTGTCGCCGCTTCACAAGATGATCAAGGTTGAGCGTGCAAACCAGGAATGAATCTGGATGAGTCAACCGCTGCATGATTTGATCGATCGTATCGGAAATGCCCGACACGTTGACCGCTTGACCATCAATTACCGCCAAAGCAGGCGGCGCGCTGGCCTCCGAGCGCAATTCGTCCGGCGCTGTCACGTCGTTGTGTCCAGCCTTTGCAGATTGGTTAGCGATTTTCATGTGGTCACCTAGCTGTCCGCCCCCGGCCCAACACCATGACCCCGAACGAACGGGGCCGTCTGAAACGCCGCGCGGTCGCGGCTCAAAATCAGAGATTCAAAGAAGGCCAAAACGTTTTGCCTATCCCTCTCCGCCACGCGGCCCCAGCGCTCAATATTGGAAACCGAAGCGGAAGCATGCCGCGTCCGCCAATCTGATCTCGTCAGCGCTTGCGCAATAAGGCCGGCCGAGCGTTCGGGCATGCCAGGCTCGATGAATATCCCGGATGAACTCAATACCTCGCGAAATACCGAGTCATCCGGAGCAGCCACCGCGAGGCCCCCGTATTGCATCTCCAGAAGAGGAAGGCAGAGCCCCTCCTCGTAAGAAGTGCAGAGGTAGATATCCGACGCGTTGATAATCTCTCGCGCTTCAGCGTCGGTCAGGAAGCCATGAAGTACGACGTTCGGTCGACCGGAAAGTGTTTTGCCGTCATTGCCCCACCCGGTTCGACCAATGATGTGCAACTCCACGGCACACCCGAGTTGTTCAGCCAGCGCCGCACATATGTCCGCGGCAGCCACGAAATTTTTCCTTGGTTCAATAGTGCCGAGCGCCACTACTTTCAACTTGTCCGGGCGAGACGGGCGCCGGGAGCGGTCGCCTATTTCCAGGTTGAAAACGTTATGCGCTTTTGGTCGATACGGAATCACCAACGCATCGGGATTGCAAAGGCGCTTCAGCTTCCTTGCCGTGTCTTCGGAATTGGTGAGAAAATATTTGAATCGCCTGATCGCGATCGCAAATGTCGGCGCCATGTAGTACTTGGCGGCAGCGTTCAGATGCTCACGTCGGGTGAGGAGGAAGAGGTCGTGGACGTAAAGGACAGACCGCTCCGGTATCACGGCGAAAAATGGAGACGGAGGATATCCGGGAAATACGAATACATCGCCCCGATTTTGTATCGCGCATAGAGGAAGTCTGAGCATTTGGGCCGCAACGATGCCGAAACGTCCGGCGCCCGCGAGAAATGTCTCCAATTTCAGGGGCGCCAACGCCCGGGCACCAAACAGTTCAGCCGTTACACGCTCGATCCCGCTGGCCCGACGCCCCATGTGAGAATGGTCCACCCAAATCCGCGCTTTTTGGACAGAGGCACTCTTGACCGGCATTACTCCGCTGTTCACTCGCAAGTCCGCCATTTCCAGAAACGCGTCGGCATTTATCACCCTCGTCGGTCGGAATAAATATACCAGATTTAATCAACGACGACATGACAAAAAACAAATATTAAATACAGGCCTCCAATTTTTGTTTTAATGATAATGGACGATAAGGCGCCATAAAATCCGCCAAATAATGTCCCCTGAATCTGTCAATTAAATGTGCCGGGATCGGCTTTTTTACTTTAATTCAGCCGCCCGGATTGAGCGCAAACAATGGGGGCCCCGGTCAATCTGAAATGGCCCTAAAAGCGGCGCCCTTGGAATGCACGCACAGGGAAACGGCAAGGCGTAAGGATTTCTGGATGGCAATTTTTGCGGCAAACCGGGTTACCGCAGGACCGTATCGGGCCACCTATCTTGCGGTGGTTTCCGCGACCCTGCTGCTATCTGAAGGCAGCAGCGCATCTGCGCAAAGCTTGAACCCATTCGGGACGCAATCCGCACCGATCGTCGGTCAAACCAGCGGAATAACCCCTCTCCCTACCCTGCCGAATTTCGGCGGCAACTTGGTGGGCACTCCTGAACGCCATTACACGCCGACGAAGGCTCCCTGTATAAAGGTGACACCGGAAGCAGCCCCGCAAAAGGTAAATCCGCGAATCTACGACAACTTCTTGATCATCACCAACGATTGTGGCCAGACCATCGGCCTTCAGGCATGTTACTATCAGAAGAAGGGATGTTTGGACGTCGAGATCCGAGGCTACGCCCGAAAGGAAGTCATTCTTGGGATACAGTTTGACGGCAAGGAATTCCGTTATGAGTATCGGGAAAATTTCAACTAAGCTCAAATCGTACTTTGCCCGCTTCGAATGAAACCGTTATCTGTGCGCTCAGAGGTCGTTCTTCTGCCGAGATGAGGAGTGCGCCCGAGCCGATCGCCGCAGTGTCGAGGCAAGAAGCTGATGAGCTTCAATGCCCGGCTAATCGACGTAGCCGTATCGGGTATAGTACCGGTTATAATAGTAGCTTCCTCGATGCGGTTCGTAGCGTCGCATGGCGCTAATGTCGGCTTTATTGAGCACGACCCCCATCAACTGATGATATATTTCGGGCGCGTCACGAAGCACGTGCTCGACCACGTCGATTTTGGTCTTCCCCCATTCGACCACAAAGATGTAGGAGTCGACAATCTTTCTGGTCGCCCTCACATCGACAATCGGAGCCAGGGGCGACAAATCGATCACCACCCGATCGTATTTTTTCCGCAGATCTTGAAGCAGCTTTTCCATCGCGGCCGAGCCCAGAATTTCGCTGCTGTGAGCAACTCTCGCGTCGACGACGGTCGGTAAAAACGTCAGGTTCGTGTTCGGATCCGTCCAAACGACCTCATCTAGAGGTGCCCTGCCCAGAAGGAGATCAATTAGACCCAAATTGGCGGAGGGAGCGAGCCGTCCGGTCAGGGATGGATTGCGCAGGTCGCCGTCAATCAAGATCGTTCGCACGCCTGAATGCGCCAGAAGCTGGGAGAAGGATGTTGCAATTGTGGACTTGCCTTCGTTCGGCAGAGCCGAAGTGACCGCAATGACCTTGTTTAAATCATTGAGGTTATGCAGATCGGCAGCCATGTTGATCGACCGCACGGCTTCCGCGTAACGCGAGAACGGAAAATCCAGAAGATGGGTCTCAAGCCCCTTTGTATAAGAAATTATTCTCTGCGTCGGCGCTCCCCTTCGATCGCCCGCGACTGGAGGAACGTTCGACATCGCCATCGCCAACTGCGCCACGGGATCGGAACGGTTTGGAGCCGTTGAAGATAAACCGTCTTTCGATCGGAACGCGCCCCTTATCGAGAGCGGCAAGATTTGTCCGCCTGCCGCTTGGGTTGCAGAACTACTCTTGTTTTCGCGGTCAAGATCCACGCCCGGAACAAGTGCGATGCAATTGACCTTCAGCACGCTCTCAACTTGAGCCGCCGTTCGGAATACCCGGTCAGCGGCGTCGCGCAATAATCCAGCCAAAAGCGCTATTACGCCTCCACCTAGAACCGCCAAAAGGAAAACGAGGGAAAACTTCGGATAGCTGCTTCCCGATGGCGGCGTTGCCTTGGTGATCAATCGGGCTTCCGTCATCGGAAACGATTGTTGCTGCACCGAGACCATGAACAGCTGCAGGAAATTGTCAGCCAGGGAGCGATAACTCTGAGCATTGCTTTCGAGTTCGTGGAGAACAATCTGCGCCTGGCCGGTATCATTCGACTGGGTGATCGAATCATTCAGATTTTTCTGAAGTGTTTCTTCGCGAGTTTTGGCAATTTCGACATCGCTCTTGTAGGTTTCGGCTGTCCGCCGCAATTCTGCGTTGATCGAACGACGAATTTCTCTCATCTGGTTTCGCAGATTAACGACTGCAAGATGTTCTGAACCGTATCTGGCTGACCAATCGGACTCGCGAGCGGCGAGATCCAGATACTGGGACCGCAGCTTCGTAACGACCTGGTTTTGCAGGGAGTCGGCCACGGTCGCAATGTCATTGAACGAAGCCCCGCTGTCTTCGTTCTGCAAAATGGAGCTAATCCGGTCATAACGTGCCTGCGCCTCTGCCTTTTGGGCGCGTGCAATGCTGAGCGCGCTATTGATCTCGGCCAGTTGCTGTTCGTTCAGGAGGCGTCCTCCCGCATCCACGATATTGTTTTTCGCCTTATAGTCGGCCACGGCCCGCTCGGCCGTCGACGCCTGGGTTCTAAGTTCCTTGATCCTGTCTTGCAGCCAGGAAGCGGCGCGGCGCGAGGCCTGGTATTTTGCCTCGAGAGAATCATCGATATAGGCCTCGGCGACGGCATTGGCGATCCGCGCGGCTCGCTGGGGATCGGTCGACTGATAACTGATTTCGATCACATAGGTCAGGCCTACGCGTTTGATCCTCAATCCGCTTTGAAATTTACCGAGCGCACCTCTGAGCAATTGAAATTCCGTCGGTGGCTCGCGAGAGCCTGTTCCGGGCAATAATTGCATCAGGCTGTCGAGCATTCCAACCGATGGCTTAAATTCTGGCTCATCGGTCAGATGAAGATCCTTGATCACGGAAAGCGCGACAGTTTCCGATTTCAGGATTTCGACCTGACTATCGACGGCAGTCGAATCCACCGGCAGCTCAAGACCGAGGGGGGATTGCTGTTGCAGCAACTGAGCCTTGTGACTGTCCAGAATGAGCAGCGCCGCTCCGGTAAATCGGGGTGGAGTCGTGTAATAGAAAACGATCCCCAAAGCCACAGTCATCAAGATTGTAAACAGCATCAGTGGAAACTGACGGGTCACAAAGGCGGTAACGGTTCGCACCAATTCGCTGCCAGAAATGAATTCTTCGGGCTGATCAGGCTCTCGCTGAAATTTTTTATCGGTCTGAAGCATTATTTTGTCATCCGCGTCAGCCGCGTTCTCCAGGATCGCTGTTTGTCCGATCCTTTGGAATACACGAGAATTGTGTTGGAAGATGTCAATCCAGAGTTATGGACTCACACACTGGTTGCCGCAGAAGCATTGCTATTCGTTGTGGCGGTAATGGGGGCGGTTGCCGAAGTACTGCCGGCTCCGAAGGCCGCCCCTGAAAAAGACCGAGTGCGGTATTACTAGTTCCGCTCGAATTAAACGCTTGAAGCAGACCAATAATGGCAAGCAACGTTGACGGATCGGAAGCGGCCAAGCCACGAGTCGCACCGATCAACTCGGCGTTATTGCCGGCAAGACGCTGCGCGAATTGAGCAGGGTCGTTGCCAACATCGGCGGCTTTTTGGGGATCCATTCGCTGACCGGGTCCGCAGCAGGCCGCATCGGCCCCTCCTACAATTATGCAGGAGAGAAGAATTGGCAGCAGCATATAAGCGGATGACGCCCACATGTTTAATTCCTCAGTTTAATAGCCAGACCGGTATTTAACACAACTTTGGCTGATTAGAGAGGGGTTTTCCGAGATATACATTCAGGATAACGGGATTTCAAAACTGGCAGATATTCAGGGAGTCTCGCGGCGTTACCAGCGCAGTCAATTTCAACGATCGATCCTCTCGCAGCGATTGAGCAAGTCCCGCACCAATCCGGGAATTTGCAGCGGGCAACAACCATTGGATGTAGTACGGCAGCAACTGGAACCTGCAGGCGATGAGTCGCACAGACCGGATCGGGATCACCCTAGAGGATCACGCCAAAGGGCGGCACAGAAAACGCAGGACACCGCGACGGTTCTGAGTACGAGATACTCGCCGTCATTGCACATTCCGACGACGATGCCGCTCGTCAGGGCCAAAACGCGACCCGGGGGGCACCAGGCGCAGCAAGCGGCTGATTGACTGAGACGCTCAATCAGGCCAAGGCCGCAGCAGGATCTCGTTGTCCCACATCCGGAGCGTGACCCGAACGCGATCCGTCGGTCAGCATCACTCGTGTGACTGGATTCTCACGATCTGCGCATTGCTCGCTGTGACGACGCCATTGTTGGCGGTGGCAACGATCAGGTTAATGAACTGCAGGAATTTCGCAGTATCAACCGTCGCAGCATTGGCCGCAAACAGCACGTCCTTGTCTCGCATTTCGAATTTGGTCGCCAGAAAATATCCCGCAGGATCACGGAAGTTCACATTGTAGACCACCGGGACCATGGGTCCGTCGAATTTCGAGCAATCCACGCCAAGACGCTCGGCCAGTTCGCGCGGCTCGCGGCGATAGACATAAACACCGGCCGGCTCCGCCTGGGCGTCGAGCAGCCCACCCGCTATCGCCATGGCCTGCGTCAGGGATATCTTCCACATATTGAACGGAAACTGTCCCTGTTGTCCCGACGCACCGAATGCCAGGAATACTTGAGGCTCCTGATAAACATAGACAGTGTCTTCCGGGTGAACCCACACATTGTTGTCAGGCTGATAGACAAGTGCGCCGAAAGGCACCGTCGCGCGCTTGCCCTTGCGTTCCAGCGTGACCCAGGTGTCATAGCCCTGACCTTTTGGTCCTCCCGCCCGGCTGATGACGTCGAGAATTCGTTCGCCTGCGTAATTTGCCTGGAGCCGGCCGGGGTTGTTGACTTCTCCCAACACACTGATGAGGGAGGTGTTCTGTGTGACAAGCGCGACGATGACTTGCGGCTCGATCGCGCGGTTTCCGATCGCTTTGACGATGTTCTGCTGGATTTCTGCTGGCGTACGTCCTGCGGCCTTTACGGCGCCGGCATACGGCACCGTAATATTGCCCGATGTATCGACGTTCTGGTTCGGCAGTTGCACAAAATTGCCGGGTCTTACCCCTGCTTCAGCAGGAATGAACAACCCGCCTGGGGCCGCTTCAAAGATCGTGACAGAGACAACGTCACCGATCCCGAATTTGATACTTTGCGGTCGAGACTTGTCCGGGAATGTTCCGGCGATCGCACCCGGACCGTATTCCTTTAATATTTGCAGGGCGGGCGCAGTGAGTTTAACGAGACCATATTGAGGGCCTGACGCGGTCTCACCGGATTTAACGGAAAAATCCTGCGGACCCGAACTCGGCATAAACGAACAACCCGCTGAGCTCAACGAGATTGCCGTCAAAACTCCAACTAAAACGAAACCACGCCCCACAAACTCAGTCCCCATTACACGACTCGGAAATTGATTTAAAATCTAAATCGAGTCAACGCGCCTCGGCCCCGCGAATACGATCCCAGCCAGTTGTTGCGGCGTGGCTACAGTTCACGCCCACACTATAGGCCAGAGAATTAAATAATATTAATATGCATTACGCCTCCGCATCAGTTCGAAGCACGTCCGGGCAATGATCTTGAAATCGAGCGCCAAACTCCAATTGTTGATGTACCAAAGATCGCAATCGACCCTTCCCTTCATCTGCTCCACTCGCGCGGTCTCCCCCCGGTAGCCTTGGACCTGGGCCCATCCGGTAATTCCAGGTTTCACATGATGGCGAAACGCATAGTCCGAGAGCAGGTTGCCGAAATGGCTATCATGGGCCAGGGCATGAGGACGCGGGCCAACCAGAGACATATCGCCCAGGAGAACATTGAAAAGCTGGGGCAATTCATCGATGCTGGTCTTCCTCAATATCCTGCCGATAGGCGTAACACGCGGGTCCGCTTGCTTGGCCTGCTGTAAATCCATGCCGTCTTCCATCACAGTCATGGTTCGGAATTTGAAGATCACGAACGGCTGGGTATTGAATCCGTTGCGGTGTTGGCGAAACAGAACGGTCCCAGCGGAGTCGAGTTTGATTGCGACAGCAGTCAAGATCATCAGTGGCGATAGAACCATCAAACCAATGGTGGCCCCAACAACATCGATGCATCGCTTCGCGAATTGCTCCAGCGGCGTAAGTGGTCCGCGCTGCACCTCGATGGACAGCGATTTCTTCAATTTGAAGGACGGGTTGTCGGCCAACGAGCGAATCCGCCGGTCCGGAATCAGCTCAACCGGAAGCGGCGACGCACGAAGGTGGTCGCGCACCAATTCGAGCTTTCGCGTGTCGCTCCACGGCAGCGCTAGGACGATTTCGTCGGCGCAACGTTTACGAGCGATCGCAACCGCGTCCTCCAGCGAGGCTAACTCGGAAACGCCCATCGCGAGATTCTTGTTCTTTTCAAAGCCAAAGGCGACGCGATCGACCTCGCTCAATCCGTATCTCTGCAGGAGTTCGCCCGCGCCAATCCCGGCAAGCTCTTCTTGCGATCCTAGCACGACAACGCGCCGGCCCTGGACCCGCCCCTCCGCGACGGCGCCACTCACCCAGCGCTTCGTAATCGATCGGGAGACAAACAGAAGCACAAGAGCGAGAGATGCGAAGCAGACGATGGAGCCGCGGGAAAAACCCGCTCCCACTTTCATCAAGAAAGCCAGCAAGGTGAGCAGAAGGCTGACCAGCGTCCATTGCGCAAAAATCTGCCTGATTTCCCACCGCGTTGAGAAAACCATCCGCAGATCGTAAAAGCCGACAGACTGGCCGATCAGCACATACAATAGTGCAGCGACAATTCCCGCTCCAAACGACAGATCGGGAAAATCGACATTCTGGTTGACAGAGAATTGGTAACCGATACTGCCGATCAGACTCGATAAAATAATAACCCCCGAATCCGTCAGAGCGAGAAGGTACCGCAGGGCCGCATGGGGAACTCTGAACTTTAAATTGTGCCGACTTGGCCTCGAGTCGACAGCTACACCGGCCTCTTGTCGCGAATGCAACGCCGCTAAATCTACCATGAGCCGACCCGTTTCATACTTCTGCGTCGAGCCCGTAGACGTCGTCGCACCTTGAGGGATCAAGAGCGCCTCCGCATTCCAACATTTTATTGTTAATTTAAATTTGTCTGGAAATTATGCCCTAATAATGATGCGACGCATCATAAATCGGCCATGATGGGAACGGCAATTAATTAATTTAAATTGCCGGTATTTCAGACGAGATGTCAAAACGTTACGGGAATACTACCGGCACCTCCATGGCTCGAATCCGGACGATCGAATTCACAAAAAAGCTTTTAATTCCATGACCCCTGCCAACCTTGCCCCCGCCGTCTTGCTCACGTTCCTGTTTTTCGCGGGACTGCAACCGTCGACTGCTGAATCCCCGAGCTGCGGTGAAAAACTGACGCCCGGTGACCGGCAGCACTGCGAAGAAATGGTCGCGCATCAGGCTCAGGCCGGTACTCATACTTCCCAGCTGCCTGGCGGATGGCGGTTGGTACGGACGCCGGATCCGCGCGGCGGCCCCGACGCTGTTTCGGTTTTACACGCCGCCGATACGGCCAGATCTGACTTAAATCTGGCAGGGCTGACACTTCGTTGCAGCCAGACAAGTGTTGAGACACTCCTCGTCGTGCTCGAACCCTTGGTGCGGGGATCGCAATATGGCGTGCTGGTTAAAAGCGGATCCGCCGAAGCCCGGTTTGAAGCCAGGGCCTTGCAAGGGGGTGAGTTGCTGTTGCTGCCGGCTGGTGCCACGGCTTTGGCCGGGGGGGCATGGCAGCGGGAGCCCGAACTTTCGATCGATATTGCGACCCCCTCCCCGATCCACGGCTATGTGCCCCTTGGCGGGCTTTCCAGCGCCATGCAGGCGTTGTCACAAAACTGCCCGACGCATTGAACGAGCATCTTTATGGATTCTTAGGAGCGGGGTGACAGGTTGACCCCGGAGAAGTGTAATGATTCCGGTCGCCACCTTTGGATTCCTAGTCGGAGCCGTATTTGCCTGGGGATTTCGGGTCTGGATTCTGATCCCGACAACGCTTTTATTGTTGGCGTCGCTGAGCATCTACCAATGGAGCGAGGGCACGCGCTTCCTCACAGCCGTTGCCGCAGTCTGCTTATTTCAATCATGCCACAGTTGGGTTACGCCTTCGGGCTCATGGCGCGCACCGGGCTCTCAATGCTTCGGATGCCCCGGACATCCAGCACGCCCATTCCGGTCCGGCGGCGCGCATTTAAATAACGTCCTCACTTAATCCAATACGCATACAATAATATGCATACAATATGTGCAGCTTTGGGTGCGGGCGGAATAATGGCTCCTCGCATGCTACGAGGTTGGTAATTGCGTTCCCGTATGCGACAATTGTGCGCTTTTGCTACGCAAAGGCGCAACTTGTCATCAACTGTGCAAAGTCCTCAACCTTGCCGATCGCTTTCCGTCTTCTCAACATCCTGCTTGCAGCCATACCGGCGCTGGCGCTCACCGACGACTGGCTTGTCCGGGATGTGACCGCAATAGCGGCCGCTTCGTTGCTGCTGCTTGCTGCCGGAGCAAGTGAACGCGATTTAAAAATTTCAGTTCAATTGTTGCGGCAAATTCGAGTCGCAATGCTGGTTCCCGTTATCTGGATGCTGTTGCAGTTCGTCCCGCTCAACCTGTTCTCCAATTCGATCTGGCCGACAGCTTCGGTCGCACTCAACGAGCCCCTCACAGGCCATATCAGCATCGACCCGGATGCAACGATACGCGCGCTCTTTGCCTATTTAACGGCGGTTTCGCTGATGGTCGCCACGGTGGTGTTCACAAGGGATCGTGAGAGAGCAGAGATCACGTTGTTCGTGACGTGCGCCGTCACGACCTTTATGTCAGTTGAAATATTGCTTGGAAAATCTGGAATTCTCGCCGGAATTGTCCCCGCTCCGGAACGCGCCTTCGCAACCCTCAGTGCACTGGGTGCGGTCGTGAATACTGCGGCGGCCGTCCGGATCGTCGAGCGACACCTAAGCCGACCGGAAGACGCGCGTGCGATCGCGTCTATTCTGATGTTTGGTTTGGGCTTGGCTGCGGCTGCAACCTGTTTGGTCGCAATTGGTGGAAGGCCTGACATCCTGATTGCAGCGGCTTTCGGGATGGCTGTGGTCTTGCTTGTCGGCATCAGCCGGTTAGTGGCATTGCGCCCGTGGGGGGCGGCTGCCTTGTTCGCAATCCTGGCGCTGGCGGCAGCGGGTATCACCGCGGTGCGCTTCCAAGATAATACCGCTGTGATGGCATCCTTGCGCTTCGCGACTGGCGCATCCGCCGACTCCTTATCGGTTTCGCAACGCGCGCTGTCCGATGCTACCTGGCTCGGAAGCGGAGCTGGAACGTTTGATACACTGGTGCCGATTTATCGAGAATTCGGCGGCATGCCGACGGTTGAACCGGCATCGACGTTTGCCAAAATCGCGATCGAATGGGGCCGCGGAGCTCTCATCGTTGTTGTGCTGATAGCAATTCAACTGTTCGTCGTGATGTTTCGGGGCGCCCTTCGGCGCGGCCGCGACTGGTTTTTCGCGGCCGCCGGATCCGGCTGCGTGCTGGTACTGTTTTGTGAAGCTTTCTGTGACTCGAGCTTGACCCATCCCTCGAACCAAATCATCGCCGCCGTCATCATCGGGCTAGGTATCTCCCAGACCAAAGGCCGCACCAGCGGCCTTTGACCTGGAAATAGTCCTGCTCCGCGCCCGGAAATCATCGCCCAGACAACGACCTCGCCGAGCAGCGGCGCCCGCATGGGCCTGAAATCTTGCGCATGTTGTTCTCCTGACATGTCTATTTGGGGGAAATTAAATGCAACGATTCGAAATTCCGGACGGTTTGAATCTCAACTGGATTCCAAAAAGTGCGGATATTGGAGACCAGTTGTTTGCTATATTCACGCCGGCAGTATGTTGACGAATCGGCCATCCGCTACCGAAACTTTTGAAAGGCAATAGAAGTCGAGCAAATGCTGGGATTGTCCCGAACAAGCAATGGAATTCGAAAGCCCCGACTACCGGAGGGAGTTCGGATCTATGCCATCAGCGACATTCACGGCTGCGCGGATTTGCTTCAGAAGATGTTCACCGTGATCGACAGAGATCTCTCCAATGCGGGAGACATGCGCGCGATTCATGTCTTTCTTGGCGACTACATCGATCGTGGCCCGGAATCCTGCCAGACAATCGACCTTCTGATGGATCGAAGCCGTCATCACGAGACCATTTTCCTCAAAGGTAACCACGAAGCGTTCCTGTTCGACGTCTTGAAATCGCCATCTCAACTGCAAGCCTGGAAGCAATTTGGCGGCCTGCAAACACTGGCCTCCTATGGGCTGAGACCTACGCTGAATCCTGATGAGGCAGAGCGAACTGAACTGATCAGGGAACTCGCCCAAAGAATCTCACCTCATCAGCGCCGCTTCTTTAACAATTTAAGACTGCGCTTTGTGTGCGGCGACTTTTTTTTCGTGCACGCGGGTGTCCGGCCCGGCATTCCGCTGTCGAAACAGTTGGAGCAGGACCTGCTCTGGATTCGAGACGAATTCCTCGAAAGCAACGAACGATTTTCAAAATATATCGTTCATGGACACACGCCCGTGCGGCAGCCCGACATTCGTCCCAATCGAATTAATATTGACACCGGTGCCTATGCGACAGGTAATCTCACGCTTCTGACCATCCAGGGCGACAGCATGCTGGCGTTATAAGAAAGAGGAATCGGAACAAACGCCATGGATTCAGCGAATAGATTTCGCGTTGTCGCCATTGTTGTCGCCGTGCTTACGGCTCTGTATGCGTCCGCGTCCTTGTTTTCGGAAGTCTTTTCGCTGCGCGCTCCCCGCTTGCCGGCGGATCCCTCCAAGATCGTATCGCGGCCGATCAATTCGACCGCGCGATGGGCGGCGACCATTTCTCCGTTCCGCTCTGATTTGGACGCCAACTACGCACTGACGGAGGCGCTCATGACGCTCCGGCCTGAGAATGCCGTTCTTTCTGCCGAGCAGGTTCAGAAAAATGCCGATTCGCGAGAGAGCGTCACACGCCTTCTGAAAGCTGCGCCATATAATTCCGCGCTCTGGCTGGTCCTTGCGTTGCTTCGGGCTCAACAACGCAACCTCGGAGGCCGGCCGCTTGTTGAAGCGTTGAAAATGTCTTATTTCACCGCGCCAAACGACGCTCAAATGATGCCGTTGCGATTGTATGCGGCAACCCACACTGACGCCCTTGCTGACTCGGACCTGCAGGAACTCGCCCGTGGTGACGTTCGACTGATGCTGACGCGGCAATCGGACCTGAAGGCCTCGGTGCTATCCGCCTATCGCGCAGGCTCCAGCCTCGGTAAAAAATTCATCGAGGATGCGGCGCAATCCACCGACCCTGAATTCGCTTCGCTACTGCGCAAATAACTCCGCTTCAGGAATACTCCGCGGCCCGAAGGTCGGAATCATCGACGGTACAGCCACACAACAACGGTCTGCACAGGCAACCCTGTTCCAGACAATCCAGCGGATATAGGCCCGATTAAATCTCACTTCCCCGTAACGCCTTGCTGGCTAGCGCCGCAGGGTCTAATATCTTCCGATATTAACACGGGTGAGTATTAAATAGGGGGTGAGGTCGATGCCGCAGATGAGGTTTGTTATCGCCGCCCTGGGCGGGATTGTTTTCTCCGCCCCCGCGGTCGCGGCTGATTATCCTGTTGACCACACCCGGCACGCACGCGCGTCGCCAGAGACCAACCCTTATTGTGGCCCCCGCTGCGGCTGCCCCGCCGTAACGTTCGTGCGTCACCGCGAGCTGCGCGCGGGGTATCCATCGAATTTTGATCCCCGGGCGTTCGATGGACCGCATTACTTCTACGGCGGCGTCAAGACCTATGCCCGCTTTGGAAGTTTTGCCGACTATCAATAGACCCGAGGATGGGAATACCGCGGCCGCACCAGGCAGAGCTAGCCGTGCGAAGAAGACTGGTCGTCTGACGCCGTCGGCTTGAAGTCCGCGAACCTGCTCAAGAGCGCCGTCCGCAAGAATTTGTAATGGGTGATAGAGGTCGCGAGTTCCTTAAGCCGGCGCTGACCGTTGGAAATTTCTTTGCTGAACAGGTCCTGATGGTGGCTGTCGAGCGGCTCCCGCTCCAGATATTCGTCGGTTCCGTTTCCAAGGGTCACCGCAGCGCGCGCCAGGACGTCCTCGACCCGCCGGCTGAGCCCGGATTGCTCCAGCTCCGCCGCATGCAGCGCATCTTCGATGACTTCCAGAATGGCGCTGACGCGGGCCCGGTCGGTTCCAGCGTCCCGATCGGCTGAACGCGCCCGAAAGTCCTGAGTGCCGAGCCGGGCTCTGAGGTAGTTCTGCGCGCGTGCCCGCAAAAATAGCTGAAACATCAGGTATGTCCGATCCAGGGCCACCGCCGTCGGCGCAATATATGCTTCAAAACACTCTATCTTGGTTAATAAATCCTGAACCCCGGCGACGGTCCGCGTAGGTTTCGGCTAGCCACTGCCTCCAGGCCCCGTCGTGCTTGCTGTAGAGTTCCAGCCAGCGCTTCTGCCGCGTGGCCCCGGGAATTCCATTCTCATTCCAGGCAATGCGATCGCCGCTCTCATCCAGAGCCGGCAAGCTATCGAGGGTTTCGAATTCAGACGTTTCCTCGATGGTCAGGCCAATCAGGACGCGCCGTCCGTTCTCGTCGACGAAATACCGCCGCGGTGAGTGATCCCCAAAATCAGTCATGCCGCGGGTCTTCCCCTGATAACCAGGGACCCGAAGTTAAATGCGCTACAATTAAATGCGCGAACGCCAAATTCGCGCTTTCGATATCCTAGAGCGAGACCTCGGTTTCGCAATGAAAAGTGCCCCCCAGCCACTTCGTTACTCCGCCATCACGCTCACAGACGCCCCCGTTGCATTTTACTTCGATGCGCGGGGCCGCAAATTCAGAATGCACGACGGGCATGCCCGAACGTGGTAGAGCGCGGCGTCGCCGTATACGGCGAATACATCAGATGCCGCGTGCGGCGCTTATACGAACGCCAGGCGCGGGCTGCGTATCCGAGACCGAATCCGGCGGCGAAGATCAGCGAGAGAATTAAAATAGGAAGCATAGACGTGATCCCGTTATCCCGTTGTCGCCCTGTGCTAACTTCATTCCCAAGTTGTGACCACATCATGGTTTCCGACGCCGAAACTTGTGTCATTTATCGGAAAAATTGTGCAGCCGCGCGCAACTGAATTGATCACAGCGCTTTCGTTCGCTTTATCGGCGGCCACTCTTCAAGAGAAGCACCAAAGCACGATTTTCCAAACGATCGAACTGAGCCAGTAAATCCATCCAGCCATGGCCAGCATAGCCGTTGCAAAAAAAGCCAAGAAGAAAGCCTTCTCCCTGACCTTTGCCAGTAGCGAAACTTTTTCCGGTGGGAAGAGCATGATGGATGTGAGATGTCGAAGATTGGAGAATCTGCTGCACAAATATCTGCAGTACAAATACGGGAATCTCGTGGCGCATTTACAAAACGCTAGAGTCACATCGACGCAAGCAAAATTTTTCGGACCCGCAGATACTCGAGACTGGATTCGATATTTAAATGTAAAATTATATCAGGCAGAAAAATACGATCGTCTTAAAAATATTATTTAAGAATATTATTTAAATACAAAACCACTCAACCGTCCGGTTAAAATAACCAGTCATTTATTCCGCGATGTAGTTTCGGTTTTGGAAGAGTCCTTCAAATAATTTTTATGATTTCAAGCTACCAGCAGCCGGCCGCCCAGCGAACAATCTCTCCACGGACAGATCGCACCGGCGACTTTCAACGCAAGAGGAAACGCGCCGTGATTGTTCTGTTTGCGATCTTGGGATCAAGGCCAAATTGACCTCGGTGAGCCGCATGTCGCGGCCTCTCGCACAGACCCGTAGGCAATGCGCAGACGTCCGCGGAAATTTCACGGCAGGCCGAAAAAATGCTGGCGGCGCCGCGGCTGGCGCGATCAGGCCGACCGGCGCTTGGAGCGATTTATCAGAAAATCATTTATCTTTTTGCCAGCCTTGAGCTGGGATACCAACCAGCGGGGCTGTTTGCCACGAC
>Ga0210396_10001511_pt1 | contig 25011 bp, 22 predicted proteins | sample IncBWH17OmetaG_FD_155466 | JGI IMG/M metagenome (GOLD analysis project Ga0210396, IMG submission 155466) | Forest soil microbial communities from Barre Woods Harvard Forest LTER site, Petersham, Massachusetts, United States - Inc-BW-H-17-O ... | reverse complement strand
CGCGAACGCCTCCACCACCGGAGCCGGCTTCAACAAATGTATGACCGCATCGAAGACAAGAAACGCCGTGACCAGACCACTCATGATCCATCCGCCCCACAGAGCTTTCTTTGAGATGGAACCGGGCTGCATGGCAGATTGCACAGCAGGTTGAGCAGCAGCTGGCATAAATTATATTCCTCCTTTCGCGCGAACTAGATCGATCGAATCCCCGGGAACGCCAATCTCCTGATTGGCCTGGTGCATTCGCCAATCAGGAGATTGGCGTTCCCGGGCGACACCACCCTACGCAGCCCGCTCCGCAGCCTGCGTGCAGTTGATCATCCAGGGGATCCCGAATCGATCGACCAGCATGCCGAAACGCGTGGCCCAGAAAGTTGGCTGCAGCGGCATGCGTACCTTCCCGCCTTCCTCGAGAGCCTTGAATATGCGCTCCGCCTCCGCAGGATCCGAGTTCTGAAGCGACACGGAGAACCCTTTGGGTTCTTCAAACCGTTCCAGGGGAGCGTCGCTGCCCAGCAATACGGCGTCCCCCACAACCAGGCGCGCGTGCATAATTTTGTCGCGCCATTCCGCCGGCACATGCTGTTCCGCCGGCGTCCCGGCGTGAGGAATCATGGCTTCGATCCGGCCGCCAAGGGATTTTTCGTAAAACTTGAACGCTTCCTCGCAATTGCCGTGGAACAATAGATACGCATTCAGCTGCATGCTAACCTCCTCTAAATCCTAAGATTTTGTCCCCGCACTTCTTGCTTCTTCATCAGATAGTCGAACGGCAAACCTGATAATCGACAGCCTCATTGCGCTTGTTTCTTTGTTTTCGCCAGCTCTTTCCCCAATTCCACCGCGCGATCGATCGCTTCGCCCGGAGCGAAATCCTCCATCTCGAAAAACTGGCGAATCTCGATCTCGCTTTCCCGGCCTTCGCCGGCGGGATTCGGCGCGCGCTTGGCCCAAGCGATGGCCTCTTCCTTCGATTTCACATTAATGATCCAGTATCCCGCGATCAGTTCCTTGGTCTCGGCGAACGGCCCGTCGACCACCGTGCGTTTTTCTCCCGAGAACTTGACGCGCGCGCCCTTCGAGCTCGCTTGCAGCCCCGAAAGGTCGACCAGCACGCCGGCCTTCATCAGCTCTTCGTTGTACTTCCCCATGGCGGAGAGGAGTTCCTCGCCCGGCATCTTTCCTGCCTCCGAGTCCTTATTCGCTTTGACGATCATCATGAATCGCATGGAATTGTCTCCTCTTTTAGTGGCGCACGCTTCAGCTTGCGGGGTTTAGTCCTTGCAAGGACCAAAATCCGCAAGCTGAAGCATGCGCCACCTGAATCACGCTCTCTGGTAAGCCTCTTGCAACCGTTGAATGTCAATCTTGGTCATCTGCATCAGGGCTTGCATCACTCGACTGGTTTTTTCACGATCCGGGTCGCTCATCAATTTGCCGAGCGCCGTCGGAACGATTTGCCACGAGACGCCGAACTTGTCCTGCAACCAGCCGCACTGCATTTTCTGTCCGCCGTCGGAAAGCTTCTCCCAGAAGTTGTCTACTTCTTCCTGCGTGTCGCAATTCACCACGAACGAAATGGCCGGAGAAAACTTGAATTGCGGCCCACCGTTCAACGCGATGAATTCCTGCCCGTCCAGATGGAACGTCGCGATCATGACGGACCCCTTCGGCCCCGGCCCATGTTCACCGTAGCGATTCACCGTCCCGGTCTTCGAGTTCTTGAAAATCGAGGTGTAAAAGGCGGCCGCCTCTTCGGCCTTCCCATCGAACCACAAGAATGGAGTGATCTTCTGCATTTTGTTCCTCTCCCATGATTTTCCGCCGAAACGAAAATTTCCGTCGGTTTGCGTACTCGCAGGCTAACCGGCCTTGGCCGTTCCGGTGATGCAGAAGGCTCTCCAGGCCCCCTGCATCACCCGGTGAATTTAGACCTTCACCGCGGCGGCGTTCCGCGCATTTTGCTCAACGCAGGTGACCTCGAAAAGTTGGCGGAGTTCGCATTCTCCGTCTTCGGCATGGCCGAGGAAGTATTTCGTCAGTTCGATGGCGTGCTCCTTGGAGTTCGCTTGAAGGATGGCCAGGCCGCCAATCAATTCCTTGGTCTCTACAAATGGCCCGTCCGTAACGATCGTCTTGCCGCTGGACTTCCGTACCCGCGCTCCCGTGGCGCTGGGCATGCAGCCCTCCACCACCAGAAGCCAGCCGGCCTTCATTCCTTCCTCGATCAACTTGCCCATCTTGTCCATTTCTTCCTGGGTAGGGGGAGCGTTTCTTTCCACGGTCTTGTAAACGCTAAGGAATTTCATGTCGGAGTCTCCTATGTCTTCCTTTGAGTTTGCTTGCCAAAAATCAGGAGCGGGCGTCGATCGCCGCTCTTCTGTTTGTCGAATGAACTGCCGCGGATTCGACACGTTCCGCGCCCTGCATGCGCTAATTCTTTCCGGAGACCTGCGCAAGCAGGCGCTCCTCCGGCTCCGTGATCTCCAGGGTGGCCGCTACGCCGAAATTCGCTGACCTAAACCCCCAACGAAGATCGACCTCAGTTCCCTCGTCGCAGTATGCGCGCCTTCTCCAGGGAGAATTTTGATCGCATTCCCGGTTCGGATCATTTTTGGATTGTGGTGACATGTTCTTCGCCCCCTGCCTTGCGTCTCAATTGCCCTTCACCAGTCAATCGAACAGGAATCCCCGAAATCGACAGCCTCATGGCATCTGCGTCTTGAATTTTCCGAATTCGCTCGCCCGCTCCGCCGCGCCACGAAATGGCACGCTGGGAACGTAGTACTCCACCTCAAGAAACTGCCGAATCTCGATTTCGCTTTCTTCTCCTGGGCCGATGGCGGCAGGGACGCGCTTGGCCCACTGGATCGCTTCTTCCTTCGATTTTACCTGGATGATCCAGTACCCTCCGATCAGCTCTTTGGTTTCGGCAAAAGGCCCGTCGACCACCAAAGGTTTTCCTCCAGAAAACTTAATACGCGCGCCTTTCGAGCTGGTCTCCAGTCTGGAGAGCTCGACCAGTACGCCGGCCTTCCTCAATTCCTGCGTATAGTTCCCGACCGCGTTAATAACCTCGTCGCTGGGCTTCCTGCCCGCTTCACAATCCCTGCCGGATTTAACGATGATCATGAATTGCATGTTCAGCCGCCTTTCCTCCGTAGTTTGTTTAAGTCCCGGTGTTCCAATCCGTTTCAAGCATCGCCCAGCTATGTCGTGGGCAAACCCGCAATTTCCATCACCGGCCGTATTTCCACCGTCCCCCAGCGTCCCGCAGGGATCCGCCCGGCGATCCCGATTGCTTCGTCGAGATCCTTGGCATTGATAAGAAAATATCCGCCGAGCTGCTCACGAGTCTCCGCAAACGGCCCGTCTGTCACCTGCCGCTTGTTGTCCCGAACCCGGACGCTGGTCGCAGTAGAGGTCGGATGGAGCGGCCCCGCGCCCAGATACTGCCCGCTCTTGCTGAGCTGCACCGCGAACTGGGCCGACTCCTGGTAGCATTGCGCCCGCTCCGCTTCGTTCAGCCCGTTCTCATCCAGGTAAATCAGCAGCATGTATTTCATCTCCGCCTCCCTATGTATAGATCGAATGGCGCTACTCCAGATCGACATCTATACCAAAAAATTCATACAATCGGATATGGCTTCCCAGGTAGACGCCACCGCGGCTGTGGAAGAGGGCTATCGCTCCGATTGGGGCCGGATTGTGGCCACGTTGATCGGGTTGTTAGGCGATTTCGATCTGGCCGAAGAGTATGCGCAAGAGGCATTTGCGGCTGCTCTGGAGCAGTGGCCGGCATCCGGCGTCCCGGCTCTCCCGCGTGCCTGGATTATCCAAACCGCGCGCCACAAGGCCATTGACCGGCTCCGGCGGCGAACCCTCTTCAACGAAAAGATCCAGCCTCAGCTCGCTCGTGACTACACCGGGTGGACTCCAGCGAAAGAGTATGATGCCAGCGAGATTCAGGATGAGCGGCTTCGGCTCATTTTTACCTGTTGCCACCCCGCGCTGGCGCCGGAAGCGCGGGTCCCACTGACACTCCGAACCCTTTGCGGCCTCCAGACAGACGAGATCGCGCGTGCCTTTCTAGTTTCTTCGACCACCATGGCCCAGCGACTGGTGCGCGCCAAACAAAAGATTCGCGACGCGGGTATCCCGTATATCGTCCCTGGAACGAACGACATAGCCGCACGTCTCGACCCCGTTCTGACCGTGATTTACCTGGTTTTCAACGAAGGCTACGTGGCCACGCGGGGGGCGTCGCTGGTCAGGACCGATCTCTGCGCCGAAGCCATTCGCCTGGGCCGCCTGGTCGTCGCCTTGATGGCCCCGCAACCCCCGGCCGAAGCGAAGGCCCTCCTCGCGCTCATGCTGCTGCACGATGCACGGCGCGATGCGCGCCTCGATGAGGCAGGAGAAATCGTCATTCTGGAGGAACAGGATCGCAGCCGCTGGAACCAGAAACAGATCGCCGAGGCCTTGCTGCTCGTAAAGGATGCGCCCCGAAGCGCGCCCGGCCCATTCGCTCTGCAGGCCACGATTGCCGCCGAGCATTGCAAGGCTGCGCGTCCCGCGGACACGGACTGGGCCGAGATTGTCCGGCTCTACGGGCAATTGGAGAGCGTGCAGCCTTCCCCGATCGTGTTCCTGAACCGCGCCGTAGCGGTCGCCATGGCGGATGGCCCCCGTGCCGGCCTTGCCATGATGGAAGACCTTGCCGCCTCAAACGATCTCGACGATTATCATCTGCTGCACGCCGCGCGCGCCGATCTACTGCGCCGATTAGGTTTGCTCGATGAAGCGGCGAAAAATTACGCGCGCGCGCTCGCCCTCGTCTCCAACGACAGCGAGCGCCGCTTCCTCGAGCGGCGATTACGTGAAGTCCAGAGAGACAAGTAGGACAAGCTTCAGCCTGTCGGGTTTAAGATTTGCGTTATTCCAAAAGAAAAGCGACAGGCTGAAGCCCGTCCTACCGGGATCCTACTGCTGCCATCCGCCGCCGAGCGCCTTATAGATTTGCACCAGGGCGAGGAGTTCGTTGAGGCGGGCTTGCGCCAGGCCGAGTTCGGCGGTCAGGTAATTTGTTTCGTTGGTGAGGACCTCCAGGTAATTCGTGGTGCCGGCCTCGTAACGCTTGCCGGAAAGCTGCGAGGCGTCCTGCGCGGCGTTGGCCAGCAACTCTTGCTGGGCGCGGAATTCCTGGTTCTGTTGGTAGGCGATCAGCGCGTCGGAGACATCGCGAAACGCGCCTTGTATGGTCTGCTGGTAGGTCAGCACCGCTTCCTGTTGCTGCGCTTCGGCCAATCGAACGCCTGACCGCAGCGCTCCGCCCTCAAAAATCGGCTGCGTGATGGTTCCAGCAAATGTCCACAACCCCGCGGACCCGCTGAAGAGGCTGCTGAGTGATGCACTCAGGAATCCGGGCTGTGCGGTCAGCGAAATGTCGGGAAAATAAGCGGCCCTGGCGACCCCAATGCGCGCGTTCGCCGCAACCAGCGCCCCTTCCGCCTGGCGGATGTCCGGGCGCCGCTCGAGCAACGCGGAGGGAAGGCCCGCAGGCACCATCGGCGCGTGCGGCTGATCGATCAGTTCATTTCCGCGCGGAGTGATCGGGCCCGGATTATTTCCGAGCAAAGTGCTCAGATAATCTTCCTGCTGGGCGATGCGCCGCTGCAAGTCGGCGATTTCCGCGGCGGCCGTGTACACCAGTTGTTCCGCCTGGCGCACGTCCAGAATTGAATTGATGCCGTGCTCCTCCAGCGTTTTCGTCAGGTCCAGCGATTCCTTGCGGGAGGCCAGCGCCTTTTGCGAAATGTCCAGTTCCAGATCGAGTTCGCGAAGCTGAAAATATGCGGCGGCGACATTGGCCACGAGCGTGGCGTTCACTTCCTGGCGCGCCCAATCGGTCGCCAGCAGATTCGCGCGCGCCGCTTCGGTGCCCCGCCGGTACTTGCCCCAGAAGTCCGCGTCCCACGCAGCGTTGGCCGTGATGCGCCCATAATTGAAACTATACGCAGGGATGGGGCCTACTGCCGGATTGCGTTGGCCGGTGCCGGTGCCGGTTACGTTCAAAGTGGGCAACTGATTCGCGCGCGCCTGAACGACTTGCTCCTGCGCTTCGAGCACATGCGTCGCCGCGATCCGCGCGTCGAAATTTTGCTTTAGCGCGGTGCGAATTAATCTTTGCAACTCCGCGTCCTGGAAAACTTCCCACCACTTTTGATCGCCGAGCGATTGCGCCGACGTGTTGGCCGCTTCCTCCGGCGTCAGTCCGCGGAAGGCGGTTGGCGTGTCGGTGTTCGGCCTTTTGTAATTAGGGCCAACCGTGCATCCGGCGAGAAAAACGATGAGCGCACACACCGCGATCGTCGAAACAAGCGCCGCGCTCCGATGGACGAATATCTTTTTCATGGCTCGATCATTCACGGGCAAAAGTAGCGCAGGCTTCAGCCTGTGGGGGTTCGTCATTGCAAGGACCAACCCCCACAGGATGAAGCCTGCGCTACCCAAATCTCAATCCGCCGCCCCATCCTGCGCCGCAACCTGCCCGCCCGCGGTTGGCATCTGAGCGTGTCCCGAATGGAAGAACGATGTGCGGTTCAACACTTTTTCCTGGAACTCTTCGAGGTACAAGTAAATCACCGGCGTTACATACAGCGTGATGAATTGCGAGACCACCAGGCCGCCCACAATCACCATGCCCAGCGGGCGGCGCGAAGCCCCGTCCGCTCCGTACCCCGCGGCGATGGGCACAGCGCCGATCACCGCCGCGAGCGTAGTCATCAGGATCGGCCGGAAGCGGTCGATGCTCGCGTCATGGATGGCTTTCTCCGCGCTCTCGCCGGCGTCCACGCGCTGCCGCGCGAAGTCCACGATCATGATTCCATTCTTCTTGACGATGCCCATCAGCATGAACATGCCCACGAACGCGTACAGCGATGCCTGCTCGCCGAAGAGATACAGCGTCAAGAGCCCGCCCACCAGCGCGGTCGGCAGCGTCGAAAGCACGGTCAGCGGGTGGACGTAGCTCTCGTACAGAATCGCCAGGATCACGTACATAACGAACACGGCCAGCGCCATCAGCACGGTCAAATCGCGAACCGTGTCGCGAAACGTCAGCGCCTCGCCCTGCAGGCTCGCGCGAATCGTCACCGGCACGATTTCCGACGCGGCCTTGGAAATGTAGTCGGTGGCGTCGCCGATGGCCACGTCAGGCTTCAAATTGAAATAGATCGTCACGGCAGTGAACTGGTTGAGGTGATTCACGTTCTGCGGGCCCAAAGAGGTTGTCCAATCCACGAGGGCGCTGAGGGGCACCAGATTCTTCCCGTCATCCGACCGGATGTAAAGCAGCGAGAGATCGCTGGCGTGCGCGCGTTCGGAATCCTTTACTTCCAGGATCACCTGGTACTGATCCTCCGGCTTCTTGATCAGATAGAGATAATTTTGCGAATACGCGTTGCGGAGTAAATTGAGGATTCGCGTTTCCGAAACGCCGTAGGTGCGCGCCTGGTCGCGCCGGATATTGATTTCCAGATTGGGCGTACTATTGAAATAATCGCTGGTGACGGTCGCAAAGCCCGGGTATTGCATCATCCTGCCCATCAGCTTCTGTGCGACGTCGTAAACCTGCTGCGAATTCACTCCCGAAACCGAGTACGCATACTGGCCTTGATTTGTATTGGTCGCCCCCGTGCTGATTTGCAACACAGGAAATGGCCGCAGAAAGGGGAAAACACCCGGTATGTTGACCAGACGGCCCATCAAGGCCCCTGCGACGGCCTGAATCGGTTTGCGACCCTGAGGCGGATACAAAAACGCGAGGAGAAGTCCTTGATTGGAAGCCAGGAATTGATTGTTCGCGCTCATCGTGAAGGTGGCCCCGACGGCGGGATCCTCGCGCATGAGTACCCCCGCCTGATCCTGCAAATCGTGCATCTGATCGGGCGACGACCCTTCCTTTCCGATCATTACGCCCCAGATAAAACTGCTGTCCCCGACGGGCAAGAATGCCTTCGGCACGGCGCCGAAGAGTAGGACCGTCCCGGCCATGCAGGCGATCCAGGTCACCGCGGAGATCCATCGATGGCGCAGGAACCACCATAGCGATTTCCCGTATACGTTGAGGACTTTCTCCTCGACCAGACCGATGGTGCGCTCCACCCAGTTCTTTTTTACGCCGTGCCCTCTGGGTTTCAGCAACCTCGCGCACATGAGCGGCGTAAGCGTGAGCGAGACCAACCCCGAGGCGAAAATCGAAACAACAATCGTCACTGCGAATTCACGGAAAATCCGCCCGACCAGCCCCGACATGAACACCAGCGGAAAAAATACAGCCGCGAGGGAAATGGTCATGGAAAGGATGGTGAAACTGATTTCGCGCGCGCTCTCGAGAGAGGCCTCGAGCGGGTTCATCCCTCTTTCCATCAGACGCACCGTGTTCTCCAAAAACACGATGGCGTCGTCCACCAGAAACCCGATGGCCAGCGTCAGGGCCATCAATGACAGATTGTCCAGGCTGTACCCGAACTGGCGCATGGCCATGAACGTAAGCAAGAGCGACAACGGAAGCGCCACGGCGGGGATGAGCGTATCCGTGGCCCTGCCCAGAAACACAAAAATTACAGCGACGACCAGCACAAACGCGAACATCAGCGTGGCCTGCACGTCGGCCACGGAATTGACGATGGTCTGCGAACGGTCGTAGATCGGCGTCACGCGCACGGACGCGGGTAACTCGGCGCTGATGACCGGCAGAAGGTCGCGCACGCTCTTGGCCACATCCACGACGTTGGAGCCGGCCTGGCGATTTACGGCCACGACCACGGTCGCGGCCGGCTCGCCGTACCCGCGCACCCAGAATTTCATGCGGATGCGTTCATCTTGCACGGTGTTTTCCACGTCGGCGACATCGCGCAGATAAACGGGTCCGGAGCTGGTGCTGTTGACGATCAGATTCCCGTATGCCGCGGCGTTCTCCAGTTGCCCGTTGGGCTTGAGCAGGGCCGTGCCCGACGGGCTATCAAACTGTCCCGCGCCGGTATAGCTCGTGCCGTTCTTCACCGCCGCGACCAAATCATCGATCGAAATTCCGCGCGCCCACATCTTCGAGGGATCGACCTTGATGCGCACGGCGCTCTTGGTGCCAAACACGTTCACGCTGCTCACTCCGGGTAAAATGCTGATCCGCTCGCCCACCTGCGTGCTCCCGTAATCGTAGAGCTGACCGCCCGTGACCGAGTCGCTGGTCAACGCGATATACAGAATGGGCTGGTCGTTCGGATTGGTTTTCGAGTAAGTGGGCGGTGACGGCAAATCCGTGGGCAGGCTGCCGGTGGCCTGCGAGATCGCGGTCTGCACATCCGTTGCTGCTGCGTCGATGCTCTTGTTCAGCGCGAACTGCAGCGTGAAGCTGACGTGGCCCTGCGTGCTCTGCGAGGTCACCAGTTCGAGCCCGTTGATCTGCATGAATTGGCGCTCGAGCGGCGTGGCGATGTTGTTGGCGACGGTGTCGGGACTCGCTCCGGGATAATTGGCCTGCACTGAAATCACGGGGTAGTCCACGACCGGCAAATCGTTGACCGGAAGGCGCAGATAACTCAACACGCCGAAAACGATGACCGAAATCGTCAGCACCGCGGTCATGACCGGCTTGCGAATGAATGGTTCTGAAAGGTTCATAATTATCCCGCTGGCGGGCCCGCGGCGGCCGGCGGCGCCGTTACGACGCGAACTTTGCCGCCCGGCATCACGCCGATCTGGCCATTGATGACCACGTGTTCGCCAGGCTGAATACCCTGCTCGACCACCACCAAGTTGCCTTGCCTCTGTCCCAGCTTCACGGGCCGGAGTTCCGCGGAGGAATCTTCTTTCACAACGTACACGAAGGGACCCTTCGCCGAATCCTGCGGCGCAGCCGAGGGCACCAGCACGGCCTTCGGCAGAGTTGCCAGCACCAGGCGCACATTCACGAACTGGCCCGGCCAGAGATGCCGTGCGGAGTTTGGAACGGTGGCCCGAAGCAGGACCGTCCCGCTGCTGCCCTGCACGGAATTGTCAAGGAAGGTGAGCTGCCCAATTTCGGGTTTGGTGTCATCGGGCAGGCGCACTTCCACTTTGAGCTGGCGCGACGCCGAATTGCGCTGCACCTCGGAGAAATCACTTTCTGTCACGGTAAAGTCGGCGTAGATCGGGTCCATGCGCTCGATGGTCAGCAGGGTGGTATTGTTGGCCGTCACTACGTTCCCATTATCGACGAGTCTGTGCCCTGCGCGGCCATCGATGGGCGAGAGAATTTTGGTGTACTCCAGATTCAGCCGCGCCGACTCCACCGCCGCTTCATTTTGTTTGACCTGCGCTTCGCCCACGTCGACTGCGTTTTTCCGGGTGTCGTAATCCTGCCGCGCGATGGCCCTCGACTCGACCAGGTCCTTCACACGGTCAAACTCAATCCGCGCATAATCCAGCGCCGCTTTCGACTGCGCCAAGTTGGCTTGCGCCGCGTTGAGCTGCGCCTCGAAAGGCCGCGGATCGATCGTAAACAGCGGATCGCCCTTCTTTAATTCGGCGCCATCCGCGAAATATATTTCCGTAATCTTCCCGGACACCTGTGGTTGCACCGACACGACTTCTCTGGCGACCGTGTGGCCCACCTCATCCAGGTAGAATGGCACGTCCTGAGAGACCGCCGTCGCCACCGTCACTGGGGAAGGCGGTCTCTCCATTGGCGGCGGATCTTTCTTGGCACAGGCGGTCAGCAGAAGGCCCAGAAACCAGACCACCCGAAATGTCTTGTTCCCGCGGGGCATCGGTCACCTAACGCTACTCAGAGGAACTGATTTTCGACACTATATAATACGACACCCTGCATCAGATGTATCAGCCCTTGAATGGTGACACGAATTTAATTCGCTGGTTCCTTGGAGGCAACGCTAAACGAATGCGTTATAAGGAGTTTCCCGAAATCGGAAAATTGGGGACTGCGTCGACAAAAACTACAGCCAACCAGGCGAGAAGGTTGTGTAGCGGCCTTTCTGTCCCAAGCCCGTTGGAACGGAAATGGCATTTCCATAGACACTGACCCGTGTCCGAATCGTGAGGAAAAATCGGCGGAAAACGTATTGATAATGTGCGAGGGAGCGGGATTGAGCGGATTTTTATTGCGAGACTACTTCGCTGACGCGGCAGCTGCGGTTGACAATCGCTTCAAGTCTTCGTAAGTGAAGAAAATATGCGAGGAGTCCCCACTCTCCTGCTTAAAACCCAATCCCAGCACCCGCGAAAACCATCGCAGCTCCGGCGGGGCAAGACCCAGCAGAACAGCAGCGCAGTGCTCATCCACAACTGCTTTCGATCCAAAGCTAGACATTTAGGGCATCCTTCCGGGGCACCCGGTTACAAGTGACTACTTACATGGCAATTCTCATGCCAAGGGTATTCACTGGACAAGCCATTTAGAATCAATTGGTTTGGAGAAATACGAGAGGGCGTCGGGGTCTTTTAGGCAAAAGATTTCACTTAAGGTAGGTCGCTCTTCCCTGGAGCTTTCTGTTCGGACTCTGACGAGGATGCCGACGGCCAACACACGAAAGAGCACGGCTGTGCTTTGCCCGGGTCTTCCAACTGCCGCTGCGCCTGCTCTACGGACAAGATCCGAGGCGCTTAGGCGGAGCAAATTCTGGCAGCACTTCAGCGCTCAGCATTTCCCGACCAGGGGCGCGCGATTCAGCGCGTTCATCCCCGTCTAGGCAGACTGGGCATGCGCCTGCTGTTTCACGCAGACCTTGTTGGTCAGTTCGATGAGCTGCCTCAGATTCCACCACTCCTCTTCGTTCATCAGCCTTCCCTCAGGACTCGAAAAATAGATCGAGACGAATCCTTCGGTAGAGAGTGGCGAACGGACAATCAACTGTGTTTTTTGGTGCTCAGGCAATGGTTCGGGCATGAGTGATTCCTCCAGAAGGCGCGGATTCTATCACGGAAACTCCCTGCAATCTTTAACAAAACATCAATAAAAATCCGAAGAACAAGGCCACGGCAGCTTGAAAGCCCAGGAACGCCAATCTCTCGATTGGCGGAAGGCCAGACGCCAATCGGGAGATTGGCATTCCCAAGCGTCGTGCCCTATTGCCCTGTGCGCTTCAAAACCCGGCTTCGAATTCGCGGAAGCGCCGCTCGAGCTCCCACTGCTGTAGCGCCTTTTCACTGGACTTCAGGAAGGTTGCGCAAGCCGCGAATGTCTTGGCAGCGCCAGGAGCGTCTGGCCCACATGCGGCAACGGCGCGCGTGAAGGAGTCCGGGTCTCGCCACAGGCTCGCTCCGGGCAAGAAATCGTGTTCCAGGCCGGTACGGACCATTTCCTTCAGGTCCGCGTAGCTGAGCGCGTAAGTTTCGGCGGCGCGCACGAATTCATGCGTCATGTTGATGCGTGAGACGCCTTCATCATCGGTGTTGAGCGACACAGGAACGTGGAATTTGCGATAGATGAGTAACGGGTGATCTTTGCCGCCGACCCCAAGGATGACGTCATTGCTGGTCAGATTGATTTCCACCATCACATGCTTCGCCGCCAGCTCTTTCAGCAAATCGTAGGGTCGGTCCTCATGCATCACGTCCACGCCGTGCCCGATCCGCTCGGCGTGGCCTTCCTCGACGGCCAGCCGAATGTGGCAGCAAAGGCCCTCGGGCGGCACGAGTCCCGGGGCGAGTTCGCCGGCGTGCAGGCTGATCTGAACTTTGGGGTAGAGTCCGTGCAGGAAGCCGACGATCTTCATGTGCAGGGCATAGTCACTCATGGAGATCGCGCCGTCCTCGGGCATGACGTAATTGATCCCCACAAAACGCGGGTCGGCCGAGGCGGCCTCGAAGCCGAGCAGGGTCTGCGCAAAAACCTGTTCCTTCGGGAAGCCACGCAGGATTTGGTAAAGATAGCGGAACGTGATTTTGCAGCCGGGAATTTCCTCGGGCGTGCCGCAATGTTCGTGCGCGCGGCGAAAAGATTCGGCCTGGTCCAGCTCGGCGCGCGCTACAGCCACATCATCGCGCAAGCCGCGGGCCAGCAGCGTGTCGCGAAGCTGGACAAGATCGTCGCGCCATCCGATTTCTTTCGCCAGGCCGACCGTGTGGCCGAAAGCAGGCGTCCACATGATTTCCAGGTACTGCTCGTTTTGTGCAGCCGCGCGCGAAGCGATTTCGTCAAGCCATTCGCCGGCGTGGCGGTTGAGAGGTCCCTCGAATTTTCCAAAAGTCTCGAAGAAATGATCGTGCCCGCTGACGCCGGGCGAGGCAACGAAGCTGCGCATGGATAAGGCGTTGACGAGCGTGTCGTAAAAATTCGGATCCGAGAAGGCTTTCGCGGCCGCCACTTGTCCCGCGCCGCAGGAAGGCTGGGGCGCCACAAATGCATGGCTTGCCAGGTCCACGCAAAGACCGTCTTCGGCGGCTTCGCGAATGAAGGTCTCCGCATAAACTCCGCCCGTCAGGTGATAGTGCAGGTCCGCCCCTTTGGGCATCCTCGCGAGAAACGCTTGGAGGTCCAGCGGATTGGCGCGCGCAGCTTCATAGGCGCGGGCCGCGCGCTGTTCAGACGTACCCGCCCCCGCGGCAGTTTCTTTGGCCGCAGTCTGGGCGCGGACATGTACTGGCAGTAGTAGAAAGAGCGCCGCGCCGGCAGGAGGGATCCGTGCAACCCACCGATGTTTTGTGCTGGGCATGGTTCTTGTCCTTTCAGCCTGAATTGCTGTAGTGGCGCGTGCGCAAAATTCGGTTCGCGCCCGGCCCAGGTTTCGACGATGCCGCGCCGCTTCCCGCTGAAATGGGAATCCGAAGTTTACATCACTGTGAGTTACAGAGGGTTTTCCAGGTGGATTTTAATTCGCGTCCGGCAGGATATCGAATCGGGCAAGCCGCGACGCCTTCAAGAGCGAGCCTTGCATCTTTGGGGGATTAATCTGTGTCCTCTGTATTAGAGATTTCTTCAAATTCTGGCAAGGCTTTCAACACAGAGGACGCAGAGAAATTCAGGAAAATTAATCCCGCGATCTCACACTACAAGCGAATAAATGAATTTAGGATAACGACCGGTTCAGATTCAGGCCTTAGCAGCTCTGGTCAATCCATCCTGGACATACCAACGCAGTGGGGCTGGAGACGCTGGACTCATCGCCGTTTCCGTTGTTCCCTCAAATTCGACAATTTCTCGTGTCCGGTATGGCTTTTCCTTGTGGCACTGTGGGCATCGAATATTGAAGACCTGGGATTTTCGCTGGGACGATTCTGAGGCCTCACTCCCGGACGCTTGCAGGCCGCCTACAATGGCAGGAACGGGAATCGGCGCCTTGCAATGCAGGCAGACCACTCCGCGGAATGTCGGGTGTTCGGTTTCAATGGTCATTTTCAATCCTCGCAGAGATACTTTTCAGGCTTTGGGTTCAATCAATCCTACTCTAAAGGAGCGGCTTGGTCCAGTCACATAAGGGCGTGAACTGTGGAAATACAAGTCCGAGCCATGAAGCACGCACTATTCCATGCAACTTGCTGATTTAAGGACAATTATAATAGATCAATCCGCGCACTCCACCGCGACTTTTGCACTCACTTTCCACAGGAAATCCCGCAGGCAAACATTAGAAAGCAAGAGGAAAGGAGGCATGGAGCGTGGGAAAACTTGGAAGGAAAAAGGGACGGAGAGGTAGGGGCAAGAGGCGGGCTGGTGGGATTGCTAGACCTTAGAGCGTACCGCCCAAAGCCACGCTAGGAGGGCATATTGGGGGCTATGAACAACGGACCGGATGTAGAATACAGCCGCTCCCAAAATGGGCCAGTCATATGAAAATCGCACCTCTACTAATTTGTTTCGTGGCTGTGATCGTTTGCCCCGTTTTAAGGGCGCAGAATCCAGGCGCGCAGCCCACATCTAGCCCTTCCGGGGACCTCCGGACAAATCCGATCTTGGAACAGCGATTTAGAGTCGACCGCGGCGATGTGCACATCGAGGTAATCGCACAGGGGCGGGGCCCGGTAATTTTGATTTTGCCGTCGCTCGGCCGCGGGGCCGAAGACTACCAGGTCGTGTCGGCGCTGCTCGCCCGTGACGGCTTCCGCGTCCTGCGCCCCCAGCCGCGCGGCATCGGCGCGAGCACCGGACCCATGACCGGCCTGACGCTGCACGACTTCGCCGCAGACATCGCCGCGGTGATCGAGCACGAGCGCAAGGGCCCCGCCGTGGTCGTGGGCCATGCCTACGGCCACTTCGTCGCGCGCATGCTGGCGACCGACCGGCCCGATCTCGTGCGCGGCGTCGTGCTGGCGGCAGCGTCGGCGGGCAAAGTCCCGCCCGGCGTTCATGAGCCGTCCGTCTCGCCCGAAGTGCGCGAAGCGATCGACAAGAGCGGAGACTTGTCGCTCCCGGAGGCCGACCGCCTGCGGTATTTGCAGTTCGCATTCTTCGCGCCGGGCCACGATCCGCACGTCTGGTTAGTCGGCTGGCACCCCGAAACCGAGAAAACGGAAAACGCCGCCTCGCGCGCCACGCCTGTCGACGAGTGGTTCGCCTGCGGCGCCGCCCGCATCCTCGACCTGCAAGCCGAAAACGACGCCGTCGCCCCGCGCAAATTCGCCGGCGTGTTGAAGGCCGCGCTGGGCGACCGCGTCACCGTCGTGGTAATCCCCAACGCCGGCCACGCCCTCGTCCCCGAGCAGCCCGAAGCCATGGCCAACGCCATCGCCGCATTTGCGCGCAGCCTTCCATAAATATCTGGCGTCCCAAAAAAAAATTTTGGAAGCAAAAGAGAAATTCCACCCGGTTGAGCTTGTTCATTCTTCCCAAGCGGTTTCCTGGCAAGGGTATACTTCGTGTTTAACTGGAGTCGCCAATTCGGCCAATAGCGAGGGGGAGAGCTCGGTCGTGCCGGTCGATATTGCATTCATTACGGTCAACCACAACACCCTGAAGTACGTAACTCTCTTGGCCGGCTTCTTCAAAAGCCTGGATGCGCCGTTTACATTTTCCCTCACTGTTGTGGACAATAACTCCGGGGATGGATCGCGGGAATTCCTGCAATCTCGCCCGGAAATTAAATATCTCCAGACCGGAGGGAATATCGGTTACGGGCGCGCCATCAACCGCGGCGTGGCTGCGACGGCCAGCAAATATGTGTGCGTGATGAATACGGATGTGATCCTCAACCGCGAGGCGTTGATCGGGCTTTGGCGCTTCCTCGAGGAGCGGCCCGATGCGGGAGTCTGCGGCCCGCGGATTACATATGAGGATGGCCGGAACCAGGGAATGGCGTTCCAATCTTCCCTTTTGGCCTATTACTCCGACTGGTTTGCGAAGACTCTGGCCAGTTACTTGAAACTGAAAATATCAAAAGCGCGCGCTCCAATTCGGGTCGATGGCGTGATGGGCGCATTTTTCCTGATCCGCCGGTCGGTCATTCCAGCCCCGGCGCTGTTTGACGAGGATTTTTTCTTTTTTTACGAGGATACGGCGCTGGCCCACACCCTGAAGAATCGCGCGGTTCCCTGCTTTATCATTCCCGGCTCAAGCATCATCCACTTCGGCGGCCAATCCAGATCAGCGGATTTCCATTCGCACTTCCATAACAACAAATATCTTTATCTGAAAAAGTTCTACGGGCCTCTGCATGCGAAGGCCATCTATTTCCTGGATCGCGCGCGCATCCTTCGAAAATGGTCCTTCTATTCGCTGTTTTCGCTGATAACTGCTTCCGAGCGCGTCAAGTCCAAGCAGCGCTACTACAAAATAGCCTGGGATACGGCCCGTTCAAAATAGGAGTGCTCTGCGTGCCAAATCGGCGCTGCATCTTGCACCCATAGCCTTGGCACAAAAGATGGCGCTAAAATGGGAGCGCGGAGACGCGCGGTTGGAAATGAGGGACGCCGTTCAAACGGCTATCTTCCGGAGGTGACATCATGTTTTGCATACATTGCGGCAGAGAAATCGACGACTCCTCCAGTTTTTGTTCCTCATGCGGCGGCAGGCAGCACTCGAGGGCTTCGCACAAGCAACTGACTCTTTCCGCCACGGACAAGAAACTGGCCGGTGTGTGCGGAGGCGTTGCCGAGTATCTGGACGTCGACCCTACGATCGTGCGGCTGATCTGGGTAGCCTTGTCCGTGGTGCCGGGCGGCTTCGTGGGCGGCGCCCTGGCCTATTTTCTTGCGTGGATCATCATCCCCAAGGCGCCTGCGTTCGCCTCGACGGCCGCGGCTGCCGGTACGGTGCAGCCTTCGCCAAAGGCTAGCTGAAAGTTCCGTCAGATTCAGTGGCGCGGGCTTCAGCCTGCGGGGGTTCGTCCTTGCAAGGTCCAAACCCCCGCAAGCTGAAGCGTGCGCCACATAACTCTCAAAACTCAACGTGAAGCCGGAGGGCTGGCGCAAAGACCGGGCCGCGGTCGCGGTTATAGCCTGGGTTGCGGATGTATTGCGCGTCGATTGCGGTAAAGATGCCGCGCCACACGTGCAGCGTGTAGTAAGTTTCGATGATGTTTTCGCGGCCGTAATTCAATCTGCCGTCGCCGAGCAGGAAGCCGACGCCTCCGAGGGCCAGATACTCCTGATGCTCGCGCGAAATTCCGTTGGAAACGAATGCCAGGCCGGCGCGGTCCAGCTTCCTGCGCCATTTTGTCCCCTGCGCGCCGGCGCCGACTTGCTCGGTTTCGTCCACCTCGGTGTAGGCGTACGATTCGTGCTGGCCCTCGTTCCATCCCCATCGCGCGAAAATTCCCAGCCAATCCGTCAGCGGCTGCTCAACGTTCACGCCAAACCCGTATTTCGTGGTGGTCTGCTGAGGATGCGCCGTGATTTCAGGCGTTGGCGTGCGGCCCGCTAGAAAATCGTCGATGGCCACGCTATAGACGCCCATGTTGGCGTGGTTCGCATACCCGAGCAGGCGAACGACCGTCTCGCGGCGCGGCAGGAAGGAATGATGCAACTCGAATTCGAAGTTCTCCGAATGGGCGCGGCCGAGGTCCGCGTCCAGGTTGATGCCGTTCGCTACTTTGGGCATCAGCGCTTCCGCAAACCGCACGGCCCAGTGGCGGTCGTCGTACTCCACCATCGCGGCGTAGGTGTAGCCGCGCGTGTCCGCGGCGTAATCGTAGGCGCCATTATTGTCGAGCGTCCAATTCATGAACTGCAGATTGCTGTCCGAACCGTAGGTATTCACATCGAAAAAATCCACCAGGCTGAATTTTCCGAAACGAATTTCGATGCGCCGCACCGGCAACTGCGGGAAGAGCGACAGCGGAGTTCTCTCCGAGGGTGCTTTCTCGCCGCTGAGCGGAATGATTTGATGCCACATCAAGCGAGCTACGTAAGGGGCCTTGCTGAGCGTCGGATTGCGGACTACATCCAGATTCGTGAAGCCAGCAAGGCCAAGCGCTTCTCCGATCCCGTGCCCTCCGGTTTCCTGGATATCGAGGAGAAATTCCGTGGTGCCGTTGATCCGCATTCCGGTAAGCAGCGTCAGCACTCGGGAGGAAGCATCCTGCGCTTCGGGAGAAAGGCTGTTCGGTCCCTGGTAGGGAGAACGAAACGCGGGGTGCCACTGCGTAATAATATTGGCCTGCCCGGAAAGCCAGATACGATCCGACTCAAAATGTGGGAATAAAGTTGTTGGTGGATCGGTAGAAGAATCACCCGCAGGGGCAGGAGCGGATTGCGCAGGCGCCTGATTCGTGGGCGTATCTTGTGCTCGCGCGGACGGCGGGGTCGCCAGACGCAGGCCCAGCAAGAACAGAAACGACAGCGCGAATTGGGCCATGCGAAATCGCATATTCTCTAAATTAGATCGGCATTTGCTTCCAATCATTAGATCACTGCATTGCACCATCCCTAGATGAACAGCGGGTAAAAAAACAAGCGGGCGTTTTTCCACTTCCCCGCGCGGTTTACGAATTGTCCGTATGCGCGAGTGCGGCCTGCGCTTCGTCGCGCGCTGCCTCGAGATCCGCCTCGTGCACTTTGCCCTGGGATTCGAAAATGGACATGGACGGATCGATCCATACCCGGATGAGCGGGGCATTTTCGCCTTCGTGCGCGCGAAACCACACGCAGTACAGGCTGGGGCGCGGCACGGAATTCTTGCGCCCTGAATTTTTGCTATCGATGATGAAATCAAACATGATTCCCTCCTTGGAAACCACACGTGTTCCGCCCGGACTCCGGCGCCTCGTCCGCAAAAACTGTTTTTCAGGAGGGGATTTTTGCCGCGGCATCGCGGATTCCCGCTCGCTCGGTTTATCCTCCACGAGAGCGGGCCGGAATTCGATTCACGGCAGCGTGTGCTATGCTCGCTCGGGGTGGAGGCCGGGGAGGCTGAAACTACCCGGAGGTTCCGGTTCTTGAACTGGAAGTTCCATAGGTTCTAAATTCCTTTCGGGCCATTGCAGCGCAGCCTGAATCTCAGATACCATACCCCCATAGGGTAGTCAAGGAAAAATGTCACATTTATCGAGAGAAAAACTGGATCTGGTAACCCGCACCAAAAAAATCGTGGGCCAGCTGGAAGCCGTCGGCCGCGCCCTGGATCAGGACGAGCCCTGCGCCGAGGTCCTGCAGCGCCTCTCCGCCGCCCGCGGCGCCATCAACAGCCTCATGGGCGAATTGATGGAAGACCATATCCGCAACCACATGCCGCGCAAAACGAAATCCGCGGGGGAAGCCGCCGACGATCTGATCGAGATCGTGCGCACCTACCTGAAGTAAGCGGCGCTGCTTTAAGAAGAATCTTCAACGCAGAGGACACCGAGAAAATCCACAGAGGTCACCGAGCCGCCGATCGCGGACGTGCGCGCCAAGCGGTTTTCTCCGCTTTTCTCTGTGTTCTCTGTGTTAAAACTTTTTGGTTTGCGACTCGTGAAGGATTTTGGCGGGTTGGGTAGCACGCTTACGAACCCGATTTCTCGGGGCCGTCGTCCCCGCAGCGCAACTCCCAACCCACTGTGAAACGAATGTTGACAGTGGGAACAGGCTGGCTCAATGGGCTAGTCGCCTCAAATAATTTGGGACTGGGGTTGTAGTACTTGGCGATCAAACGCGTTAGCCGCTGACCCTGTTTGAAACACTTCTTTAAGAAACCAGTAATTTGCTAAGTTATTCTAAAGGAATGGCTTACGAGGAGAATCCTATTCGACGACGGCAATCTTGTTGGCCAGCGAAAGTGGCATCCACAGGCGGCCCTTGGCGTCGCGCGCCATGTTGCGGACGGAGGAATTGGGGGCCGGCATTGGATAGGTCCTGAAGACCTCGACGACAGGATCAAAGCGGACCAAATTGTTGGCGTTGACCCCGCTCTCCTCAAACCAGATCTTGCCGGCGGAATCCGCAGCAATCCCGTAAGGCATGGAATGGTTTCCAGACGGACTCTCCCAGAATTTGAATGTCTTGTCGGCAAGCGTGAGGCGGCCCAGGCGCCCGCCTTTGGAATCCGTGAAATAGATCGCGCCTTTGACGGCCACGAGGCGCCGGGGCTCCACGTCCCGCTCTGAGGGAGTGTATTCGGTCACCGCTCCACTTCGCGGATCGATACGGCCCAGCTTTCCACCGGACAACTCGCAGAACCACAGCGCTCCATCGTCCGCCGAAACCATGCCATAGGGATGCGCGTTCTGCGTGGGCAATCCGTACTCGGTAATTTTTTTCGTCTGGATGTCCAACCTGCCGATCACGTTGGAATTCTGCGCCGTGAACCACAGCGCGCCGTCCGATCCGAATACCGGCGTGTGCGGATCATTCGCCGTGGGAGGAGTGAATTCGGCGAACGCGCCGGTCGCCGGATCCAGCCGGCCGATCTTTCCGGCATAATTTTCCGTGAACCAGATGTCGCCGAACGCGTCGGAAACCAGGCCGTGCGGGCCGGAATCCTCCGTCGGGACCTTGAAGAGCTTCCACTCGTGGGTATCGGGATTGAAGCGCGCGAGATGCCCTGTTTCCTGCAACGTGAACCAGATGCCGCCCTTCGGATCGACCGCCGAATCGTGCGGCACCGATCCCGGCACTGGCGAGTCCCACACGTGCATCGTGCCCTTCAATTCAACGCCCGGCAAGGACGGCGGCGGCTTGAACGTCAATCGCAGAGTAACATTCGTGTTGTTGCCCGGGCTCACCAGAACGTTATGCTCCCACTCGGACCACGTCCCGTCCGCATTGGCGCGCAGGTCGTAGGAGCCCGTGCGCAGCACCCCGAGGTAGAACTTTCCTTGCGCGTCACTGTGCAACACGTGCGGCGTTTCGCCATCGGCCGCCTGCCAGAGGATCTGCGCCCCGGCCACCGGCGCCCCCTTCGCGTTGACCACTTCGCCGCCCAGGGTGCCCGGCTTCTTTTTCGCGACCTTGATCGACTGCGCCCGCGCTCCGGAAGACACAAATCCGGCGGCGCATACCAGAAACACGAATTTTAGATGCGCGCGCCGCAATGCTGTCCGCCTCCAAGGTGGTGACTTCCCCCAATTTTACATTGAAGAATTCAAGCCGTGACTGCCTGATAGGCGGGATGAAGCGCGAAAGATACGGGGTCCAGTAGGGCAGGCTTTCAGCCTGCCGGTTTTCGCGACCATAGGTTCATCGAAAAGGCGGAAGCCAAGAAGCCCGTCCAACTTGCGTTGCTGTCCTTCCGGAGAAGTCCAGGGCGCCGCCCGGCGCAGCGCCCCGGTTGACAGCGATCAGACAAAACCTGCTAATAATCGCTTGAAAGCGATCAATTTGATTCGAGCGTCACTTGCAGGGCCAGGTCTTCAATCATCTTGTCCAGCTGCCCCTGCGCGGCCTCACTTTTCTTCTCGAAATCCTCCTTCTCATTGCGCAGTTTCTCCAGGCGCGTTTCCTGGTCCGATAGCTGCTGTGTGTAGCGCTGCGTCAAAGCCTTCTCTTCGGCGCTGCCCTTCAGCGATTTCAGATTTTCCCGCAGCCGCTGTTGATCGTCGTAGATGCTGGTAATGGTATTGTCGCGAGTTTCCGCTTCAGCGTTGAGCGCCGCCACTTGCGCCTTCTGGTCCAGGATTTTTCTGAGGGCCTGCTCGACCTCCGAATTGATTGATCCGTCCTTCAACAGCACCGCGACTTGATCGTCGGTGATGTTGCTTAACTCGACGGTCGTTTGCAGGGGATGGGACTCAGAGATCTCCAGAGTGGTCGATTGTTTCGCGCCGACGGCCACGCGAAAACGGTAGGCGCTCGCAGTGGTTTCTTCCTGGCGCATTGTGTCCTTCGATAGAGTCCAGCCCATGCGGAGAGGGTGTTCGATGATGAGGGTGCGCGGCGCGGCGTCTTCGTTGCGTATCGTATAAATCTTCTTCTCACGCTCCTCGCCCATGCGAATCATCACGCCGTGGCCGATTAGCACGCGCGTGTATCGTTGTGGGGAGGCCGACCCGGCTGCGCGAACGAGCATTCCGAGATCGGTGGCGTAGGAGAGCAGGCGGCGCTCGTCCGGCTTGATCGGATCGAGCAGGCCCTGCCCGGCGAAGATTTCGTCATCGATCACGCTGAAATTTCCTCCGTCGAGTGTTGCGCCGCTCGTGTTGCTGAGCCAAACTCCGCGCAGGGGATGCCCATAGTCTCGATCCGCAGTCCACAACGAGACTTTCTCGGCGCGGATTTCGCTTTGCACGATCGGCACCATGGCCGACTGATTCTTGCGGATCGTCACACGATCCTTCAATTTGTATTCGTAGAGGTCGTCAAAGTCCTGACCCTCAGCAGCGGCAGGAGTGCTCGCCTGAAGCAGGCTGTTGAACGCCCCGGCGGCTATGACAGGTGGCGCAGGAAGGAGAGCGGAATAGTTTCTCCCATTTGACGGCACATTTTGTGCCGTTCCGGGCCTGTAGGCTCCGCCGCCGGTCCCGCCTCCGGCCGCGGGGCCTACCGCACGCCCAAGCCCGCGGCCAGAGCCCAGGTTGGCGCCAATCGTCCCCGCAAGCGAGCTATTTGAGGTTTCGACAAGCGGAACTGACTCTGTCACTGTAACCATTTGCGAGACGTCGCCGACTTGCAGCGTTGCGTCATGCTCGCTGCTATAGCCGCTGCGGACTTGTGCGTTATTCATTACGAGCGTCTTGAAGCCCCGGCCCTCCACTTGAAGCTGATAGGTGCCGTCTGGAAGGCCGGAGAAGCCGTAGGCGCCCGCGCTGTCGGTCATCGTGCGTGTGATCTCTCTCCCGCTCGCATCGAGCACGCGCACCTGGGCTGAGGCGATGACACCCCCTGACGGATCTGTCACGCGCCCGGCGATCTGTGCTCCGCCCAGCAGGCGCGACTCATGCGTTTGCGGGACGCTCTCGTACTCCTGAGGCAGGGGCACAATTGCGCGCCGCCCGTAGTAAGGCTGCGAAAGCTGTTGAATGAAAGATTGCGGCGCACCGGCTATGAGAGACAGATTGACGTTGTTCCAATCCTCTCCCACTGTGTTGTCCACGATGGCCCATCCCTGCAGCAATGGTTTCTTCCCGGATTCGCTCGAAAGCACCAGCCGGTAGGTGGTTTTCCAGACCGGTACTTCGCTGATGTAACTGACGAACAGCTGGCGCTCGCCCGCGCCGGTCGTCGCCAGCGTCATCCGGCGCAGGTCCTGCTCGCGCTCGGAGGCGAGCAGAGACAAGTAGCGGTTCATCTCGCCGTGCATGCCGGTGTCAACGAGGCGGACGCGCGTGGTGGGCGTAACTTCCACTTCGCGAATTTCGCCGCCATCTGTGACGACGGAAATGATGTCCACTTCGAGGGTCGTCCCGCCCGCCGTTCGAGTTTTTCGTTCGACGCTAAGCAATCGGCCGGTGACTGGATCGGCGCCGCTGGACACTTCCAAACGAGAACCGCGAAGTGCATCCAGAAATTTTGAGACTGAGGTTTGTTCATCGAGGGGCAGGCGCAGCGCTCCCAAGCGCTTGTCGAGCGGATCGGTGGAATTGTAGCTGACGCCGCTGATGCGGCCGCCATCGAGATCCAGCACGGTGAGGGAAGCCAGCGCGTCGTTCAACTGGCCGCTGGTGAAATCAATGTGAATGTCTTCGTTGCCGCGCACGCGGCCGATATGCTCGAAATAACCGACGCCGTTCTTATACAGGACCACGCGGCGAACGGGCAGATCGGGAGCCTGCGTTTCGGTTGCGGATTCCTGGGACTTGGACTGGGTCGTTGTTTTTACGGAGACGGGACGGGCCTGTTGTTGCGCGCTACTCGGAAACGGCAACACTACGGCAATGGACACCAATGCGAGTAATTTTCGCATGGCAACCTCCCTGATTTTTTGATTTAGACCGTTACCACCCTGCAATCTGCGATGCCTGCCGCAGGTAACGGGTTGCCGCCGTTTCCTCAAAATGTTGGACACCGCCATGCTCGGGCAAGTTCCCAAAGCCTTTCGCGATTCTTCCTGCAGCAAGACTTTTCGTTTCAATTATGATTTGATTTAGCGGAAAAATAGTTGGGCGAGGTGAATTCATGCCACGGTACATTTCGCTGCACACGCTGGCTTGCCTGACGCGGCAGGGGGCGGAGCAACTGACGGCGCGGCTGGCTGCGGCGGATCGCGTGACGATGCGGCGCGTGCAAGTCAACATGATCGAAGGGAAAATGCTGGTCGAGTTTGACGCGCCGGACCGGGAGGCGCTGGAGAAGTGGATGCGCGACGAAGGGTTTCATTATGACTGGGTGCTGCGCGTGGAATTTGAGGCGCGCGGCGGAAAGCTGGAGCCTGCGTAGAGCGACGTGATTCGTGATGTGTAAACCCTGATTCGTGAAAAACCTTTTATCTTTTGCCTGCCCTTTGAATTGAGCCTCCGATTTCATTCGGGAACTTAGTGGCGCAGGCTTCAGCCTGTGGGTTTTAGTTGTGCCAAGGCGCGAGGTCCTTACAACCAACCCCCACAGGCTGAAGAGCCTGTGTGGCAATTTCCTAGTTCTTCGAGTCTTGAGACATTTCTACGCCCTCAGCGCAAATTTCTTTATGTGGTCGCCACGGGTGCGGCGAATCGGGCTCACGTCTTT
>Ga0210396_10001508_pt1 | contig 25028 bp, 17 predicted proteins | sample IncBWH17OmetaG_FD_155466 | JGI IMG/M metagenome (GOLD analysis project Ga0210396, IMG submission 155466) | Forest soil microbial communities from Barre Woods Harvard Forest LTER site, Petersham, Massachusetts, United States - Inc-BW-H-17-O ... | reverse complement strand
GTCTTGAGAGATCATTTGACTTGCTCCAGTTGATGTCGTTCACTGGCGGTCGTTGCAACCTTCGTTAGGGCGCAGCAAAGTGCTTGGACCCCGAGGCTTCAGCAAACCGGACTGCGGGAGTGGCTGAACCGGCCGAAGCCCCGAGACTTCCAAACCCGCCTACGCAGCTACGGCAGGCTGATCCGGCTGGTGAACATTCAGCTCTTCTGCACCTGTGTTGGCAAGGATGCGCCGTGCCGCCTCGGCTTCTTCAGCCGTTCCATGCGCAATGAGCAGGAACTTGCCAGCTTTGATCGAGCTCTCGTACTTCAGAGCGCTGTCCTTGGGGATTCCAATGCTGTAAAGGCCTGCCCCCAGTGCAGATAAACCACCGACGACAACAGCACTCTCCAGAGCACCCACAATCCACGCCACCGCCGAACCGGCCACCATAACCGGGCCGACACCGGGAATGATGAAGAAAGCGGATCCCACGAGCAGGCCCCAGAGTCCACCCCAGAATGCGCCCCTCTTTCCCCAATGTTTCATCCGGTCGCCGGCGGTGTAATAACCGACAACTTGATCTTCTGTGTGGTATCCCTGACCCACAATTGCGAGCTTCTTTATGTTGAAATCACTCTTCTTGAGCAGATTGATTGCATTCTCCGCATCAGAATGCTGCGGGTAGACTGCGACAACCGAGTTTTCCTTGCTATCGACATTTGCCATCTTCTTCTCCAAGTCTCAGACCGTACCCATGAATAAGCCGCTCTGGTAAGTAACCCCTTTCGCGGCGCTGGCGTGAAGGGGCAAGCCTCCCTTTCTCGCGCCCACACCATTCATGACGCGCGAGAGTGTCACGGAACGTTCTACCGTGGCTTGGCAGATATCGAATGCTGTGCAGCCGCCGCTTTCGAGTCCGCCTTCTGTTCAACTTTGGTGGGAAGGACCTGCATCCCATAGTTCTGCCCCGTAACCCAAACTTGGCTGAGGTAGTCAGTTGTGCCGTACTTATTAAACGTTACGTCTGAGTTCGGATGAGGGTTCGCTGCCTGGGTCGGCGCGATGTCGAGGAACGCAGAGTGCGATCCATCTTTACCTTGGATCAGCAACACGGTGTTCTCTTCGTCCGGGGGTTGGGTGATCGTGTAAGCGCCGGCTGGCATCTTGGCGTTACCTGCGTAAAACGGAAATGTCGTTGTGAAATCGCCGCCGTTGGCAATCTGCGCTACGGCAGGCGTCCCGATTGAAAGAAACGTCAATCCGGTCATCAGAGCTGCCTTGTACAAGCTTTTCATCATATTGATCCTCCGTGTCGCGAAACATTGGCCTTCAACGCAAGCAAATCTGCGCCAAATTCCGTGCTCACGTTAGTCCACCGTTGCGGAAGGCGAAACTAGTAACATCCACAGGAAAGCAATAAAAAAGTAATCGTAATGGCGACCATCGATTTTGCTTACTGCTCTATTTTGTATTGGGAATGCCGATATAATAGTGGCCCAGATGTGGTTCCTGCACAAACTGTGGAGGTTGGGCAATCTGCTTCAGCAGTCAGCAGTTCTCCATAGACGGCTCTCGTGATAAAGGCGATTTGTATTCCTTCAGGTGCCCTGGTTAGTGAACGCCATACTTGTTTCGCGTGTACTCTTGCCGGAGAAAGCCTCAGCGGGCAACACCGTTTTACAGAGCGGGAACCTGAATACTCGCGCCGCCAAGGGAAACCGGCTGGTAATCCTGATCGTAGATGTCCACCACAGCGCTTCCCACGATTCGGGTCTTGGCCTCGGAGTGGATGTGGGAAGGGAACGTGAAACCCGCGATGTCGACGTAATCCTGCACAAAGTGGATGCTCTTGATGAACAGGGAAGGAGACTTCACGATGCTGCCTTCAGAGCGCACCATACTGCCGGTGCGGGCGTCAAGGTAAATGCGTCCTTTGAACAGACCGAGGCGCTTGGCGCGGGGGTTCACCTGAAAAACGTGCACCGGGCGACCGTCCAAGATAGTGGTGGACTTGTGCGAGAACTTGTAATTGGCGGGAGTAAGCAAAGTCAGCGCAGGATCGTCCTTCTTCACGTGGTCGACTTCGGACTGAAGCAGACGTGCGATGACTTTGCTTTTGACGAAAGTGTCGCCAACGGAACGGATCACCTGGAACCCGAGGGAGCGGGGAGCCGAGTAGTCACGGCGAAGTGCGTACTCTCCGTATTGCGAGGTAGCTAGTAGTTCGGCGTGAATGATGGTCGTCGCCGAATAGGATGCGAGATTCCTGTCCTGCTCCTCAACCCCCTGCCAGTAAGCTCGGAGAGCCAGTTCGGACGACATGCTCGGTAGCACCGCAGGTGCCGTCAGTGGGGTACTGGGTATCGCCGCCGCTGCCAACGAGAGCGGGTGGTTGCTCAAGGAGGTCAACGGCGGATTATCCGCGGGCGCCGTGGAAGCGATAAGAACCGTATTTTGAGCGGCTAGGAAAGAGGAACAACCCAACCCAGCGACTAACAGTGCTAAGGAAAAATGTCTCATGGATGAAATACCTTGGAGTACCTTACCCAAAATTTCCTTTTGACCTCAAAACCTAATCGAGGCTGAGTCTAGTTCGCATAGCATGTGTCAGCAACTAGTAGAAGTTTTAGGAAACGCTGGAAAAAATTGTCGGCGGCAACGGGGTGGTGGGCACCGATGTGCAAATTAAAAGGCAGCGGCACGGCAAACCACAGTCATGACCCGTCGCCTACGGCCGTCATTTTTGCGATTGATTCTAGTAAAACTGCCAGTTTGGGGACGCTTACGATCTGCGTTATAAATTCAGCGTTGTCTGGTGCTCTCAGAGCAGATAGCCTTCTCTCAGTACCATCCTTTCACAAGTTCCCACCCTTGCCGGTTTGTTTTTGGCGAACGTGGGGGCGGCGCTTCCCGACCTTCATAGCTGGTACGTATGGCCGAACGCCGCCTAGTCATTCTAAAAGTACGGCGGCAAAACCCCATGCTTAGCGATGTGCGACACTTGTCATTTGAAGTTCTTCACTCCGCGAGACCTGATAAACAAGCCGGTGGACGCTGAGATGTACCTGCGGGAAAAGTTCGCGTAGCATGAGTGTAGCCTTGGTTTCAGGACGAGCGTCGGGAGGGGTTAGATTTCCTACCTGACGGGATGATGTCTTCCTGATGAGCACCCCCGGCTGAGGTGTATATGCGAGATCGACTCTTGCTGCTACTTGTTTTGCTGTTGCTGGGAACTTCTGCTGCTCAACAAACTCCCAACCAGGGGAAATCGAACGGGAGCACGCCTTCCAAAGCCGTTGGGCCACAAACTATGGAGGGCTACCTGAGCGGCGATTCGAGGGAAGGCTACTTTCTAGGGACTTATACCGGCGACCTGTACCAAGTGATCGGTAGCAACGCTTCGCTCCATCACTAAGCCGGCCAATCTGTGCGTATCAACGGTACCGTGGCTTATCGCAAGCCATCTTGGTCGCCGTCCAGGGTGCTTGCAACCTTACCCCCCACGCTGACTGTTTCAAATATCAAGAAGGTATCGGACACCTGCGAATAAGGGTGGACCACGCGTCGCGATCCGAAACGATCATCAACAATTAGAGCCGGGAGGAAGCTGCTTTTAGGAACCCTGTCGAAACGACGGGTCTGCTCTTGGGAATTCTCGACAGGTTCGCTTCCCGTTTGTCCAAGGGCACCCGAATCGCTTCCGGTATCACCGTGTCCGTTTCCGCCCAAGCCTCGGGGTTGCGCACGTCAATCACCGTGAAATCTTCTCCGGCGTCCATTCGCTTTTTTAGTTCTTCGACCGTGATTCGTAGAGCGTCATCCACAGAGAACCTCCTCAGTGGCCTCCCCATTCGTCGCGATTGCGTTAGGCGAGCAAATGGCGTGACGCCATTCACGCTCGCCCTCATCCAATGCCTTAATCAATTCCTGAACGAGAGAATCAAGCTTCTCGGAGTCGACCTCGTTCGTTACCGCAGCACACAGTTCGCGCCAATCCCTTTGCTTGTGTCCGGCCATTTTGTGCCTCCACGAATGAGTTTCCTGTCCGGTACGAGCAGCATGTCATTTGCCAAAACGCTAAGTACCTGGAATTGCGGCTGCTGGCGAGAGCCTGCGTGTAATTTCGACTTGCATCGCGGAGCAAATGCACCGCTACGGGAGACTGGTCCAAACCCCCGCTTGCGGGGTACGAAGGATCTGCAACCGGCCGACGGTGCTGCGGCCCAACTGCTTAGATTTTCCCATTAGCCTCTGCATCGGCTCACGCAGCGAACGCATGCTCATCGTCTACCGCTTGGCCAGCTGTTTCTCTTCCGGGCTCATTTGGTCCCAAAGAACTCTCATGTCTTCCTCAATAATTCGGTTGCGGGGGTTTTGGCGCTGGGCCCGCCCGAACCAGCGATACGCGAGAGGCAAATCACGGAAGGTGCAATGACCGGTTGCGTACATAGTTCCCAAAGTGCTTTCCGCCTTCCCGCTGGAATGCTCAGCAGCAGCAAGAAGATTTTGCTGAGCGCGATCACAATCAGCCGGTACACCATCCCCATAAAGATACTTTTCGCCTTCGGCCTCCGAAGTGTCGCGGTCTCTTGTGCCCGCCGGAACCGACTGAATCTGCACCTTTGACGACCTGGGCGCGATCACTGAACTTCCCTGCGATGGACTCCCATCGGAAGTTTCTCCGGGAGCACTTTGACCGCTCTTTGAAGTCAATTCCGAAGGTTCAGCCTGCCCACTCTGCGTCGCCTGCAACTCAGATGGAAAGGAGACATCTGCCTGGGTAGAATTCCCCACTCTGGACTGACTAGCAGCGGAATTCTTCAAAAACCTACTCGCCAATGTACGCAGGTCCCGCAACTGCCACCCCACAACTGCAAGTGTCAAACCGACTAGGGCTATAACGAGATAACGGCGCGCATGAGAGGTCTCATCTTGCAAAACATAAGTCACTCCGTCAGTTGGCTCAGCGGTCGGACTCACAATGGAAGACTCGCCAGATGGTGGTATCGTAGGCTGTTCCGACGGCATTGCCAGCGCGGCTAAGGGTTCGCGGGGTTCCAGAAGATCACATCCGCATGTCAGGCAAAGAGTATTCCCCGAATTGTTATTGGACCCGCACTGTCTGCAGCGTATCGTCATGGCTTAAAGATCCTTCCGAGGCTTGGTAAGCATTCTTTATGTCTCTTTGCTTCTTTGCTAAGGAATCGCTCTGCACATGTTCTTTACTGAACTTTACCAAGGTTCCGGGTCCGAGGCTGGCTACTGTTTGCGGTCCGGGGAATGCACGGGAGTAGTCGACGCGACTTCGCCTTCTCCGCGGTAATCCAGAATGCGTGATGTCAAGGTGTGAGGGCCCACAATACGCACATCAGCCACGGCTTCCATACTGGTCTGCAGCCAAGTTCCCTCGAGTTCGGCAAATACGAGCTTCACGCGAACCCTTGTTAGCCACCAGGACGGGGTTTTGGCGACCTCCCCCTCAATCTGGCGGACGAAAAACGAATGCTTGTCTATCCAGGCTTCTCCCAAAATCAGCTCGTTCTCTTTTCGCTTCGGCTTCAGTCCTAACAGATAACAGGGTTGGCCATCGAGAACCGTTTCGCCGATGTAGGTGAAATCGTAGTTATTTCTGCTAAGAGCGATTCGAGCCCGATTCCCGCTAGACGTTGCTTCTACCTCGTGGTCCAGGACATCCCGCACAATCTGCTGGCCTCGGTTGCTGCCCGACGCCCTCTGGATCCTATAGTTCGTGCTGGCGGGTGATTTGAAATTTACTTCTGCTACCACATCAGAATTTGCTTTCGAATTGTTCGGGCCGAATAGACGATACTCGCGAATCACCTGGTAAGAAAACTGTGCCGCTTGCGTCTTTTCGAGGACCTCGATAATCGAGTTGAGTTGCAGCGTCCTTGAGGGGGCGGTCCCCTGTGCAGCTACGACGCAGCAGAACAGCGCGACCGATGCTCCAGTCGTCATCCAGCGTTTCGTAACCCGGACCTTCATTTCTCCCGACCCTTGAATGCAGAGAGCACGTATTGGGCCAAGGGAAAATGCCGGGTAATAGTGGATTATTCACTCAGGGACTTGAGTGCCGGTGCAATTTGTGCGGCCATGCCAGGAAATTTTCGCCTACCGTGAATACAGTATGTGAAGGGCTCGAACTTCTGCCACTGAAGCAGGACTGTAAATCAGCAGGCGCTTAACGCGTTTTGCCCTCAATGAATTGGTCAATCTCTAAGGCGGCCTGCTGTTCGTTCTGCCGAGTGCCGAGAGTTAACGGGCCGCCCATTTGGGGGCATGGACACCTAATTTTAAAGAGAGCAATACCAAATTCGTCCGCCGGGAGGCTTCCAGATGACAATGAGCGCAAAAGATCGTGGGCTGCTTAAGCGGTGTGGTCCTAACTCAACAAGCGTTGCGTCCAGTGGCATCAGCTATCACCCCTAGAGAGCAGACTAACCCTCGTGGACCGCAATCGTACAGTATTCGCCCGATTGCGCTTCTAACCAAAAACGTCCTGCCGTGAACTTGGAAGTCGAAGCATCGCCCCCCGAGGGATGGCCGCTCTGCGTATCCTCTCACTAGCGTCATCCCGCTTCATGTTTTGGCCGTCAGCGAACACTAATGGCCGTTGATTTCAGTCCAAGTTGCCGGTACCAAGGCAAGCATTGCGAACACCACGCACCTGGGCAGCCGTGCCCTAACGATGCTGTCCCGCACGATTCTTACGCCCTGGACATGCCCTCGGGCCCGGCCCCGACTAGCCACACGATTGACCTATGTGAAGCCTGTGCGAAAACCGAGAATGCACTACCGAGATGACTTTAGTAGGTCCACGTGACACTTTTCGTGAACGGCCCTTCCGCGCTCATCTCTGCAGTTTCGATGTCCACCGGCTTTCCGCAAATAGCTCAAAGTGGAACCTTCACCGATGATATGCCAAGAGTCTAACGGTAGCGGGGACGTTATATCACCTTTTCCAAACCATGGGCTGTTAATATTCCGCAGAGTTCTACAGCCCTGCCTAAAACCGCTGGGAATGGGAACGGAAAGGACCCTCCCCTACAGTTTCCACCCGATTGTTCGTCCAGCGAACAAAGTCCTACCCTCGTGATGGAAGGAAGCCGAAGCAAGAACCCGAGGGATGAACGCCCCACCCGTTCCTCACACTTACAACGTTCATCCCTCTGGCATTAACTCCTTGACAGCAATGAGACGCGCTCTTGGACCGCCTGGAGGTCCGCGGTCATTAGATTTGTGTATCGCCGGTCATCTCCGGTGAACTGTGAGTTTTCGGCAAGAGTGTCATCTAGCTAGGGCCTGCGGCCCGCGAAACTTGATGAAAACGAGAGTAAGCCATTACGTGTTTTCAACGGTTTATCCCACGTTGTCGACCCTGCGTGACGGCACTGGGATGGTCACTGACAGTAGTTCCCCTTCAGGTTCTCCAGGAGCAGCCTGAGAAATTTCTCCGCGCCTATCTCTCGAATCAGATTCGCGGATGCCTTAACCCACTGCTCTTCGCTCACCAGCGTGTCATGGTCCTGTGCGAAGATGGGATGCACACTCCGCAGGCAATAGAAGGGATTTGCGAGCACCTTGTACAACTCTTCCTCGGTAAACGGTTTGGCCATTTGGTCCTGTCCTTTCGGGCTTTCGGGGGTTCCATTCTCAGTTGTTGATACCGGACCATCACTCTCACCTAGCGTGTTGTGTGTTTTCCGCCAGGGTTCGTAGTACGAGGCGGGACGGTGTGGCTCAGAAGCAATAGCCCTGCGCCACCCAGTAATGCCAGCCGCGATCACGCCGCCAAGGGCATCTTCGCGTCGTTGCGGCAGCGTGACTTTTCTCTTTCGGAGGATCGACCCAAAACATGGCCCCGGGTAGGCGACCCACGGTTCGCCGAAGTCGCCGAAGGAAACGGGCGATCACCTTGTTCGGTGGCAAGCTACAAAAAGCTACACGGAAGCTACAAGAGCGTGTTATAAGAAAATTGCAGTTTTGATGGGAAAATCTAGTATCGATTCGGAACTCCCTGAAAAATCGGTATGAGCCCTCGAAGGATTTAACCGTGATTCTAATCCCTCCCTCTCCGCCATGACTATGTGCGTCAAGCCGACCATAACACCGTGAAAAGGTATTGTCTGCGTAGCTTGGATTGTAGAACTATCGGTAGTTGAATATTAGGGGTGGGCTGCTGCCGGAGCACCGAAAGTGCACCGATCATTCTTCGAACCTGACTGTTAGGAAGCTCAGAATGTGCAAATCTTGAAGGTTGCCTGAAATTTTCGCTGCGCCCCCAATTCGTCACCACAACCAGTCTCAAAAGCCAATAAACACCTTACAAACAAATAGCTTACAGGGGCGCTGGTGACCGCAGCGTAACTGGTGACAGACTCATTGGCTCAGGCGAGGGATAGCGCCATGCACGGTTCCACAGCCTTTCCACAGCCTGGAGGGCATCGCCGTTGTGACGGGAAACCAGGCTATTCGGGCGGCGCGATGCCGTCCGCGAGCATGGACTCGAAACGGGTCGAATTCTTCAGGAATGCCAGGTTCACGCGGCCGGTGGGGCCATTGCGCTGTTTGGCGATGATGAGCTCCGCTTTGCCCTGGAGGTCGGGATCGTCCTGCTTGTAAACTTCTTCGCGGAAGATGAAAGCTACGACGTCAGCGTCCTGCTCGATCGATCCCGATTCGCGCAGGTCGGAGAGTTGCGGACGGTGGTCGCCGCCCCGGCTTTCGGGTGCGCGGCTTAGCTGGGAAAGCGCTATCACCGGCACCTTTAATTCCTTAGCCAATGCTTTTAAGCCGCGCGAGATGGCAGAAACTTCCTGAGTACGATTTTCAAAGCGCCTGCCGCCACCTGACATGAGTTGCAGGTAGTCCACGATGAGCAGGTCGAGCTTGCCCTGCGACTGCTGCAGGCGTCGCGCTTTTGCCCGCATTTCGCTGAGCGAGATGCCAGGTGTGTCGTCGATGAAAATAGGAGCGTGCGCAAGTTGCTCCATGGCGTGTACAACTTTGGTCATGTCATCACGCCAGAGCGAGCCGGTTCGCATCTTGTGCGAGTCCACCCGCGCTCGTGAACAAAGCAGACGCAACAGCAATGCCTCGCGCGACATTTCCAGCGAGAACATGCCGACCACTTTTTGATCTTCGATGGAGGCGTTTTCGGCGATGTTCATGGCGAATGCTGTTTTTCCCATCGATGGGCGGGCAGCGATGATGATCAGGTCGGAGCGCTGGAATCCGCTGGTCATCTCGTCGAGATCGGTGTAGTGGGTGGCCAGTCCGGTGATGCGCTGGCCGCGCTGCAGCAAAGCATCCACCGAGCCGAAAGATTCCTTGACGATGTCCTGAACACCCATGAAGCCGCGGCCAATCCGCTTTTCAGATAGCTGGAAGATAGCGGCTTCGGCGTCGTTCAAGATTTCTTCGGCGGGATCGCTTTGGTCTGAGGCTCGCGCAATGGCGGCGTTGGCGGCGTGAATCAGTCCCCGCAGCAGCGCCTTGTCGCGGACGATTTTGATGTAGTGCTCGATGCTCGGCCGATCGGGGACCCCGTCCACCAATCCAGAGATGTAGCCGACGTCGCCAATCGCCTCCAGCTCCTTGCGCCGGTCCAACTCCTCGACCAGCGTAATCATGTCGATCGGGCGCGAAGATTCCGCAAGATCCACCATGCGGGTGAAGATGCGGCGATGAGAATCCAGCGAGAAGTCCTCCGGCTTCAGATGCTCGGCGGCTTCGTTGTAGGCCAGGTTGTCGAGCAGGATCGCGCCCAGAATGGAACGCTCGGCTTCAACGTTTGCGGGCAGAGTGCGCGCGAGACTGTAATCAGTGGTTGCCATCAGCTGTCAGTTGCAGCGCCGGCATCTAGCCGGCTGTCGCGAGGGCATCTTGCCCTCGCCGGTGGGGGCGAGGACGCCCCCGCGACAGCCGCCCGGACGGAGGCTACGCAACAAAAGTTCCTTGTAAACGCGAGAGCGATAGTACTCACGAACGAGTTGTGAATGTGAAGTATGTTCTTCGGAAAACGAAGAACAAACCTAAATTTTTCGGTGGTCCAGTTGCGTGGCAAAAAGTGTATGGTCCAACGCCGCTCCATTACGTCGGAGTATAGGTGAAATAAAAGCGAAGATCAATCGGGAAGCGTCTCCTGGGAAACCACCATTCGATCGTCTTCGGATCAGTCCTGATCCGTATCCGTGGCAAACCATTTTTCGGACGTAAAAATAAATGCGGCCCAGGCCAGCCACCCGGGCCGCATTGCATGTGGACGTCTGGTTGCTCTGTCACCGCACCATGCAGTGAGGCGCCTCTCGAAACCGCGTTCCCCGGGGGAACGCTCGTTTCTGGGCGCACTCTCCGAGCCGTGATCTGCGGACGAGGTCCGCGCTCCATGACTCGCAGTGATTGCTCAAGCTGACGGCTCAATCCTGCCTGTGGGGAGGATTTTCGAGGAGGCCGCAACGCCCGGTTGTCCTCAAAACGCGCCGTCAGGCATCTTGCCCGTGACACGTTCTAAGAAACCCTCCGGCAGTTCACCCTCGAGAACCACCGGAAACGCCAACTCTGCTGCAATCTAACAGCGCTCTCAAGACATCGCACATCTGCACTGGCGGTACTTTGCTCGAAGTACAAAAACACTGCAATAGAAAATCGCAGCCCGGTTGTGCACAAACTGTGGACTACGGAACTTCCTTGTGGAAACCAAAGGAAAAACGGAACAGAATCAGCTACACCAGCCCTGATCAAATGTAAATTTCAATTGGCCCGCACGGGCGCGGACGCGCCGACATTGGGATTAATCCACGTGCTCGCCTTCCTCGATAAATCCAAGTTCCGGCGGCGGTAGCTGGTCACCTGGCCGTGCCCAGAAGACGTATAGCGAGGGCAACAAGACGATGCTGATGAACAGCTCAACGATCAGTCCGCCGACGATCACGATGGCGAACGGCCGCTGCGAATCCGAACCGATGTCGTGGGACATAGCTGCAGGCAAAAGTCCCAAGGTCGCGACCAACATGGTCATCATAATGGGCCGCAGACGAAGCGCTGCTCCTTCTTTTGCGGCTTCCCGAGGATTCATACCTCGGGTGCGAAGTTGGTTGATGTACTCGACCATGATCACGCCGATCTCGACCGATACGCCAATCAACGCCAGGAAACCCAGGCCGGAGGAAACCGAAAAATGAGTGTGGGTCAGCAGGAGGCTAAAGAAACCGCCCAATGGCGAAAGTGAAACCACAGCCAGGATCAGGGCGACCCATTTCCAGGAGTCGAATGCGGAGTAGAGAATAAAAGACATCAGCAGAATCGTGATCGGCACAATGATCGCTAAACGACGATTGGCGCGCTGCTGGCTCTCGTACTCACCAGTCCAATCGAGGTAGTAGCCTTCCGGCAGTTGCACCTTCTGGCGCACTTCTTCGATGGCTTGACGAACGGTGCTGCCGAGGTCGCGCCCGCGCACACTGTACTTGATGGCAATGTAGCGCCGGTTGCCTTCGCGGTAAATGGTCGAGGCTCCGTCTTCGAGTTTGATCTGGCACAACTGCCCGAGCGAAACTCGCTCACCCGACGGCGCGAGAATGCGGATGTTGGCGATGTCTTCAACATTCTTGCGGAATGGCTGCTGGTAGCGAACCGTCAAATCGTAGCGCTGCTCGCCGACCAAGATCTGGCTCACTGCCTTGCCACCGACTGCGGTCTCTACCGCATCCTGAACGTCGCTTACGTTAATTCCGAAGCGATTGGTCGCGGTACGATCCACGACTAGATTTACGTTGGGCTGTCCGCGCACCTGGAATGTTCCCAGGTCGGCGACGCCGGGGATCTTGACCATCAAGTCTTGAATCTCGTTGGCTTTTTGCTCCAGCGTCTTCAAGTCAGAGCCAAAGAGCTTGACTGCCAGCTCGCCCTTGACTCCACTGACCGCCTCTTCCACGTTGTCAGAGATCGGCTGCGAGAAATTCCAGTCCACGCCTGGGAACTTGTTCAGTTCGGCGTCCATCGCGGCGATGAGATCGTCTTTGGTTCGGAATTGTGACCGCCATTCGGAATGCGGCAGCAGATCGACGAAGAACTCGGTGTTATAGAAGCCGCTGGCGTCGCTCCCGTCGTCAGGGCGCCCCACTTGACTGACGACCTGTTTAACCTCGGGAAAATTTGCCAGCATGAGTCGTCCCTGTCTTGCCAACGCGATGCTCGACGAAGGTCCCGTGCTCGGTGCCAGCGTGCCACGGACCCAAATTGCGCCCTCGTCCAAGTGCGGCAAGAATTCGGAGCCGATCACACCGCTGAAGGCTAGAAACAACATTAGCGCAAGTGCAGCCGCGCCCAGGCCCAGCGTAATTTTCAAATGATCAAAGCACCAGTCTAGTGTGCGCACATAGCGCTCGCGCAGGAATTCGAGCGCAGGGTTGCGCCATTCTTTTATGTCGTCCTTGAATAAGAGAGTGCACAGAACCGGCGCAATGAGGAGAGCGAACAGGAGTGCGCCCAAAAGAGCGAACGCTACCGTCCAAGCCATGGGACGGAACAAGCGGCCTTCTACACGCTGCAAGGTGAAGATCGGAAGATAAGAAACGACGATGATGACTCGCGCGAAGAAAACGGGCTTTTGCACTTCGTGGGCTGCTGTCCCTATCATTTCGATGAACGTCTTCTTGCCCTTGCCCAGCTCGGTGTGACGCAGAATGTTTTCGACCATGACCACGGAGCCGTCCACGACCATGCCAAAGTCGAGTGCACCCAACGAGAGAAGATTGGCGGGAATATGATTCAAGTCGAGCAAGATCGCAGCAAATAACAGTGAGAAAGGAATGGTGAAGGTTACGATCAGCGCGCTGCGTACGTTGCCCAAGAACAGAAACAGAATGAGAGTGACCAGCAAGACCCCGTCCGTGAGGTTACGCAGGACGGTGTGAGTCGTGTAGTGCACCAGATCGCTGCGGTCCAGGTGCGGAACAAACTTCACTCCTGACGGTAATAGACCGTTGTTCAGTTGCGCGATCTTTTGGTGGAGCGCGTCGAGAGTCGCGTCCGCCTCGGCGCCTTTGCGCAGCAGCACGATGCCTTCGACCACGTCATCGTCGTTGACGACCGTGCCATCTTCGTGGCGGATCGTTTTGCCCAGCTGTCCCAGCCGCACTTTAGGTGCTTGCACGACGCCGCCCAGGTCTCGAACGCGCACCGGAGTGCCATTTGCGGACTTCACCACCGTCGCCCCAATGTCGTCCGTGTTAGTCATTAGTCCCACGGCGCGCACATTGAGCGCTTGCTCGCCGCGCTCGATGAAGCCTCCGCCGGCGTTGAGATTGTTGTTGGCAAGCGCCTGTTCGACCTGGCCAATCGAGAGTCCGTAAGAGACTAGCTTCCCCGGATCGATCTGAACCTGGTACTCGCGAGTCGGTCCGCCAAAGATATTGACGTCCACCACGTTCGGCACCGACTTCAACTGATTCAGCACGAACCAATCCTGCAGCGTCTTCAGTTCCATCACGTCATACTTGGGGTTGGTGCTGGCGAGCGTGTAGAACATGATCTGTCCGGTCGGGCTGTAATCCGGGCCGAGTCCTGGGTTTACTCCCTGCGGCAAGGTGGCCTGCGCCAACCGGTCCAGCACCTCCTGCCGCGCCGTGAAGGTCGTGATCTCGTCATCATAGATAATCGTGATTACCGACAACCCCGCCAGCGACACCGACCGAAGGTGCGTCATATGAGGGACGCCGTTCAGTTGCACTTCGAGCGGAACCGTGATTTGCTGTTCGACTTCTTCTGCCGCGTGACCGGGCCACTGTGTGATGATCTGGGTGTAGGTATCGGCGACGTCAGGGTAAGCCTCGATTGGCAGGTTATGAAACGAATAGATGCCCCAGATAAACAGGACAAGCGCAAGGCTCAGCACCATGATTCGATTGCGCAGGGCGAAGTCGATGAGAAGCCGAATCATTTACCCTGCTCCGCGACGCTGGTTGAGAACGAGAGTGCATTCGCCACAACCTGATCGCCGGCCTTCAGCGGACCATCCTGCAGTACCTGAAATCCATCCTGGGTGACGCCTTGGGTGTGCACCTCGGTCTTCCGGAACTGGTTCTGCCCTTCTTTGAGGAACACCCAATCCTTGTCCTGCAGCCGCATGATGGCGGTGCTCGGGACCACCAGCCGCGGTTGCAATTGGCGCGACCGGAAAGTCGCTACTGCATACATATTCGGTCGCAATGACCCGTCGGCATTGGCCAATACAATTCGCACCTTCGCGGACCGCAGGTTGGGATCAAGCACTCGTGAGATGTCAGCCACGGTGCCGCGGTAAACCCTGCCAGGATAGGCATTCAACCGAATCTCCGCCGAATCGCCCAGCTTGATCTGGCTGAGATCGTTTTCGTAAACATCGCAAACCACCCACACTTGCGTCAGATCGGCGATGGTAAACAGGTTCGGGCTGTTATCTAAACTCTTGACTCCTTCAAACCCAGAAATGTTTTGCTCCACGATTGTTCCGGAAACCGGGGCGCGCAGTTCTATCAACGAGCCAGGGTGGGCTGGGTCACCGCCTAAGATCCGAACGTGCTGTTCCGTGTTCTGCACGTCGACCTTGGCTTTTTCCTCAGCGTCCTCGGCTTGTTGTATGTCTTTCTCGGCTAGCGCGCCATGAGAGTAAAGAAGCTGCGCCCGGTCCAATGACGTTTTCGCCAAGCGTTCATCGGCAACTGCTTTCTGGTAGTCCGAAAATGCTCCTGCCAAGTCGGCGCTATAAATCGAGAGCAGTCCCTGACCTTTGCTTACAGAATCACCCAGCCTCACCTTTAAATCGACTACCCGGCCAGAACCCTGCGAGGTCACGTGAATGGTGCGGTTCACATCGGGAGTAACACTGCCGTTCGCGGTCAGCACGGTAGGCAGCTCGCGCGCTTCTACGGTAACCAGTTTGAACAGTTCGGGATGGTCGGGTTTGTAGACGTTGGGATCGAGTGTGACTTCCGCCTTCGTAGGGGCCGGTTTGGCGTCGTTCGAGCAAGAGGCGGACAGAAGGGTCAAAGAGATGATCGTCAAAGAGAAGATCAGAGATAAGATCGCAAAGATCGCCGCCGATCGGTCAGAAGGCTTGTGTGTCATGGGATAACCTCGCGACCCACTGCAAGATTTAGCTGACTCGAGGCGGTCAAATAAGAACCGACCAGGTTCACATAATTCAGCTCAACGGTGCGGTAGTCATTTTCGGACTGTAAGAAATCGAGCAACGAAGCTCCGCCGTGCTGGTAGGCGAAACTCACCGTGTCGCGGACTCGGACCGCTTGTTGCAGGTATTTCTCTTTGTACGGGCGCAGCAAGGCCAGCGTTCCGTTCAGCACTGCGTAAGCGGAGTCCACGTCGCTAAAGACTTGCGCTTTCGTGGCGTCCAGCAGTCTCTGGTCGCGGTCAATGTCCAGCTGCGTGCGAAGCTTTTCCCCCTGATTCCGATCGAAGATGCGCAGTGGAATGCTGATGCTGGCACCGATGTAAGCATCGATGGGAGGGTTGCGGCCGACGTCGAAGCTGAACGTCGGATCGGTCGAACCATTGGCAACCGCGAGGTTGTGATCTGTCCGGGCCTTATCGACGGATTGGGTTGCAGCCTTCAGATCCGGTCGCGTATCCAGGGCGAGGTTTCGAAATTCATCGAGGGTCGAGAGCTGTTTTGTAAAGTCGAATGGTCCGGTTACATCAAAATCCTCGATTGGCGTCCGATCATTCAACAGCATCAGCAGATTGATCTTTGCCGTTCTAAGATTCACTTCGGCGGTTTGCAGATCCGATTCGTACTGCAGCCGTTGCAGTTGCAGACGATCAAGATCGATGAGCGCGATATCACCCGCCTTGTAGCGCTCGCCGCTCACTTCGAGCACGCGGTCGTAGTATTTCAGGTTCTCTTGGGCGACATTCAGGACGGCCTTGGCCTGCAGAGTTTGCACAAAAGCGCCGCGCAGAGTAAACAGCAGCGTTCGTTCCAGATCAGACTGATCGGAGGTTGCAATCGCAGTCGCCTTTTGCGCGCTTTCGAGCCGCAGTTCCCGCTTATGTTGCCGTTCGTGCAAGTAGTTGATGGATGCCACCGGCAAAAAGAAAGCGAATGGCCCATGAGGCGGACCTCCCGGGAAGGGATCGATCTGATCGGCCGTAGCCGTAAAATTCGGGTTGGGGCGAAGATACGCGGTGATCTCCTGCGCCTTGGATTCGCTGATATTGAACTGTCCTGCCAGCAGCGTTGGATTGCTGTTTTCGAAGCGGTTTCGTACCTGCTCCCAGGTCAATGCCTGCTGCGCACCGGCCTTCACGCCGCATCCGAGCAGCAGAAAAAGTGCGGAATAACGCCAACGCGTTTTGTTCATCTGGTACTCCTAATCACTCGTTGCCGGACTTCACGGCGAAGGGTAGCCCACCGCAAAGCAATTGGTTACTGCAACAACACGTAGGGCTTACTCAAACCGGGAATTCTCGTCGCAGACTAGACGGCGAATCCAATGCCCTCGCCCGAGGATGCGAACGGCGGGGCACGAGAGGCGCGCTCAGTGGAGTGCGCTTGTTGAGGTAGGAGAGCGGAAACCGCAAAGACCTGCCTGCACGCTTGGCAGTCGGGACCGAAGGGCACCGGGGAAATCCAAGCCGGTAAAGCACGTGGGATGTTCAGGCCGACGACTGATTTATCGCCGGTCGCCTGCTTAACGATGCGATTCGACGGGCTGGACTCTTCCATTTCCTGCCGCATCGCGTGCAAGTCGTCCGTGGCCGAAACCACGGGGAACAGCAACATCAGAGCGCAACCTAACAGAAGGAGGGGGCGAATCCCATCGAAGCGCCCCCGATCCTTGGCGTAGACCGCTTTGCGGCACCACATCCAGAGCGCGGGCACCGCCAAGGTGAGCCAAAAAAGATTGAGCAGTAATTCCATCGTCCGCCGGAACAACTTAACCGAACACGGAAAGTCAAGACCAAGTCCAGTTTCGTGGTTAAGAAACTAAGTCTTGCAAAATATCAACCACAAGTCAATGTAAACGCAAGGACTTGTACGCTCGTGCGAACGGGTTTTCGCGTTCTTGCGAATGCCGGGCTTTTCGACGGAGCGGGGCATACCAGCCGGGTAGGTTCCAAGTTGCTTCCCCACGACATGCTACAAAGCGAAAGCCCCGAGATCGCCTCGGGGCTTTAAATTGTACTGAACGACGCCTGTTCAACTTAATGACAACAAAGCGCACGATCATGTCAAGCGAAATTCGAGGTTCGAGTGGCCTCAGAGGGTGAGGGAATCGAACCCTAGTCTAGTGGATGAAAGCCACTCGAGCGCGTGACAGGCGTCGTCCAGTACCCACTGGCACCCCCTCCAAACGACCCTGCTGCGTAATCGATATTTTGCACTTGAGTCTATTTCGCTGTCGAAGACGAAATATTTCGAGAGCAGATGCCGATTTGGGAAAGGCACGACCGAAGCCGTGCCCTTTCAAAACTCAACGCCGAGAATTTTCCCGCAAGCTGTCAGCGATGCCCGGGCAATCCTCCGGGCCGAGACTTTGCCCCGATGAATCTGTCCCTATCCGCCGCTCATCCATTATTCTAGTAACAGACATATGTCCATTCGATCGAAGACTGCTCCCGGAACTTCCACCGCAGTACTGGACCCAACCAACGGAGAACGCGAGCGCGTGTTCGACGCGTACCGTCGTTGGGGATACCTCGAGGCCGACCTCGATCCCCTCGGCTTTCTCCGCCCCGCGCCTCACTCTGAACTGCCGGTCGACAGCGAATTCGCCCAAGAGGCGCGACGTGTCTACTGCGGGACGATTGGCACCGAATTCATGCACATCACCGATCCGGCACGGCGGCGCTGGATTCAGGATCGGCTGGAAGGCCCTCAAACAGCTGTGGACCAGCAAAGAACGCTCGATCTTCTGGTTCGTGCAGAACTGTTTGAGCAAGTGCTGCAGCAGCGCTATTTGGGCAACAAGCGCTTTTCGCTCGAAGGCGTCACCGCGCTTATTCCCCTGATGGACGAGATTCTCGACGCAGCTGGGCAACAGGGTGCGGGAGAACTCGTGATGGGGATGAGCCATCGCGGCCGGCTGAACGTATTGGTTCACGTTGCCCGGCGTAGCGCCGAAGAAGTTTTTGCAGGATTTGAAGATATCGATCCGCGCAGCGTGCTCGGCAGCGGCGACGTGAAGTATCACATGGGCGCGACTGGCGAGTACGTGACTCGGAGCGGCGCCAAGGTTCACATCCACCTGGTTTCGAATCCGAGCCATCTGGAGGCGGTTGACCCAGTAACCATCGGTCGCACTCGTGCCAAGCATGACCGCACGGGAGAAGCCGGAAGTAAGAAATATCTTCCGCTCCTGGTGCACGGCGATGCAGCGTTCGCCGGACAAGGCATTGTTGCGGAGACGCTGAACTACGCGGATCTGCCCGGCTACACCGTAGGTGGAACTGTGCACATTATCGCCAACAACCTGATCGGCTTTACGACTGTGCCCCGCGAATCGCATTCCTCGCGTTTCTCCGCGCAGCTTGTACGACGCCAGTCTGTCCCGATTTTTCATGTGAACAGCGAAGATGTGGACGCCGTGATCCGCGTAGGGCGCATCGCTCTCGACTACCGCTACACTTTCGGCACCGACGTGGTCGTGGATCTGATCGGTTATCGGCGGCATGGGCACAGCGAAGTCGATGATCCCACCATCACCCAACCGCTGCTTTACAAGGCAATCAAAGAGCACCCGCCGTTGTGGGAGATTTATTCCGAAGACATCGGCGTCGAAGACGCGCAGGCGCGCGTGCAGGCCATCCGCGGAGAACTTGAAGCCGCGCAGAAAAAGGCCGTCTCGATGACCAAGAAACCGACGCTTCGTGATTTGCCAACCTATTGGGACAACTACACAGGCGGTCGCTATAAGCCGGAGTATGAGGTTGAGACCGGCTTATCGGCGGAAGAACTACAGGAAATCACGAAGGCACTCACAACTTACCCGGATGGTTTTCACATCCATCCGAAGGTCAAGAAGCTGCTCGAACAACGCGCCGAAATGGGCAGCGGAAAGCGTCCCGTCGACTACGGCATGGCAGAAGCTTTGGCTTTCGGCAGTTTGGTGAGGGCGGGTGTGCCGGTGCGGTTGAGCGGACAGGATAGCCGCCGGGGCACATTCAACCAGCGGCACTCCGTGCTGCTGGATATCGAAACCGAGCAGGAGTATGTGCCGCTGCAACATATTTCTGCCGAACAGGCGCGCTGTGAAATTTACAACTCCACGCTATCGGAAGCCGGCGTGCTCGGGTTCGAATACGGTTACAGTCGCGACTATCCGGAAGCGCTCGTTTTGTGGGAGGCTCAGTTCGGCGACTTTGCGAACGTTGCGCAAGCGGTGATTGATCAGTTCGTCAGCGCAGGCGAAGACAAATGGAATTTGCTCTCTGGCGTGGTCTTGCTGCTACCCCATGGCTACGAGGGCCAGGGTCCGGAACACTCGAGCGCCCGCATCGAGCGTTTTCTGCAGCTCGCGGCGCGGGATAATTTTCAGATCTGCCAGCCTTCAAATGCGTCGCAATACTTCCACTTGCTGCGCCGCCAGGCACTGCGGAAATGGCGCAAACCGCTAATCGTCTTCACCCCGAAGAGCATGCTGCGGCACCCGGACGCTTCTTCGCCCATCGCAGAATTCACGCACCCTCACTTCCTGAACGTGTTGCCCGACACGGAAATCAGCGACGCCAAACGCATCCTCCTTTGCACCGGAAAAATTGGGCACGAGTTGCGCGAGGAGCGCAAAAAACGAAAAGACGGCTCAACAGCGATCGTTTTCCTGGAACAAATGTATCCGTTCCCCGAGACTGAACTGATCAAAGAACTAGAACGCCATGCCAGCGCGCGCGATATTGTGTGGGTCCAGGAAGAACCCGCCAACATGGGCGCGATGTTTTATATGCTGCCGCGGCTGCGCCACATCGCGGGAGAACGTCCAGTGCTTTCGGTCAAGCGTTCGGCCAGCGCAAGCCCTTCCACTGGATCGGCCAAGGCCCACGAAATGGAGCAGAATACATTGCTCGCGCTTGCGTTCTCTACGAACGGCAAGTGATCTCTCGTCTACGTAGGTCGTTCGGTCACAGGCTTGCCTCCGGACCCAGGCAAGGCCGCTTTCGCGCCTCCGGCAGCCTCTCCCTGGAGCAGGGCCTCCAGGCTGGCATAGGCGTAAATTGTTGGCGCGTGATTTTGCATCAGGCCGCCGGTATCCGCCGTAGGGCCGTAGTTGCTGTGCAAGTCGCGTCCCAGCATGCGGAGCATGGCCATTAGTTGTCCGCGATGATGCGAAGTATGCGCGATACGCCGCGTGATCACCCACGCACGAGAGCGTTGCACGACAAAAAAGTTGGTTGCCTCTTCCCACCAGGCGTCGTCTTTTTGGCCTAAGTGCGCAAGCCGTTTCCCGCTGTCGTCCGCGTACTGTTTCACGAAGTGCAATCGAGTTTCTTGCGTCGGCAGCGGTGGTGCTTCGACGTCGATTCCAAGCATGGTCCGAAACCACAAATCCTCGCTGACGCACTGATGCACCATCTGCTCATGAGCACTACGTCCCCGTGGATCATCACGGCGGGGGCGCAGCAGAAGATCCTCGTCCCGGAACTCACTCCATACACTGACCACTTTGATTCGTTCGGTTGCATAAGTCTCCACTAGAAAGTCATATCTCACAGAGCGCACCTCCTGGTTATCCTGTTCTCAACGGCAAAAATCTCCTGGTCAAAGATGGTACCCTAGCGTCCCAGTTCGACTCCCATGGCACGCCGCTCTCCACCTCAACCGCCCCGCATTGCCATCGACACTGGCGGCACGTTTACCGACTGCGTCTGGGTCGACCGCGGGCACATCCGCGTGCTCAAGGTTTTCTCGACTCCTGACGATCCTTCGCGAGCCATCGTAGAAGCGCTGGGGAAAATCGGTTGTCTCGGCTCGCTAACTTTGCTTCACGGGACTACGGTCGGCACGAACACACTCCTGCAGCGCAAGGGGGCGCGCGTGGCGCTCGTTTCTACGAGCGGTTTTGAGGATGTCATCGAGATCGGCCGGCAGGCCCGTCCCAAACTGTACGATTTCTTTTTCGACCGCATTGAGCCTCTCGTGTCTGCCGATCTGCGCTTCGGGGTGGACGAACGGACAAGTAGCGACGGTGAGATTCTGCGAGAGCCCTCGCCAAGCGATCTGCTGGACTTGAAATCCAGAGTGCTTGAGAAACGACCCGAGGCGATTGCGATCTCGCTGTTGTTTTCGTTTGCTAATCCAAAGAACGAAAACCTAGTTGCGGCTGCCTTGAGCGACCTGGGCCTTCCCCTTTCCCTTTCCCATCAGATCCTCCCTGAATTTCGCGAATATGAGCGCACCAGCACGGTGGTGGTAAACGCGTATCTCCAACCTGTCATGCAACGCTATCTGGAAAGCCTCGAAGCGCGGGCGCAAGCTTGGAGCGAAATTTCTCAGGGGCCGAAGCCCGGATCTTCAGAGCATCTTGGCGGCATGGCTGAAGCCATGCCCTCCCGAAGAACAGCAGGCAGCAAGCGTCGCGCCAAGGCTCGCATTTTCGTAATGCAATCCAGTGGCGGCATCACGGCTCTGCGTTCCGCTGTCCGCGAACCCGTGCGGACTGTGCTCTCTGGCCCCGCAGGAGGAGTCGTGGGAGCAGCGGCCATGGCGCGTCGCAGCGGATGCCAGCGAATTATTTCGTTCGACATGGGTGGTACTTCGACCGATGTGGCGCTAGTGGATGGCGAAACCCGTGGGAGCAGTCAAACTGAAATTGCTGGCTTGCCGGTCGGAGTGCCGATGCTCGACATTCACACTGTCGGTGCCGGCGGAGGTTCCATTGCGCGATTCGATCCGGCGGGTGCGCTACGCGTGGGACCGGAGTCGGCTGGAGCTGACCCGGGTCCAATTTGCTACGGTCGCGGCAATCAACCGACGGTCACGGATGCGAATCTGATCCTGGGACGATTGCAGGCGCATCGTTTTCTTGGCGGCGACTTCACGCTCGATCTGGAACGCACTCGCCGGATCGTGTCGGCGTGGCTGAAGAAGCAGCGTTGCAAACTCTCGCTCGAACAGTTTGCAGCCGGGGTCATTCGCGTGGTCAACGCTACCATGGAGAAAGCCATTCGCGTGGTTTCGATTGAGCGCGGTTACGATCCTCGAGAGTTCGTACTAGTAGCGTTCGGAGGCGCCGGAGGGCTGCATGCCTGCGAATTAGCGGCAGCCTTAAGTATCCCCCGAGTTCTTGTACCCGCACGTCCGGGAGCACTCTCCGCCTTTGGCATTCTGGTCAGTGATGTCGTTAAGGACTATTCACGAACCGTGCTCTGGCGAACCCAGAATGAACTTCCGCTGACGCGGCTGAACGACGAATTCAACAAATTACGCCGCAAGGCCGGCCAAGACTTTCTAACTGAGGGCTGGAAGGGCGCTGTCCAGTTCCGTCTTTGCGTGGACGTTCGCTACAGGGGCCAAGGGTACGAACTCAATATTCCCTACACTGACAGACTGATCACAGCGTTCCGTCGCGAGCATGACCGCCGTTACGGCTACAGCTATCCGGCGCGGGAGATAGAGTTAGTTACGCTCCGGCTTCGGGCACTCACGAAATCTCCGCAGTCGAACCTTGGCCGGGCCGACACCGCGCGTGCCGACCGCGGAAATCTTGATCCGGTGCGAACCTCGGTATTCTTCGAGAATAAGAAAATCGCTTCTGCCATTTATGATCGGGAGTCTCTGCAACCGGGAAAGAAGTATTCGGGCGCGGCCGTCGTGACGGAATACAGTGCGACCACGATTGTCCCTCCCCGAGCGAAGTTTTGGCTGGATAGGAACGGGAACCTGTTCATCGAGCTTCGTCTCTAACCGTGTGTGCCAGCGAAATTAGAAGTTGGTCGTGAGGCGCAGGCCAAAGCTCCGGGACGGTCCGATGGCGTTGCCGGAGAATAAACCGCCGAAGTCGATTACGTCCAGAACGTTGGTAAGGTTCTGTCCGTCGATCTGAAACTGCATATTCACACGGTCCGATTTGTAAACATCCGCTCCTGCCGAGGCATTGACCATGAAGGAAGGGTAGATGCGGCCACGGGCAAAGTTAATGCGATTCAGCACCTGCTGGCCGTATTCGGCGAGCACCGTGGCCGGGTCGCCATTGAACTCGAAGGGGAGTCCAGTGTCGTATTGAATTCCGCCCGCGATCCAGAAGCGCGGCGCGATCTGGTAGCGAACGCGCCCGCGAACGGTGTTCCGCTGATCCTGCGAATCCGGGAAATGGCCGAGGAGTTGGGTGTTCGCAGAGGTGGCATCGGTGCCTAAGAAGAGACCTCCGGTCACCGGAAACCAGGCATTGCCGACGGTGTAGGAATAGCTCAGAAAACCTGAGAAGCCGTGCCAATCGGGAACTTCGAGTTTTGCATCCGCGCCATAGATGATGGATTTGCGAAATGCGATGGGAAAGCTGACCGTCGTGTTGATAATCTGATCGTCATCCGCATAGTTGTCTACCAGCCGCCGGAAATAGTTGGCGTCCAGCCTGATCTTTCCCACGAACACCTTGGTTAATCCGGCTTCGTAGTAGTTTCCTTCTGAAGGTTCCACCGGCAGCCGGAGGAAGTTCGCGGGGTCGAGGGACATAATTGCATTTGAATTCGAAAGCAGAATGTTCTGGAAAGACGGGGTCTGAAAAACCCGATCATAGGAGAAATGCACGAGCAAGTCGGCGGAAGAGAAATAACGCGAAATCGAGAAGCGCGGATCCAGGGATTGCCGGTTGACCAGGAGTTGATAGTGGTCCCAGCGAAGCCCGGCGCTGATTGTCCAATTTTTCAGGCGGATCAGATCCTGCACGAATGCGGATTGTTCGAGGTCGGGGCGATTGCCGATGAAGCTGAAGGTTTGAGGCGTCTCCGGATCGAATTGGCTTGGATCGGTAATGAAGTAGTTGAAGTTTTCGTTTAGAAAGGTATTGTCCGACTCGACTCCAAACTTCCATTCGTTCCGGCCATGGTCGAGAGTCACGGTCCCTTTGAAATATCCTTCGCGAAACCAATTGTGCTGGAAGACTTCGATGGGAGTTGAATTCTGGTTGGAGTTGAAATTATTCGCATTGTCGCGCACCATAGCACGAAAATCGGCCACCGCTTGCGACGAAAATGTGTGCTGATACGAGGCGATCCCCATGGTCTCGAAATTATTCGCAGTTTGGCGCTGCCCCGCGACTTGCTGCACCTGTTCGTTCGGAATATCGTAGCGCGCGAGTTCATGGCGGACGATAAATCTAACGCGATCGTTGGGCGTCAGTTCCCGCTCATAGTTGACCGAAAAATCCCCCAGCGTGCCAGTATTCGAGTAGTTTTGCGGAACCACTGGATTCAGATAGTGGTCCGTCATGCTGCCACTGGCACTTCCGCCGAAGGCATTCTTTCCCCAAGCGTACGCCCCTTTCGCGAAAGCGCTCGCCGAGTCATAGCTGCCTCCGGAGAGCACCACGTCGCCGTGGAAGCCTGCTTGTGAATCCTGAATGGTGTTGACCTCGACCACGCCGCCCATTTTTCGCCCATACTCCGCGGGAATGCCCGCGGTATAGATGCTCAACGACTGCACGTCGTCGGCTTCAATCTCAGGCCCGAAGCTGGGCGAGCGATTGTCGGTGAGAGGGATGCCGTCGATCACAAACTGCGTCTGATACTCCGAGCCACGGGGATGCAGCACGGCATTGCCTTCGTAGAGCCAGCCCGGTTGCGAGTTCACCAAGTCCTGCAACGAGCGACCCGGAACCGAGCTGACCCGGGCTTGAATGAGATCCGAGCCAACCTGGTTGACGGAGCCGGCCTGATCGGGGTCGATCAATGTGTTGGCCGCACTAACCGTGACAGATTCGTTCACCGACGGCAGGTTGAGTTGGATCGCGTATCTGGTCGGAATCGAAGAGTGAATTTCGACAGATTCCGATACGCTTGCGAAGCCAGACTGTTTAATTTCGATCTGATAGATT
>Ga0210396_10001506_pt1 | contig 25066 bp, 20 predicted proteins | sample IncBWH17OmetaG_FD_155466 | JGI IMG/M metagenome (GOLD analysis project Ga0210396, IMG submission 155466) | Forest soil microbial communities from Barre Woods Harvard Forest LTER site, Petersham, Massachusetts, United States - Inc-BW-H-17-O ... | reverse complement strand
GAATCTATATTGTTTGGTCAGACCGACAAGCAACCCACGCAGCGACAGCTCTACCAGATTGCCGAATTGGGAAAACCGGGTGGCGAACCAACCCGAGCGCCGGCCTTCATGCGGTTGCTGGTCGATCCCGCTCAGCCGCGCATTCCCGGTGAAGCACTGGATTTCCGTGATGAAATTATGACGCAAATTTATGATCGAGGCGACCCCGCCCCAAAGCGCAGTCTAATTTTTCACGTAGAGGTGACGGACGAAGGCTCGACGCACGGCCCCGCCTTCTTTCAGCGGCGCAGGTTCGGCAATTGGACTCGTATCGGGCGACTGGTGTTCAATGAAGCGGTTGCCTCCTACAATGGCGATTTCGTCATCCACTTCAATCACCCTACGTGGCGGGACGACCGCAACGATCCCTCCACAGCGACACGGGTCAATGAACAAAAAGTCCGGTGATTCGACTGCAGCCGTAATAGGCGACTGCGAGATAATACTGCGAAATCGTTCGCACCTGCCAAGCTATCCGCCGCCAGAGAGACGACGGCGAATTCAGCCCTGCGCGCCTGCCATTGCGCGCAAAGCGGGCGGGATCGGATCGACCTGATCGAGCGGCACCCGCGGGTGGGCGGACGCGAACCTCATATAGGCGGCTAGCTCTTCCTGCGGGAGGCGGCCAACGATGCGCCCGATGTCCGCAAAACGGGCTCCCTGCTGCAGCAGGAAAGCCAGGTAAGTGTGACGCAGTATGGCCGGGGTCACCTCGTGGGCATCGGCCAGTCCGGCATCATAAGCGGCGCACATCACGAGATGGGCCACTTCATCGGCGCTCGAGGCGGGGCTGGGCTCAGCCCGCTGGGCGGCCCGCCGGGCGCCGATCAGGTCGCGCAATGGTTCCCTCAAAGGGAGGATGCGCGCCGATCTGCCGGACACCTTTATCGTGCCTGCGTCGAGGTCGACATCATCCCAGCGCAGCCCGACAATCTCCTCCGCGGTCAGACCCGTGAAAAGCGTCACGATCAGCAGCCGCCCTTCATCATTTGCCGCCTGCAACAGGGCGGTGACCTCCGTGTCTGTCAGCTGCCGCAGCGATGCGTCCGGCGCCGGCAGCTGCATAGGCCCCGCAGTCAGCAGGGGACGCTGTGCAGTCACCACCTCGCGAGTCGGCGGTCGGGGCCAATAAGGCTGCACAAAGGCCCGTTCGGCCGCCGCGTCCGGGCGAGCAAAAAACTCAATAAATCGCACGGAGAAAACCCCGAGGACCAGCGATGCCGCCGCGCCGATCCCGGCGAGGAGATAGGGCGGGTAAAGGGGCTCCTGAGGCACGCTGGCAGCCTCCAGAACCGCCACTTGGGGAGCATTCTCCGCCTCGCCCGCTTCGAGCTGCGCCAGGCGCTCGATCGCCCCGCGGTGCAGCTGTTCGAGATGAGCGAGATCCTCTTGCATCGCCTTGTTCTCGTTGAGGCGTGCTGCGAAAGCCTGCGCGGCCCCTTTGTTGCCGTTGAGCTGCTGCTGGAGTCGCTCGGCTGCTTCGCGTGCACCGGTCAATTGCTGTTGCGCCTCTGCGAGGGCTGCGCGTTGGCCGGACGCGCGTTCGGTTCCCATTTGCTGTTCGAGGTTCGCCAGGCGCCCGCGCATCGCCTTGGCTGCCGGGTCCAAGTCGAGATATTGAGGCGTGAAGCGGAGCTCGAGCTCGTGCAGCTGCTCGCGCAGCTCCGAGGCGCGCTTTTCGATGTTTGCGAGCGTCGGGTTGTTCTTCGCCCCGCCAAGCACCTCGCCGGCTGCAACGGCGTTGCGCACCGCGCGGAGATGGCCTTCGGCGGCCGCCACGTCGCTGTTGGCGTCATTGAGCGACTCACCGAGACCCTTCACGGTAGAGAGGAGCTGGTTCTCGTCCCGCTCCGCCGATACGATATCGTAACGCGCCCGGAACGCCTCGACGTCCTGCCGTTTTGCCGTCGCTTGCTGGTCGAGGACGTGAATCTCGTCGCGCAGCTGCGAATTGCCGCTCCCCACGGATCTTTTGTAAGCGGTCGCCAAGTGCTCCCGGTAGACATCGGTCAGCGTGTTGACCACCCGGGGGAGGAGTTCTCGGTGAGTGCCTTGCGCCTGCACTCTGACCACCTGAGTGCCTTCGACCCTTTCGGTGCTGAGCATCCGCTCCAGGCCCTGCACCGGGTCGGTCCCGAGATCTTTGGAGACGTCGTCGGAATTTCCGAGGCGCGCCGCAACCTTTTCCAGCAGGGGGCGGCTGACGAGCACTTGAACCTCGGTGAGAAACGACTTTCGGTCGTTCTCGGCGATTGTGCTTCTTGAGCCCGCGTTTGCTCCTTCCGAGGAGGATCTCACAGAAGCGGGTATTATCTCCAAGCGGGCGGCGGCACGATATTCCGCCGGCCTGAAAATAGCGTATGCCAAGCTGAGCGCGCAGCCCGCCAGGAATACGGTGCAGAAGGTGACAATCCGTCGCCGGTTGGAGTTATTTGCCCGAAATTCCGGTGGCGCCGGCGAAGGGTCGCCAAGAGCATATTGGTGTCTATCAGGCCAGGCTACGAGTTTTGCCATGTCTACCTGAATGCTTCGGAGCCAGCCGACATGCGGGTAGAGGGGGCCCGCCGCTTGGCCTTTACCATCGTCTTGACGGCGGCGTGCGCCGGAGACGAGTATTGTTGGAGTCAGACAAGAAAGGAACCTTCTTTGAGCGGCGGCTGCCCGCCAATTCGTCGTCCACATATATCCTAGGGAGGAGAGGCCATGGGGATTTTCCTGAGCAAGCGCGAGCTCGCGCAAACCGAGCCGGCGGACCGGCTGGACTTCAAGTCTCCCGTGCCCACTCGAATGGTGTCGAACGGCGAGTTCAACCCCCTGCCGCAGACGCGGCGCCAGCGGCAATTCGAGGAACGGCTCAAAGATCTTTCCGAGGCCGGCGCCCGCAAGCTCGGGATGGACCGCCGCCAGTTTCTGCGCACCAGCTGCGGCATGGCGGCTGCCTTTGTCGCGCTGAATGACGTGTTTGGCCCGATCTTCGATGTTTCAGCCGCCGAAGCGGCCCAGCCTGACGCTGCCGCCGAGCGGGCGAACGGGCTAGCGGGACAGTTCATCCTCGACGATCAGGTTCATTTCGTGCGGGACGACTACAAAGTCGAGGATATTATGGGCCTCGCCAAATATGCCGGCCAGCATTGGAACCCCGCGCTGTTGAAGGATCAGCTCGGGATATCGCTCGATCGCTACAAGTTCGAGAATTTCCTGAAAGAGGTCTACCTCGACAGCGACACTAAGGTGGCCTTGCTGAGCGGCGCCCCGTTCGACAACCCCGCGGCATGGTTTCTATCGAACGATCAGATCAAGCTCGCGAACCAGACCATCAACAGCATCGCCGGCTCCAAGCGGCTGCTGTTTCATTCGCTGTTCACGCCAGCCCAGTCCGGCTGGATGGAAGAGGTCGACCGTTGCATCGCCGAGGTGAAGCCCAACAGCTGGAAGGGCTACACGATCGGCGACCCGCTGCAGCCCCGGACCACCAAATACCCGTGGCGGCTCGACGACGAGAAGCTCGTCTATCCGTTTTACGAAAAGGCGGTAAAGGCTGGGATCACCACGGTCTGCATCCATAAAGGTTTATTGCCCAATGACTATGAGACTGCGATCCCGGGCGGAGCCTGGAAATACGCCAATGTGGACGATCTGCCAAAAGCAGCGAAAGACTGGCCGCAGATCAATTTCGTGATCTATCATTCCGCCCTTCGCGCATTCCTCGAGGATCCCGCCAGCGAGCTCGCGGAGTTCGAAAAGAGCGGCTATATCCGTTGGGTGTCCGATCTCGCCGCGATCCCGGAGAAATCCGGCGTCAGCAACGTCTACGCCGATGTCGGCACATCCTTTGCCATCTCGGCAGTGTCAAATCCGCGCTTCTGCGCCGCAATGATGGGCACCTTGATCAAGGGGCTCGGCCACGATCACGTATTTTGGGGCACCGACTCGGTGTGGTACGGCTCGCCCCAGTGGCAGATCGAGGCGTTCCGCCGGCTCGAAATCCCGGAGGACATGCAGAAGAAACATAGTTTCGCCCCCCTCGGAGCTGCCGACGGTACGGTCAAGAGCGCGATCTTCGGCTACAACGCAGCGCGCTTCTACAAGCTCGATCTGCGCGCCGAGCTTCCGCCTATGCACGAGGACGGGATCGCCAAACTGAAGGCTGCGTATCTCGAGGACGGCCGTGCGCCGAGCAACACCGCTTATGGCTTTGTTGCCCGGCGCGCCTGATGGTGGCCGTGTTTCGGTGATGAGGGTTCCGATGTGTCGCAATATCAAGACGCTGCATAACTTCAAACCGCCCGCGACAGAGGACGAAATTAGAGCATCGTCCGTGCAATTCGTCCGCAAGTTGAGTGGCTTTGCTCGGCCTTCCAAGGCGAACCAACTCGCTTTCGACCGGGCCGTTGACCAGGTCGCCAGCGCGGCGCACGAGCTGCTCGCCTCTCTCGTGACAAACGCGCCGCCGCGCTATCGCGACCTCGAGGCGGCGAAGGCCCGGGCTCGGTCGGCGGACCGGTTCCGCTCACCCCAGAGCGGGGGCACGGCCTAGCCGACGTACCGGGGGGCGGGGCGAAGGCGAGCTACCGTGGGGCTCAGAACTGCTCCTCTTCCAGCGCCAAAGCGGTAGATGCGCCGCTTCTGACAGCAGTCAGCAGGGCGTTTGCCTTGGGTAGGATCTGCTCGGCATAGAACCGTGCGGTCGCAATCTTTGCCCGGCAGAAATCCTCGTCCTCGCCCGCCGTCACCCGCGCACGCGCGATCAGTGCGGCGCGGGCCATCTGCCAGCCGCCACAGACGTAGCCCGTTAGCATCATGTAATTGACCGAGGCGCCGAGGGCTGCGTCAGGATTCTGGCCGATCGTTTGCAGCATCCAGTGGGTGGCTTGCTCCAAGGCCTGGATACCCGCCGCCAGGTTTTCGCGGATTGCCGGGAAGTCGAGGTTGTCGGAACCGCCGAGCTGCCCCTCCACGGCACGCATCTCGCCGATCAGCGCGGCCATTGCGCGGCCGTTTTCGGCAGGCAGCTTACGCCCGACCAGATCGCCGGCCTGAATTCCGGTGGTTCCCTCGTAGATCGGAGCGATACGCGCGTCGCGCAGGTATTGGGCGGCGCCGGTCTCCTCGATAAATCCCATGCCGCCATGGACCTGGATGCCGAGCGACGCGATTTCCACGCCGAGCTCGGTGCACCAGCCCTTGAGCACCGGGGTCAGCAGATCCACCCGCTCCTGGTGGCGCTGGCGTTCCGCGGCGTCGGGGTGCTTATGCGCGAGATCGACGTCGGCTGCCAGCACATACCCGAAGGCGCGCATGGCCTCGACCTGCGATTTCATCGTGAGCAGCATGCGCCGCACATCGGGATGTTGGATGATCGTCACCCGGTCGCCGCTGCGCTGCCCCACCGGCCGGCCCTGGACACGCTCTTTGGCGTAGTCGCGCGCCGCCTGATAAGCGCGCTCGGCGATTGCCAGGCCCTGCAGCCCGACCTTCTGCCGGGCTTCGTTCATCATCGTGAACATGTGGGGCAGACCCTCGTTCTCCCGACCCACCAGATAGCCGATCGCGCCTTCTTTCTCGCCAAAGCTCATCACGCAAGTCGGACTGGCGTGGATGCCGAGCTTGTGCTCGATCGACGCGCACTCCACGTCATTGCGCCCCGCCAGCGAGCCGTCCGGGCCGACGAGGAATTTGGGCACCACAAACAACGAGATGCCGCGCGTGCCTTCAGGCGCGTCGGGCAGGCGGGCGAGCACCAGGTGCACGATGTTCTCGGCCATATCGTGATCGCCCCAGGTAATAAAGATCTTCTGGCCGGAGATCCGGTAGTGATCGCCCTCGGGCACCGCCCTGGTGCGGACTGCCGACAGGTCGGAACCGGCCTGCGGTTCGGTCAGGTTCATCGTGCCCGACCACTCGCCGCTGACAAGCTTTGGCAGAAATTTATTCTTCAGCTCGTCTGAAGCGTGCGCCTTGATCGCCTCCATCGCCCCGGCGGTCAGCAGCGGGCAAAGGGCGAAAGACGTGTTGGCCGAGTTCCACATTTCGACCGCCGCCGCCGCCACCAGCCCCGGCAGCCCCTGTCCGCCATATTCCGGATCGCCGCCGAGACCGTTCCAGCCGTTGTCGACAAACCGTCGGTAAGCCGCGGCAAAGCCGTCGGCCGCGACCACGCCGTCCTTGGTCAAGGACGCGCCCTGCTCGTCACCGGGCTTATTCAGCGGCGCGAGCACTTCGCTGGCGAGCCTTGCGGCCTCCTCGAGCACCGCCTCTGCCAATTCCGGTGTCGCTTCCTCGTAGCCGGGCAGGGCGGCAAGGCTTTTCAGGCCTGCCAATTCGTTGATCACGAACTGCATGTCGCGAACCGGCGCACGATACGTCGTCATAAGCGGGCTCCTGAGAAAGGCCGCCTCGTTTTATCACGAACGCGACCATTATTCGGGTAGGGCTGCCGCAACAATTTCCTTGTCCCGCTTTCCACGCTGGTCTGTGTGCATGTCCAGTCAGGCGTGCGACGCGTGCCCGATGGCCGACTTATCGTGTAAGATGAGGCGATGGCGCGCCGTGTCCGTGTGCGCTCGTACATACCTGGAGCTTCAGGATGACCGATACCCCCGATTATACGCCGCCCAAGGTCTGGACTTGGACGAAGCCGAGTGGCGGCAGGTTCGAGAACATCAACCGCCCGATCGCGGGTGCCATACAAGAGAAGGAGCTGCCGGTCGGCCGGCACCCCTTTCAGCTGTACTCGCAGGGGACGCCGAACGGCGTGAAGGTCACGATCATGCTCGAGGAGCTGCTGGCCCTCGGCCATAAAGGTGCGGAATACGATGCCTGGCTGATCCGGATTAACGAGGGCGATCAGTTCAGCAGCGGCTTTGTGGGGATAAACCCCAATTCCAAGATCCCGGCGCTGGTGGACCGCAGCGGTCCCAAGCCGATCCGGGTCTTCGAGACCGGCGCGATCTTGATGCACCTCGCCGAGAAATTCGGCGAGTTCCTGCCGACGGAACCCGGCGCGCGCGCCGAATGCCTGTCCTGGCTGTTCTGGCAAATGGGCAGCACGCCCTATGTGGGCGGCGGCTTCGGCCACTTCTACGCTTACGCGCCGGTCAAGATCGAATACGCCATCGATCGCTTCACGATGGAGACGAAGCGCCTGCTCGATGTGCTCGATCGCCGGCTGGCGGAGAGCGAGTATGTCGCGGGTCCTGCCTATACGATTTCCGACATCGCCATCTTCCCCTGGTACGGCGGGCTGGCGAAGTTCAATCAGTACGGGGCAGCCGAATTCCTCGCCGTCCACGAGTACAAGAACGTCCAGCGCTGGGCCGACATGCTCCTGGAACGGCCGGCGGTAAGGCGCGGGCGCATGGTCAACCGCCTCTCCGGCGAGCCCTCGAGCCAATTGCACGAGCGCCACGACGCCAGCGACTTCGAGACGAAGACGCAGGACAAGCTCGCGGCCGCCGACTGAGCCGAGATCGGCAACGCGCCGAGCTACAGGGCTCGGCGGGTCCCGCGGCGGCGCGCCATTCTCCCCCGGCGTCGCAGGGAAAGAGGCTCGGATGAAGACCGAAGAGCGCGGGCGCTCGGTCCGCCGGTTGGAGGATTTCCGGTTTCTGACCGGGGTCGGCCGCTACGTCGACGATTTCATTCTGCCCGGGCAGGTCCATGCTCATGTGCTGCGCTCGCCGCATGCGCATGCAGCAATCGAGCAGATCGACACCGCGGCGGCGCGCGACGGCGGCGGGGTGCTCGGGGTCTTTACCGAAACCGATCTGCGCGCCGACGGTATCGGTCCCCTCCCCTGCATCGCGCTGGTCAGCACGGTCGATCCGATGATTGTGCCGCCGCGTTTTGCGCTGGCGCGCGGGCGGGTGCGCCATGTCGGCGATCCGGTGGCGTTGGTGGTCGCGGAAACCTGCGATCTGGCGCGCGACGCCGCCGAGCGGATCGCAGTCGAATACCGGCCGCTCGAGGCGGTCGCCAATGCTGCGGCGGCGCTGCTTCCTGGGGCGCCGGCGATTTGGGACGAAGCTCCGGCAAACCTCTCCTTTAGGTTTCAACGAGGAGACGAGGCCGCGACGCGAGCGGCGTTCGCTGCCGCGGCCCACATCGTCGAGGTCGAGCTCGTCAACAACCGCCTCGTGCCGACGCCGATCGAGCCACGGGCGGCGATCGGCAGCTATGACGCGGCCGCGGGGCGCCTCGACCTGCTGCTGACCGGACAGGGCGTCCACAGCATCCGCAATCAGCTGGCCGAGGCAGTGTTCCGGATGCCCGCCGAGCGTATCCAGCTGGCCGCGCCCGATGTCGGCGGCGGGTTTGGCATGAAGAATTTTCTCTATCCCGAATGGGTGTTGGTTTTGTGGGCGGCGCGGCGGCTCGGGCGGCCGGTCAAATGGGTCGCCGAGCGGAACGAGGAATTCGTCAGCGGGACGCAAGGCCGCGACAACCATACAAAGGCCCGACTGGCGCTCGACGAGGACGGCCGGTTTCTCGCGCTCGACGTCTCCACAGTCGCCAATCTCGGCGCCTATCTGTCGTCGAACGGTCCGGGCAGCTCGACCAATTCGCCGGCGACGGCGATGGGCGGCGTCTACGCGATCCCGGCGGTCTTCATGGATGTGCGCGGCGCCTTCACCAACACGGTGCCGATCGACGCCTATCGCGGCGCCGGCAAGCCCGAGGCGAATTATCTGATCGAGCGGCTGATCGACCTCGCCGCGCGCCGGATCGGCCGGAATCCCGTGAGCTTGCGCCGGCGCAATATGATCGACGCATTCCCCTATCGCAGCGCGTTCGGCATGACAATCGATTGCGGGCGCTTTGCTGCCAATTTAGACGACGCGCTGGCGCAGGCCCGCGATGACGGTTTAGCGGCGCGCCGCGCCGATGCGGTGGCGCGCGGCCGACTGCGCGGGTTTGGGGTCGGCTGTTTTCTCGAAACGGCGCGCGGCACGCCGAACGAATTCGCCGAAATACGCTTCGATCGCGACGGCCGGGTTTCGCTGATCCTCGGAACCCAGTCGAACGGCCAGGGGCACGAAACGAGCTATCCGCAAATCGCCGCGTCGTTGCTCGGCCTTCCGCTGGAGAAGTTTCACCTCGTCCAGGCCGATACGCGGCTCGTGCCACGCGGCGCCGGACACGGCGGTGCACGCTCCATGCATCAGGGGGGGACGGCATTGGTCAAGGCGGCGCAGATCGTCATTGAAAAAGGCCGAAGGATCGCGGCCAGTCTGCTGCAGGCCGACAGGACCGAAATCGTCTTCTCCGAAGGCCGGTTCGCCGTGCCGGGGACGGAGCGCGAGATCGACCTTCCGGCCGTCGCCCGCGCTGCGGCCGATCCGGCCAACCTCCCGGAGGGCATGGCGCCAAGTCTCGACAGCTCCGTCTACAATATGTCGGACGTATTCACCTTTCCGAACGGCTGCCACATCGCCGAGGTCGAAATCGATCCCGAGACCGGCATCGTGACCCTCGAACGCTATACCGCCTTCGACGATTACGGGCGGCTCATCAATCCCATGCTGACCGCGGGACAGGTCCACGGCGGGGTGGCCCAGGGGATCGGCCAGGCTCTCTTCGAACACACTGTTTACGACCCGGGCTCGGGCCAGCTGCTGAGCGGCTCGCTGATGGACTACGCGCTGCCGCGCGCCGACGATCTGCCGCCCTTCGACATCACGCTCGCGGAATTGCCGACTTCAGCCAACCCGCTTGGCGTCAAAGGCTCCGGCCAGGCCGGCTGCATAGCCGCACCGCAGACGATCATCAACGCGATCGTCGACGCCCTCGCCCCGCTCGGGATCGATCATGTCGACATGCCGGCGACGCCAGAGCGAGTCTGGCGCGCGATCCGTGAAGTGCGCAAGTGATCATCCTCGCGCGTCGCCGCTAGGTCCGGTCTCTCGATCTACTCCATGAACCACCCGTGGCTGACCACCAATGACTGGCCGGTCAGCGCGTTGGTCTTGAAGCCGGCAAAGAACAATACCGCTTCGGCGACGTCTTCGGTGGTGGTGAACTCGCCGTCCACGGTGTCCTTCAGCATCACGTGCTTGATGACGTCCGCTTCGCTGATGCCGAGCTCCTTGGCCTGCTCGGGGATCTGCTTGTCGACCAAAGGTGTGCGCACAAACCCCGGGCAGACCACATTGGCGCGCACATTGTACTGCGCGCCTTCCTTGGCGACGACCCGGCACAACCCCAGTAGCCCGTGTTTGGCGGTGACGTAGGGCGCCTTCAGAACCGAGGCCTCCTTGGAATGCACGGAGCCCGTGTAGATGATGCTGCCGGATTTCGCGGCGTACATGTGCTTCAGGCAAGCCTTGGTGGTCAGAAAGGCGCCGTCGAGGTGGATCGCCAGCAATCGCTTCCAGTCAGCGAACGGAAAGTCGACGACCGGCTTGACGATCTGGATTCCGGCGTTGCTGACCAGCACGTCGATGCGGCCGTATTTTGCCATCGTATCGGCGACGCCCTTTTCGACCGCGGCTTCGTCGGCCACGTTCACACCGACGGCGAACGCGTCGGAGCCCTTGGCCTTGATCTCCCGCGCAGTCGCATCGGCTGCGTCGAGATTGAGATCGGCGATGACCGGCGTGCCGCCCTCCGAGGCAAAGCGCAATGCGATCTCCTTGCCGATGCCGCTCGCTGCACCGGTGATGATCGCGATCTTTCCATTGAATCGGGACATTTCAGGCCTCTTTCAAATAATCGAACACGACTTCGCCGAGGCCCAGCGTGAGGTCGGTGACGTAGTGGGTGGCCGAAACCACCCCGCGCACCGGCAGCCGCGCCACGTCGCACAGCGCGTGCTCGAAAAGCTGGATCGCGGCCGGGCCGGCCCAAGCCCCCTTTACGGTGACGTCCTCCATGTAATACCGCACCAGCTCGCAGATCCGCGGCGTGCAGTCGACATGCGGGATGATCTTGATCATAAAGTTCGGCCGGGCCAGAGCCTTTAGAAGCGGCGCCGGGTCGATCTCGCGATGCTTGAAACCCATCGTCGCGGAGACGCACAGCACCGAACCGTAGTGCAGGGTGCAGACGACGACGTCGCCCTCGTGCGCTACCTTCGGGCTGGCCAGCTTCTTGGGAAAACCCCAGATTTCGCGCCCGCCGGCGATCGGCGCGTTGTCGTCGAGGTACATGGCGTGCACATAGCCGCCTTCCTGCACCGTGCCGTCCTTGGTCTTGAACCGCACCGGGATCACTTGGCCGGTTTCGGTGTAATCGCCAAAGCCGGTCGAGTCCGGCATGCGGATGAATTCGTAGGCGACCGTGTCGCCGGTCACCTCCAACGGCTCCGGCACCACCTCACGCAGCCTGTTCGGGTCGGTGCGGTAGGTAATGACGACGAACTCGCGGTTGTAGAATTTGTAGGGGCCCGGCGGATAAGCCGGGTCGTTGAGCGGCATGGCGAAAGCGTTGCGGCGAACCTCGGCAAGCTTCATCGGTCATATCTCCTCAATGGCGAATTCATTGCGGCAATCTACTCGCGGCCGTCAAATCCGAGATCGAAGGTGAAGACCCCGTCCGAGCCGTTCGGACGTTGCAATACCTCGGGATGGCGCAGTGTTCGCACCGCGTCGTTGTAGCCCGATTGCCAGTGCTCCTCCATCGTCCGCCGCGAGAACTCGTAATCCTTGGCATTGCCCTCGTAGGTTTTGGCGCGATAGATCAGCTGGATGAGGTTGTAGACTTTCTCGTCGGCCTCTGCTGCGAGCATCTCCGCCTCCGGTGTCTGCAGCAGATCCGAGGGCATTTTGGCGAGGAGCTTCGCGGCAGCGCGGCGCAGTAGCTGCTTCTTCTTGAATTGGTCGGTCGCCATCCGGGTGCGGCTCGAGTAGCGGATCTCCTTCTGGCGCGTCTCGGCTTCGAGCAGATTGCGTGGGAACTCGCCGCGGCTGCTCCAGAGATCGACTTGAAAGGCGAGCGTGTCCTGCCCCGGCCGGCTGTCGAGCACCCATTGCAATGGCGTATTGGAAACCAGGCCGCCGTCCCAATAGCACTCGCCTTCGATCTCGGTGGCCGGAAAGCCGGGAGGCAGCGAAGCACTGGCGATGACATGCTCCGGACAGATCTGGTGAGTAATGTTGTCGAAGTAGACGAAATTGCCGGTGCGCACATTGACCGCGCCGACGCTGAACCGCATTGCGCCCGCATTGATCAGGTCAAAGTCCACGAGGCGTTCGAGCGTCGCCCGAAGCGGGGCGACATCGTAATAGCTGATCGCCTCCAGGGTCCCGTTTGGCTGGAAGTAGGGCGGCGGCACGCGCGGTTTGAAGAAATCTGGCGCGCCCCCTAGCAGCGCTCCCAATGAACGCGCTTGATTGACCAGGGTGTGGGCAAATTCGCCCCTCAGCTCAAACCACTGCAGATCCGGGATTCCAAACGGTGGTGTGGTGATGGCCTCCCAGAATTCGCGCAATTTCTCGACCCGCTTTTCGGGCGAGTTGCCGGCTATCAAGGCCGAGTTGACGGCGCCGATCGAAATACCGGCAACCCAGTCGGGATGCAGATTGGCCTCTGCCAGAGCCTGATAGACACCGGCCTGATAGGAGCCGAGCGCCCCGCCGCCTTGCAGCAACAAAGCAATGCGCTCGAATGGCGGGCGCTCGGCTACGACATGGCTTTTTCGTTGCGAACGCCGGTTTCCAGACATACGAAGCGCCTCCAGCATGGCGTACGCGAGGCGAACGCCGGATCCGCGCTGGTGATGCGCTTCCTCCCTGGTGATTATTCGAAACGGCCGTCAAACGGCACGCTATGCCTGATCGAGGTCGTCTCGGGCGGACTACATTTACATGCTGTGGCGACCCGTTCAATCCGCTCGGTCGCGATCATTTGCCGCTGCCGCTATCGACTTCGGAAATAGAGTGCTCGCATGCTGTCCCGCGGGCCGCAAAGTACCGAGGCGAGATAGGCGAGGCCGGCGACCAGCACAATCGACGGCCCGGAGGGAAGACCGAGGTGATATGACAACACGAGCCCGAAGAACCCCGAGGCAAAGGCCAAGGCGCTGCTCGCGACGCTGAGCGTCCACAGCTCACGTACCCAGAAACGCGCCGCCGCGGCGGGCAGCATCATCAGCCCGACCGCCATCAGGGTACCGAGAGCCTGAAATCCAGCGACGAGATTCAAGACGACGAGGGCGAGAAAACCGGTATGCACGAGTCCGCCGCGGCCGCCAACCGCGCGCAGGAAGCCGGGATCGAAGCATTCTACAACGAGCGGGCGGTAAATCACCGCGAGCGAGAGAAGGCTGACGCTGGCAACCGCACCGACCAGAACGAGTGCCGCGTCGTCGATAGCGAGGATGGAACCGAAAAGCAGGTGCAGGAGGTCGACATTGCTGCCATGAAGCGATACCAGCAATACGCCAAGAGCCAGCGAGATCAGGTAGAACGCGGCGAAGCTCGCATCTTCGCGCAGCGGCGTCAGCCGGGTCACCAGCCCGGACAGCAGCGCGACCACGAGGCCTGCGCCCACCCCGCCGAGGCTCATCGCCGGCAGCGACAGGCCGCCGAGAATAAAGCCGAGCGCCGCGCCCGGCAGAACCGCATGGGACAACGCGTCGCCCATCAGGCTCATGCGGCGGATCACCAGAAACGTGCCGATCGGCCCGCAGCCGAGGGCGAGCGCAAGGCAGCCGACGAGCGCGCGCCGCATGAACCCGAACTCGGCAAACGGGCCGAACGCCAGATCGTACAATGTCACGGGATGACCACTTGTGCCGCCGACACTCCGATTACGCAGGTCCCTGCTTTTCTCCGCTCTGCCGTCATCCTTCTCCTCCCCGCGAGCGGGGGACGGTTAGGGAGGGGGCCGGGAGAGGCTCCGGGTAACCGGCCAGACCGGCCCGCCACGGCCCCGGAACCGGACGCTGATTTTCGCCTTCGCCCGACCAGCTCTCGGACATGTGGCGCGCCCGCCGCAAATTTTGCGGTATCAGGACTTCCCGCGTCGGTCCCCAAGCGACGGGCTCGCGGGCGAGCAGCAGGGTATCCGGGAAGTAGGCGCGAGCCTGATCGAGATCGTGCAGTACCGCGGCTACGGTTCTCCCCTCTCGGTGCCAGTTCACGATCAAGCGCAGGAGATCCTCGCTGGTGCGCCAATCGACTGCTGCCAGGGGCTCATCCAGCAAAATCAGCTCGGCATCTTGCACGATCAATCGAGCGAAAAGGACACGCTGGAACTGACCGGCAGACAGGGACCCAATGGGCCGCCGCGCGAACCCCGCAAGGCCGACCGAGTCAAGAGCTCGGTGCGCTTCCTCGCGCAGCTCCCGGTTCACCGGACCCGCCCATCCGATCCGACGCCAATGGCCGAGCAGCACGGTTTGGATCACCGAAATCGGAAAGCCCCTTTCGATTTCAGCGTGCTGAGCGAGATAGGCGATGCCGCCGCCACCCAAACCCGTGTGCTGGATCAGGCCGTCGGCCGGCCGGAGCAAGCCGGCCATCCCTTTCATCAGGGTGCTCTTCCCCGCTCCATTGGGACCGGCGATGGCAGTCAGCGAACCGCGGGAGAATTCACCGGTCAGATGATGGATCGCCGGCCGGCCGTCATAAGCCAAGGTGACATTCTGGAGCACGATCGCGCTCCCAGGCGAGCCGCTCATGACAGCGCCCAGTAGATCGCGAGCCAGAGCAGGGCCGCTGCGGCCGCGGCCCTCGCGAGCCGCTCGGTTACGCTCTGTTCGAGCAGGTCACGCGCCAGCAAATTGCGGACACGGCCGAGCACCAGCCGCTCCGGCGCATTCAACGCTGTACCGAGCGGCAGGCCGGGCACAATCCGCGTGCCTCGACGATTTGCCGCTCGACCGCAAAACCTCTGCCCTCCCCCAGACGGCGCAGGCTCTGCACGATCTCGTCGTCGCGGAGCTCTTCGGTGGCGCCGCAATCGTCGCAGATCACGAACTGGCTTTCGTGCGGATGTTCGACATCGCAACAGGCGATGAACGCGCTCGAAGTCTCGACCTTGTGAATCAGCTTGTGCGCGAGCAGGAATTCGAGCGCCCGGTAGACGGTGGGCGGCCCGAGCTTGCCGCGCCCGCGCCGCAATTCGGCGAGCAGCGCATAGGCTCCCGTCGGCTGATCCGATGAGAGGACCAACTCGAGGACACGCCGGCGGACCGGCGTCAGCCGCGCTCCGCGCATCTTGCAGATCAGTTGCGCGCGCGACAGCGCGCTTTCGATTTGCCGAGGCGTCACGTTAGCCCTCCAGCCGCAAATGCAGGTCGATTGAATTGTTATAGCATAACGAACCAGAAAGCCCGAGCTTCTCGGCGATGTCACGAGGCCGCGTGCGTCAGTAGCCCTCGAAGCTGGCCGAAGCCGACGCCCTTACACTTGCCAACACCGGTGCCCGGCTCTAACAGTGCCGTGAAACCCATGCGAATAGACCCGGCGATCGTTGGAATGGGGGGACGTTCGGCGGCCCTCGTTTGGCGCTTGGCGCGCGATTTCATGCGTCCGCACATGCGGCGCGTCCTGTTCTCGTTTTTGCTGATGGGGCTAGCGGCCGGCAGCACCGCCGGGCGCGCGTGGCTGATGGAGCCGGTGCTCGACCGCATCTTTGTCGCGCGCGAGGGGTCGCTGCTGCTGCTGATCGCCGGCGGCGCGCTCGCCCTTGCACTCGTCAAGGGGATCGCCGATTACGGCGAGGCCGTGCTGATGACCCGGGTCGGCCAGCGCGTCATCGCCGATGTGCAGATCGCGCTCTTTGCGCGGCTGATGCGCGCCGATCTCGCTTATTTTCACGCTCATCCGAGCGGCACCCTGATATCCCGTTTCACCAGCGACGCGGCGCTGCTGCGCAACGCCGCGGCGAATGTTCTGGCGGGCATCGGCAAGGACGCGGTGACGGTCGTTTTCCTGGTCGGCGTGATGTTCTATCAGGATTGGCTTCTCGCCCTCGTTTCGTTTTTCGTCTTCCCGCTGGCGATCCGCCCGATCGTCGCGATCGGCCGGCGCATTCGCCGGGTGACCGCCAATGCCCAGGCCGAGATCGGCCAGTTCACCACCTTGTTGAGTCAAACCTTCCAGGGCGCCCGGCACGTCAAAGCCTATGGCATGGAGGAGTACGAGGAGCGCCGCGCCGCCGGGCTGATCGAGCGCCTTTTCGCGCTGATCGATCGCGGCACGCGGACACGCTCGCGGGCCTCGCCGATGATGGAGGCCCTCGGTGGGACGGCGATCGCCGTCGTCATTCTGTACGGCGGTCACCAAGTTATCAGCGGCGCCCGCACGCCCGGCGCCCTGTTCTCGTTCATCACGGCGTTGCTGCTCGCCTACCAGCCGCTGAAGAGCCTGGCCAATCTGAATGCTTCGCTGCAGGAGGGTCTTGCCGCCGCCCAGCGGATCTTCGAAGTGCTCGACGTCGAGCCCACGATCCGCGAAATGCCCGGCGCTCCGTCATTACGCATTGCCGGCGGGGAAATCCGCTTCGAGAGCGTCAGTTTCGGCTACGTCCCCCGAACACCCGTCATCGACAGCCTATCACTGACGATCCCGGCCGGTCATACCGTGGCGCTGGTCGGCCCGTCGGGCGCTGGGAAATCGACGATCCTCAACTTGATCCCCCGCTTCTACGACATCGAGCGGGGACGCATTACGATCGACGGGCAGGATCTGCGGCGAGTGACCATCGCGTCGCTGCGCAGCGCCATCGCGCTCGTCGCTCAGGAGGTCAGCCTGTTCGACGATACTGTGCGCGCCAACATCGCCTATGGCCGCTTCGGCGCGTCCGCCGCCGAAATCGAGGAAGCGGCGCGGGCCGCCGCGGCCGACGCCTTCATCCGCGAGCTGCCGCAGGGCTACGATACCATGGTCGGCGAGCACGGCGTCCGGCTCTCCGGCGGCCAGCGTCAGCGAATTGCCATTGCCCGGGCGATGCTGAAAAACGCGCCGATCCTGCTGCTCGACGAAGCTACTTCGGCTCTCGACAGCGAATCGGAGCGGCACGTGCAGCGCGCGCTGAACACATTGATTCGCGGACGCACTACCCTCGTAATCGCGCATCGGCTGTCGACCGTCCAGGGGGCGGACCTGATCTGCGTCATCGATCGCGGGCAGATCGTCGAGACCGGCCGGCATCCGGAGCTGCTGGCCCGGGGCGGACTTTATGCCCGCCTTTATGCGATGCAGTTTGCCGAGCAGCACGCGGCGGTGTAGAAGCGCGTGCCTAGACTGACCCGACCGGTGACCGTACGGCGTCTTTTGCGCAATGCGCGGCTGCGGCGCGTCGCGTGCTGGTTCATCCAGTGGTATATCCGCTTCGTCTATGTGACCACGAGCTGGACGGTCGAAGGTGCCGAATGGCCGCACCGTTTGCGCGCCCAAGGGAAGCCTTTCATCCTTGCCTTCTGGCACGGGCGCCTGCTGATGATCCCGATGGCATGGCAGCGGCTGGCGCCAATGCACATGCTGATATCGGCCCATCCGGACGGACAGATCATTGCCGATGCCGTGACCTATTTCGGTGTCGATTCGGTTGCGGGTTCGACCAGCCGGGGGGGCTCTGCAGCATTGCGGGCGATGCTGAAGCGGCTCAAAGCGGGGGATTGCGTCGGGATCACACCGGACGGCCCGCGCGGCCCGGCGATGACGGCGAGCACCGGGATCGTCAATATCGCCCGGCTCGCCCGGGTACCGATCCTGCCGATCACCTACGCGACCAGCCGCCGCAGAGTGCTTGCCACATGGGACCGCTTTCATCTCCCGTGGCCGTTCGGCCGCGGCACCTATTTCTGGGGTGAGCCGATCACGATTGGCGAGGAGCTGGACGAAGCAGGGATCGAGAGCGCCCGCCGCCTCGTCGAAAGCAGGATGGTCGAAATGGTTCGCGAGGCCGAGCGTCTTGTCGGCCATAGTGTGCCGGCGCCGGCTGCCGGTGACGCGGCCCGGCCGCTGCGGCGCATTGCCGGCGGCTGATGCTTCCTCGGCTTTATAGCGCCTTGACGTACCCGCTGACGCCCATGGCGACGGCCTACCTGGCGCAGCGGCGCAAGTGGGGCAAGGAACATCCGGAGCGCTTTCGCGAGCGCCGGGGCACCGCAAGCGCGGCCCGCCCGCAGGGTCCGCTGGTCTGGATACATGCCGCCAGTGTCGGCGAGGCGACCTCGGTTCTGGGGCTGATCGAACAGCTGCTGTCGACCCGGCCGAGCCTGGAAGTACTGATCACGACCGGGACAGTCACCTCGGCACGATTGTTGGAGACCCGGTTGCCGCCGCGCGCGCGACACCAATTCGTTCCGGCCGACCTGCCGGGCTGGACGGCGCGGTTTCTCGATCATTGGCAGCCCGATCTGGGGATCTGGGTGGAATCCGAACTGTGGCCCAATCTGGTGTTTGCGGCGCACGCCCGGGACATCCCGATGGTGCTGGTCAACGCCCGGCTCTCGACGCGATCCTATGGCCGCTGGCGTCATTGGCCGGGGTTGATCAGGCACGTGCTGAGCGCATTCGGACTGTGCCTCGCCCAGGACGAGGTTCAGGCCGAACGCTTCCGGTCGCTGGGCGCCCCGCGTGTGGACTGCGTGGGCGATCTCAAAGCGGCGGCTCCCGATTTGCCGTGCGACGGATCGGAGCTGGTCCGCCTGCGCCATCTGACGGGCTCGCGTCCGCTGTGGCTCGCGGCGAGCACCCATGCGGGCGAGGAGGAAATCGCCGCGCATGTTCATCGCGGTCTCGCGGCCGAGCATCCCGATCTGCTGACGATCATCGCTCCCCGTCATCCGGGGCGAAGCGAAGCGATCTGCGCAATGCTCACAGCACAAGGGCTGCGAGTGGCCCGGCGGGGACGCGGCGAACCGCTCACGCGCGAGACGCAAGTCTATCTGGCGGACACGCTCGGCGAGCTCGGGCTGTTTTACCGCTTGGCCGGAATCGCGTTCATCGGCGGCTCGCTGGTCGCCAAGGGTGGGCACAACCCATTCGAGGCTGCCCGGCTCGATTGCGCCGTGCTGCACGGCCCTGATATGAGCAATTGTGCGGCGATGGCGGACCTGCTTGCCGCAGCGGGCGCTGCCGAAACCGTGCAGGACGATGCGGAGCTTGCGCAAACAGTGTCCGCGCTCCTTTCCAATCCCCGGCGGCGCGCCGAGCGCGCTGCTGCCGCTGCCCGCGCCGCAGCGGCCGCTCTCGGCATTCTCGAGGAGGTGTCGGCGCGGCTCGCGCCTTGGCTCGACCAGCTCGCACCGGTTCGGGATTTGGCCCCGCGCGATTTGGCGGCGCCGCGTACGCTGCGGGCGTGATGCGCCGAGCCCCAGCCTTCTGGGCGAGCCCTCCTGGGCTTCTCTCCGACCTACTATGGCCCGCGGGTGCCGGCTGGGATGCCGCGGGACGGTTGCGGCGAGTGCTTGCCCGGCCTCATTGCGCAGCCGTTCCGGTGATTTGCGTCGGCAATTTGGTTGCCGGCGGCGCCGGCAAGACACCGGTCGCGCTGGCGCTGGCCTCGCGCCTCGCCAAGTGTGGCGCCGCAGTGCACATCGTGACCCGGGGTTACGGCGGCCGGCTCGGCGGACCAGTGCAGGTCGACTTGGCCCGCCACGATTTCACGGCAGTCGGCGACGAGGCGCTGCTGCTCGCCGCGCGCGCGCCGTGCTGGGTGGCGCGCGACCGGGCGGACGGTGTCCGCGCCGCTGTCGCTGCGGGGGCGGCGGTGGTCATTCTCGATGACGGCTATCAGAACCCGACGGTCAACAAGACCGTGTCAATCCTTGTCGTCGATGAGGCCTACGGCTTCGGCAATAGAAGGGTGATCCCGGCCGGTCCGTTGCGCGAAGGCCTCGCGCGCGGGCTCGCCCGCGCCGACGTGGTTGTATTGCTCGGCTCCGAGGCTTCGCCTCGCGATTCGCGAATACCTGGCATCAAAGCCACCATGCCGGTCCTACCTGCGGCCCTGCGGCCGGTCGGCGGGGAACGGTTCGCCGGAGAACGCCTGCTGGCTTTCGCCGGGATCGGCCGCCCGGAGAAGTTCTTTGCGACGATGCGGGGATTGAAGTCCGAGCTGGTAGAAACTCGGTCCTTTCCGGACCATCACCCGTTTCGCGCCGGCGAAATCGACGCCATGCGCCGTGCCGCCGAGCGGGCGCGGGCCCGCCTGATTACCACGGCAAAGGACATCGTTCGAGTGCCGGCAGGACAGCGAGACGCCATCGAGGTTCTCAAGGTTGAAATCTCGTGGCGTGATCCCGACGCGCTCAAGGCGTTGCTGATCCGTCGCGGCTGCCTGGGAGACCATTAAATTTGTCCGCTCCCGGTGTGATGTACGCGCGCACGCGGACCAGTGGTGGAGGCGCTGCTTGCCAGGACAAGCCGATCAGTCTTGTTCACCGGCTCCAGGGTTGGGGGGCGGCGCTGTGCTTTGGCGCGTTCGGGGTGCTGCCGCTCGATTGGGCGTCAGCCGTCGGCGGCGCAATCGCTCGCCTCATCGGCCCGCGGCTCGGCGTTTCCAAACGCGCCCGGCTCAACATCCGGCAAGCGCTGCCGGAGCTCGCAGAACGCCAAATCGCGAGCGTCATAGCGCAGATGTGGGACAATCTCGGCCGGGTCGCGGCCGAGTATCCGCATCTGCGTCAGATCCGCGTCTTCGAGCCCGGCGGACGCGTCGAGACTCGCGGTTTCGAGCACCTGGATCGGGCAGTCGCGACCGGGCGCCGCATGATCATCTTCTCCGGGCATATCGCCAATTGGGAGATCGGGATGCTCGCTGCGGTCCAGTACGGGGTCGAGGTCGCGCAGATCTACCGCGCCGCCAATAATCCGCTAGTGGACCGCATGATCACCCGGTTTCGCGGCATTGGCGGCGATCTGATCCCCAAAGGCACCGTAGCCGCCCGGCGGGCGATCGCGATGCTCCGCCGCGGCGCGCACCTGACGATGCTTGCCGATCAGAAGATGAATGACGGGATCCCGGTGCCGTTCTTCGGACGCCCGGCAATGACATCATCCGCCCTCGCGGCGCTGGCGTTGCGCTTTGACTGCGAGGTGCTTCCCGCGCGAGTCGAACGGCTCGTCGGAGCCCGCTTTCGGCTAACCGTCTTTCCGCCGTTACCTCTACCGCACACCGGCGACCATCACGCCGATGTCGCCACCCTGATGGCGCGGGTCAATCAGATCCTGGAAGACTGGGTTCGCGACCGCCCCGAGCAGTGGTTCTGGGTGCACCGGCGCTGGCCGGATTAGGGCGTTACGCGCCGCTCCTCGACGACGATGGTATCGATGATGGCCTCCGGCTCGTACACCCAACGGGTCAGCAGCCCGGCAATCACCGCACCGATTATCGGCGCTATCCAGAAAAGCCACAGTTGAGCGATGTATTCGCCGCCGGCAAACAGAGCAGGGCCGGTGCTGCGCGCCGGATTGACCGATGTGTTGGTCACCGGGATCGAGACCAGATGGATCAAGGTCAGGGCGAGACCGATCGGGATCCCGGCGAAGCCAGCCGCCGCTCCTTTCGACGTAGTGCCGATGATGATGAAGAGAAAGAAGAAGGTCATCACCACTTCGTCGACGAAGCAGCTGCCCAAACCGTATTTGCCGGGGCTGAGATTGCCATAGCCGTTAGCGGCAAAACCGCCGGCCACCCATTCGGGCTTGCCCGAGGCGATCACCCACAAGACTGCCGCGGCGATTATGGCGGCAATCACCTGCGCGACGATGTAGGGGATGACGTGCTTATTGGCGCAGCGCCCGGCGGCCCACAAGCCGATAGTGACCGCCGGGTTGAAATGTCCGCCCGAGATGTGGCCGACGGCATAGGCCATCGTCAGCACCGTCAGTCCGAATGCGAACGCGACACCGAGAAAACCGATCCCGAGGTTCGGAAAACCCGCGGCCAGGACGGCGGCGCCGCAACCGCCCAATACCAGCCAGAACGTGCCAAAGAACTCGGCGACAACGCGCCGCGGCATGTCGTTGTCCATTGCTCCCTCCCACATTAACTATTTGTACTCTAACGGTTGAAAGCGCCGCCAACAAGCGCAGCCAAAGAATAGACATCAACCTCGGTGGACAGTGCCTCAGTCATCGTCTCTCGATCCGGGCCAGCGAATCCGGCCTTCGAGGCGGCGATCGATCCAGGCGACGACCAAAGTCACATAGAGCGGCAATGCAAAGACGAGAAAGGCGATCGAGTAGAGGAGCGTTTGGTTGCGAATCTCGGTGATCGGCTTCTCGATCTCGTCGAGCGGCACCATGATCGCGAGGAGTTGGTCCTGTCCGTAGCGTGGCGGGATATCGAGGACGCGCCCGACCCAGGTCCGGCCGGCCACATCGTAGAAGCGGGTCCCGGACATGTGCCCGTCCTCATAGGCGGCAACGAGACCGGCGATCACCGGATCGTTCAAAAAGCCGATCTTGGGGGGCGCTACCAGCATCTGACCGTCGGAATTAAGCGCTTTGGCGAAGCGCGCGGTGTCCGGCAGCGCGATCACCTCTCCGGTTTTCGTGAAAATGAAGGCTGTGCTGGTGGGGGTAATGTGTTGATCGCGCAAGAAGCGGCCAAGGTCGATCGCAGCGAGATCGGCACCCAGGACACCCGGCATTTGTCCGGTGAAGCTGCGGCTCAGGGTAAATCCCGACTGACCGCTGCTCGCGAATATGTAAAGAGCGCTCCGTTCGACCGCATCGCTGCGCTTTGCGGCATCGTACCAGGTGCGCTCACGGGGATCGAACGCCGCGCCATCGCTGCGCCCGACGACGGAGCCATCGTCGGCGAGGAATATCCACCGCGTGCTGCGGCCGCCGCCCGCATTGGCGGAGACAATCTCGTTGGCGAAAATCGCCCCTTCGGGGGTATGCAGCGTGTCGCGGAGGGCTGCGGCGTTTTCGCCGGCGATATGGGTCACCATGAAGAATTCGCCGCTGTCGAAGCCGACATAGAGCGACAGAATTTGCGAATAGGTCCTCAGCACCCGGAGTATCAATGACATCGCGTGAGGGTCTTCCTTGATCGCCGGCAAGGTCAGTTCGGGTACCAGCGACGCAATCCCGACTATGGCGTACATCGGGTCGTAGAGCAGCCTGATGCGGTTCGAAACGTCTTCGCTCGCTTCGAGCATCATTCGCTCCGCTGCGGCGATCGCCAGCTGGTTCGATTTCTTCGCATTGTACCAGATGATCCCGCCCGTCAGCGCCACCACCATCACGAGCAGCAACGCGGTTATTCCGACGTAATAATGCCAAAGCGGACGCGACCGCTCGGCGCCGGGACTTGCCGGCCGATTCTGCGAGTAGCGTTGCTGGTCGGTCACGGCCCACCACCCTCCCCTCAAGGCAATATCATCGCCGAAACGACTTCGGGCAGATCCCGGGTCAGCACAAGCGGCGCACCACGGATTAGGCTGCAATGATCATACGGGTGTCATCCAAGAGGCGCTACTGGGAGGCGCTATTGGCCGATAGCGTCGGCGATTTTTCTCAAGCTGCGATTTGGATCACACCGCTTCGCCCATCGTGCACTTAGCTTCGCCGCTGCAGCACTTCCGACGCAGCCGAAGATCGTTCGCTGTGGAACCGAGCAGAACGGATCAGGAAGCCTTCGCGAGTGGCCTCGCTGAAGTATGTTCGGCCTCGATCACCTCTGCCAAAGTCCGGTGGTCCGGGAAGGTCCAGTTCTCGCCGGGCAGAACGTCGCGAGCCCGAATTGCGGACTCCGGGAACAATTCCGGGCGGGCCTTCTTCCACTTGGCTAAGGCGACACTTTTTGCGATCAGCCGATCTTTGACGTAATCGACGAGCTTCTGTGAAGCCGTATTCGGTAATCTGCGTCGCACAGGCGCAAGGAGTTCGATCAGTAACCAAAGCTCCCAGGCGATGTCCTCAAGTGATTCTAGAGGTACTGGTAGAGATCTCGGTTCTTGGGGTCCCGGATGTTGGGGCTCTACTTTGCGTCTTACTGAAGTTTTCATAATTACCGTTAATATTTGCTAATGAACTAAACGGACTTTACCATCACCTGCGTCCTGCAAACGTGGCGGATCACGTCCATTACGCGTCAGGGTGGATAAAATTTATCTGAAAGGCCCCGAAGACCTAAAGCTTCAGAACAAGCTGCCCTGCCCCGGATGGACGCCCGTGCGCCGGGGCCGGGGTCGCGGCCTGCTGCCGGCAACCACGCCGACCCGGCCGTCGTGAAATTCGAGATCGAGCGGGTCCCCGGCGCTGATTTCCGAGGCTTCGGTCAGCACCCGCGCGACACCGTTGCGGACCACGACGTAGCCGCGCGCGAGCAGGCTTTCGTGACGTTCCGAGTGGGTGGCGAGCCGTCCGGCGAAATTATCGAGCGAGTGACGGGTTCGGTCGATGAAGCGCGCCATCGCGGCGCCGAGGCGCTGCTCCACCTCGGCAAGCCGGGCCCGGGTGCGGTCGAGATCGGCCGACAGCACGGCGGGCCGCAGCCGCGACGCCGCGAGATCGAGGCTGTGCTGCGCCGCCCGCAGGCGCCGGTCCGCAGCCAGGCGAAGCCGCTCGGCACGGTCATCGAGGCGTTGCGCCGCCGATCCGATCAAATCGTGCGGATCGGGCAGACCGCGTGCGAGCCCTGCGAGGTGCATCCGGCGCTCGCCGAACAGCCGGGAAAGGCCCGCGGAGAGCCGGCTCGATTTGCCGCCGAGCTCGGCGATCAGATCGAGCCGCACCGGCACCGCCATTTCGGCCGCGGCGGTCGGGGTCGGTGCGCGGCGGTCGCTCGCATGGTCGATCAGGGTCGTATCGGTCTCGTGCCCGACCGCCGAGATCAGCGGGATCGCCGAAGCGGCCGCGGCGCGCACGACAATCTCCTCATTGAACGGCATCAAATCCTCGAGGCTGCCGCCGCCGCGGGCGACAATGATCAGCTGCGGCCGCGGCACCACGCCGCCTTCTGAAAGGCGGTTGAAGCCGGCGATTGCGGCCGCCACCTGAGCGGCCGCGCCTTCGCCTTGGACGGCCACCGGCCAGAGCAGAACCCGGCGCGGGAAGCGGTCGGAAAGCCGGTGCAGAACATCGCGAACCACCGCTCCCGACGGCGAGGTGACGATGCC
>Ga0210396_10001505_pt1 | contig 25067 bp, 22 predicted proteins | sample IncBWH17OmetaG_FD_155466 | JGI IMG/M metagenome (GOLD analysis project Ga0210396, IMG submission 155466) | Forest soil microbial communities from Barre Woods Harvard Forest LTER site, Petersham, Massachusetts, United States - Inc-BW-H-17-O ... | reverse complement strand
GCCAAAGACGAAATATTTAACCGCGGATGGACGCGAATGAACCCGAATAGGAAGTGGTGTCGCAAGTTCTCTGTAATCTGCGGATTGTTCTTTTTATTCGCGTCAATTCGGGTCCATTCGCGGTTGATTTTTAGGTTATTTTGGCTACGGTCCCATATCTGCGTAAATCTGCGTCCCATCCGCGGTTCGTTTTTTCGGTCCGTTGCCGGGTTAGATTGGTTATTGGTCGGCGGATTCCTGTCATTGTTTGCAATGGTCGCTATGGGCTGAAGTGCTACTTCCTCCGTTTCTCGAACGGATTTTTACGTGGAGAGCGATCCGGGAATCAGCATTTATCTTCGCGAAATCCGTGATCGATCGACGAATGGCAAGAATGGTCCGATTTTGCTGGTGCACGGAGCGCGTGTGCCTGGGGTGGGCTCATTTGATCTCCAGGTTCCGGGCGGATCGTTGTGCGAGAAGCGTTAGCTAGCGATTCAGCAGCCTCCAGCCACAATCCGCCCGCGTTTCGGTCTCCTAATGGAGCTATGGAGGATAGCTTCTATTTAGCTACCGGACGGCAATTGTGGGATGCTTCATTCATTAGCGTTCCTACTCTGGTCATTGCTTCCGAGCGCGATTTTCTGGTCGCGTCCTGAAGATCGCGAGTTGCTAATTGCTCACCTGGTGTATGCACCGATCAAGCGTCTGGTCACAATTCCTGGGGCCACCCACTTCGTGCATCTCGATCGCAACGACCATGGACGGCAACAATTTCTCGACGAAGTTTCGCGATTTTGCCGGGAATAAGTCGGCGACTAGTGAGTCAATGTAAAGGGGAGGTGGGTCTTCGGCATAAGCCGACACAGATCACATCTTTGCTCTTGCTCACTCATATGAAAACCAACGCCTATTTGGCTGTTCATCGTTTTACAGTCGTGGGTCTAATCGCCGTAGGACTGCACTTTATGACGGGCATATTTGCTAGCAGCGCACAGGCGCAGAACGTGCAAAGCATTGCCGGGACTTTTGATTGGACAAATTTACAGAGTAATATTGCCGGCGTTGCGGATCGAACGGACGCCAACTTAGTGAATCCTTGGGGTCTTGCGCCTAACCCGAGTGCAAACAATATCTTGTGGGTGGCGGATAATGGCACGGGTGTCTCCACACTGTATCAGCCCGACGGAACGCCAGTTCCATTGATAGTAACCATTCCGCGACTTCGGCTGACAAGGGACCAAACCCGACCGCGGCGCCGACCGGGATAGTCTTTAACTCGGATCCATCAGCATTCAAACTGTCCAACGGCCAGCCGGCTGCGTTTATCTTCGATGCTGAGGACGGTGGTATCTCGGCCTGGAACCTTCCACTTAACACCCAAGCGGTCCTGGTAGTTGATAATTCATCACCTCGCCCCAGCAAAAGTTCAGTGTACAAAGGCTTAGCAGTGGCGATGCGCTCACCCGGAGGTTCGACTCTCTACGCCACGAACTTTCACAAAGGTACGGTTGATGTGTATGACAGCACGTTTGCAAAGGTGACGACCACCGGCACTTTCTCGGACCCGAATCCGCCTCCAGTTCCCTCTGGCGCAGTGGGTTGGGCTCCTTTCGGCATAGCGACCATTAATAACTTGCTCTACATTACCTTTGCAGCCCAGGACTCCGCAAAACATGATGATGTAAGTGGACCCGGAAACGGTTTTGTCGATGTCTTCGATACGCAAGGCAATTTACAGAAGCGTTTGATTACTCAGGGGCAACTCAATTCGCCCTGGGGTTTGGCCCGAGTGCCCACCGCTTTCGGTGCGCTCACTAGCAATGTTCTCTTGGTAGGTAATTTCGGTGATGGACACATCAATGCCTACGGTGTGCATTCTGGAGCTTTTCTAGGGCGGCTCTTGCACCGGCAAGGTCAGCCTCTTCAATTCAACGGTCTGTGGTCGCTCGTGTTTTTGCAAAATAGCCTTTACTTCACGGCCGGGATTAATGATGAAGCCGACGGTTTGTTCGGATTTATCACACCTAACTAAGCGATTGGGTCTTAAGCTGTAAATCTTAAGCTGTAAAGAAAGAGGGGTATTTGGCGAGAGAGGAGGCGCGGACGTTCGGATCAAGTCCGCGCCTGTCGTTGTATGAACAGCTTGCCGGCTTTGCGCCGGCAACATTTGCCGCCTGAAAGATTAACTTTGGCGATGTCTTGATGAGCGAGCATAGAACGGATTTGTTCTACGTCTTCAAATCCCACGTCATCGATCTGCTTCCGGTTTAACCATCGGTGAACGATGCGACGTTGCAGCGCTACGGGCAACGTCCTTAGATCCCTTACCGGCAATTCGTCGAGATCCCACCAGTTAGGGGTTAACTGACGGAGCAGCTCTGCTTCATCCCCGGCAATCTCACATAATCGCAAAAGATTTGATTTGAATGGCCGGCCCAGGATTCGCTCGATCTCAGGCACCAACAGGTTTCGGATCCGGTTGCGGGTAAACTTGTTCTCCGAGTTGGTAACATCCTCGGAAAACTTAAGTCGCCGTTTTCTGGCATAATCGCGAATTTCCTGCTTCCAAACGTGGAGCAGTGGCCGCACCAGAATCAGTTCTATCCCGTCGGCCGAGATTCGTGTCTCTGTGCGCATAGCTGCTTGGCCGATAGATCCGGCGCCGCGCAAGATATTGAAGAGAAAGGTTTCTACCTGGTCATCCGCATGATGACCGAGAAAGACATGACTCGCTCCGAACTGTTTCGCGGCTCGGGCAAAGAACTGCTGACGGGCTTGGCGGGCAGCAGTTTCGAGAGAAAGTTTTGGCGGCCAATCTTGTACTTGTTCTTGGACAAGGCGGAGTTTCAGGCGGATAGCTAGCCGGCGAATTAATCGGTTCTCTCGTTCACTATCGCTGCCTCGCAACCGATGATCGAGATGGCAGATCACCAGGTTAGTGAACCTGGCATCGAGTAAGATCTGTAAGAGTACTCGGGAATCTACGCCGCCAGAAACACCAACCAGATAAGCCCGTTCTTTTGGAAAGACTTCAAGACCTTTGGCGGTGCGATCAATCCAGGCTGAGCGTTGTTTTGCAGGCATGGCCCATCTTGATAGAACCATGCCTGTCGAACGCCGGCAACAAAGGTTCCCTGTCCCGGCTTGCCCGAAGTAACCTCCCGGAGTCTAAACGACGGGGCGAAGTCGGGCGTTCCCGCGTCAGCTAGAGGTTGGGATCCGTAGCTAAAGCCTCGCCAATCGGCGAGCCGAGACCCGTCACGTTATCGTACCCGGCTTTCCCGCTGTATCCCCCATTACTTCCCTTGGTGACGTCGTAGAAGTCGGTCGCGTAATGTTCCTTCTTGAAGACACGATAAATATCCGAGTTTACCCAACCCAGTCTCTGTCCCTTCACCTGATTGATTTCAAGTTGGAGCGCGACATAGATAGGAGAGCTCCACGAAGTACCCCCCAATCCTTCCCATCCTCCGCGGACAAAGGTGTCAGTGTAGTCGGCAGGAAACGAGACGTCCGGTATGTTTCGCTTCGTCGTAGAGGCCAATCCTTTGAGTCCTTTTTGATAGGCCGGAATCGCGTATAGGCGGGAAACGCCGCCTCCCGAGCCGCTCCAGGCTTTGTTATGCACATATTGGCCGCTGCTCTGAGAAATAACGGTTCCGCCAAGGGCCAATACTCGGGGCTCAACCGCCGGCCAACTCACAGTCCCGCCATTAGATCCACTATCGCCGGTGGAAGCCACGAAAGTGATCCCTTCCGCGTTCCCATGCTTGAGAGCAGCTGCGAATGTCGGGTCTTTAAATTCGTCACCGCCAAAGCTCATGTTCACTACTTCCGCCTTGTTGTCTGAAACGATCTGATTGGCTGCGCTATCGATATCGATACTATTCAATCCCTCGATGAGATAAAGAATGATGTTTGCTCCGGGCGCCAAGCCACCAATCGTCTCCGTGTCGAGGGCAGTTTCATCGACGTCACCGTTGATTCCGCCACTGCCGCTCACGATCTCGCGGGTAATTGTGCCGGTGCGCGTAATCGGAAAGTAAGAGAAAAAGCTGTTGAGATCCGAATTTACTACATTCGAATCAATAATGATCGCCGCGGTGTGTCCGGTTCCGTCGTCTCCGCTCTGAACCGGGAAATTAAAGCTGTTCGCTAACGCTACCGGTGTATATCCGCCGTCCAGGCCTTGAATCGGTCCAGTAATGGAGTCCCGGTGAGCACCAACTTTTGCCACGATCAAATTATCGACATGAACTGCGAGTACTAGTGGAATCAGTGCATCCGGCAAGAGGACTGGCGTGACGTTCATGTATCGTTCACTGCTGTCTGCTTGTTTCACACTATGGATCTCGGTCTTGAAGAAGTTCTCCACAATGGCGCTGGAGGCCTTTGCGTAAACAAGGACTCGATTTGAGGATATTTGGGTGATTTGAAACCCCGCTTGTTGTAACTCGCCGGTAACACGATCGAGTTGTTCGGTTGTGGGACCAAACCGCTCATCAAATTGTGCCGCCGTCAGAAATTTGCGGTAGTTCGAAGAACTCGGATCAATTTGTTCATTCAGGAGTTGGTCTAACTCTTCAGCGTGGTTGAACCTGAGAGCAACCATGACGTCGATGGGGGCGCTACCTGCTCGCCGGCCTAGATCTATAGCTCCGGGAACGGCTAATACTTCAGCGCCGATAGCGGGATTGGCGGCAGCGGTTGTCGCTACTTCTTCTGCGTAAACTCGATTAAGCCCAAAAGTCGTCAGCGCGAGGCCCGACAAAATAAAAGCGTAATGGGATGTCTTAGTTAACATGGATGTTTTACTCTTCATGAATTCTTTGCGAGGGCCCGAATGGTTACTGCGGGGCCCAACGACTAACATTTTGCCACTTAGCTTGTGAAGGGGATATTTGAGAGGTGGCCGAGGAACCATGGCCACACCCGGTAGGGATGAGCTCCCGCTCATCCGCGGATCGTTCGAATGGCACATATCCGGCCAAGGTTCTTTTCGGATGAGCAGGAGCTCATCCCTACCGGGTCTGCGAACCTTCGTACGATCTTCAAAGTTTAAGCCGACGTCGCGAGGCCTGGCGTTAAAACGGCGGCCCCTTCTAACCTGCCTTTGCGGATTGCTTCCAAAGCCTGGTTTGCCTGAGCAAGGGGGAACCGGGTAACTCTGGGTTGGATACCTGCCGCGGGCGCTAGCTGCAAAAATTCTCGGCCGTCCCGGCGAGTCAAATTGGCTACAGAACAGATCGTGCGTTCTCCCCAAAGCCAGGAGTAAGGGAATGAAGGGATATCGCTCATATGAATTCCGCCGCACACAACTCGGCCTCCTTTATCGACTGCCTGCAACGCTTGCGGAACCAATGGCCCGGCTGGAGCGAAGATGATCGCAGCGTCGAGTGGTTCCGGCGGTAACTCGTCGGAACCGCCCGCCCAGGTTGCGCCTAACTCTTTTGCAAAGAGCTGACCGCGGGTGTCTCCCGGGCGGGTAAAAGCAAATATCCTCCGGCGTTGGTAAACTGCAGCCTGGGTTACTAAGTGCGCTGCCGCCCCGAACCCGTAAACGCCAAGTCTGGCGGCTCGATCGGCAGGTCCGGCTAGAACGAGCGAGCGGTACCCGATTAATCCGGCGCACAGTAATGGAGCGGCAACCGCGGGGTCGCTATAATAATCTGGGATTTTGAAACAAAACCGTTCGTCGGCAACTGCGTATTCAGCATAACCGCCATCTCGGGTGTACCCGGTGAATAGAGCGTTCTCGCAAAGGTTTTCTTTATCCGCGAGACAAAACCGGCAATGGCCGCAGGTCCAACCCAGCCAAGCAATCCCGACTCGGTCCCCGGCCTCGAACCGGCCGGACTCACATTGGCTGATTGTTCCGACAATCTCGTGCCCGGGGACTAACGGCAATTTCGGTTCAGGTAATTCTCCGTCCACCACATGCAGATCGGTTCGGCACACCGCGCAAGCCTCTACTTTAACCAATATTTCACCGGGGCTTGGCTTGGGTATCGGAACTTGAACCGGACTCAATGGTGTTCGGGGCTTGGTTAACACCATTGCGAACATGCTGTTCGGGACCTTCGCGGTCGGCATGTTGAAAACGGTCGAGCTTTGGTACTCGCCGTCAAGTGCTATCGTTGTCAGTAATCAGTAATCAGTAATTGGTAATCAGTAATTGGTGATTGGTGATTGGTGATTGGTGATTGGTGATTGCTGATTGGTGCGGATGCCCATCAGCAACGACTGATTACTGACCTACTGATTACTGATTACTTCTCATTTGGGCTGTCGACGGCCAAAAAACAGCACAGCACCAACCCCCCTCCTTGAGGTTGGTGCTGGCTGCTCTCAGCTGCATCGTCAGAACCGCCGGGCGCGCTCACTCATTCACGCTCGGCGAAGGTTTAGGCGATGGGTCTACTTTGGGTTCTTCGGGGAAGTGTTCTTTGGGTCCGCCAGGAAACTGTTTGGGCGAAGCCTGCCCCTGCGGACGAGGACCGAAGCCGTCTTTGAAATACGGGGCGACAAAGAAGAATCGATTTTCAGGAGGTAGGTCTCCAGGTTCAGGCAGTCGCTGAGAGACGACCACGCCAGCCTCGTCCCTCAGCCTGTCGATACCACCGATTTTTCTCCTAAAAATCTCGGTCTGCTGTTGGAGCACGTCCGGAGGAACCGCCATATGCCTCCCGTTCATAGCGAATTCCTGTACCTTTCCCGGGTCGCCTGCGATTGCCCGTAGCGCCACGCGCCGTAATTGTGGATCCGGATCCGCTTTGGCGATCGAGATCAAGAATTCTTTGGCTGTCTTTGAATCGGTTACACCTAACCCGCGCAAACAGGTTGATTTAATTACTGTGCTGTCCGTGGTGCGATAAATCGTGATTAACTGATTGATAGCCGCCTCATCCAGATTTCTTGATAATAACTCAATAGCGGCAGTCCGGATCGGGATCGAGGTTTCGTGCAGGGCCAGATCGTTCAGTTTCTCCTTAACCCGAGGATCGGCTGCCCGCCTCGGCGTCATCCCCCGCAAAATAGTTAGCCTGATTTGTTCGTCTTTACTTTGATTGAACAGCGCCAGTAATGCCGCAGTGACATCGCTACCCCCATGCTCGCTCAGGGCAAGCGTCGCCTCTTGGCGTACACTAGGATCAGGGTCATTCAATGCGGAGCTGGTTAAGAGTGAAACAACCTCCGGGTCCAGCGGTCGAGTTACCTCCGGACCGTTGGGACCTAGTACTATATTTTCGGGTTCGTTCGCCAAGGCGCTCGGGGTCAAGACTATGGCTGGCAACCAAACCAGTCCGGCTGCGCTTGCACCTATCAGAGCTATCGCCGCCGCCAAAACGTTGCGCGCCGACGGTTGAATGTTCCGGTTACGCGTCCCGTCCAGAATTCGCGTCAGCCGCTGATACAATTGCTTCCCTTGCCGGCTTACACCCGATGCCAACAGAGACCGTTCTACATTCCCGTCTGCGAGCCGAGCTAGAAGGTGGGCGTAGCTTTTTGCTTGGTGAGTCTCGATTAACACCCGGTCGTCACAAGCTGCCTCTTGGTGCAGGTGCAGTATCCGGTTAGTGGCCCAGAGAAAAGGGTTAATCGGGAAAACCGCGAGCAGTACTTGCTGAAAAAACGTGGACCAATCGTCAAGCCTTTCGAGATGGGCGATTTCATGGAGCAGTACGTTCCGGCGTTCCATCGCAGAAAACTGAGACTTGAACCCCACGGGCAACAGCACTTTCGGCGACCAAAGACCAACCGCGACCGGAGAAGACACCAGCGACGACTCGGTGATGGTGATCCGTCGGGAACTAGGTAACTGTTCGTCTAACACGACCGGCTGTGCACTGCGGTGGAGCACGCGCAGTCGATAGAGGGCAGCAAGCAAACGCAGCCCGCAGACGAAACTGACTAACGCCCAGCCGGCAAAAAGAAGGAGCAACCAGTCTACATTCTCGACCCAGCCTCGGGTTACGATCGGAGGGGCCTTTCGCTCCAAGCTGATGGGTTCACGAATTAGACGGCCCATGAGCGGCGAGGACGAAGTCTTGGTCGCCGCGGCATCATTCTTTACGACGGGAGCGTTGTGGACAACAGGACTCGGTTGAGCAGGTTTGAGGGCAACTAATAAAGGCGTGCTGGCTAAAAGCACGAAAGTTAATAGCGAGACCCAGTGCCGGGTCGCTGCACTCCATCGGTCAGCGCGAAAACATAAGGGTAATAGAATAACAGCTCCCACGAAGATCCCGGCCGATAGAATCAGCCCGTTTAAAAGGTGTTCTGCCAGTAAATCGGCAAATTCCGTGAGCGGAGGGATACTCATGAGTTGTCTCCTCTTTTGATGAGTTCGCGAATTCGTTGAAGATCTTCTGCATCGAGTTTCTCTGTTTCCAATACCCGCAAGACCAGGAGTTCGGGTGAGTTATCGAAAAAGCGGCTGAGAATGTGTTTGAGAACTTTATTCTGAGCCTGGTTCTGGTCGATGACCGCGTGATAAACGTAGGCTTGGCCTTCTTTGGTGTGCCTGACGTACCCTTTCTGTTCAAGGATTCTGAGCGTGGTCAACACCGTGCTGTAGCTCAGTCCCAGTGCTTGGGGGAGAGCGCTAACAACATCGGATACGGTTGATGGGCCGCGCTCCCAAAGCACTTCCATGGGCCGCAACTCAGCGTCGGTCAAAGTAGGTGACGGTCTCCGAGCCATTTCTATTAAAGAATTAATAGACTCTTTGCAGAAAGAGTTTCGGGCGTCAACTAATTCTTTAATAGGTCTACAAAAAAATCACCGCGAACCAAAGAAAACTCAACCGCGAATGGACACGAATGGACGCGAATAATCAGTACAGACCGGCTGCAGTCGTTCCGAATATGAAGATACTGATTACTGTCTTACTGGTTACTGATTACTTTCTGTTCGCGTCCATTCGCGGTTCCTTAATCTGCGTCCATCTGCGGTTGAGGTGTTTTCCTTGCTTGTTACAAGCGCTCCAAAAACTCGAGACCCTTTGCTTTGGGCGTGAGTTTTTTCTGGGCCAGCCATTCCGGATTATACAATCGCGAAACGTAGCGGGAACCGGCATCACACAAGATCGTCGCAATGACTTGGCCACTTCCGCCTTCTTTCGCCAGCTTCACCGCGCCACATACGTTGATCGCTGAGGAGAGGCTGAGAAAAAGACCTTCCGCATGCAGCAAATGATAAAGCATCTCCACGGCCACATCGTCCTTGATTCGATACGCTTGATCGATCTTTACGCCCTCCAGATTCTTGGTGACGCGGCCTTGTCCGATCCCTTCGGCTACGGAATCGCCGTCGTTGATGTCGGTATGCCCGTGCTTCACCCAGGACCAGATGGCGGCGCCGTACGGGTCTGCCGCCACAATCTGCACGCTTGGATTTTGTTCCTTAAGAAAAAGAGCGATTCCTGCGAGCGTGCCACCGGTGCCGACCGAGGCCACAAAACCTGTGAGCTGATGTTTAGTCTGTTCCCAGATCTCCGGCCCGGTCGACTGATAATGGGCCAGACGATTGGCCACATTATCGAATTGATTGGCCCAAAAACCTTTTGGTGTCTGTGCGGCGACTCGCCCGGAGATGCGAATGTAATTATCGGGATCCTTATAAGGCTTTTCCGGTACCGTTCTGACTTCAGCGCCCATGGCGCGCAATCCTTCGATTTTTTCTTGGGATTGGGTCTCGGGAATGATAATCAACGTGCGATACCCGCGCGCATTTCCGACTAGCGCCAACCCAATACCGGTGTTCCCCGCGGTGCCTTCCACGATAGTTCCACCAGGCTCGAGTGCCCCAGAAGCTTCAGCATCGAGCACGATCCCCAACGCGGCGCGATCCTTCACCGAGCCGCCTGGGTTCAAGAACTCTGCTTTCCCCCAGATCTCGCAACCGGTCGCTTCGGATAATTTGCGTAATCGAAGGAGCGGAGTGCGACCGATGGTTTCACAAAATCCTTCGGTAACAAACCCGAAAGGCGCAGGTCTGGAGGAATCAAACTTGAGCATGCATCAAATAGAGCGAAAGATTTGGCCCGCGAAAGGAAATCCAGCCGCGAATGGACGCGAATAAGAAAGCCAACCGCAGATGGACGCAGATTTACGCAGATAAAGACCTGGAACCGATCGCTCGATCACTGGGCAAGGGCTTCTCCTAGAAACTGCTTAACGGCCAACCGACGACGGCAAACTGGAAACCAAAACCCTATGCGTAACGATGGCTAGCCCCAACTGTTCCCAGAAAAAAACGACCCTGACCGTGTATCAGCGGTCCGTGGTGACTGGAGTGATCGTCCTTATCTACCTGGTGGCGTGTTGTTGCCCTGCACTCACATTTGACAATTACTATGCCGGCAATAGTGCCCCTCAATCCACCGATACTTGGTTCGGCTGGACAGCACTATTGCTTGGATGGCTTGGCATCCTAGTGGGATCGGTGGCCTGGCTGGCGAACTTCGTCCTTGGACTGACCCTAGTTTTCCTCATCTGCGGGCTTCGTTGGGCGACCCTTATTTCTAGCGCGGTGACTGTTCTCTTAAGCATGGATTTTTTCCCTATTTTCTCAGCCAATATTCCGGCCGACGAAGGCGGTGTGGGGCGAGCGGTCTTGCGACCACCTGGAATCGGTGTGTGGCTTTGGTTTGCTAGCATCGCCGCCGCGTTCGCTGGAGCCTGGATCCTATTTCTGGCGCCAAGAACCTCTTCACTTCCTCCTGTGCCTGCACCAAGAGAACCTGCTCGATGAGCGAAAAGAAGATTTGTCCAATCTGCGTCAATCTCCGCTTGAAAGCTTTCCATTCGCGTCAATTCGTGTCCATTCGCGGTTATGATCTCTCAGTCCATTGGTTGGTGGTGTTTTGTTCCCCAAAAGCTCACACCCGAGCAGTTCGTGAGTTCGGCTGCTGAAGCGGGTTTTACCGCGCTCGATCTGGTGCCGCCGGAGTATTGGTCGCTGGTTACTGATCACGGATTGGCCATCTCGTCGATTCAGGGTCATCTGCCGCTGGAGATCGGCCTCAATAGAGTGGATCAGCATGAACGGATCGAACAAGATGTCCGGGCCGCGATTACCAACGCGCAACGCCTCAAAATTTCCAATGTCCTCTGTTTCAGTGGGAACCGGGAAGGGCTGGATGATGCCAGAGGAATGGAAGTGACCGTCGCAGCGCTGCGGAAACTTGCACCTTTTGCGGAAGAGGCCGGGGTTACTCTGGTGCTCGAATTGTTAAACAGCAAAGTAGACCACCCCGATTATCAAGCAGACCGTACGGCCTGGGGTGCTCAAGTTAGTCAGGCTGTCGGCTCGCCCAGGGTTAAGCTGCTTTACGATATCTACCACATGCAGATCATGGAAGGCGACGTGATCCGGACCATCCGAGCTTTTCATCCGCTCATCGGCTTTTATCACACCGCCGGTAACCCGGGCCGAAACGATTTGGACGAAACTCAAGAGCTGAATTATGCAGCCATCCTCAAAGCGATCAAAGAGACCGGTTACACCGGCTACATCGCCCACGAGTTCATTCCCAAAGCAGATCCGGTTGCAGCGCTGCGCACCGTTTTCCAGCAATCTGCACCCTGGCTTTAAGCGAAGGCACTAAAAACAAACAGCAACCGCGGATGAACGCAGATTGACGCGGATAAAATAAGTCTAGCAACCGCGAATGGACACGAATATGAAGTAATCAGTGTCTCAGTATTCAGTACAGGGGGGCTGCAGCCGTTCGGAATATGAACATGCTGATTACTGTCCTATTGATTACTTTCTTCGTTTTCGTGTTCTTTTGAGGTTAATTCTTTATCCGCGTAAATCTGCGTCCATCCGCGGTTACGCTTTTCTCTTCCGCGGTTACTTAAACAGATCGCCCAAAAATTGCCGGAAAGCCGCCGGATCGGCGATTCTGAAACGAGCCTGAGTCAGGCCGGGGCCTACTTTGATCGTTAGCAGACGCGGCAGCGTGAGTTCGAACATCCCTTCATCTGTGAGGTCATCGCCGGCACAAATGGCGATTCCGTAATTAGGCAATTTTTCAAGCACCCGGGCAACGGCGGCGCCTTTGTTGATCTCGGCCGCATTGACTTCCACCATCTTCTTACCGGGCCGCACTTTAATTGGTTGATTGGCTGCCAGTGCTGAGAGCTCTTGGGTTAGCCGATTGGCTTTCCATTCTCCGAATTCTTCATCCGCCTTGCGATAATGCCACACGATGGCGGACGGTTTCTCCTCAACCATGCTGCCGGGCGTCGCTTGTTCGTAGACCCGCAAGATTGGGAGCAGTTTGTCTTTCCAGGTATATTTCAAATTATTGTGCGGCCTTTCCCAGGATTTCTTTCCCGGCTGGCGCCAACTGGCTCCGTGTTCGGCGATAAGCCGAAAAGAAAAGCTGCCGAAAAACGCCGCCAAATCGGTCTCGGATCGCCCGCTCAAAATCGTGATGTGCAAATTTGGCTGTTGTTCGAGCCGGCGAAGCAAGTTTTCGATGGCGAGATTAGGGGTTGCGGCGCTCGGCTCTACCTCGATTTCGCGTAAGGTGCCGTCGTAATCCAAGAAGAGCGCAATCTTTTCCCCACTTTTGATCGCCCGCTCAATCTGATCGGTTGCTTCTTTGATATGGGTCTTTTCCGTTCCGGAGTCCGTCGAATCCGCTGCCAGATCCTCGATAAAAGAACAGGCCCAGTGTTGAGCGTCATAGCGGATCACACGTTCTCGCATCGCCCGAATTCCCTTTCGTCTTTGCTCGATCGGGGTATCTAGAGCGTCGATTAAGGTCGCTGCTACGCCGTCAGAGTCATAAGGATTAACAAAGAGCGCGTTGAAAAGCTCCTCGGCGGCACCAGCAAATTCGCTCAAGATCAACAGCCCGGCATTTTCGCGTTGGCAGGCAATAAACTCTTTGGCGACCAAATTCATGCCATCGATCAGCGGGGTTACCAAGGCTACATCCGCCAAAGCGTACAAAGCGCAAAGATCGACGAACGGAATCGAACCATGAATGAAATGAATTGGGCTATTCAGCAGGGTGGCATACTTCCCATTAAGCTGGCCGATCCTCGATTCTACTTCCTCAAGCAGATTTTTATACTCTTCGATACCTTCCCGCGACGGGACGCTGACAAAGATGAAACGGATGTTGTCGATTTCTTGCCATTTCGCCAGGAAGTCATCGATTGCCTCCAGTCGATGGAGAATCCCTTTCGTGTAATCCATCCGTTCGACGGAAATAACCAAGCGTTTCCCTTCATGAGCTCGGCGAAATTCGTCCCGGCGCTGCCTGAATTCTTCCGAATCCATGGTTTCCTCAAACTTCGAAGCGTTGATGCCAATTGGATAAACACCTAGTGCGGTGGTGTGACCATCTCTGGAAACTTGAGTTAGCTCAGTCTCGATTCGCAGCAACCGCCGCACCGCGCCGCTGAAGTGTCTGAGATAGTTGAAAGCGTGAAAGCCGATCCGGTTTGCACCGAGCATCCCAGCAACCAATTCGCGACAGCGAGGATGGAATCGGAAAACCTGCGGGGCCGGAAATGGCGTGTGCAAAAAGAAGCCAATCCTGAGATTTGGCGCCTCGGCGCGTAAGAGGGCGGGGAGCAGCATCAATTGATAGTCATGCACCCAGACCAGGTCGCCATCCTTGGCCGTCTCCAGTACTTTGTCGGCAAAAGTCTGGTTAACCTTTCGATAGTCCTCCCACCACTCAGGTTCGTACCGCAGATAGTTCGGTAGATAGTGCAGCAAAGGCCAGATACTGGAATTTGAAAATCCTTCGTAAAACCCAGCTGCTTCTTCTTTGCCGAGAAAAACCGGAATGCAGCCATATTCGTCAGCGAGCTTCCGTCCGATTTGCTTTTGTTCCTTCTTATCTGTGATTTCTGCTCCCGGCCAGCCGATCCATTTCTGTTCGTATTGACCTTTCGGAAGCCCTTCCAATGCCGCCACCAGACCGCCAGACGATTTGGTCAGCTCGCCTTTTTTGATCGCAACCGGTAGCCGATTGGAGACGTTGATGAATGTGTTTGCCATCTACCACAGAAGATCGTGCCTGAGCCGGTGCTTAGTTTGCCCGGCGGAGCGAATTTCCTGGCCTAATGCCGCGCGAGGCATCTTAATCATTTCTTGGCGCTGGTTGTGTGTCGCAGCCATTCGGGAGCCTCGCCCCACCGAGGGTTCCGACCGCTCGGCCTCGCAAGCGAGGCAGCGCTTCCACTCTTACGGAGAATCTTTGCTGATCAAATTCGCAACTCTGTCGACGTTCTCCGGGGTTACGAAGCTTGGCCCGGTCAGGATTAAATCGTTTTTGGGCAAGGCGCCGTGTTTTGCGTAGTTGGCTAAGAAAACAACCGGCAGATATCCTTGCAACCATTGTTGCTGGTCGACGGCAAAACTCATTTGTTTCTTTGATAATGCCTCGACCACTTCTCGTGAAATATCGAACGTGCAGAGCTTGATTTTGCCCAGTTCGTCCACGTCGATCACTGCTTTAAGAGCCGGCGTAGCCGCTACGGGACCCAAAGCCAAAATCCCGTCAATCTCCTGATGTTGCTGCAGGTACGCAACGACCGTGTTGTAGCATGCCCAAAAGTCGATTCTGACCGGAACTACATGCACATGATGGAAAGGGCCTTCGAAACCATCTTTAAATCCGTTGACTCTTTGGTCGAGACCAACGTTACCGGCCTCTTGATTGAGAACCACGACCTCTTTTGCACCGATATCTTTCATCCTTCTACCGGCCATCCTCCCGCCAGATTCCTCTTCCTGTCCAATGTGCATCAGACATCCAAGCTGATGAGACACGCTCAATCCCGAATTCACCGAAATAACCGGAATCTTTGCAGCCACCGCGGCCTGTATTGACTTCCCCAGCACGTTAGCGTCAGGAATAGAAACGATCAGACCGTCGGGTCTCGACCCGGTCGCATCATCAATCATGTGAGACATTGCCACCAAATCGAATTTTCGCGGGGATTGATATTCCATGTCGGCATCAGTCTCCCGAGCTGCGGTCTCCGCGCCTTTGCGAACAACGTCCCAAAAAGGGTCACCGGTTTGACCGTGCGTGACAAAAACGATTCTCGGCTTCTTTTGAGCCAGTCCAGTAAAGGGGACAAGCCAGGTTATCGCTAGAAAGAGCCAAGGTGCGAGCTTCGAAGTGATCATGCAGACAGCGCGGGCGCAGCCGCAACCAAACCTAAAAATCTCACGCAAAGTCACAAATACGCAAAGGTTAAGACAAGTTTGGTAGGGCGAGGTTCCCGAACGTTCCAAACGTTTTAGCGAAGGGAAGCGGGCCATCTTCGAGCAGGGTTTTATTAGTCGGTTACGCGCGCCGAGCCGTGACTCCGGGCGGGAACACGGCTCGGCGCGTTTTTAGTCGTTACACATCGCCGATCGATATTCGATTTCCGCCTCTGCAGACACCGTAGGTTATTCTGGAGCCTCGCCCCACCAAACCTGTCTTAATCTTTGCGACTTTGCGTCTTTGCGTGAGATTTTCAGTCCGAGCCTGGTATGGATCAAGACCGGCCAAATACAAACCCACGGTACCCATCGCCTTTCGTCCAGCAGTTGCTGAAATTAAAGGTCTGGTTCGCTGACCGCTTCCATATTCGCGAACGGCAGCTCATGTTGCTATGGGCGGCGTTGATCGGCCTGCTCGGCGCGGTTGCGTCTGAATGTTTCCGGCGCGCAACCGAGATCGTGCATTTTCTGGCGACGGGCAGCGACGTGGAAATCATTTCCTCATTTTCGCAGCTACCGCTGTGGCAGAAGCTCGCCGTCCCGGTGGCCGGCGGGTTTTTGGCGGGGTTGACCCTCTGGCTTGGCAACCGGTTCACTATGCGGCTGCGGCAAAAAAACACTACGGATTACATGGAAGCAATCGTGGTAGGTAATGGCAACATTTCCGTGCCGGCCAGCTTGGTGAAGAGTATCTCCGCTCTTTTTTCCATCAGTACCGGAGCCTCAATTGGACGGGAAGGCCCCCTGGTTCAGATCTCCTCCCTGGTTGCCTCGCTGGTGGGGCGAGCTCGCAGTTTTCCAGTTGCTCAACGACGCCATTTAGTAGCATGCGGGGCAGCGGCCGGTATTGCCAGCGCCTACAACGCACCGATTGCTGGCTCTTTTTTCGTAGCGGAGATCATTCTCGGAACCGTCGCTGTCGAATCGCTGGGGCCGCTCATTATAGCGGCCGTGGTCGCGACCTTTACGGCGCAGCTTTTGCATGGCGGTGGACCCATCTACAAATCTCCAGGGTTCGCTTTGCATAGCTATTGGGAGATCCTTTTTCTGTCCCTTATGGGTTTGATATCGGGACTGTTAGCTCCGGTCTACCTCCGCTTTTTACGAACCATTGAGCGCCTCTTCTCGAAAATATTGGTCGGTCCGCCCACAAAGCTCGCGCTCGGCGGCGCCATCGTTGGCTTGTTAGCCATGATTAGTCCTGACGTTTGCGGCAACGGTCAGGGACTGCTCGATACCCTGTTTCGCGAGAATTGGTTCTCCAACGAAATCCTCGCGATTCTGCTGTTGAAGGTGGTGGCGACGGCGGCCACCTTCGGCTCCGGCGCAGTCGGTGGGGTGTTCACCCCGACGCTTTTCATAGGCGCCGCCTTGGGAATGTTGTATGGCCGATGCTTGCTTGTACTCTTTCCCAGTTTTCACGTGGATCCCGGTATGTACGGCATTGTTGGCATGGGCTCATTCATTGCCGCTACTACCGGTGCGCCACTGATGTCGATTCTGATGGGGTTTGAACTCACACTCGATTACACGTTAGCACCGTTACTCATGGTGACTTGCGTTATCGCCTACTACTGCAGCAGCATCTTTGAAAAGCGATTTATCTATGGTGAGTCTCTCGAACGCAAAGGTGCGTCGTTTTTCAATCAACAACTAGCTGAGGCCAAAATTTCGGATCTTATTCAGCTCGATCCGCTCACACTTCCGGCGAAAGCCACTTTTGCTGAGATTGCCCAGACGTTTGTCCAACAACCATTTCAGCACATCTACATTGTCGGAGAAAATAATCAGTTTCTCGGCGCTGTGTCTTTGCACGATCTCAAGGAATACCTGGATCGGCCTGAGCTAGCCACGATGTTCATCGCGACTGACCTCATGAACGAAGATTTTCCTCGGATCTCGCCTTTCCAAGGTATGGGCGACGCTTTCGAGAAATTCTCTGAAGTTCGCTCCGAGCGACTGCCAGTAGTAGACGACCTAGATTCCTGCCGCTTGATCGGCAGTATTTCGAAGACGGACATCATGCTCTATTTGTCCGGGAAGCAGAACAAAGGAGCTAGAATCTAGGAGCTAGGAGGGATTGCGCGGCGTTCGCGTTGAATACGTGCGGCCGAGGAACGATGGGACTCACGGGACTTCTGAGACTAGTGTGCCCCATCCAACAGCGCGTGCTCGCATTTTTTGCCGTTACGCCCACACGCGTCCTGACTTCTTGATTCTGACTGCTGACACCCCTCCTAGCTCCTAGCTACTCTCAAGTCCTACGCCATAGAATTCATCCACCTTCGCGGCCATCACAAAATCGTTTCGATGCAATCCGCGAATCTTGTGGGTCCACAGCGTCACTGTGACGCGACCCCACTCAGTAAGAATCGCTGGATGATGGCCTTCCTCTTCTGCCAGGTCGCCCACCCGATTGCTGAAGCGCAAAGCTTCGGCAAAATTCCCGAAGCGAAAAACTCGCTCTAACCTTGGGATCCCTTCGCGCTCCAACATCGTCCATTCCGGGATTTGTGGTTTGAGCTCCGCGATCTCGGCTTCGGTCGCTGGAGGGGAATCACGACGACAAGCAGTACATTTCTCTGTAGTCAATGTTGCCATAACTCAAGCAAGGGAGAAGCGGGGCAAAAGCAACCGCGAATTAAGAAAGCCTAACCGCGAATGCACACGAAGAGAATAACCGCAGATCGACGCAGACAAGACGAAGCACAAATGAAATGCGAAAAAATCAGGCAGTTGACCAGCTATGTTCACGCGAAACGTCCGCTTTTCATTCGCGTCAATTCGTGGTTCAAATCTTTGTCTTATCTTTGTAGGTCTGCGTCCATTTGCAGTTCTTTTTTGACCGATTTCGGCATCCGTGGCTAAATTTTTGTCCTGTAACCGGCAAAAAAGTTGTTGCGCGATCTGAATTATCATGAAAAAGGGGCGATTCCATGAAGAGTTGGCTCATCTGTAGTCTGTTAGTTCTTGGTCTACCGGCGACGATGCACGCCTCGGACGAGAGCTTTCGTGTCTTTCGTCCGGTTGATGCGGCCAAGCTAGAGAGGAAGGTGCCAGCTGGTTACGGCAAGGTCTTTATTGAAGCCGCTCGTGCAAATAATATCGATCCAATTCTGTTAGCTGCGATTTCAGCCCATGAGTCAGGTGCGTGGAAGAGCGCAGCGGCCCGTCACAAAAATAACTGGATGGGCTTGATGACCCGGTTTGGCACTAAGCGGTTTGCCACCTCTGAGCAATCGATCTACTACGCAGCTGAGCTTCTGAATCGTCGACCATTCAAGGGTCACAATACTCTCAGAGAACTCGCGTCGGTCTACTGCGCTACCAATCCAAGCTATTGGAGACAATGCGTGCTCCAATGGGAAAGACTATTAGTCGGCGGTAGGTAATTGCGAGCTGCTTTCTTTGGTGAGGAGAGGCTCCCGCACGGATTTGCTGGCTTACCAGGGGATGCGAGGTGAGCGAAGATTGTGTGGGTTGGGCCTTTTGCACCCGCCGAGCCGTTTCTATGGTGTGGCTGCGATCCGATCCCTCGAATTAGACGAGGTTTTCATCGTGCCTCGTCAACGTCATCTAGAATAGAGGCCGCCAAACGCTGAACCACGGCTCGGCAACCTTTCGGCGCCGGCCACCATAGATTCGACGAGATCAAACGCCTTGTTCAGCGTTTTCGTAAGATCCGGAGCCTCGCCCTACCAAAAGTGATGGTCATCACAGCCCCGGTATAATCGACCGCAGCGCCCGAGCTTGGCGTTCGCTCACCTCGATTTGGGTGTTGGTGGGATCGTCCATAATCAGCATGAAAGCGCTGCGCGCGGCGGGCCGGATCTCTTTCACCCGGCGCAAGTTCACCAAAGATGAGCGATGTGCCCGAAAGAAGTTGAGCTCGGTTAAGCCCTGTTCTAGATCGCTAATTTGATAGTTTACCCAAACGGTGTCGTTGTTAGTGCGTGCCCGCACAATCCCATGATCGATGTAGAAATAGAGGACATCGGTGGGATCCAGAAGTAGGAAGCGGTCCAGTTTTCGAGCGACGATCTGTTGAAAATTTCGGGTAACGCCGGCGCTGAATCGATGAATTTGATCGGCCACCTGGGCGCGATCCTCGGCAAATTGGTGTAATCGCCACGCGCGCTCCACCATCTCCTGGAGGCGTTCTGATTCGATTGGTTTCAACAAATAGGCGATCGCGTTGGCGTCGAATGCCGCCAGGGCGTGTTCATGAAAACCCGTGACGAAAATAATCAATGGTAAAGTCAAATCAGCCGGCAATGCTTTGAGGGTTTCGAAGCCGTCTAGGCCTGGCATCTGTACATCCAAAAACACTAAGTCCGGCTGCAACCGCTGAATCTCGGCCACCGCCTCAAGACCATCTTTGGCTTCACCGATAACCTCGACGTGCTCTTCGTCCTTCAACAGCCTGCGTAGTCGCAGTCGAGCATTTGGTTCGTCATCAATAAGCAAGGAGCGCAACTTTTTCATCGAACACTAAATCCGCACCATCTCCGTTGGGTCTTCTCGAAGCTGGTTTTTTCGAGTAATCGGAATCAGGATCTGTGCGCGTGATCCCATGCGGGGCACACTTTCAAAGCTGAATTGCGCGTCGCCGCGGTAGACGGTCTGCAATCTTTCTTCCACATTGCGAAGCCCTAGCCCGGTGCAGTCCCGGCCAGGAACCTTCTTAGTGGCACTCGCGCCAACACCATTGTCCTCAACCGTGAGCTCGAGATGCTGGCTCTTTTGCCGGGCTCGGATGGTCAGGAGATTCTCACCCACCTTTGGCCCTAACCCGTGCTTGAGCGAGTTCTCTACCAAAGGTTGAAGAATGAAAGTCGGAATCGCGAGTTGCGCGGTCGATACCTCAATGTCGAAGTTTACCTGCAGCCGGTCTCCAAACCGGACCTTTTCGATCTCTAAATAAGTTTGGAGAAAAGAGATCTCTTCGTTGACCGAGCTAAATGGGCGATCGTGGTACGTCAGCACATGCCGAAAGATCTTCGCCAGTCGAATGATCATTTCCTCGGCGGCTTCCGGTTCCGCTGTGATCAGAGCCGCGATACTGTTCAGCGAGTTGAACAAAAAATGTGGATTGATTTGCGCGCGTAGAGCGCGCAACTCCGCCTCCACCAGTTGTTTCACCAGGTGAGCCTCTCGCCGCGCTCGTTCAATGTTTTCTCTCTCCCGATCGATCGCTTCGAGGCGTCGTTCGATCGTTAAACAGACTTCACGCAGAAAATCGATCTCAGCATTAAAGAGGATGTGACGGCCCGTACCGGCGGTGATCACCAACGCCGCGCCCGAGTGGTCGCTTCCTTTTGAAATGTGGAAGACATACTCATGGCCGTAATCGCAACGGACCGTATCAGCGGAGTCCTCCCCGTTGTCATCCGGGCGAATAACAGCGTCAGCGATTCTCAATGTTTTTTTTGCCAGCGCTCTCCCAGTTTCGAAGATCGCGCCGGCATCTGATTCACTGGATATGGCTTCCCGAAATGACTTCAATGCGTGACGATAATCGGTTTGTCGGAAAATTTGACGGTCGACTAGCCAATCACTGACCGCAGTGATCTTGGCGTACAGTACGATCGAAACCCAAATAATGATGGCGAACGCGAGCACCGCCAGTTTCATCGAAGCCGGCTCCTCGTGAATGGCTGGTCCGAACATTAATCGAGCCAGCGAGGCAATCGCGAGCGCGATCAGTGCGCCAAGCAGGATCCGTAAGCCTCGCTGGGCGAAAATGTCGCTAAAGCGGAAGCGGGACAAACCAAATAGTCCACCGGCAACCATCAAGACAACGTTGAACGGTCTGGCGAAGGTAACGACCGAGTGAAACCAGAGCGGCGCATCTCCAAAGTTTTCTTCCAGAGTGTGGACAGTCGATAAGGACATGCCCGTCAAGAGCGCCGCTACTGAAATCCAGGAAAGCCATCCTCGTAACCGGCCCGGCAAGAAGACAAAGGCGCCCACCCAAAAGAACACCAGCCCGTTGTATTCTGCTCCTAGGAGCGCATCCAATGGGCTCGCCATCCCATATTCGGTGCGCGTTGGAAGCAACCCGGCGATATGAGCGATGCTCAAGATCACGGCAGATAAGGTTGCCAATCCGATTACCGTCCGGCCTAATTTGCGTCTCCACTCAGAAGAGAACGAGCCTTGGGCCCAGAGCCCAAGAATCGTCACCGGCCAAGCGACTGCGGCGAAGAAAGCGAAGTCTGTGGCCAGAACGACCACGGGTGATTGAAATGACTGACTGACGCTATACCCAACCAGCGCGATGCAAGCGCTCACCGTAAAGGTCAGTGTACATAGCGCAAAACCAAGGCGAACTGCCCGTTGCTTTTCGCCTGAACGCAGCGCCAGGATCAACAGAAGCGTCGCCAGCGTCGCACCGACCCCGAAGTTAAAGCACTTCGGTATCGTGTTCGGATCATTGCCTAATGCGAGAGCGAGAAATAAAAGATGCTGAAACGTCATCAATGTGGTTCCGATCCGTCCACCGGTATCTGCTGGGCAAACAATTAGGCTGGTCTAGCGCACTGGCTCAATAAATTATTTGTGGCGCCGTATCGTCGAGTTTGTGCACGGATCCAGCGAAATAGTCGCCACCGGCGTTTGCCCGTAAGAAGGAACGGATTTCGTTCCCGAGGAACTTTTGTATTTTTCATAGGAGCGTGGTAACCCAGAGCGTAAGACCCGGCGTGCCGCCATCAATCGATACGGAGCGAGCGCGGAGTTGGGTGTATCGAGCGCGGGCAGCCGGTCAGCGAGCGCGGCAAGCGGTGTTTTGGTGGGGCGAGGCTCCCGAAAAACCTAGGCCTTATCATCCAAGAGAAAGGTGATTCGATTCCCAGAAGATTAGTAGGCCAGAGAGCGTGCCGAGCCGGTTCTTTAATATGCCGCGCTCGACCGTCCAGCCCCGCACTCATCCGCTTTTTTCCGCGTCGGGCCTGAATCGCTGGTTTCGATACAGTCGAGGTCTTTCATTGCTCGCTATGAGACCCCAGCAGGCGCACGCGGTTTCGAGCGTTGGACCGGCGGACGAACTTCCCCAGCAGAGGCGAACAGGTCAGATAAACTGGATTCATATCCTACTTGCTGCCGCCGGTATTACCTTCGCTAGCTCAGTTGCCGGAGTACTTGTCTATCATTGGTATTTCGATTCGATGCTTGTTGGCTTGTCATCCTCTTTGCAGCCGCTTTCGGACGCTTTCCACCAACTCGGCGCCAGCCATATAACCCACGTGTCACCTGCACCGGGAAATTGACTATGAATGTTCTGCTCGAGTTCGACGAAAAGGAGTTTTGGATCCAGCTCTTCTCGATCGTGGCCCGCCGAGCAGAGAAAACAGAAGATGAGGATATCGAGAGGCATTCTGCGCCGGAGATGGAGGAATGGTGTCCAGGCCAAGGCCTTCCCCATCGAAGTGTCTAGGACAGAGGCCCGTCGAACCGCTACCTTATATCAGGTCTTGCAGATGTGGCAGTTGGACGACGCGGTTCAATGCGTTAATAATGGCCGAATGCGGAAAGAGCACCCGCAACGGGTTAAAGGGTCGGAACCCGTGGAGCGCTGCCTCGCTTGCGAGGCCGTGGTGAGCAGGGCCGACGATGTGTCGGGTGCTTCGATCGGTTGCGCTTTTGGTCGTGTTGAAGTGCCAGAAGTTGCAATATAGAGCGCTGAAGGAAATTGGGCACTGCCTCACTAAGTCCCTTGCTCACCACGGCCTAACAAGCGAGGCAACGCTCCAGGGGTTTCGACCGAATCGTCACAGTCGTTTTCTTACGTCCTCCAGGGCAACGGCAAGCTCACGGACGCCACGTCGAATCTCGTTGGGCATGCAAGCAGCAAACCCCAGTTGTAGCCCTTTCCTCTTTGGTTGACCGCGGTCATACCAGCTCAACGGAATCACCTCAACCTGTCGCGCCGCTGCCGCTTTCGCGGCGGCCTCGTCATCGATCCCAGCGTTCAACCAACCCACAGTCTGTAAACCCGCTTCGATATTAGAAACTTCGAGCAAACCGCCCAGTTTTTGTCGGGCATTTTCCAAAAGCACCGACAACCGTTCGGAATAGACTTCGCGCATACGGCGAAGATGCCTGCCCAAATGCCCTTCGCCGATAAAGTCACAGAGCACAGCTTGGTCAAGCACCGGCGCATGTCGATTGGTCACCGCTTTCGCGCTCCGGAAAATAGAGATTAAATCTGTTGGTACAACCATATATCCCAACCGGATCGATGGGAACAGCGTCTTGCTGAAAGTTCCGGCATAAAGCACATGACCAGCCCGATCGAGTCCCTGCAACGCCGGCATGGGACGCCCCGAATAGCGATATTCGCTGTCGTAATCGTCCTCGAAAATTAGAGCATCCGATTTTTCCGCCAGCTCCAATAAGTGCAACCGGCGCGCAAGGCTCATCGTAATCCCGAGCGGGAACTGATGTCCCGGAGTGACGTAGATGAGACGCGCCCCTCGTACGCTGCGATTGTCCAGCACGATCCCTTCGTCGTCTACCGGCGCCGGAACGACTTTGGCGCCGATGGCCTCAAACACACAAGACGCGCCAACATACCCGGGGTTCTCCATGCAAAGTCGATCGCCCGGGTTCAGAAATAGCCGGACCGTCAAATCGAGGGCTTCCTGTACACCGGAGACAATCACGACCTGCTCGACGTCGCATCTAACGCCCCGCGACGTCCGGAGATAATCGGCGATAGCCTCTCGCAACGGCGGGTATCCTAAAGAATCGCAGCCCAATAACAGGGTTGCGGTAGCTGTTCTGACCCTCCGGGCCGCGATCCTGGCCCATAACGTCGTCGGAAACAGGTCTAACGCCGGAATATAAGCCCGGAATGCCCGGCTATGGCGAAGGTCCAGCGGAGGAAAGAGCTCTAAACGGCCAGCGTATTCCGACAGATTTCGCTGGGACCATCGGGCACCGTTCCGAAACGGCTGCAACTGAGCCGTGGAGCGCTGCCTCGTTTGCGAGGCCGAAGGGGTCGCCACCCTTGCGGTTCCCACCTGCAGTAACTGCTCTGGTACGACCTTACTGACGTAGCTTCCCGAACCGATCGTCCCTTCGATATAGCCTTCGGACTTGAGCTGTTCGAAGGCGGTGACAATGGTGCCGCGCGAAAGCCGGTACTGAAGTGCGAGATCCCGGCTGCTCGGTAGACGGCTGCCTGGTCGTAAGCGGCCTTCCAGAATCTCGGTGCGTAAAGCACCATAAATCCAACGATACGCTGGCGTTTTTGGATCGCGCGCGGACAACATCAGCTCGAAAACGGTGACTCTTTTAGGCATCGAAGTGGTACAGTCAATATCGCAAAAATGGATCTTTGGCGGTGGTCCATACTAAAATAGAACTATTCGTATGCACGACCTAATTATGTCCTCAGTGCCGAGAAATAGAACTCAAGCCCGAGAGGAAAATGAGATGAACGATCGAGGCTTCACCGACGGTGTTTCTTCAAAGCCGATTCTGGCGACAGAAGTTTTTAAATGGGAGTGGTTCGCGCTGTTCTATGCTCGGTTCGCGTTAGGAGCCGCGTTTCTGTCATTCGGACTTTGCCGCGAAGCGGCTACATATTACAGCCCAGGGCTTTTCCAAGTTAGGTAGTAAGGAATGTGTTTGTATAAAGGATCAGTGGTTCGGGCGTTATAGCCCATCGCGTCCAGATTAGTCAGCCGGTAACTTTGGCCAGCCCGGTTAGTCACGCCGGCTCGTTCGCCCAGGCCGAAATACATTTCATCCGGCTCACGTTTCAGATAGTGATAAACTCGGTCATCCCACCAACCGAAGTTATAGTTCTGCGTAGCCCGATCGGACGC
>Ga0210396_10001504_pt1 | contig 25075 bp, 29 predicted proteins | sample IncBWH17OmetaG_FD_155466 | JGI IMG/M metagenome (GOLD analysis project Ga0210396, IMG submission 155466) | Forest soil microbial communities from Barre Woods Harvard Forest LTER site, Petersham, Massachusetts, United States - Inc-BW-H-17-O ... | reverse complement strand
ATGCGTCAGTGGATCCCCGTTCCACAGGTGCGTGCGCGCGCCGCCGCCGCCCTCCATCTGGTCGATCAGCGCCACGACCCACCAATTGGCGGGCGTCGACCACACGGCCTGAGAAACCGTCTGGTAGGTCGCCTTGTGCGCGATCAGGCCATGCCCAATCTTCTCGAGGTCGGGCACGTGCGCTGCCGTGGGCACGAGTTCTGCCCACAGCTTCGCATAGGTGGGCGCCAGCGCGGCGAACGATGGCATGGTCAGGCCGTGGTGGCGCTGGCCGGCGGCGTCGACGGAGGGGTTGCGGTTGGCGCCGTCACGGGCGGCGTGGCGATGACCGGGGGCGTCACGGTCGCGGGCGGCCTGCCGGCGTCGGGGCGGCCGCTGGCGGCGGCACGGTGGTCGCGGCCGGGATGGAAGCGGTCAGCGCTGCGGCATCGGACGCCATCTTGGTCGTGATCGCCGAGATGTTGGCGGCGGCGGCGGCCACGGCGGTGTCATTGCCACTCTTGAGCGCGGTGGCGAGCGCGGTCAGCTCCGTCTGTACGGCGGTGTCGAGCGCGGCGAAGCCGGTTGCGAGCGCGGTGACGGCGTTGTTGAGGTCGTCGATGGCGGCCATGTCTTTCTCCTGGTTGGCGAGGATGCGGTCGAGCTTGGAATTGAGCTCGCCGCCGAAATAGACGTGTAAGTCCATGCGATGTGCTACCACAAGGAAGCTACGTTAGCCACTGCACTTTTAGGCCGCCCGGATTTCCTGCGTTTCCCGCAGCCGAACCTAACGCGCCGTCAGCCCCGACTGAGTAGAAATTTCGCCCGCCCGTGAGCGCGCCGGAGGCATCGGTGTTGCCCACGCCAGTCTGACCCGTGACGTTGATGTCGCCGCCCGTTGCGGTACCGCCCGCCGTGCCCGGCATTCCATTGCCCCCAAGGGAGCCATTCGAGCCGTTTGCGGTCAACGTCGAGATTACCTGCGTGCCGCTGGTAAGAGTCGACGCCCCGCCATTGCCGCCATTTCCATTGGCGTTGGCACCGCCCGCACCGCCTCCGGTGAACGTGAAAACCAGCGTGTTGCCGGGCGTGAGTCCCGTCAGAAGCTTCTCGAGGTATCCGGCCGCGCCAGTGCCCCCGGTTGTTTCGCCGCCGACGTTAATGCCTCCGCTGCCGCCCGTCGCGCCCCACATGTACACGTAGGCTTTCGTGGCGCTCGCCGGAATGACAATCGTTTGGGGGGAAGGGCCCGTGTAAGCAACAACCGACAGCAGCGCGCCGCCGGACGCCGCCGTGGAAAACGCATCGACCACGAACCCGCCCGCGCCGCTGTTCAGCGTCGAAAGCGCGAAGGTCTGATAGGCGAATCCGGCCACGAGGTCGCCCGAGCCGATGGCCGTCTGTCCGTTGTTGCGGTAGGCGTTAAGCACGCCGAACCCCGAAATGGCGATCGTCGCCGTCCCGGTGGTTGTCTGCGGCTGCACCCAGGTGAACACGGGCGCAAGATTGGTATACGCCGCGATAGCAGGCGTGTTGGCGGCGGGCGTGAGGACGATCGCGTTCTGGCCGACCGCCGTGCACGGGATAACCGTCAGCGCACCGACCGCCGCGAATTGCTGATCAAACAGCGCCGCCGACTGCGGATTGCCGGGTCCGCCCGGGAGCGTGCCAAATGTAACGGGAAGCGGCATGTGCGTATAGGCCTCCTAGAAATACCACGTAGTGTTGGCCGCTCTATAGATACCAGTCACGCTTGTTCCTACTGCGGTTGATGTAGGTGCGCCGACCAACGTATTGCCGTTGCCTGATATGGTGAGGACAGTGACAATCTGGGAAAACTTAATGTCGACCATCTGACCATCGAACGGTGATGGCGTCATGTTGATGGTAAGCGCCGCGATCGTGCCAGCCGGGTCGATTATCTGGTGATAGGTTGTAGCCGCGAGCGTCACGGTGGCGCCAGTCACCGGCGCGTTGTATCCGTACCCTACGTCACCAACCGCGGCGCCAGTCGTTACCTTTCCGGCTGCCTTGAGCGCTGACACGTTGGTGACGCCGGTGGCGGCGTTCAAGGTAATATCGCCAGCATTCGATGACAGCACCCCGGCAGTCGTGCCGTTGCTGACATAAAGGAAATCGCCCCCCGTCGAAGGCACTACCTCGAATACCGTCACGCCGCCCGACTGGCTTTGAAAAGTAAATTGTGGAGCGCGCCATAGCGTGTTCGCAACGGCACTTCCAACAGCAAAAAGAAAAAGCGGAGAACCGCTTTGATCTAACAGTTGAAAAAGCGCACTCGAATTCGCCGTACCGGTAGTCATCAGGTATTCTGAAAAAACACTTGCGCCCGTCGATGTGTTTGCAACTAAAATTTCAATCCCCCCGCTTGCGTTGGCGGCGGAATGCTGCACGACGTGCGACCCCCCGGTTAGTGACAGTGCAGCACCGCCGCCTCCTGAAATAGTGCCGCCTCCGCTGAAGCGGAGTGTCCCAACTATTTGCTCGTCGCCATTAACGTCTAGCGTGTATGCTGGGAATGGCTGGTTAATACCAACGCGCGTATTTACCCTATCAATTGACAGAGTTGGAGAACCGCTCCACGAGCGAAAATCTATATTATTAGGATCGGATTGTGGCGAAAAATCAACACAATTGTATTGAGCGTAAACCGGAGACGAGAAGTTCAGTGTCACCGTGCCGGATGCTGTGGCGGCCTTTGATGCAATGATGCTTCCGGTGCCGCCGCCTGAAACCACCGTCGTAGCCGCCGGTATTCCCGTTCCGGTGATGAGCGTTCCATTGGCGCCCATGTTGTTTACGCTTGTGATAGCGGTCGTGCCGTTCGTCACGCAATTGGCGACGTTGGTGCCGCCGGTCGGGTCGACGCCACCAGTTTGGTAGATGACAAACTCGGGGGGGACGATGAGCGGATTTAAGGCCCCGTCGAAGCGGGAGGCTTCCAGGAATACCGCGCCCTTACTAGTTTGCTGGGGATACCAACCGAAGGCGAAATGTTCGAAAACGGTTGTGGTGTCAGTGTAGTAAGTGTCCGGCCCCCGACACGTGATGATCGCGCCGCCGTTGATGTTCGTCGTGGTGATGCCGAGCGTGTTTACATCAGTTCCGGTGCTGATGATTTCTAGCTCGCCACTAAGTGGGGCAATCCCTGTAAAGCCTATATACCTGGAGCCCGTAAGGGGCGATGGGGCGTTGATCGTCAGCGCGCTAGTAAAGGCACTTGATCCCGCATATGGCGGGTCAATGGTTATGGTTCCCGGATAAGGGTTTGGAAACGGAACCGTCAAACCTTGCGCGGCCATCAGAACGTCTCCAAGGCGCAAACGGTCTGCGTGCCGGTCGCCACGACGCCGTAAATTGCGGCGGTAGTCGGGATCGTCAGCGACGCGCCCTTGACGCCGGGGAGCAATTGACCCGTGCCAGTAGTAACGCCACCCCCCCCGACATAGACATCAATCGTGCCGATATTGGTGACCGTAGCAGCAAGACGCCCCGTTCCGGGGGCGCCTGTGCGCGCCGCTAGGATCAAAGTCGCGGTATTGCCTACGGACACCTGCGTTGCGGCGAAAGCCGCCGCTCCCACTTCTTCTACGGGGAGAGGGCCGCCGCCAGACACGGGCGTGCCCGCAATCGAGGAAATGTCAATTTGACCCGCGTAACTGCCGCCACCGAGGCTGATGCCACTCCAAATTTGTCCGGTGCCGGCAACAGTAAGTGAGACTTGGGATTTTTGAGAGCCATCCTGTTGGTGGGCGGCAATATTGGCAAGGCCGGAAATCTCGGACACTTGATTTGCGGCAGTGGCGGCTCCCGTCGGTAATGCACCGGTCGAATTGGGAACCGTTGCGCTCACTGCGCCGCCTCGCGGAGCTTGGCGATCCTTCGGTCAAGAGCGGCACGGTCGCGCTCATGCGCGGCGACGCTCGCGGCCAATTCTTTGGACTGTTGACCCAGACGCGCCTCTCGGGCGTCAAGCTGCGCGGCGCGATCGTCCAACTCGGCTTTGACCGCCCGGGCTTTTTGCGCGAAGGCCGCTTCGCTCGCGTTAGTCGCGGCCTCGCGAGTTGCGACCGTAGCTTCCCGCGCCAGCAGTTCTTTCGCCTTTTCGGTGTGAGCCTTGTTGGTCGCTGTTGTCGCGCGGTCAAAATCTGCGGCGCGGGCGGCGTGCTCGGCCAGCATCGCGCGCGCGCGCGTTGTCTCCCTTAGTGCGGCCTCTTGTTGCTCGCTTGCCGCCTGTTCGGCTGCGCGCAACTCTTTCACACGCGAGGCATATTCCGGGTTCTGCACGAATCCCGCGAGCGTCAGCAGGGCATCGACATGCGGCCCTAGCGCCATGGGCGCTGCGGTCGGGGGCTGTGATGCGCTCAATCCACTCATGATTTACGGCCCTTGCAAATACCATATGTCCCAGGCGATTGGTGTGGTTCCGCTCTGCACCAAACCGACGCCAGAGCCGGGCGCTGTCGCATACCACGGGTCGAAATTGATCGGCGTATCCAGCGTGATTGCGCCGTTGGCCCCCAAGTTGAACGGCTGACTCAAGGGGCCGGCGGGGAAGTCGGTCAGTTGCACCGTAACGGCTGGCGAACCGATGGTGATGATCATCCGATACAGGTAGATTTTTTGATTGGGCACAGCAATAATGTTAAAAACAACGGTGCCCATCGAGGACGCGACCGTCGAAAAGGTGTGCGAGCACTCCGATCCGGTGCGAAGCGACATCAGCCGCGCCTCCAATAGAGCGCCGTGAGCGGGAACACTGTCACCACGGCGTAGGCTGTAGCCGCAACAATCCGGAGATTGGTGGGCTCGTAAACGGCGTACCACCAAATCGGCGCAGCGATCAGCACGGCGAGCAATAGCAAAAGACGGCTGGCGCAGATAGCCGATATAGCGCGCGCCATGTCGATCAGCGAGGGCGTGAGGTCGTGCTCGGCCGGACCGGCGGGCGCATCCACCACGGGCTGGAATCGCGGCGCCTGCTGGGGCAGCGGCATCACGTTCTGTGCGTCAGCCACCGAAAAATTCTCCGTCGCCTTCGTCGGGTGAGATTCTGTGCTTGATCATCGCCAATTTTATGCCGTTGGCAATGGCTTGATTCTTGTCTTTCGCCGTCGCCTTCGGGTTCTTGAGCGTCTTGGTGATGGCGGCCTCAAGCTGCTCAATGAACGCGTCGGCCGCCGGCTTCGCTGCCTTAGTCATGCCTGGCCGGCCCTGCTGCGTACACGACCGGCCAGGCACTCGCCCTGCCCCAGAGGCCGATCCGGGCGGGGGTTCATGGTCCCATCTCCTGACTGAGCGCAGCGCCAGCGCCAGGCGCTAGGGCCGGGAGCGCTTGCATCGGTACGGCGAGCGGGCTCGGGGCGGGTGGCGGCGTGTTCTGCGCATACGGTGTCTTGGCGCGGATGCCCGCAGCCAAGTCGCGCGCTTTGTTTTTGGTGAGGTACTCAGCGCCCCACTTGGCGGCGAGCGTCGGCGCGGCTACGCCCGCCGCCACCGCCGCGCCCGTCACAGGATCATGCGCTGCGCCCGCACTTCCCGCCGCCACGGTGGGCCAGGACGAGATGAGCCCTGTAGGAGCAAATTTTCCAAGCCACCGAAGGGCATTGATCGGCTTAGTGCCGTTGACAATTTCGCGCATAGTAGCGAGTTCGTCGTCGCTGAAGTTTTTGCTTTCCGTTTTAGAATTTAAAATGGCGTCAATACGCTGCCGCACTGCGTTCTCTTGATTCGCCCCACTACCTGACCGATTGGCCTGCCGACCGGCACGCTCGATCGACATGTCCACCGCATCCGATCGTTTGGCGCCGCGCCAGTCGGCTTGAGCCTCGCGCAAAATGAGGGCGTCGCGTTGCGGGTTTCCGGAAATAACGTGATTTACCGGCACCTGAGTAAGGTAGCGGTCGAATAGATCGCGTGCGTACGAAGCCGCCGCTTGGTCGACATCGCTGCCGCGCACGTTCTTGAGCAATTCTTGAAAGCCCTTCAGGTCCGCCATGTCGGCGGGGCGGAAGCCGCCGCCCGGCACCGCGAGTTCGCGTTGAAGGTCCTGCATGGCCGCCCACGTCCCGTCCGCGTTGAACGGGCGGAAACTGCGCTGTCGCAATTGCCCTTCGATAATGTCGATCACGTTGAGGACTTGCCCGCCATCGAGTCGCGTGTTCGAATTTTCAAGCTGGCGATACAGGCGCCCTGCATCGCGTTCGATATCTTCAACGCTCACGCCCGCCTTGGCGACCGCGCGGCTGCCTACCGCGCCCATAGTGCCCAACCCCCCGCCGAGTACGGCGCCACCGCCAGATTTTGCGGCGAGGTCGGTCCAGTAGTTGCCCGTGCCGGCGTCTTTGGGATCCATTGCGCCAGCGAGCGCGCCGCCCGCCGCGCCCCGGGCGATCTTCGCGGCAGCGCCGATCGCTTGGGCTCCCCGGGCCGCCGGAATCGCGTTGATCGGGTTGAGCATCTCCCCGGCAAGTTCGGCCGGGTCAATCCCGAGCACACGCGAATTCGGATCGGTGCGCTCGTTCTTTTTGCGCTCGCGCTCGGACGCAAACTTGTCCACCGCAGCGGCGTCGATCGGCAAGCCGGCGGCTTCGCCCAAGTGCGCGCCGAGTCGCGCGGCACCGACCACCGGATTGCCGGCGCCCGCCAACATGCGCTCTGGCACGCCCGCATATTCCTTCGACGGAACCTTGCCCGACTTCGCGGCGTAAGCCTTCATGGTACGGTCAATCACCGCACGATCCGTCCCGTCCGGGAATTCGTGCATGAGGCCATCAGCGGATTGCGCTTGAATGGGCATCAGATCGGGTTCCCTTGCGCGTCGTATCTGATCACGGCGCCCCCGCCGGCGGCACCGCTTCCCCACGTCGGTTCGGGCAACGACTGTCCGCCGGGTCGCGTCGCCTGCACCGCCTTTTGCACGTTTTGCGCTTCCTGCCAAAGCGCCTTCGCCTGCGTTTCGTAAGCCTCTCGGCTGATGGCCTTCGACAGGATGCCATCAGCCCGCGCCTCTGCGTTCTCAGTCACGCGCGGGACACCCTGGGGGTTCATCGCGCGGCCGTAGGCTTTCACGAGGGCGTTGTTCTTGACCAGAAAATCGTTGAAGGCGGGGTTGCTGGTCGCCTGCTGCCCCATCTGCCTTAGCTGGTTGATCGGAACGAAATTCCCGCGCAGCAGATTGTTCGACGCCTCCAATGCTAGCGGAATCGCGGCTTTCATTTCGTTTGTCGCAACGTCGATTCTTTCCTCCATCCCGCCGCCGACTCGCGCCGCCGCTTGCCCGCGCGTGTAGTTTTGGCGTCCCTCCATTACCTTGCCCGCGTCGCCACCTGAGCCGGCAAATCGGTTATTGATTTCGGCGATGTCCGCGCGCCCGAGTCCTCGCATGATTTCAGCGGGTGGAAAGCCTTTTTTTAACTGATCAACCTTGGCTTGGATTGCGGCGTCGTCGAGTTGGCGCGCGTTCGTTGCCCCACCCGCGCGAATTTGGGCTATGTCCCGCTGGTTTTTCAAGGTTTTGTCCAGCTTCTCGACAGCCTCCGATCCTTTCTCAAGGAATTCCTGCCGCTTGTCGATCAAGCCGCCGATGGTGATCATGTCGCGCCGCGCAGCGGCTTGAGCCACCACGTCGTCGTGCTGGCGCGTCGCCTCCTGCTGCAACTCCATCATCTTCATTTCGAAGTTGATCTTTTTGGAGTTGAGGATGTCGAGATAGGCGTCACGCGACTGCTGAAGCTGCTGGTTGATCCGCTTGTTCTCTTGCTCCCACCGCGCCTTGTTTTCCTCGAAAGCCTGCTTGTTACCCTGGGCGACGCCTTCCAGCGCGCCCGTGAACGCCGCGAGTGCGTTCGTGGTCGACCGGCGAGTGAGGGCGCCCGCGATGGCCCCCAGAGCGGTCGCGACCATGACGTAGGTGCCGGCCGCCTCAAGGCCCATGCCGTGCTGCGGGTCGGGTGCGGCCTGCTGTGGCGGTTTTGGGGGATTGGCTGCGGTTTGCGCGTAGTCCTGGCCGGCCTGCACCGCTGCGGCGCGTTTCGGTTCCATCGCGGCGCGGTTCTGCTCAAGCAGGCTGTTCGTTTGCGCGAGTGGCCCGCCGCCAGCCATCAAGGCGTCGTATGCGGGGTTCTGCGGCGGCGCGGCGGCGGGCTGTCCGCCCGTTGGCGCCACGGGCGCGGGCGGCGGCGCGGACGGCTGCGGCGCCATGCTCATGCCCGGCGGCACGGGCGGGATCGGCATGTCGGCGTCGGTCCATGGCATTGGAATCACCTAATTCAATGGGAACCCAGAATCCCGAAAATCAGACGCCGCTTGCATGGTGTCGAAGGGGCCATACCATCGCCGCTCGGCTGGCTCCATTCCCGCCTTCCAAGTCCGGCCGTAGAGCGTACATTCGATCCACCACCCCGCAACAGGCTCGTTTGCAGACTCAGAGCCCTTCGGAACTCGGTAGATAGTTCGGTACCACGGCTCGTCGTCGGTCATCAGGTTTTCCCGCTTATGGCGCCGAGCGTGGCGACGGTGCCGAGGGCCTTCGTGGCGCCCGCGATGGCGTTCGTGAATGCGGTATCCTGCTGCACCTGAAGATTGGCCACCTGCAGCAGGCTATTCGAGGCCGCCCCCGAGAAGCCGAGCGCCGCCTGCAAATTGCTTTGGATCATCTGTTGCGTCTGAATCTGCATTTGCTGCTGAATTTGCGCTTGGATTTGCGGCCAGCGCGAGTCGGCCTCGGGATTTTGAACACCCTGATTGAACAGCACTTGCCGCCACTGGTTGGTGAGTTGGTCCTGCTGCTGCTGAAGCTGCGCCGCCTGCGTCAGCGTCGGCGAGTTGGCGATTACGCTGTTGATGAACGGCTGTGCCGCGGCCTGCTGTTGCGCCGCGATGCTCGACACTTGACCGGCCTGCGGCGGCAGCGGGGCCTCGCCCTTCGCCAGCGTGAGCGCCAGCGGCGCCGCCCCGAGCGCGAGCCCGGCCGCCTTCCAGCCCCAGCCGGTTCCGCCGAATGCCCCGCCCCCTGCGTTAGCGGCCGCTGGGGCGGCCGTTGCGGTGGGGGCCGTTGCGGTGGGGGCTGTTGGGGTAGCGGCGGCTGTCGCGGGTGCAGCGGGCGACGCTGCGGCGGGTGCCGTGGCAGTCGGCGCGGCCGTCTCCGGGGTGGCGCCCGCGAACGTGGCCCCCTCCATGCCGGTCGTTCCGGTCGTCGGCGCCGTCGTCATCTGGGAACCCGGCCCGAACGACAGGTCATTTTGGGGCGCCAGCGCGGTTTGCGCACCGCCGGCGTTCAAGGCGTCGCCGCCTGCGGTTGCCTGACTGAAGTCGAGGCTTTGACCCGGTAGCTGGGTAGTATCCAGAAAGCCGCCCGCTTGTCCGGTCGGTCCGACGCCGCCCTCAATCCCGCTGACGGGCGCCTCACCGGTGAATTGGGACGGTACGCCGGGGGTGTTGTAGCCGACACCCGGCGACTCGCCCGCGAAGGCCGACGCCGGTTGCGAATTGGCCGGCAACGCCGCGGGATCGCTGCCGCCGAGCAGATCACCGCCCGCCTGCGAAAGCACGTCCTGCGACCCGAGGTCGAGTGCGCCGGTGGGCGACACCACGCCGCCGGTCGCCGGAACCGCTTGGGACGCTACGCCGCCGAGCCCGCCCGCTGGCGCCGCCGATGGTGTGCTGACGGCGCCGAGAGCTCCGATGTCCGCGCCCTGAGCGCCGGCCGCGCCTTCTGCCCCGAGGGCGCTGAAATCCGCAGCCGCTGGGGCGAGCGCGCCCGCATCCGCGCCGAGCGCGCCGGCGGCCCCCGCGTCGGCAGCGCCGGCTGCTCCTATGTCCGCTGCCGCGCCGGCCCCGACATCCGCAGCAACGCCCGCGCCAATGTCAGCCGCCGCGCCCGCGCCTAAATCGGCCGCTGCAGCAATGCCGACATCGGCCGCGCCTTCGGCGGCAACGTCAGCAAGGAGAAAGCCGCCGAGCGCGAAGCCCATTTAAGACACCTTCCTCTTATTCTCAAACGGAATACCTGTTAGAGTGTGCCCGTCCGAAAGGACTTCCTTAAGAAATTTTAAAGCGAGCGCGTTTGGTGTTGTAATTTCGCACTTTTCGCCCTCCCAATATTCAATCGGATCGTCCCAATCGGCCCCTATCGGAAGGTATTGCCCGTTTCCGACTCGGGGCAGAGCCGTACGGGAAACAGGTAGCGCGGTACTAACGACCGCAAACAACAGTTCACGGCGCGTCATCCATGCCCTCCAAGCTGAGCCACGTAGGCGTTGACCTGCTTGGCGATTATACTTTGCACCTGTGGCCATTGGGGATTTTGTTCTGGCACCCCGCCACCTTGTTGGAAGAATATCTGCCGCCACTGGTTGGTAAGGTTGTCCTGTAGCGCTTGCGCCTGCTGCGCGCCGGCCTGCGTAAGGCTGCGGTTGGCTACCGCGACCTGAATGGAATTGGCCGTGCTTTGCTGGATTGCTTGCGCGACGGCAGTCGGACCTTGCGCCGCGACCGTGCCGTTTGTCACGCCCGGCGGCACAATGATCGGGCCACCGCCGCCCGCGTTGCCGCCGCCGGGGCTACCAGGTACGCCGCCGGCTGTCCCTGTTCCTGAGCCGCCCGGAGCAGTGCCAGTGCCGCCTTGGGCGCCAGCGAAGCCGCCGCCTCCGGTGCCCGTTCCTGCTTGTGCTCCGGGCGGCCCACCGCCGCCGGTGGGCGCGGGAGCGGGTCCCGCCGTCCCGGGGCCGCCCGATGGAGTTGCCGGGGTGCCCGGGGTGCCGCCGCCAGCTACCGCCGGACCGGCGGGGGTGCCGCCAGTCGGCGCACCCGTAAACGGAGCCGTCGGCCCCTGAGTGCCGGGAGCGAAAGCCGCCTGATCAACGGGAGTGCCGCCCACGCCCCCCTGTAATCCGGTTCCGGTCGCTGCGGTGGCGGTGACTCCGGTCAAGCCGTAATTTGTATTCCCCACATCGCCCGGCACGCCCGCGCCAACGCCGGTTGCCGCACCGGGCGCGTAGGCGCCGGGACCGTTGGCCGAGTTTTGCGCCATGGTCGTGGTCGTGGTGGCGTTCGGGCCGGGCGTTGCAGGCGTCCCGGTGTCAGTGGGCGTTTGGATTGACACATTGAACGCGCCGAAGTTGCTGAAGGCGTCGTTTAGGTCAGCCACGGTGCCGCCCACGGTACTCTGCGCGGGCGCGTTGGCAACCGCGCCTGTTTGCCCACCGTACGGATTGATACCGGCGATGCTTGCGGGCGCGGGATTGCTAAACATACCCGGGCTATACGCTGGCGCCGTCGCGGGCTCGGAAACCACGCCATACGGGCTGATTCCCAACATCGACATCAGCGTTGCCGGGTCCGCTGTTGGCGCCACTGCCGTCGCGGGCGCGCCCTGTTGGTCGGTTGACGGGTCGGAAACCGAAAAAGCCGGGTCGCCGAAATCAGCGTCTAGCCCAGCACCGGGCGAACTTTGAACGGAGTCCGAATTGGCAGGTACTCCGAACGCATCGGTTCCACCGAACCCCGTGCCGAATCCCATACCGAACCCCTGGCCGCCCGTTGGGCCGCCCAGCGCCGCTTGCCCGGTTATGCCGCCCGTGGTGCTCTCCAAGCTCGTAGCGCCCGCCCCGAACGGTGCGCTCGAATCGGGATTCGGACTCGTGGACTCATTGACAAAAGCCGCGCTTGGGTCGGCAATCGCAGCAGTCGCCGCGGGCGCGGTGCTCGAGTTGGATGGGTTTGCGTTGACAGAATTCGCGCCCACGGTCGCATCGAATCCAGTCGGCCCCATGGTTGAAGCGCCCGCGGGAAAATCAGAGTTGAGCCCTTGCAGAGCCGCAACATTATCTTCGGCGTTCTGTTGGCTGATTGTCAGGGCCTGGAAAGCCGCTTCAAGGTCCGCAAGCGCCGTCTGCGATTGGGGGTTAAGTCCTAAGTCGCTATTTTCGGCGGGGGTATCGGACGGGTTTGGGCTAGTGGATTCGTTAACGTTGGCCTCGGCCGGGTTATCCAACGCTGCAAAATCGGCGGCAACGTCCGCGTTCTGTAGACTGCTTGGAGCCCCCGTGCCGTAGGTCGCGTCGTTCGTGCTCGCATCGTTGAAGCCACCGGCGGTAGTCGTGTTCGACCCTATCGAATTGGCATTGACGCCAAAGGCGACGCCGACTTGGCCCTGATCAGCGGGTGTGCCGGTAAACACCGCCGTGGTCGAGTTCGCCGGGAGAGCGGCGGGATCGCTAGGGTCAGGGCCTTGACTCAGATCCCCCGCACCGCCGGCAGTGTTGGTGTTGCCGCCGATGTCCGAGCCCTTGCCGCTGTTGCCGGGTTGGGCAGATACAACACCCTGCCCCCCCGAAGTATTGGTGGCGCCAAGATCGGCTGAAATGCCGGTAGAGGTGCCAAACGCTGGCCCCAACGCGTCGTTCCCAAGAGAAGTCGACCCGAGCACGCCGCCGACGCCGGTATCCGCTCCCGGACCAAGCGCATCCGACACGCCGCTGTCGCCAAACGCACCGCCGACGCCGCCAAAGCCGCCCGCGCCGCCGGCGGCTGTGGCTCCCGCCGCGTCCGCTCCGGCGCCACCGACAGAACTTGCCGCCGCCCCGGTCGCCCCAGCATCGCCAGGGCCGCCGCCAAGGCCGCCCCCAGCGTCAGCACCGCCGGGACCCGCGCCGGCGGAATCTCCCGCCGACGCGTCGGCAGAGCCGCCCGCCGTCGCCGCGCCGCTCCCGGTGTCGCTCGACGCCGCCGCGGCTGCCGCGCCAGCATCACCGCCGGCGCCAGCATCGCCTCCCCCGCCCCCCCCATCACCGCCGCCCCCGCCGCCGTCGCCGCCTCCATCGCCACCACCTCCCCCACCGTCGCCGCCGCCATCACCGCCGCCGCCGCCGAACAGCAGTTGAGGAAAGGGCCAGCGGTCGCAGAACATCACAGCACCTTATCCAGCAACGCGTTTTCGACGCATCTCAGCTTTGGTCGCGATCATCGGCGAGCCGCACTCACACATCGGAATGCCTAAGGATCGGCCAAGTTCTCGCGATTCTTCTTCGTCCACGTTGCGGACGGCCGAGCAACTGACGCAGCGAACTCTGATGAGCGTCTCATAACACCTTCGCATATACCGTCTCCATCACGGAGTAGCCGAGCTTTTCGAGGTGTGTGTGCGGGATGTCGGGCTTTACTCGCGCGAGCACGAGCTTGACGCCGCGCGCTTTCAAGGTCTCGCACGCGAAGGCGCGCATAGCCTTCGCCACGCCGCGGCCGCGCATCGTCGGGGTGACATAAAAAACGTCGTCCTCCGCGACCAGCACGTGCGCATAGTGCAGATGCGTGTGAACGAGGTGCGCGCTGTAGCCGACGAGCGCGCCGTTCCAGGCGCGCGCCTTGATGAGGTGCAGCCGGCCGTTCTTCTCAAGCGCCAGGTATTTTTCCTTGTCGATGTTGAGCCGGTCGAGCGCGGCGCGAAACCCCGCCACCTCGCGGTAGTGCGCCTCTTGCAACGATGCAAACTTGTCCCAATCCGCGCCCACGAGCGGCTCGACCGCGAACGTCACCGCGATTGTTGCGTCAAGATCGGTCGCATGGCCGTTCATGGGGCCTCCGGTGCGCGCTTTTGTCGCGCCAAAGTCTATGCTAGCCCGAAAGCCTGATCAATCAAAGCGTGCTCTTCGGCGTGGACGTCCAGCCAAATATAGAATTCTTCCTCTTTTTTCAGGTCCACCAACGCGAGGTCGATCCCGGTGACGTTGGCGTAGGGGCGGATGAGTTCATGCATAATTTGGTGACTATTGAGGAAGATCCGCCGCTCAAGGTCCGTGTTGCCCATGGTGATGATCGGCTGATCGGCGATGATCACGGGCGGCGATAGGCCGGCGAGGTAGGCTAGGTAGTGCAAGTGCTGCCGGTAGTGGCCGATCTCCCATCGGCCCTGACCGGCGCGGTCGCCAAATTCGAAGATCGGTGGGTCGAATTCAGAAGCCAGATCTCCATCCCCTCGTGTTAGGCCGCCAGCGGCGGAAGGCCGTGCTTCTTGCGCACGTAGTTTCCGATGCTCACGGGGTTGGTCGGATCGACCTGTTTGTTGTCAGGATCGTACCATTGAAAAAAGCAATCGGTGCAGATACGAGATTGCCCGTGCCAGATCGAGCCGCGAACACGCTCTACTTCGCGCTGACAGCAATCGCAGACTGGTTTCGGTGCGATAAACGGCGTACCGGGCATCAAGTGCTCCCCTGCTAGCTCCACCAAAATTGAAAACGGATCGCCTATTTCGGCCGCAAGCGGCCATGAAGCCAGTGCGCGATGCCGTCAAGGCGATTGCCCCCACATGTCGGCTTCCTGATACTCGATGGCGGCAGCGTGCACCGTAGTCTGCGCGCTGGTTCCGGTGACCGTGACGCCGAGCAACTTGCCATAACCGTCAGCGCTCGTATACGGGAATTGGTGACCGGTGCCGCAGAACGTGATCGGCTGGCCGGCGTTGTTCACGAAGGTGATGGGCTGCCCCAGATTGTTGAGCCACGTCAGGGCGGCGGCGAACATCAGTTCGTAGGTGTTGCTCCCGTTTTCCGTATCGAGCTCGAAATTGATATCGGCGACGCCCTCTGTGTGCCCGAACAGCCCGGCGTTCAACGCCTGCTTGGCCTGGATGAGGTTGCCGTGCGCGGTCAGCGACGTTTGCAACTCCCACGCCACCGCCGTGTTGGGGTCCTGCAACAGTTGAGTGATGTCGCTCCCGGAAGAAGCGAACGTTTCGATCTGGGATGACGACGCGAGCGGCACGGTGCACAGCGTCTTGAGTCCCGACCCTTGCGAAACCACGTACCACTTTTTCTCCTGGAACGTGACGATGATCGAGCGCGTGCCGCGCACGGGATCGACGTAGCGCAGCAGCACCAAGTAGCAGTGGATGTTGCGCAGATCATTCAACGCGGCGTCGGGTGACTGCCCGAAGTCGGTTGCTTGGAAAATTCCGTCCAGGTCGTCGCTGATCTTCTCGACCGACGCGCCGAAAATAGCATAGACGCCCTGCTTGTTGGCGAACAGCACGAGCCGGTTGTACGACTGGATGGTGCGCCGGAACGTGGTGCCGATGTCGGACGCGAGAATCAGCGGCGTGAACAGGGTGATCGACGATTGCACCGTGATATTGCCGATCTGGCGCACGGACGTGTCGCCGAACACGAACAGGTAATTGTTGAGGTTGCGCAGCGCCGTGATGTCGTGCGACAGGTCCGCGTCGGAAATTGTGGTCGACCCCGCCGCGTGGGCGACGTTGTTATCGTCGTAGCCTTCCGTCCCGGTCCAATTGAGGATGCGGCCGCCCGCCCACCACACGCGCCCGGCGAACACCGCGATGGTGGAGCCGGTCAGCACCGGCCACACCTGGGCGGTCGCGGTCGCCCCCGTACCGGGGCCTCCAAACGTGATCGTCAGCGTGTCGCCAGGAGAGTAGCCGGTGCCGGCGCTATCGAGTACGACCTTGACGACGGCGCCGCCAGCGACCACCGCATGTGCCGTCGCGCCCGTACCGGTGCCGCCCGAAATTGTGACGGAGGGCGGCGAGAAGTAGCCGGAGCCGCCGGCCGTGACGCTGATGTTCGGCGACACCCCGCCAGCCTGAACAAAAACGCTGCCGTCCCATGTCGCGTAGCCGGCGACGGGATCCATTATTAGGATGCGTTGCGACGCATAGACCGTCATGTCGGGATTCGAGAACGTTCCATCGGGCGCAAACGTGATCTGCATCCCCGATTGCGCGTTCACCGCTATCCCAGCGCCGGCGGCCGTGAACGCGATGATATAATCCACCGCGCCAATGTTCGCGCCGAACAGTTCCGCGGCGCTTTCATTGACGAGCGTCGCCAGCGCGGGGAGCGGCGCCGGCACCGTCACGAGGTTGTTTGCCGCGATAGGTTGCAGGTTTTCGAGCCACGCCGCCTCGTTCTCGGGGAGCGCATCGCGGGCCGCGCGGGTGTTGATCTTCTCAATGCCGCCGAACACGATGAATTTGGATGACGCGCGTTGTGCCGCGCCAGGACCGCCGTCCTCGTGCATGGGCTGCGCGGCGCGCGCCATTTAGTTGGCCCAAGGTGTATCTATTTCAACCAACATCTGCGCAACTTCGGGAACCATCTTGGTCCACCTGGCCCTGTTCATGCGCTTCTGAGCAGACTTAATCATCACTTCTGCTGTGATGATTAGCCGCGTCTCCCAATCAAGGCCCTCAAGAAGGTCGCCAATTTCTTTGATCTTTTCCTTCACTTTTTTTTCGTCGACCATTGTCACACCCCCCTCGCGATCTTGCGCTGGAACGAGCGGTTATACGGATTGGGCAGGCGAATGCCAGCAGTCCCGATGATGTAGCGCGGCACCCGCTGCTCATACTTACGGTCGTAGTAGTCGGCCTGCGCAAAGTTCTGCTTTTTCATCAGCGCCAGCGCAGCCGCACGGAACTGCACGGCCTTGTTCCACGGCGGGCGGATTTGTGTATCGAGGTCCGTCAGGTTGACGAGCGGCGTCGGCGTCGACAAAACGTCCCATTCGGAAAAGTAAAGCTGATCGGGCGGCGATTGCAGGTAGACGTTGAGGTCCTGCGGGTGGATCGTCCACACGCCCGGCCGCGACACGTACGCGATCGGCTGAAACCGGAAGTACGCCTGGAACAGCGTGAAGCCGCGAAACGACAGGCTATAGCGCTGGTTGTTCCAGGTGTTCGAAATTCCGATGATCTGGAACGTGTTGATGAACGTGATCGCGGTTGCCGCCGCGCCCGAGCCGCCGACGCCTGTGATCGTGATATTCGGGATCGTCGCGTAGCCCTTGCCCCATTGCGTCAGGTTGATCCCGGTGATCGCGCCCGCGGTGATGGCCGGCACGCCGAGCGCCTGAGTGCCGCCGGCAGGGGGCGCGTCGAATGTCACCGTTGTGGTCGACGGATAGTTGGCGCCTCCCGCCGTCACGGTCGCGCCGCACACCGCCCCGTCGATCGAGTAGATTTCCTGGCCCGTGAGCAACTGCACCCCGACCGTGTTGTGGCGGTAGCAGTGCATGTCGAGCGCGGTGTCCTCGCGCGCGGCGTTGATGTAGTCGGTCAACTGTTGCTGGGACCACGCGGAAAACGTGGCGTCATGGACGAGATTCTGAACTTGAGTCACGTACGACTGAAGAGTTGCGGTCACGGTTCACCTTCGGACACCGCTCTTGCGTGGCCTCGTATCCAGGCCATGGTGCGGGCGGAAACCCGTCGCGCCACCGGTTGCCACTCCACACCTGATATGTGTTGCAGCCCAAACACCAACGGCGCCGTCCGACCGTGATGTAATCGTGGCCGGTCACACCTCGACCCGCCGCGGCTTCTTCTGGAACGGCCGCCCCCGCGTGCGCACACCAACTTTGGTGCCGCCGATGTCGTCGCGCGTCGACGGTACGGGCGGCAGTTCGCTGTCGGTCATGAGGTCGTCAGCCCCGTCGCCGGGGTCGGCCGGGATCGGGGCATCCGGGTCGCGCTGGATGAGGTCGAAATGCACGGGCGCGATGTCGATCTTGTCGACCCAATGTTCCCAGCGCATGCGCCCGTCCGGCTGTCGCGCGATGTCGGCGCCCGTGTTCCACCCGAGCCGCTTCGCAATCCACAGCCGCACGAGCTGCGGATCATCGGACGGCCACGCGAAGAAATGCGAGGCGGCGTCGATCGGGATGGACAGCGGCTTGTTCGGTTCGAACAGGTACGGAACCCCGTCGAACATGTCACTGATCGCGAAGTCGTTCCGATTGCACACCTTCACGAGCTGGAACGTTGGTGTCTCCCCGGGCTTGATCGGTTGCATCGACGGGAGGTCTGCCATGGGACTCGGCCTTCGGTTCGGGTTCTGGTGTCGGCGCCTGTTCAAACCACCGCGCCTCGATGCCGCACAGATTGCTGTTCAGCCGCGCGTCGATGCAGTCGGCCGAACTGCCTGGCGCCTCCGTCCCGTCGACCATGGCGGCGAGCGAGGCCAACTCGGGGCTGCGGCACACCGCGCCCTGGGCGAGGCGTTCGTGATGTTTGCAGTCACTGCATAGGATCATCATGTCAGAACGCCAGGATCGTCAGCAGGCCACCGGCACCGGAGGCTATGCCGTTCCATGCCGTGGTCGCCTGCTGGTTGTCAATGATGAATTTGTCCCCCGGATTGAGGGTGATCGACCCGGCGCCGTTGATGACGGCGACGCCCGTTGCAAGGCCGGCATAGACGCCCAGCACCGCGAGATTGACCAGCGCCGGACAGATGGCGACCGCCACCGTGGGGCTGGGGTTGATGAACGTGATCCCACCGAAGGTCCCGCCCGGAAAGACCGGACCCGACACGGTGCCGACCGTCGTGCCGAAACCAAAGGGGGCGGCGTTGGTGGCGCCGCCGGCTTGTACCGAGGTGGCCATCTGGTTTCCTTACGGGAACGGCCATTCGTTCCAATAGAGCGATTGCGCGGTCGCCGACGTTTGCGCGGCGTTGCCGGCCGTGGTGGCGATCGTGCCAGGCCCCAGCAGGACGGTTCCGCGGAAGTCGAAGTTGGTCGGACCAAGGGCGGTCGACGTGACGGCGGTCGGTCCGAACAAGGTCGGGCCGCGGAACATGTTGGTCGCCATGGTGTTCACGAGGGTCGCGGCCGAGTACATGTTGGCCTTGTTCGCGCCGCCCGGGGCGATGACCGCCGACGACCAGAAGGACGGGCGCACCGCGAGCGCCGTCAGGGTGCCGGGCACCGCGTTGGCGCCGCCGACAGCGGTTTGGATGTAGAGCGACACGTCGCTGACGACGGTGGTCGCCGCGAGGAACGCCGCCGTGTAGCGCACGAGCTCGACGATGACGCCGGAACCGAGCGGGTTCCAGATCGTGAACGTCGACACGAGGTTCGTCGCCTGCACCGGGATGGTGGTGCCGGCGGTGAGGGTGTGCGACTGGTAGCCAACCCCGTTGTAGCTCGCCGTGAAATGGTCGTCGCGAAGCTTGGCGTAGATGGCCTCGTTCGCGGCGCCGCCCAACGCGGGGTTGGCGCCCGATTGCGAAACCGGCGGAATCGCCGTTCTGGTGACCCATACGATTGCCATGGCCTACTCTCCTTTGTGTTCCGGTAGAGGCTCCACCGGTCAGTCACCCGGCACGATCGGCGGGAGGATACCGAGCGATTGCGCGATGTCGTTGCGCATCAGGCGCAGTTCCTCTTGCCCGACCTTGCCCTGGTCGGTCTGCATCAGGTTGGAAATCACGCGAAGCTCGATCGCTTCGAGCGTGGTTGGGCCGAACCCTTGAATGGCGACGTTGCCCGGAACATAACTGGTCATTGCACACGCCCCTGAAGTATCGCGGTGTCGACTATCCCGCCACACACCACCGTCCCGGTCGCGAGCGTGGACAACGCCTGCGAGGTTTCGATCACGGCCACGGATGGCACCTTTTGGAGGCCGAATCCGGGATCCTCGATCAAGAATGACGCGACCGCGCCAGCGCCGAGCGTGGTCACGCCGCGCGCCGCGCGTGGCTGGGCGATCTGGTTGTTGAACGAGTTCGACACCAAGCCGAGCGAGGTTTCCCAAAGCGGCGGGCTTCCGGCGCCGTAACCCGAGCCGCCGCTGCCGAGCGTGATTGAGGTCACGCACATCGACATGATGGCGGTCGCGGCGGCGGCGCCGACGCCGGTGATCGATACCGTCGGGATGTGCGTTCCGTCGTAGCCGAATCCGTAGTCGAGCATCCCGATTCCGGTCAGGGTGCCGGAACCGGTGAGCGGCTGCGACGTGAGCTGACAGCCCGCGAGCGAGATGTTTGGCGCGAACACGCTGCCGGCCGGCAGGTTGGTCGGGTAGACGAGTCCCGGGGCCGGGAATCCGCCCGCTGCGATGCCGGCGATCGGCGAGCCCTGGTATGCCGGCGGCTGCGGAAACACGTAGAAATTCGGCGAGGCGGTGTAGCCCGCGCCGACGTTCTGCATGGTGATCGCCGTCACCGCGCCCGCCGAGCTGATGGTGGCATAGGCGGTCGCCTGAATGCCCCCGGGCGGCGGCGCGTCGATCATGATCATCGGCGGCATGATGAAGCCGGAACCGCCCTGCACGATGGTCGGGGCCTGCACCGAACCGCCGACGATCGGATAGCCGTTCGCGGTGGCAAGCGTGCCGCCCGCCACCGGGCCGCTGAATGTCACGGTGGCGCCGGTCGCCGTCGCGCCTATGCCGTTGGTGCCGCCAGAGCCCGCAGCGGTGACCAGCGCGCCGATCACGATGCCTGACATGTTGATCAGGCGGTAGTTGCCGCCGTCGCTCGAAATGTAGTCGAATTCGCCGCCGGGCGGTTGGACGTTGCGGTAGGCCGCCGCGTTCGGGTCGAACCATTGCAACGTGATCTGCGAACCGAGCGTGCCGATGAACGTTCCGGCCGGAAGCTGGTAGATGCCCCCGGACGGCAGCACGATCGCGCCGTCGCCGTTGGCCGGCGCCTGCAACGGGAATGGAAAAAGACCGCCGATGCGGGACATGCGCGCCTCAGATGTTCAAGAATTGCAGGCCGTCGATTTTGGCGTGCGCCTTGCATTTCACATTGACGAGTTCGAGCAGCGACAGCACCGCCGAGATGTAGCCGAACTGGTTGTTCGGCAGCGTCGACTCGAACCCGGTGAACGCGAATGCGGCGCGCTCATGCAGGAACAGCGACAGGTAGTTGGTGTTGATGATGTAGAGCACGCCCTCGGGGCAGTACGGGTCCGCGTAGAACGGAATGCCGGCAATGTCGAGCGCCTGGAACGACGAATGACCAACGAAATTCGCGCTCGACAGGCTTTCGGCCGGGTTGATGTTGTAGCGCTCTTGCGGCGTGAAGTCCTGCGCCAGAAGCGTCCACGTGCCGAAGCCCATGATCGCGATCGACGGCATTTCGCCCGTGGTCTTGCTGACCTGGGCGATGTACTGAAGCATCAGGTTTCGCGTCGGGACGGTGGCGCCGCCGTTGTGAACGTAAACGGATTTCCAAAACTGATTGGTTTGACGGGGTATGCCGCCGTAGTTGGCGCTGAAGGTGCCGTCGTCGATCGCCGAGGGTAGACCAATGAGCTGCTGGGTGTTGGCGACGTTGTTGTAAAGCGTAGTGGCGAAGGTATCGATCGTAACATTCGTCGCGTCATTCATCCTCGCGTCGATCAGCGGCACCACGGAATAGTCGAGCTGCACGAGCCCCTCGAAGCCGAGAAACGGTATAGGCGTGCAATAGGCCTTCAGGTTGAATTCGGCGTTCTGAATCCCGGGCTGCACGCCGGGCTGATTGAACGATCCCGAATAGTCGACCCATTGACCCGACACCATCGGGGCGCCCTGCAACGGCGCGGTGATCGGCGACAGGCCACCTGAGGCGACTTGCGCGTGCGAGAGCAGGGCCGCGATGAGGGGGGCGGATTTCCAGAGCTGCACGTACACGCGCGGCATGAAGGCGCGGCGCACGACGGCCGAGAGTTCATTGGCGATGGCGCCCTGGGCCGGGACGATTCCGGAGCCAAATTGAGGAATTTATTCCTCCTGCTGCGCTCCCGCTATGCCCTGATCCCGGAACGTTTCTTGAATTCCGAGATCACAGTGTAAGCGGCGTTCTGCGCAGCAGTGGTGGGGTTCTTGGCGAAGTCGGCGAACGGAATCGGCTTTCCGTCACGGCCGTTCACGGTGGGGAATTCCCAGGTGGCGCCCATCCGTTGCTCATCGGGCGGGCCGTCCATCGGGTTCACGGGCGGCTTCTCGTGTGCGTACAGCACGGCCGCCTGATTGTAGTCGAGCGTCGAGCCGTGGCGATCGATGATCTGCTTGATTTCGTCGGCCTGCTCCTTGGTGTACTTGCCGGCGGTGATCAAGTCGTCGCGCTGCTTGTCGAGCGCGCGCTGAAACTCGCGAGCCTGATTCAGTTGCTCCTTCTGGGCGAGCTCGTTTCGCAGCGCCTGCAATTGATCCTGATGCTCGACATCCGTGAAGCTCGCGGCGCGGTCGGGGAATTTCGCCTTGACGAGCTTGGCGACGTAGGGCCGCGTCTTGGGATCGTGCGAAAGCTCGAAAAACATCGACGCCAAGTCCGCCTGCTCCAAGGGGTTCAGTTGGCGTTTCGGTGCGGGCATTCGCTTTCACTTTCGAATTGGTGGAGGCCGGTACACGGGAGGGTGTATGGTTCCGGCCTCCTATGCGCGCGGGGTCGCACAAACTCAGATCGGGCGGCCCTTGACTGCGGTCGGTCCGCCTCGCTCAAGGGTCATCTTGTTGTTCTGGAACTTCGACTTGTCGGCCGACGTGAAGCCGCCGAGCTCGGAATAGGTCGGGGGGTTTCTGAACATGCCGTCCTCCATCTTGCGCTTCGACAGGTCGGACGACGGGACCTTCGTCGGCTTGAGGAAATCCTGGGCCATCACATTCCCCCTTCGCCACCCGGAGGCGGCGGCATGCCACCGGAGGGCGGCAACGGGGCGGATGCTATACCAGGGGGTGGGGCGCCCGCAAGTGGCCCCCCCGGATTTTGCGTCGCCGCCATCTGGCGCAGCGCCGCGGGAGCAAGATCACCCCCTTTCGATTCGCCGAACAGCGGATTGAGAGCTGACAATGCGCGCATGAGCCCCTGGAACTCCTTGCTGCCGGGCTCATAGGCGAGCATCGACATCTGCATCGTACGCATGCAGGCCTTGATGTTCGCGAGCGCGGCGGCCTGATTGCCGGCACCGCCGCCGGGGCTCACCATCGGCGACGCCCCTGGACCGCCCGGACCGCCGGCCGGCGATTTCGGAAGCATGCCACCACCCGGCGGGGCCATTTGGCCGCCGCCAGCGCCGGGCATAGGTCGCGGGGGCAAAGGCATTGCGGGAACCTATGCCAAGAAAAAGCCCCGGTCAAACCGGGGCTAAGTCAGGAAGAGATGGAAAAGCTCATGTATCAGGATGTCGATGTATCTGGATGTCGGGTGCGGCTTACCGCCTGCGACCGCGACGGTGACGACGTCCGCGTCTCGCCATGTCTGCCTCCTATTTTGCCCTTCCGCGGGATTGCGGCGGTCTGAGTGCGGGGCGAGGCTACCGCTTCTTTCGGCCGCCCGCAAGCTGTTGCGCAAGCAACTCAGGGTGCTGCTGCGTCATCTTCGCCTTCTGCCGCTGTTCCTGGCGTAGCGAATGAATGAGGTTGTCGCGGTTCGGTGGATTGAGCATGCGAATCAGCATCTCGTTATTGATCGCGCCGGCCTTCTTCAGCAGCGCCGCGGTTTCCTTCGCTTCGTCGCCGAACAGCGGCGAGTGCGAGTGCCCCTCAATCCGCATGTGGATGTCGGACGCGATCTGTACGGGCAGGAACGGTTCGGCCTTTCCCTTTTCGTCGGGCTCCGGAATGATCGGCTGATCGTCATTTTTCATCTTCAGCTTGAGCCCGAGGTCACCGATGCGCACGAGGCTCTTTTCCAGCTTCAGCGCGGTCCGCTTGATGCGTCCGCCGCCAGTCTTGCGCAGTTCCTGAGCATGTTGCCGAGAACGCACCCCCTGTTCGCCCCGTCCGGACAGCACCTCTGTAAGTCCTGAAGCTTCGCCGAAAAGGTTGTTGATCTGCTGGAAATCCGCGAATAAATCAGGAGGCATCTTGGGGTGCAGTTCCTCAACCTTGGCCTGCGGCATCTGGTCGAAGAGGTAGCTGTCGGCTCCACCGAAGGCCTCCATTTTTTCGTCCGTCAGCCCGAGGAAACCGGATCCCACTTTTGGCGGGTAGGCCTGGCGCTCGAGGATGTCGGCGATCTGGTCGAGCCGCTCGTTCATCCAGTCCTGCAGCGGCATGAGCCCGTCGATGTGCGCGATCCCCCAGAAATAGTTGTATTTCGAATAGGGCGTGATCGCGGTGAACGGGTGGTCCTTCGGGAGGAAGTAATTCGAGCGGGTCTTGTAGAATTCCTCGGTCAGGTTCTTGCCCTTGAACGTGCCGGCGCGCAGCATCGCGTCGACCGTCTTGCGCGAATCGCTGATCAGGATGTCCGGGTCGCACATGTGAAAGATGCGGTAGTCGCTGCATTCGTCGTCCCACGCCCACAGCTCGTCGAATCGCACCATCGGCGTGTCGACCTTGGGCTGATAGGTGGCAAGCGGCGTGAAGTCCGGGTTGACCTGGCCGATCATGTTGCCCGACAGGTTCGATCCGCCGGTGGCGCTGATGATCATTCGATTAAGTAACTCGGGGAACGGCGAGACAAACGGTCTATTTTCAACGGAAATCCTTGGAAGGTCAGCCCCGCGCCCGGCTCGAATGAGGCGTTGAGCAGCCTCAGACCATTCCAAAAAATAGGTGTGGCAGAATGCGGATTGGGAATTGAGATCGGTGACATCCTCTCGAAACACTCCAAAGTTTTGCGGCGGAATGAGTTCTCCAAATTGCGCCTCCCGGGTGTCGTTCCACCCCTGTTTCATGATCATCGTGTCGTACACGAGCGACCACGGGATGGCTTCCGCCACGAGGTCGCTTAGGCCGTCGTCCTGGAAATCGTCGTTCCACTCGTCTTGGAGGGCTATGGCCTGCTTAACCACCGCGTCGTCGGCGTTACGGTCGGCGGCAATATTGTAGAATGCGTGGTCGGGTGCGTAGAGGAAAGCTGCCACCAAATCAATGTGAGACTCGAGTCGATTGTAGCGAATCGGGTCGGACGAGTCCGTTCCAAAAAGGAAGTAACGTTCTCTCCGCTGATATAGCTGAGCCCGATCATCTCGACTCGCGGTGCACGAATCGATGATCCATTTGACACGTTTTTCGATCCCTTCGTCGTCGGTCGGGAAGATCATGCCCAGAATCCCAACGGGCTGAGGATTTCGCCGACATGGGACGGTGCCGGGTAGCGTGTTTGCAGTTCTGCAATCGTAAAACCGTGCTCAGCTTCCGGTATGAGGTGTTCGGCAACGATGTTAATACGCTTGGCGCTGTAGATTCCGCCCCACGTGCAGCCTTCCGGCGCATCTTGCGGCCATTTTTCCGCAAAAACCCTACCGTTCGTCGTCAGCCAAACAAATCTCACCCCGCCCCCCCGTGTGCCGCCCCGCGATGTGACACGTTTTTCGATCCCTTCGTCGTCGGTCG
>Ga0210396_10001502_pt1 | contig 25095 bp, 22 predicted proteins | sample IncBWH17OmetaG_FD_155466 | JGI IMG/M metagenome (GOLD analysis project Ga0210396, IMG submission 155466) | Forest soil microbial communities from Barre Woods Harvard Forest LTER site, Petersham, Massachusetts, United States - Inc-BW-H-17-O ... | reverse complement strand
TCAGCTATTAGCTATTTTGTTATTTGCAAAACTATACTTTAAAATGGCATCTATAAAACCAAAAGGTGTATAACCGTTTATGGCAGTCTGGTGGAAGATGCAGGTGGCCGGTGTCATACCCGGTAACGAATTCACTTCTATAAATACCACTTCCACTTTACCATTCTTATACACACGCACAAAGGCATCTATCCGGGCATAGCCTTCAATATTCAGCAATAAGGCAGCACGTTTTAATTCCTCTTTTACCTGGTCAGATATGGCTTGCCTTTGTTTAGGGTTCACCGCATAGCGGGCAGGAGTAATGTTCTGTCCTTCGCCTGCCAGAAACTTTTCTTCTAACGAAAGTACTGCCCCTTCCGATAAAGCTTCCGATGCTTCAAATATTTCGTAGCTCACTTTTTTGCCATTGTGGTGGGTAAGCAGTCCGCCGGTTATCTCTAATAAATGGCTGGCACCTTTTTTGCTTATCATCTCTTCGGCAAGGAAAGCCTGTTTTTGCGGAAACTCCTCGTTCGATTTTATTTTTAGTATCTGTGCCGCTTTTGCATCCTTCGCTTCCTCACTACGGAATATCAGCTTTACAAAAGCTTCAAACTCCTGCAATGTATCTATCTTGCGTACAGCCGAACTGCAACCATCGTCAATAGGCTTAGCAATAAATGGCACACCCAGCTTGTCTTTCAGTTTCTTGAATAAGGCTTTGGTGTCTTTTTTGCATTCTTCGTGGGTAATAACAATATCGCTTGGTACCAACAGTCCGTTATGGCGGAGTATATTATTGGTCTCATATTTGTTAATTGTAATAGCCGATGTTGCAGCCGATGAACCATTAAATGGTAATCCAACCTTGCCTAATTCAATTTGCACCTGTCCATCTTCACCCGGACGGCCATGCAGTGCAATAAACACACCATCTACTTCCTTGGCCAGTTGTGCATAGGTTATTTTGCGCGGCGGAATAAGGCTGTTGCCGGTCGAGTATTTTTCAGTAATGCTTATGCAGTTTTGCTGTATCTTTTTTATGTAGGGGTGTATGTTGTAATGCTCTATCTTTTCTTTAATGTCGTCGGCATTATCTTTCAGCAATATATTAATAGGTATCTGGTACAGCGAATAGTTCTTTGCATTGCCTGCCAAAAACACAGGTATAGGTTCATATTGAGATGATGATGCCAGCTTCTCGTAAATGTTCCTGCCGCTTTCAACCGATATATGTCTTTCGGAAGAATAGCCGCCGAGTATCACAGCTATTTTCTTTTTGTTCGATGCCTTGTGCTTATCGTCGCTTATCAGTTTATCGGTGCGGTGCAATAACTCAATGTACTGAGGATTCTGTCTTGATGCAATAACCCTTTGTTGCAACGATGCACGTATAATGTATGTCAGGAAGCGTGAAGGGTTCAAGCCAATTTCGGCCGCCTGGTGAAAGAAGAACGACGATGGCAGCATACCCGATGTGGTGTTCGGGTCGTTCAGGAATATTTCGTTTTCGGCAGTAATAAAGCCGTCGATACGTGCATAAACGTTAAAGTGCATGCTGTTGAACAACGCGCAGCAGGCATCTGCAATTTGCTTTATGCGTTCTTCGGGCAGGTCTATAGGTGTAATCTTGCGCGATAATCCCGGTAAATACTTCGAGCGGTAATCATACAGTTCCTGTCCTTTGCGTATTTCGGTAGGAGGGAGGGCAATAGGTTTGCCGTTCTCATCTTGTATAACAATGCACGAAAATTCTTTACCACGCAAAAAGGTCTCTATCATCACTTCGCTCTCTCCGTCGAAGGCTTCCAGTATCACATCACCTTTCGATCTGCTGAACTGCGCGGTGAGTTTCTTCAGTAAGTCCTCAGGGTGAATAACCGTAGTAGCACTTTTGCCATGCTTTAACGACATCGGGAAACCAATAGCCTCACGTATATCACCAATATGTCTTACGTAATCTGCTTGTTGTTCCTTGCTCATTATCTTCCATTCGGCATGGCTGAGCTTGGTCAAAAAGAATGCTTTTAATATGGCACGTTCAAATGATTCGTAATCGGTCTGCATTAAAACCGTAGCACCTATTGATGAGCCCTGGTTGGCAGGCTTAATAACACAAGGCAGTCCGACAGTCTTTTTAACTTCTTCGTAAAGCTTTTTTATAGTGGCTGTTTCAAAGCCCTGCTCACGGCTCACAATTATAAATGCAGGCACGGCCAAGCCGCTTTCATACATCCAGCTGCGCTGTATGGCCTTGTTCATACCCAGCGCCGAAGAGAATATGCCCGAACCCGAATACGGTATCTTATTATATTCTAACAGGCCCTGTATGGTGCCATCTTCTCCGCCTGCACCGTGAAGGCACAAAAAGGCAAAGTCGATGTGTTTTTTAAGTTCTTCTGCTTTTACCGGCTTGCCCAGTTTTTGCAGCATTTTAATTGCAAGTTTATCTTCCGCGTCTTTCAACGATTCGGCATAAACCTGGTAATGGTGCGGACTATGTGGCAGATACTCTACCGGAGGGTAAAAATCGCGTATGCTGCCTTTGTAAATATACTTCCAGTCGAGGATAACGAAATTGCCAAAGCTGTCAACGAAAATAGGCACGGGCTCAAACAGGGCTTTGTTCAGGTTATCATACACCGTTCTGCCGCCTGCAAAAGATACCTCGCGTTCCCGCGAATATCCCCCAAAAATTATGCCTATACGCAACTTCATAGTTATTTTAATTGTCAGCCACTAATTTCACGAATTATAATTAGTGTAATTCGTGGCCAAAAAACTTAGGGTGCAAAGATAGAGAAAGGCTATCTATTTTTTTGAGCCCTAACCATGAGTTATTAACGAGAAATGGACAATAAAAGTATAGTCGTAAGTCGAGAGTCGTTAGTCATTAGTAAGTAGCATCGTCATTGCGAGGCACGAATTACTAAGCTTCAAAAAATAGTATGGCTTAGTAATCATGAGCTCCTTAAAAAAACAGACTTATCGCGAATAACCAATCTTACCAACTAGTTTATCGGTATTTGGCACAACGGCGTAGCCCTCATGAGCTCCGTAATAATTAAATGATGGCGAATAATTCCGTACATCTATGTGTCCATTCCTAAGGCGCATCTTATCACCTCACGTGCCGTGGCTTTCTGCGTTAGGGATAGCAGCGAAAAGCCCACAGCGTAGCGAGGACTTGTAGCGTATAGCCCGACCCGAGGAACGAGGGGAACGCCCAAGTTGGTAAGATTGCTTCGTTCCTCGCAATGACGGTACCTTCTCAATACTCACATCTCAATACCCAATGCTGGTTTTTTTCGTATTTTTGTATCAAAGCAGGCCGTTCTATCGTCGCGTCCGCCAGCTGGCGGATGAGGAGGAAAGTCCGGACAACATAGAGCAACCCGCCCCCAGAATACGAGGGAGACCGGTAGTAAATACCGGTAATGGACAGTGTCGCAGAAAATAAACCGCCCTGGCGTAAACCGCAAAGGGTAAGGGTGAAAACGCGAGGTAAGAGCTCACGACTTTTGTTGGTAACAACAAATGTGATAAACCCCGGGTGTTGCAAAGCCAAATATGCCGTGGCTTGAGGGCGGCTCGCCCAACACGGTGGGTAGGCTGCATGAGCATGGGTAGCAATACCCTGCCTAGATAAATGATAGAAGTTCCCGCAAGGGTTCACAGGATCCGGCTTACAGGCCTGCTTTTTTTTCTTCTATAGATATGACAACTTGTAGGGGTTACCTTGGCGGTGAGCCAACCATCGAAATCCAAATGATTCTTTTTGCGTTGATGTTAAATATTAAAACGCGATAAAAGGGTTCATTTACTCTCACAAGTAACACTGTGGTGTCATTTTTTTGTGGAATGGATTTATCTATATTAGAATAAGAAATAGGAAAAATAGATTTTAGTTTTTCTATATTATCTCCAATTTTAATTTTCTTTCCAAGTATTGAAAAGGCAAGTGATTATCATGAATGCGAAAAACAAATAGTTTTCCATTCCAATAGTCAAAAGAAGATTTTCCAATACTATATCTGTTAATTATAGCATTGATTTTTTTATCTGAATCACGCCTAATGCTATCCGCTTGACTCAATAGTTTAACCATTTTTTGCTCTGATAAGGTCATTATGGAGTAACCTGAGATTAATACATCACTTTCATTTACCGAATCATCTGATTCAGTTGGTAAGGCTATGGCTGAATCAGCCTGCGAAGAGTTATGTATTAGTTTGCTTATTACAGACTGAGATACAGAATCTGTCGTACTGGTTGAAGCAGTTTGCTGACTATTGTTATTGCACGCCAACAAAACAAAAGAAAATAATAATGCAATTAGGGTGGCTTTCATATACCAAAGTTACACATTCAGGGCTAAAGCCCCAAAAGTGTGATTTGTTGTAACCCCCTGACTTAAGTTCGGGGTTAATGGTAATGAATGTGTGTGTTGGCTTTAGCCTGAATACGTTTTGCCCCCAACCCCTAAAGGGGGCTAAAGCGCGCTGCTGTATTTAAAGCCCCTTTAGAGGTTTGGGGCAAATACAAACTAATACCTATTCTTTGTCATTTTATCAAATCCTTTAAATTTGCTGTAAAGCATACCCGGCGTGAGTAAACATATTCTTTTAAAAGAACTGCAATCGAAATACGGATTCCCTGATGAGGAATTTCCTAAGCTGTTGGCTCTTTTTAAAGAAAAGCATTATAAAAAGAACGAGATGATCTTTAAAGCGGGTGATGTGGTAAAGCACACTAACTTTATTTTTAAAGGTTGTACACGGCAGTATTATGTGAGCCCCGAAGGCGCAGAGCGTATCATTTATTTTGCCGAAGAAGGTTCGTTTTGTGGTGAGCTTATGAGTTTTTTACATGAAACGACTACTAATTTAAACCTTCAGGCGCTGGAAGAAACTGATGTTATATATTTAGACCTGAAGAATTGGGAAGCTGCTATTACCACAGTACCTGCATTTGCACTATGGCATATAAAACATCACGAACGTTTGGTGGTGCGGTTAAAAGAAGAAATGGGCAGGGCACACAACGAAACCCCCGATGAAAAATACAGAAGACTTGTAGAAGAAAAACCGCATTTACTGCAACGGCTACCTCAATACCATTTGGCGGCTTATATAGGTGTAACACCCGAAACGCTGAGCAGAATACGAAAAAGAAATACCCATATTTGATTTCTTGATTGCAATCAATGCACAGCAATTTTTTGCGCTGTTATTTTGCGTTAAATAAAATTATACAAGTATGAAAAACAAAGATGTTATCAAGTTCGGCGGAATGGAAGTACACTTCTGTTTAGATGCTAACGACACAGGTAATCAAATTACCATGTTTAAATGCGTAATATCATCGGGCGCAAAAATTGCTGCACCCCATTATCACAAAAGTTTTGATGAAACTGTTTATTGCCTGAAGGGAACTGTTAGCTACACCGTTGATGGTAAAGCTATTGAACTAAGCCCGGGCGATTCATTATTCATTCCGCGTGGCACAGTGCATGCATTTGCTAACAAAAGCAATGAGGCCATTGAATTCATCTGTGTTATAAACCCGGGTTTAATGGGCCCCGATTATTTCTATGATATTGCCGCTATTATTAATGCCGGTGGTCCGCCTGATATGATGAAACTAAAAGATGCGATGCTCAGCCATGGTTTAGTTCCGGTGGTTGGATAATAATACCGCTTTATTGAAATATGTCAGCCAATCCTAATTCAAGGCTTGAGGCATTTTGCGATGGTGTTTTCGCAATTGCCATTACACTTCTTATTTTAGATATAAAGATTCCTCCCTTAGAATCTATAAATTCGGTAGATGATGTGTGGCTTAATTTGGCCTGCTTGTGGCCATCGTTCTTTGCACTTTGCCTCAGCTTTATCATCATTCTTATTGCATGGATAGGGCATCATAACTTACTGCAAACACTCGATAAAACCTCTACCAAGTTTCAGTTTGCAAATGGGTTCTTTCTGTTTACGGTAATGTTCATACCCTTCCCAACCGCTTTTATGGCGGAGTATTTGAACAGTCCCTTTGCCAAGCCTGCCATTATAATTTATTGTCTTAATGGAATACTTCACAACCTCGGGTGGAACCTGCTTTATAAGTATGCACTGAAACCAACATCACTTGTAAAGGCAAGTATTGGTGCAGAACATATACAAAACAACAGTAAGGGTGCCCGATACGGGCTTATTCTCTATACTGCCATAGCTCTGTTGGCTTTGTGGCTGCCTTATGTAGCGCTTATTGTAAGCGTGCTAATTTGGATATACTGGTTGTATGTTTCAATTTCTCTTAAGCAGGTAAAAGAAATAGAATTGGCGTAAGGGCTACTTATTTACAGCCAGGGTTTGAGCCGCCTGCTTTCCCGGATGCTTGGCATTATCCATAAAAGCCCACATACGTAATGGTTTGTTTAGTAGTTCCCACTTTGTGTCTACCGGGTGGTGGTCGAGTATAAATACATCGGGAGGAGTGAGGTAATAGGTTTCATTTACCGGCCTGTTACCTTCTTTGCCTTCTCCACATGCCCATGTAACATCTACCAAATGGTAATTGCCATTTATACATACGGCGTTCCAGGCATGGTTTTCCAACTGGTTGTAAAGTAACATATGCAGGAAGAAGGGTCTTTCAACAAGGGCAAAGCCTGTAACCATGGTGCATGATATATGAGCGTAATTACATAAGTAGGCAAACAGCAATGAATAATCCCCGCAGATGCCCCTATGCAAACGTAATGTGCGTGTTGCAAGTCTGTATTCGTAGGTATCAGGGTCTTTACCCGGAGAGATACCCGGACCGAAATGGAACTCTTTCATGTCATATCGTATGTGCTGGGTCATCCAGTAAAATATGGCACGTACTTTTTCCGAATCGGTTTTAAAAGGCACCAATAAGGTATCAGCAAGGTCTTCGGGGAAACTTGCCTTGGTAATGTTCATGGCATCAACCATGCTGTCAACATTAATTCTTCTCGGTTGAGCCTGCATAGCACTGCAGTAGAGCAGTAGCGCTATGATAATGGTTTTGGCTTTCATGGCGTTGTGGCTTATATATACCTATAACGCTATGGGGTAGTAAAAGATACAAGTAGAAATGAAGAATCGGGTGTTTTTGTCTTAATCCTTATCAGGATCATTATAAATATCAATAGATATTATCTTATGAGCATCATTCATTACGAAATCCAATTCCTGTTCGGTATTACCGATAAATAGAACCGGCATTGCAATTTTATCACTATCCGGAATATACATCCGGTATTTATTCTTAAATGATAGTGGGAAAATATCCTTTAGAATATCTTCATTATCCCCGATTTTTATTCTTTCCCCTTTTATAAAAAGTGACATTGAATTATCAAACATATCAAGGTCAATAAAGGTTTTCCAGCAAAATCTTATATCTGATTTTTTTATGTGCCATATTTTGTATTGGCAATCGCCTTCACCTTCGTAAAAAGAAATGGAATCAACTTTTTTTCTGATAGCAGGCATGGTACTATCGGCTTCAAACATAATTTTATAGTTGTCAACTGTTACATCTTCTTCCTTTACCGAATCCCATTGGGTTGCTACAATTGTGTCACGCTGAATTGCTTTCGCCGTGTCCTTTCGTTGCTTAGTAATTACCGGACGTGTGGTGTCTGCTTTGGGCACTGATGTGGTTTGTGCAGTGTTACTATAGCACGAAAACAAAACAACAGACAATACTAACGCAATGAAGGTGGCTTTAATCATAATCCTCTGTCATGGATATATCTACAATGGCTCTTTTTCTAGTGCTTATAGAAAAATCAAGGGTTTGCTGGTTGGAATTCCGTATTAAAATCTGAACCATAGTGGTATCGCCCTGCGATGCCGGGGCATATGCAGTGGCGTATGATTTTGGGAAGAGCGTTTTTATAATATCATCCATATCGCCAATTTGTATCTTCTTTCCATTAACTGAAAATGAAAAGTAATTATCGGAAAGGTCGAAATAGGTTATGTTCTTATCGCAATAACAGAGTGTTGAATTTTTAAAGTGATAGGTTTTGAATATGCAATCCATCATATCATTCGAATCGCGGGTTACGGAATCAGCATGTTTAAGGATATCTTCAAACTGATCTTTATGCGCGGTAATAATTTTAATGCCATTTACCAGAATATCGTTTTCATTTACTGAATCTTGTGGGTATACTGTAATACTGTCTGTCAGTATTGTATTCACGGTATCTTTTATCAGTTTGTTAGTTACAGGTTGTATAGTATCAGCTTTTAGCGCTGTGGCGTTTTGTTTGGTGTTGTTGTTGCACGAAAACAAAATAAGAGGAAGGAATAATATAAATAGGATGGCTTTCATAAATCAAATGTACAAATTCAGGGATAAAGCCCAAAAACAAAACAGTTTTCGTGTTAACCCCAAGCCCCTAAAGGGGAATACGTCTTTATTCAAAGCCCCTTTAGGGGCTTGGGGTTAAATAATAATGCTAATTCTTGATTAATTTCAGTGTCTTCCTTCTGCCACTAACTTCGTCTTTAATATTTACAAAGTAAACACCTGCACCCAGGTTTGATATATTAAGTGTGAATTGTTTGTCTGTTTTTTCTGTTGTAAGCAGGGCTTGACCTATCATATTATAAAAAGTAATCTGTTTCGGCCCCACATCTGCTACATTTATGGTAACCATGTCTGTGGCAGGGCTTGGGTAAATTGCATATCCTTCTGCATTGGTTACTTCGTTTATGCCAATTACACAATTCGCTTCTACAATTACCTGCAATTCTGCTTCTGTAGTATCAACGGGGAACTGAATAGTTCGACTGCCAATAATTACCGAGCTATACCTGGTTATAAGTATGGCGAAGTTATATATGCCTGCAGCGGTAGGACTACACCACGATAAAACACCACTTAGAGGATCGATAACAGCACCTGTGGGAATGAAATAACCCGGAGCAGGGTTACCGCCAAGCACAAGACAGCTTCCAAGTTTATAGGAAATGCTGTCATCTGCAGGCACGCTGGCATCTACACTAAAATAATAACAATGCCCCACACATGCATTGGCGCAGGTAAGTACATTGGCAATAACCGGCAAAGAATCAACATTTGTGAATGAGTTAACGGTTATTGTATTGTATATATAAAAATCGTCGCTTACAGAACCGGGTATATTGACAATATTATAGAGCCTGTCATCATCATCAACCCATATACGGTAGTTACCAATGGAAGGGAAAGTATGCTGGCCCGAATAGTAGCTTACTTTGCGGCACTCGCATACCATGTTACCACCCGGATATCCTGCAGGGTCAATAACCCCGTTAGAGCGGTAAACCAAACTCGAAGTTCCATCACCCCAATGTATGCGAATAGTGTCTCTGTCAGCTAATGTATTACACACGCCTGAGTTTACTGAATCTCCATTTGTATAGTCAACCACTATTGCCTGGAAAGTAGTGCCGTCAACATATCTTAATTGTATATAGCCAGATACCTGGTGGGTTGCGAAAGAAAGGAATGGGAGTAAAGCGAATGATAAAATGAAGAGTAGTTTTTTCATAGTGGTTTTGTTTACGCTAAGATACTCAATAATATGAAAGGTATAAACAAATATGAGTTAAACAGAAATGCTTACAGCTATTAATTCCTAATTTTTAATTAATTTGAGTGTATAACTACGGCCGCTATCTTCTTCTTTAATAGTTACAAAGTAAACACCGGCACTTAATGAAGAGGTATTTATAGTGAACTGCTTTTCCGTTTTTGTTGTGGTAAGAATGGTTTGTCCAACAATGTTATGAAAAATTATCTGTTTTTCACCTTCATCTTCTCCATTTATTGTAACCATACCTGCAGCAGGATTAGGGTAAATATAATATCCTCCTGTTGGTGTTATTTCATTTATGCCCATGGGGCAAATGGGTTGGACTAAAACTATTAACTCTACTTTTTCAGTATCCATTATCCTGTAAATTGTTTTTCCTGTAGTTACAATGGGATTATATATGGCTATCTGAATTAAGAATTCATAAAATCCGGGTTGTGCAGGGTTGCACCATTCTAAAGTACCTTTAACGGGGTCAATAGCCACTTGTGAAGGTATAAAGTAGCCGGGTAAATAGTTTGTTCCTAAAGAATACGACAGGCTATCGTTGCTAACTAAATGGGTGTTTAAATTAAGGTAATAACATTCACCAACACATGCATTACTGCAAACAGAGGTATTGGTTATAAGAGGTAGCGAATCATTGTTTTGAAAAAACGGGTCAACTATTATAGTGTTGTATACGATCAAGGGATCGTTTCCGGAATTCGGCAGATTGATAATGTTATAGGGCTGGTCTCCCAGGATGGCCGATACGGTATAATTTCCGGAGCCTGGAAATGTATGCGTACCGATATAAATGCTTACCTTATGGCAAAGACATACCCCTGTGCCGCCCGGATAGCCTTTAGGGTCAATAACACCATTCGAACGGCTCAGGACATCAGATGTTCCATCGCCCCAATAAATACGTAAAGTATCTAAATCTCTAAGAGTGCTGCAGGCACCTGAGTTTACTGAATCTCCAATAGTATAGTCATAAATGCTAGCCTGGTAGGTGGTACCACTAATGAATTTCATGTTTATAAAACCCGAAACCTGGTTTTGCGCAGTAGAAAAGTTTGAGAGTAGAATTAATGCAAAGAAAAATAGTATTCTCTTCATGGGGTGGATATTAGTAGTTAGATATTTGAAGACACAAAAGGTTTAAACCTTATGCATCAAGCACCGTCATTACTTCTATTTCTGTTATAATGCCTTGTGCATTCAATGTAAAATGTACTTCCATAGCACGGTCTTTTACATCTAAATAGACCATCGTTTTATGGGCCCTTATATAAGAGGTGGAATCTCTTTCGGCAAATGGTTTTGGGAAGATAGTTTTAAGCAGACCTGCATTATCACCAATTTTTATCCGTTGTCCTTTTATAGTAAATGTAAGCGTGTTATCCTGCATGTTAAAACCTGCAAATTCTTTTTCGTGGTAGCGGATCACCGTCTTTTTAATGTTGTATTCTGTATAGATATAACTGAACTCTGTGATCTCCCCGTGAGTAACCGAATCGGCCAGCTTCATCAACGAATCTCCGGCATGCATGGGCGCAGTTACTAAGGTAATGTTCTGTACCGAAATATCTTTTGCCTCAATAGAATCGATATTGATTAACGGAACTGTCTGTGGTTTCTTTATCTCTTCAGTTTTTGTTGGAGTAGGAGCCACAGTTGATGCATCGGTAGCTGAGGGTGGTACTTGTTTGCTTGAGTTATTGCAGGAGAATAAAGCAAGAGAAAACAAAAGAAGAGTCAGGGAGGTTTTCATGTTACAAACTGCATTTTTTTGAATAAAGATAGTTATTAAGTGTTGATAATCAATACTCATGCAATAATAGTATTAGCAAGGGTTTTATTCGTAAAATATTGAAATAGAAAGCTTTGTAACTAGCGTAAATTTGGAAATTCGAATGAGATTCTGTATTTTCGTTGTTATTAATGCGTCATTATCAAACAATTACCCCTTGTTGTATGTATGCCAATTACCATTCTTCCTCAAAAAGTGCACATCGGCAAACTGTCGGTTGTATTTACCTGGGATGACAATTTAAGCCGTCAAATAGACATTATAGCTCCACTGTTCATTGAACATAACTGGAGATGCACTTTTTATGTCAACCCAGGAGAAGATGTTTTTAAGCACAGGTATTATAAAGGTTATAAAGCCTTGGCAGAAAAAGGTTTTGAGGTTGCCAGTCACGGGTATTCGCACAAGTGGATGGCTGAAATATCTAACCAAGAAAGAGAATTTGAGTTTTCAGAGTCGATAAAAGAAATAAGTAAGCATATACACCACCACCCAATAACATTTGCATTTCCGGCACACAATAGCAACGATAATGTAGTGGCTGAAGCAAAACAATATCACCTGGAGACAAGGAACACGCTTGCTAACTCAAGGTATTTCAGAATTCAGAGTGCAACAGATATTGCAGAGTTGACTAATAACCTGGAGGTAGCTATTACTCATGGAAATAATTATGTTTTTTCAGGCCATTCGATCATAACCGAAACTGAATACCTGAATAATGAAAAGGGTGAGGGATGGCAACCGATAAGGGTTACTTTATTAAGCACGCTTTTAAATTATATAGAGAACAGCGGAGAGAAAATTGAAGTGATAACTTTTGCCCAGGCTTCACTAAAGGAATTTATACGAAAGCATAATTTGTTTAAAGAAGGTAAGTACGAGTTTAATGATGAAGCGCTTACTGAACTTGAAAAGGTTGGAGTAAATGCAAAAACCCTAAACACGCTGCTTTAATTTATGGAACAATCCTCTACTGTTTATACAGTAACCCATAAGTCCGAAAACCTGCAAAAGCTTTTTGCTTTTATTAATTACCTGGCTCTGAGAAGTGATGCTAAAGCAATAGTAATGGATGGCTTTAAGCCATTTGAAGCTGAATTGGATAAACAGGTTATTGAATACAATAAATATGCCCATATTAATTACGCGGAAACAATAACCTGCTTTTTCAATACCATAGGACAATCTGAAATGACGGAATACAATGAGGTATTGCAGACCAGCCCTTATTTTGTTATTGTCGATAAAAACATAAACACTATAGCTGAGCATTTGCAAAGCCTTGGGCTTTGTTTTTTTAAAGGGCAACTAAACGCCGGCAATAATTCAGGCATACTTATTGGAGGAACAGATACTAATTATAAAGAGCCAGTTAAAAAGCTTAAGGTGGCTGCGCTGATACATGTTTATAATGAAGCGGATATTATAGAAGAAACTATCAATCATCTTATCGGCCAGGGCATATTTGTGCACGTAATTGACAATTGGTCTACCGATGGAAGTTGGGAGGCAGTTAATTCATTCCCTGCCGAACAAGTAAGTTCGGAGCGCTTCCCGCCTGAAGGGCCAACCGAAAATTATGAATGGTTTAAGCAATTGGAACATACGGAACAGCTTACAAGAAAAATGCCTTTCGATTGGTTCATTCATTACGATGCTGATGAATTAAGGTATTCGCCATGGCCTAATGTTTCACTGCAAAATGCAATAAGCTTTATTGATAGCCTGGGCTATAATGCTATTGATTTTACAATACTTGATTTCAGGTACACAAAAAATAACAGTTTTGTTACAACCAATTTCGAGAACAATATTCAATGGTTCGAGTTTGGCAAACGGCCTGGACACTTTTTACAGGTTAAAGGCTGGAAAAAAAATAGTTCTGGTGTCGACCTTAAAAGCTCAGGAGGCCATAATGCCCAATTTGCAGATAGAAGAATATTTCCTGTAAAATTTCTTACCAAGCACTACCAGCTGCGATCGGCAGAACAGGCCAGGAGAAAACTCATAGAACAGCGTCTGCCAAGAATACAAAAAGAAAAAAGCACCAAAGGCTGTTATTGCCATATAGATATGCTTATTGAACAAAATAATAAGGGATGGGACCAAACTGATCTTATTCAATGGCTTGATAGCAATATTGAAAACTGTCTTGTTGAAAGAATATCCGGTACAGGTATTCTTTAAAAGGCATTAAGTATTTGTCTTAAGTTATGATCTCGGTACCTGGCTCTTAATTACAAGCGTGTCTGCCAGTTCATCGTGCAGGGCTTGTGCCTTAGGTGTAAAGCCTGCCATAATATAACCTATGCCAAGTGTAATACCCGAAACATATTTTGACATGTACCTGCCTGCCGCATGCCAGAAAGAAAGACGCTGGCCCAATGTATCGGTTACACGGATGCCGATAGCAATTTTGCCCGGCGATGCCTGGAACCTCGATGATTCGAATGAAGCGAAATAGAAAAAGGTAAGAAATGTAGTAATGATACCGATCCACGATTCGCGCATAATTTCATCAATAGGAGGAATTAATTGGTTCTCGGGGTGCTGAAGGTTGTGCAAAGCAATATCCCAAACCGTTTGTGTGGCGGGCAGTAAAAAGAATTTCAACGGAGAAATTAAAAGCGATATCAGGAAGTAATCCATAATAATGGCAACCGCCCTGCGCCAGAACCCTGCATATTCCACACCTTGCATGTGCGGTACTTCGTAACTGGTTTGTAATACGTAACAGTTCGAAAGTTTATCATGCAGTGCCTGGTGTTTTTCGGTTATAAGCGCCATTATATAACCTATAAGCAAAGTAATATTCGATACTATTTTAAGAAAATTACGTGCCATCGCTCTAACGATGCTAAGCCTGTTTCCGTTCTCATCAACCACTTTTATGTTCACAGCCATTTTACCCGGTGTGGCCTGGAAACGCGAAGACTCCCAAATACCATGGTAAAGCATATCGAACAGTGAGCGAGACAGAACTAATATGACAAGTCCGTTGAAAAAAGAGCCGAATATAATGGCAATGCTCATAGAGCTATCGCCTATTTGAAAACCTGCATCGCGGGCAGCTTTGGCTGCCAGTATAAGATCCCAGAAACCCGATTTTTTTAAATAGATAAAAAAGAAAGGCAATAGTATTAAGTGGATGAGAGTATTGTCGATAAGGAATGCCGAAAACCTTCTCCAGAAAGTGGCGTAACTATGTGGTGCCTTATTGGCTGTAGCGTGAACGTCTTCCATAAGGGGAATTAATTTATTGGCGTAAAGATAATAATAGTTATGAGTTATGAATTATGAGTTAAGGGTTATTAATGGTGGCAGAAATAGTCACTTGTTGCTTATTATTTTCATATACTTATTAACATGAATTAGCGCCTTTTAAACTCATAATTCATAACTCTTAACTCATAATTCCGCTATATTTACACCATACAATAACCTTGCATGAAAAAATATTCCCTTCTTACATCTTTAATAATTGCGGCATCGGTTAACGCCCAAAATACATTAGACCTTAACCCGCCCGTAAAAAGTGCAACCGTTTATTTGAGTGGGGCAGTGGTAACCCACGAAATTCAGGCTCAGTTACAAGAAGGGAAGACCACAGTGGTATTCCATAACCTGCCGCAGAATATCGACAGAAACACGATACAGCTTTCATCAACCGGAGATATTATCATATTGTCGGTAACGGCATACGAGGATTTTTTGAGCGAGAGCCGTAAGAATTTGAAAACAAAAAAATGGACAGATTCTATAAATGTGCTGAATGATCATATTGAAAACCTAAGGACTCAAATGGGCATTGTTGAAGCGGGTAAAACCCTGCTCGATAATAACCGCAACACAGCAGGCGCCAACACCGGTACTAATGCTGCTACTGTAAAAGCTATGTATGATTTTTACATGCACGAGGTTGGTAACATTAACGATTCGCTGATGAAGATGCATAAAAAAGAAAAGGTGCTATTAAGCAGACTGAGTAAGATACAAAGTGAAATGAATGAGTGGCGCACCAAGAACGATACCCTTGCCAGCGATGTAGAAGCCATAGTATCATGCGACCATGCTCAAAGCCTTAACTTCCGTTTATCGTACCTTACCTATGTAGCCGGCTGGACACCCATTTATGACCTGCGCGCTAAAGATATTAAACACAACTGCCAGTTAACCTACAAAGCTGATGTGTACCAGCATACTGGCGAAGACTGGAACAACATTGACCTTACACTTTCTACATCGAACCCCGAGGTAAGCCAAACTGCTCCTTCACTTGCTCCCTGGTATTTAAGTTTTCAGTCAAGTGTTCAATATCATCAAAATGCCAGGTTTTTAGATGGAAATAGTAGCGCTCCTGCTCCTCGTGCAGCCGGATCAAGATCAGAGAATAACGAGGTTATAGTAGATGGGATGAAAATAACAAATGATAAATATCAAAATAATGTTTATACAACCTCTACTGTAAGTAGTTCTACCAACGAAAGCCAATTGTCGGTTGAGTTTCATATCGACATACCATATACTTTACCAACTGACGGTAAGGCACACTCGGTTGATATAAAGAAACTGGATATTCCGGCTATGTACCGCAATCAAACTACCCCTAAACTGAAGCAAGATGCTTACCTTATGGCTGACGTGATACATTCGCAGGACCTTGACCTTATGCCCGGCGAAGTGAATATTTATTATGCAGGCGCTTATGTAGGTAAATCATATATCAATACCCAAAGCACTACCGATACTATAAGCTTCTCATTGGGTATGGACAAAAAGATAATTGTAAAGAGAGACCGTGCTAAAGAACTATGCTCAACCAAATGGATAGGTGCTAACCGTACACAAACATTTGCCTATACCATTACCCTGCACAATACCCACACCGATTCATTGAAGATAGAGGTGTTCGACCAGGTTCCGGTAACTACTGATAAAGACATTGTTATTGATGTGATAGACAAAGGCGGAGCTACCCAGAACAATGATACAGGTAAGCTTACCTGGAAGATATCGCTGGCGCCAAATGAAATAAAGAAACTTACTTTCTCTTATTCCGTAAAATACCCTAAGGATAAGGTGGTATCGAACCTTCAATAAAAATATTGAATGTTGAATTTCGAAATGAGCAAATAAATTAGAGTTTAAATGATGAGTATTTTACAAGTAGCGCTTAGTGATTATGAAACTTCATTATTCGTTATTCCTTGTTCGATATTCGATATTCTCAAGGGTCTATGAAGATCTGGTTTAAAAAACATCAGCGGTTGCGAAGGGCATTTTACTTCTTCCCTTTGCAGTTGTTGTTTATGACCATTAAAGAAAACCTGGTCTTCATTTTTATATGGACACTGTTCTTCGGTTTTATAACTAAAGCCCTTGCAGGCAAGTATGGTGTGCCTTATTTGTTTCTTTTTCCTGAATATTTTAACAGGGTAAGTTTCCAGTCGTATTTTTTGGTGGGCTTTTCCTGCGGCGGATTCATTATGTCATTTAATGTTTCAAGTTATATCATCAACAGTTTTCGTTTCCCTTTCCTGGCCACGCTCGACAGGCCCTTCTTCACATTTATTCTGAATAATTTCTTTATACCGTTAGTGTTCCTGGTAACATACGTTTGCTGCGAATTCAATAACCGTTATTACGACAACATACCGGCTAAAACCATTGCCTGGCACATGACAGGCTTTTTAATTGGAGTGAGTGCTTTTATGGGCATAACCATTGCTTATTTCTACCTGTTCGACAAGAACGTGTTCCAGGTACTGGGTATAGGGCCCAAGAAAACATCGCGGGTTAATTTTAAACACGAAAAGGTAAAGATGGGTTATGGCATGCAATGGGAAACAGCATCGCATAATGCAGCCGTTTATGCCGACCGCAGCTGGCACATTGAAACTTATTTGGGTGGTAATATGAATATAAGGCTGGCACGTGGCTATGAGCACTATGATCATAAAATGCTCGAGCGTATATTTCAGCGTAACCACCATACCGGTGCTGTGTTTGAAGTGGTGGCTATTATAAGTTTATTGATGATAGGTGTGTTCCGCGATAACCCTTTGCTTATGGTACCTGCTGCTGCAAGCGTTTTTTTATTGTTCACCATTTTTACCATGTTGGTTAGCGCCATACACAACTGGCTTCGAGGCTGGACAACTATTGGTGTAATAGGTATACTTGTAATAGTTAATTATTTTTCATCGACACACTGGCAGTGGTTTGCAGCCAAGGCTTATGGCATGAACTACAGTGCTCCGTCAGCCGATTATTCGTTTGAAACATTTAAAAAACTGGGTGACGACCGCAATCTTTTACAGCACGATAAAAGCCACATGATAGGTATACTCGACCTGTGGAAGCTAAAGAACTCAGAACGGGCCAATCAATATAAACCACCCATTGTGCTTATAAATACAAGCGGTGGTGGCCTTCGCTCTTCAATGTGGACATTTTATACACTGCGGTATTTAGATAGTGTTTTTCATGGCAAATTCTTTACCCGAACCGAGCTCATTACAGGCTCATCGGGTGGAATGGTGGGCGCGGCATATTACCGCGAGCTTTACCTGGAAAGGGAAAAGAACCAACCTATTGACCTTAGCAATCCAAAATACCTGGGCAAAATAAGCCGCGATATTTTGAATCCTGTGGCATTTACAATAGCAACTAACGATATGGCCTTCCGGTTGCAAAAATTCAATGATGGCAAATACACCTATACAAAAGACCGTGGTTTTGCCTTTGAAGAAAAACTGGATGAGAATACCGACAGCGTATTGGCTAAAAGGCTGAGAGACTACCGCCTGCCGGAAGAGCAGGCCATAATACCTATGATGTTCATTACCCCAACCATTGTAAACGACGGGCGCAAGCTTCTCATATCACCGCAGGGAATATCGTTCATGACCAATTTTGATGTGGATACCACCATGAAATTTAACCCCATGACGCAGGCAGTTGAGTTTACACGCTTGTTTGCCGGCCAGGATGCTCAAAACCTGTGCTTTACCAGTGCATTGCGTATGAGTGCCACCTTTCCGTATATAACACCTATTACCGCCTTGCCAAGCAACCCTGCTATTGAAGCAATGGATGCCGGCCTGCTCGATAATTTTGGCCTTGAGGAAGCGGTTAAATATGTGTATACTTTCCGCCAGTGGCTGGCTGAAAATTCGAGCCGTATTATTATTATTCAAATACGCGACCAGTACAAGCAACCTGCTATTAAAGATAATTCGCCACATAGCCTTATTGAAAGCTTTACCTTTCCGGTAAACAGGTTTTACAGCAACCTTTTCCCGGTTGAGAATTATAAAGAGGACCGCCTGCTTGAATATATGAGCCGCTGGTATAAAGGCAAGATCGATGTTATCTGTTTTCAGATAGATAATACCGGTACCGACGACATATCGCTCAGCTGGCATCTTACCGATAAAGAAAAACTACAGGTTAAGAATTCAATAAATCAGCCCGATAATGTAAAGGCTATTGAGCTGCTGAAAACGATGTTAAAGTAAGGCTTGAGGCGGGTTTACACTGTGTTAATAAATGGTGTTAACTTTATAGTAGTTAGGCAGTTACGGCAATTGAATAAAAAGATATATATTTAAAGATTATTTTTCATAATGATATTGGGGGGAATACGATATAGCATAACATGTGCGCTTGGGGTAATTTTTGCCACAGCAATTCTCTTTTCTTCCTGCGCTAAAAATGGTGTTGAACTGCCTGTTCCTTTATCAAGCTATAATTTAAGCGCCTATACCAATGACGAATTACTAACCTTTAATGCTACCGCTACTGATTATGGCGATTCGGTATTTGACATTCAGGGTACCTGGGTTACCAATATTGGTGAAACATATCAGCTGGATATGATGCATATAAAGCTTAGTAAGGTAGGTTATTACGTGGGTACTTATTATCTTACCCAATCACCGCAGGGTACATATTCTGCATATAAAACCGGTTCAAGTTCTACCAGTTATATTTTCGATTATTACACAACCCCTTCCTTTAATGGTGCATTAATTATTAATAAGTTCAATTCAACCGCCCGTACTATAACAGGTACATTTAGTTTTACAGGCTATAATTATTCTACCAGTAATTCTATCAATATTAATCACGGCAGCTTTACCAATTTAAAACTTACACCGTAAAAAGGGTGTAATTTCCGGTTGTTTTATTGAGTTTAAAATAGTTTCCTGTATTGCTCGGTGTAGGTTTTCTTTCGGAAGTGAAGTTCAGCTATAGCTTGAATGCGCTGTTTTTCATCGGTTGATGGGCGTTTGAGCAAGTTCCAGTCGGTAGCATCAGCAAGTGTGCCGCAATTTTTCTCGCTCACAAAAGCGCTGTAGTCACCAATGTTCTCTGAAATAATAACAGGAAGTCCGGCGGCAAGGTATTCGGCAAACTTAACAGGTGAACTTACTTCATTGGTTACCGATTGTTCACGAACAAGTAATCCATAATCAGCAGCCTGAAGTTGTGTTTGCACTTCATGTTCACTTACCCAATGTTGTATAACGCGGCCCGGGAATTTTTGAGCCAGTGATCGTTCTGCTCCGGGTTTGCAAAGCATAAGTAGCTTTAACGATGGGTTCTGGTTAAATGCTTTGGTAATAAATTCATCTAACACTTTAAATGATTGCCACCCTGCTGAAGAACCTGAGTAGACCAGTAATACCTCATTTTCGGTAATACCAAATTGTTTGCGCAGTGCATTTGCTTTGTCTGCATCATATTCAGTTTTTGCATCGGTGCTTAGGGTGCAGGGTATAACCACATGATTGGTCGACATGTATTTGAAAGATGTTTTCCAGTAAGCAACCAGTTTTTGCGAAACAGCAATGCGGTAATTTGATTGTAATACAGCCCGGCTCTCAAGCTTGGTCATTTCCTTGGCTATATAAGGCGATTCGGTTTTTAAGTATTCGTTCCATTCGGCGGTATAAGCGCCACGTGCATCAAAACATACCTTTGCAAACTTCTCACTGTCGCGTGCCAGCAAGGTTGCAAATACACCGCGTGCAATTACGTTCTCTTTATTGCGGAACCGCATTATTAACTTGAGTAAGAAAAGATTCTTTTCCCAATTTATAATTTTAGGGTACATGGGCAGCACTGTTGAATTACTGTAAGCAGCTTTGATCTTTGCCTTGTTCGCAAAATAATTTCGGCCCGATATAAAAGCAATTAATGAAACATCTTCTTTAAAAGTATCCTGCAAAAAGCGGCAGGTATCAATTACCTGGCTCTCGTAAACCCCATTATAAGTGTCATTAAATGTAAGGTATATCATAAATTAAAGTACCAATAGCTGTTTTGCATGCGGACCTTCACAAAAAAGCAAATCTATAATACTTAGGTTAGAAATGAAGCCATATTTTTCCTGGAATACCTGTTGGTATTTTATTTCTTTAGATGCCTGTAGTTCCATTTGTGCTGGCGATGAAAGACTTCTGTAGTCGTCTGCATGTTCGTATGTTTTTAAGTATTCGGCGGTATAAGAAAGCTTTACCTCAACTTGCATCAGCTTATTTACCGTTTCAAATAATTTGCGGTTCCAGTCAATCAGTAATTCAGGTTGGTAATTAGTATATAAAGGTTCAAGTTCGTGCTCAAAATACTCAAAGTAGGGCGAGCGACGGTATGCAGCCTCTAACGAACGCCAGTGTAATGCCTGCCAGTTGCCCTCATATTTTATCTTTACTTCTTTAAGCGGCGTTTTTTCATGGCGCTTATGCAGGGGGATTATAAGCTTTAGCGGGCCGTTGGCACCATAAATTATACTGCGATTGTAAAAATATTGCTTGTGAAAATGTTCATGTATATCCCATTGCGTTTCGGTATGTGCAAGCATTGCCACATAATGGGGCAGGGGAGGCAGGTACGCAACAGGAAGTACAGCAATAGTGTTCACTGTTTCTTTTTTGCCATTAATCCGCGTAAAACGCCATATACGGCTGGTATAAGCGATACGCCTATAATTAAGAATGTAATAAGTGTAAAGTGTGTTTTAACCCATGGGTTCTCTCCAAGGCCATACCCTGCCCATATAAAAAGGTTTATCCATAACAGGTTACCAAGTATGCTAAATACCACAAACCGCGAATATTTCATACTGCCGATACCTGCCACAAAAGGTGCAAAGGTGCGGATGATGGGCATAAAGCGGGCAATAATAATGGTTTGGCCCCCGTGTTTTTCATAAAACTGATGGGTGCGTTCTAAATAGTCTTTATTGATAAAGCGCAGGTTCATGTTAAATATTTTGGGCCCAAAATACCTGCCCATAAAGTAGTTTGAGTTATCTCCGGCAAAAGCGGCAATAAATAACAATAATATAAGCGTAGGCGCATTTAATACATCCATACTACCGGCAACCACACCGGCTGCAAACAGCAACGAATCGCCCGGAAGGAAAGGGGTTACAACAAGGCCTGTTTCACAAAAAATAATGACTATTAATATAAGGTATGTCCAGCCTTTATACTGCCCCACAATGTTTTTAAGGGCGTTATCTGCGTGCAGCAGCATGTCTATCCAATGCTTTATTTGTTCCATTATATACGATAATTGATGCGTTGCCAAAAGTAACTGATTTTCTTTACCTGATAGTGTATGATGATGTCATTGAGTTATAGATTCCTCACTTCGTTCGGAATGACATTTACCTCCATCGTTAATGGGAGGGAAGAGGCGCGGGTGAAACCCGCGCCTCTTCCCTCTTCTGAATTCATAATAGCCTTGTCATCCCGAACGAAGCGAGGGATCTCAGTAGGTAACACTACCAGCAAGAGAAGCTATTTTGCCGAAAATCTTTTTAATGCTCTTTATTATTGTTATTTCAAAATAATTACTAATATTGCATCGCATTTCCCTCTCAACTTATTAAACAAGCCAGATAATTACCGGGTATACAGTATAGATTTCAGACACGCATTTTTTTTTCTCCCTACGTTTATTAACATAACTCCAACAACATAACATTTTATTATGTACGACATTGTCGAATTGAACAGTAAATCATTGGTGCAATTAAAAGAGATTGCTAAAGCGTTAAAGCTTACCAAAATAGAAGGCCTTAAGAAACACGATCTTGTTTATAAGATACTCGATCACCAGGCTGCAAACCCACCGTCAGCCAAATCGGAATTTGATAAGCCCGAGCAAAAACCACATGTAAAAGTAGGTGCTAACCATCCAAGGGCTGCTGAACGGAGAGAGAAAGAAAAAGAAGAAACTCCGGTAATGCCTGAATACAACGAACCGGAACACGTAATACCGGTAGTAGAAGAACCTAAGGCACCAGTGGTTGAAACTACAGTTGCTCCCGTAAATCAAGGCTTGCCTGATTTCATTACTCCACCTGATACTAATAGCAACAACAATAATAATCAGAACCAAAACCAGGGTAACCAGAATAATCAAGGTAACCATGGCAATAACCAAGGTAACAACCAGGGTAATCAGCAAGATAACCAAAGGCAGAGAGAGCCTCAATATAACTTCGACAACATTGTGGCTGCTGAAGGTGTTTTGGAAGTAATGCCCGATGGTTATGGCTTCCTGCGTTCTGCCGATTACAACTACCTCAACTCACCCGATGATATTTATGTTTCTCAATCGCAGATAAAACTATTTGGATTGAAAACAGGTGATACTGTTAACGGATATGTAAGGCCACCACGTGAAGGTGAAAAATTCTTCCCGCTTACCCGTGTAGATTCTATTAACGGCCAGGCGCCTGATGTGGTGCGCGACAGGGTTCCGTTCGATTTCTTAACACCACTGTTCCCGCACGAGAAGTTCAATCTGGCAAGCCACCCCAAGGCTACCTTATCGAGCCGTATTGTAGATATGTTTACACCTATTGGTAAAGGCCAACGCGGACTTATAGTAGCACAGCCTAAGACCGGTAAAACCGTATTGCTGAAGGAAATTGCAAACGCTATTGCCGACAACCATCCGGAAGCGTACCTTATTATATTACTTATTGACGAACGCCCTGAGGAGGTTACCGATATGGCACGCAGTGTAAAAGCCGAAGTGATAGCTTCGACCTTTGATGAGCCTGCTGAACGTCACGTAAAGATTGCCAACATTGTGCTTGAAAAAGCAAAGCGTTTGGTGGAATGCGGACATGATGTGGTTATATTACTCGATTCTATTACCCGTTTGGCACGTGCTTACAATACTGTATCGCCTGCATCGGGTAAAGTATTATCGGGTGGTGTGGAAGCAAATGCTTTACAAAAACCAAAACGTTTCTTTGGTGCTGCACGTAAAATTGAAGATGGTGGCTCACTTACCATATTGGCTACAGCCCTTATCGATACCGGTTCTAAAATGGATGAGGTGATATTTGAGGAGTTTAAAGGAACAGGTAACATGGAGTTACAACTCGATCGTCGCCTGTCTAACAAACGAATCTTCCCGTCTATTGATATTGTATCATCAAGCACAAGGCGCGATGACTTACTGCTGGATAAAGAAACCCTGCAACGTATTTGGGTATTGCGTAATCACCTTACCGATATGACCCCGATAGAAGCAATGGAATTCCTGAGAGAGAAGATTGTAAGGACAAAATCGAATGCTGAGTTTTTAGTAACGATGAACGACTAAGCGGCGCTGCCGTAATTAATAATTACGAATTAGGAATCGAGTGAATTCTTCTGTTTTATTTCTAAGTTAGAATAAGATCATAAAAAAAGCCCCGCAATAGTGCGGGGCCTTTTTGTTTGAATAAGCTCCTACTGCTTGATGAATTTTTCAACCTGTGTTGAATTGTCATCCAATATTGCGTGGGCAAAATAGATTCCCTGGGTAAGATTACTAATGTCAATTGCCACAGGGGTTCCGTTATTTATTGTTTCTCTGGTACTCATGATTTGCTTGCCTGTAATATCTACTATTTCTATAATAGCCGATCTGGATTCATTAGGCATAGTGAAACTTAAATTGATTACCTGGCTGGCTGGGTTTGGGTACAAATTCAATGAAGTTAAGTTGGTGGTATTGTTTATGCCTGTAAAAATGGTGGTCAGCATTCTTATTTCGTTGTTTAACAGATCAGCTACATATAAGGTGCCACTTACATCTGTTGTAATACCTGTTGGCCAGTTGAAACTTGCCGACATACCGCTACCATTAGCTGAACCCGGATTTGTAGAACCGGCAACTGTAGTAACCATACCGTTATCAATGGTTATTTTTCTTATTTCGTTATTATGCGTGTCGGCCACATATAGGTAGCTATTTCCATCGTAGGTAATTTCTGAAGGAGCGTTAAAAGAGGCGTTTACACCGAATCCATCGGTTGAACCCGATTTTACTGAGCCTGCAATGGTGGAAACAGCAGAAGTAGAGATCACGATCTTTCTTATTTTGTTGTTCATCAGGTCAGTCACATACAAATTACCGCTTCTGTCAGCAACTATACCTGCCGGGTCAAAGAAACTGGCCGATGTGCCTACACCGTCTGCTGAGCCTGCCGTTGTATGACCTGCAATAGTGCTAACTGCCTTTGATGAAATAACTATTTTACGTATTTCATTATTGCCTTTATCAGCTACATATAAATTACCAGAACCATCATAAGTTAAACCTGTAGGGTAGAAGAAGCTTGCAGCGGTACCAATTCCATCGGCATGGCCTGTTGAATTGTTACCTGCCAGTGTGGTAA